>Ga0075434_100005246_pt1 | contig 11775 bp, 7 predicted proteins | sample RhiMethybrSRZTD3_FD_75298 | JGI IMG/M metagenome (GOLD analysis project Ga0075434, IMG submission 75298) | Populus rhizosphere microbial communities from Tennessee, USA - Rhizosphere MetaG P. TD hybrid SRZTD3 | ecosystem: Host-associated > Plants > Roots > Rhizosphere > Soil | place: USA... | reverse complement strand
CAGCACGCCGGCGATGATGGCCGCGGTTGGCGCCGGTGTGCCGCTGCTGGTGCATCTGCCGAACAAAGACTTCACAAGCGTCGAGGATGCCAAGAAGGTTGCGGCCTCGGGCACGAGGGTGCTGGCCACGATCGGTTTTGGCGCGCCGGTGTTTGGCGTCTTCGCCGACGACAACAAACCGCGGTTCCGCGACGGCAAGGACTGGCCGCAGTCGATCGTCGGCGGCGTCCGCCTTGGCGAGGAGGCGGGCTTCATGCCGGTGAACGCACGAACGATGTTCGATGCCGGCGTGATCCTGGGTTACTGCACCGACACCACGTACGATCCGCGCGCCGGCCTCGAGCACGAGCTGAAGTCGTTCAACCTGATGTTCTCGATGAAGGATCTGGTGAAGATCATGGGGCCGAACACCGCCTCGTACATTCAGATGGGCGATCAGCTCGGTACTCTCGAGCCCGGCAAGCTTGCCGACATCGTGCTGCTCGACGGCGATCCGCTCGAGGGCTACTGGAATTGGCTGAAAGCGAAGGTTGTGATCAAGGGCGGCAAGGTGGTGGTGGATAAACGGTGAATTCGTAATTCAGAATTCAGAATGCAGAATGCAGAATGCAGACACTACCTGTCGGGTGAGGTCAGCGCACTTTTCGCTGTCTGCATTCTGAATTCTGCATTCTGCATTTCCGAATTCCCCCTTCTTCCGAACTCACTGAGGATCGACTCCAGCACTGGCAGCATCATGCCGGCGCGCCTGGCGCGGATCACGAGATCCCATAGCGGCTCGAATTTCTTCCACCCGGCCGCGTACGCGAAGTGCCGCAACCCGGCAATCACTTCGCGGTGCGCGGCGGAGCCGCGCGCAATCGATCGCCATCGATAGAAACTGCGATACGCATGCCAGTACCCGTCTTCGAGCTGCTGCGCCGACATGCGCGCCGGACGGAACACCGTATGACGCGTGTCGTACAGATCCCAATCGTGCACGGTGATCCGCCCCTGTGCGCTGAGCCGCTTGTGCAGCGCCGTACTGGGATACGGCGTGAGGATGTGGAACGTGGCCGTCTCGATGCCCTGCTCGATTGCCCACTCGACGGTGCGATCGAACACCGACGGGTCGTCTGCGTCCATGCCGAACACGAAGCTGCCGTTGATCATGACGCCGACATCGTGAAGGCGGCGAATCGCGGCGGTGTAGTCGCGCTTCAGGTTCTGAAACTTGCGTTGCTCGAGCAGATTCTCGGTGGTCAGCGACTCGAATCCCACGAACAGGCTGCGGAGGCCCGCTTCGACGGCGCGCTCGAGCAGATTGGGGGCAAGCACCGCGTTCACGGTGCCGGCGGCTTGCCACAGACGCCCCATGCCGCGCATCCCCTCGAAAAGCGCGGTGGCGAAGCGGCGATCGCCGAACAGGTGGTCGTCGAGGAAATAGAGGTGCCGGCCCGGGAGGCGATCGATTTCCGCGAGCGCGGCATCGACCGTCTGCGTGTAGAACGATCGGCCGCCGTCGAAGAACGCTTCCTTGTAGCAGAAGTCGCAGACGTGCGGGCAGCCGCGCGAGACGACGATGGAGTTCGGGACGAGGTAGAGCCGCCGCTTGATCAAATCGCGACGAATCGGCGGAATGCCGGTGAGCGTGCGCGTGTCGGAGCGATAGCACGGCTGCGGGTCGCGACGGCGATAGTCGGCGAGAAAGCGCGGCCAGGTGTCCTCACCAGGCCCCAGAAAGATCGTGTCGGCGTGCGCGGCCGCTTCGTCGGGCAGCGACGTGACGTGCAAGCCGCCCAGCACGACGTACGCGCCGCGGCGCCGGTAGTGATCGGCAATGCGATACGCGCGATTCGCGGAGGTGATGTAGACCTGAATGACGACGAGCTCGGGATCATCGTCCAGGCGCAGGCGCTCGACGTGCTCGTCCTGAATCTCGATCTCGTCCTCGTCGCTTAGATAGCCGGCGAGCGTGGCCAGGCCGAGCGGCGGAAACAGCGAGTACTTGATCGGCCGAAACAGCGGACTCGTCGCCTCGGTCAGCGCCGGCAGAATCATCTTCACGCGCATGGACGCGAGCTATCCTAGCCCAAGCCATCGATTACTACAAAGGACTTTCTGTTGCAAAGACAATGGATAGGCAGAGATAACAGAGGCTGTCTCGACACAGAGCAACAGAGAAACAGAGGTCAGACGGAGGATCTTGGGCTGCAAAGGGCTTCGACACCGGTGAGGCGCGCGCGACGCGCGCGATGGGGCGAGAGGCGATCACGAATACAAGCGCCCATCCGCGCCACACCGGCGTTCGTATTCGTGATCGCCTCTCGTCCCATGCGCCGACCGAAGGTCGGCGCCCCCACCGGTGCTCTTTCTGCGCGTGAGCACATGTCTCTGTTCGTCCCTCCGTTGCTCTGTTTCTCTGTGTCGAGGCAGTTCAATCTGTTAGCCGCGTGTCAGGCCTGCTCTTCGAGGAACGCGGCCACGAATTCCTGCAGACGGGACCAGATGCCGCGGTGGCGCCATGCCTCCAGCTTCACGCGGGCACACGCCTCGGCGTCTTCGTCGAAGATCCACTCGAACTGCTGCGCCACCGCGCGATCGTAGACGCACACGTTGCTCTCCTCGTTGTGCGCGAACGAGCGGTGGTCGAAGTTCGTCGTCCCCACCGTCACCCACACCCCGTCCACCACCATCGTCTTGTGATGGAGCATCGTGCGGTTGTACTCGAGGATTTCGATGCCGGCGTCGAGCAGGCGGCCGAAGAGCCGCTCGCTGTTGTGGCGCGCCACCCAGTTGTCGTTGCGGATTCCAGACACCATGATGCGGACGTCGATGCCGCGCGTCTTGGCGTCGATCAAGGTGTCGATGGCCACCGGATCGGGCACGAAGTACGGGTTGGCGATGAGGATCGACGTCCGGGCGCAGACGATCGACAGGTAGTACATCGTGCGGATGACCGATCCGCCGGTTTCCGGTGAGCTCATGATCGTCTGCGCCCGCAGACGGCCGCGCGGCCGAATCGGCGGATAGTAGACGTGGCCGCTGAGGAGCTCGCCGGTGGTCTTCTGCCAGTTGTGCGCGAATCCGGTTTGCAGCGGCACCACGGCCAGCCCCTCGAGCCGAATCTGGATGTCGCGCCAGTGATCGCGATCCTGCGCGCATCCCAACCACTGATCGGCGATGCCGGCGCCGCCCGTGAACGCCACTTCCCCGTCGATGATCAGCGACTTGCGGTGCGTGCGGTTGTTGAAGCGGCCGAGGGTGTACCAGTGAATCGGGTTGTACCAGGCGACGTGACAGCCGGCGCCGTCCAGCGTATCGAGAATCTCTCGACCGATGCTGTGCGAGCCGATCGCATCGAGCAGAATCTTCACCGGCACGCCGGCCTGCGCCCGCTCGGCCAGCGCGCGGGCGAAGAGCAATCCCACCTCGCCCGCCCAGTAGATGTAGGCCTCGACGGTGATCGACCGGCGCGCGCCCTCGATGGCCTCGAGCATGCGCGGGTAGAACTCGTCGCCGTTGTTCAACACCTCGAGCGCGTTGCCGTCGACGAAAGGCGCTCCGCTGACACCCGCCATCGTGCTGAGGAATTCATCCGAGTCGACGGCAAATCGATGATCGAGCCCGAACCGCGGCGGCAACGCGGCGGGTTCGATCAGATAGGCGATGAGCGCGAACGATCCGGCCCCAATCGCCCATCCCCAATCCTGCTCCGCGATGCGCCAGATACACACGATCGCCCACGGCCACCACGACCAGAGCAAGCGACGCCCGCGAGTCAGCAGCGACAGCGCGCCTTTGGCGGGCCGCGAGGGCGAATCGAGATCGTTACGCTGCCATCCCGGTCCGACACCGAGTCGAAACCAGAACAGCGGCCGGCTCTTCGGTTGTGGTGTACGGTCGCTGACTGGCCGACGGGCGAGCGTCCCGATCCGTTCCCGCGCGGATCCCGCCGCGTGACGCTGAGTTCGCTTCAGCGCTGTCGACTTCAGGCCCATCGCCTCCCCCGCTACACGGCGTTACCACATTACGTGCCGGGATCGACCTGAACCTGGTGTGCGCGAAACGAGACGCTGGCGGACGTTCGTATGGCTGGCCGACATCGCGGCGTGCAGATTGCACTTCCTGCAGCTGTGCCGGTTCGAATTCGCGCGGCGATCGTCGGGCTGGGATGTCTGCTCGGGTCAGTCGCATGTCATCGCGAGGCGACGCCGCGCGAAGTACCGATCGTTCGCGCGATCGCCGTCGAGCAGCTCAGCCCCGGCGCGCTCACGCTGCCCAATCGAGCGACGTCGGTGAAGTTTGCGATTATTGGCGACAGCGGACGCGGCACCAAGCCGCAGTACGACATCGCCGGGCAGATGGCTGCCTTTCGCGAGCGATTCCGATTTCCATTCGTCCTGATGCTCGGCGACAACCTGTACGAAGGACCCGCTTCGCCAGACGACTACCGCAAGAAGTTTGAAGAACCCTACCGCGAGCTGCTGGACGAGGGCGTCACGTTCTACGCTGCCCTGGGCAATCACGACGACCCGCGCGAGGTCGACTATCCGCTGTTCCACATGCACGGGCAGCGCTATTACAGCTTCTCCCCGCCAGAGGACCTGCTGGCCAAGATCGCGACGCGCGTGGAGTTCTTCGCGATCGATTCGAACAACCTCGATCGTGCGCAGCTGCGCTGGCTCGATGAGCGTCTGGCCAAATCGCACGCGGTCTGGAAGGTGTGCTTCTTCCACCACCCGCTCCACACCTCGGGACGTTATCGCGCGTCATCGATGTGGTACCGCTTTCAGCTCGAGCCGCTGCTCGTCGCCCGAGGCGTCGACGTGGCCTTCTCGGGCCACGAGCACTTCTACGAGCGCACGCAGCTCGAAGAGGGCATTCAGTACTTCGTCAGTGGAGGCGCGGGCTCACTCCGACCGGGTGACGCCGCGCCGGCCTCGGAGGTGGCGCTTACGTTCGATCGCGACTACCACTTCATGCTGATCGAGATCGATGGAGACGAGCTGCACTTCCAGGCGATCACGCGGACCGGACGCACAATCGATGCGGGGACTCTCCACAAGCGGGCCGCCTAGAGCGTTTCCACTGGTACGTAGATGAACCGTGGAGGAGCACACAGGTTTCCACACAGGGCACACAGAAAGCACAGAGGCCGCGTCGCGGTTGGCCCGCGCTTCGCGCGGGATGGATCGAGACGAGAGCGCGAACACGAACGCCGCCCATATTTCAGGGCGCTCGTGTTCGTGCTCTCGTCTCGATCCATTCGCCGGCCGAAGGCCGGCCCCAACCGCGACGCGCTCTGTGTTCTCTGTGGGCTCTGTGTGAAAACTCCGTGTCCTCCGGACGCGGCTACAGACAAACGAAACCCGCTCTAAAGGCGGCCCCCACACTGTTACACCGCGGGGCAAGGCGGTCCGTCGGTCAGCGCCTTCACGCGCGCTTTGAACACGCCCACCCACTCCGAGACCGGGCGCGCGGTCGTGAGCAGGCCCTCTTGCTTGTCGAACCTCGCGCCCGAGAACAGATCGGCGATCTGAGCATCCGAGAGCTGATTGAGGCGCGTCGTCAAGAACTGCCGGCCGGCCTCGGAAACGCGGGCCATGCCGAATGTGCCGCCTCCGTAGGGCAGGCTGCGCATCGACACCGTGCACGTGGCCCGTTCCTGCCACAGAGGCGCCTGCGCCCACCCATCGAGATCGACGCGCGTCGGCCCGAACGTCGACCCGACGTCGTGAAGCAGGAGAAACGGTTCACGACAACGCATGCCCGCCCGCCATGCACGCGACAGACAGACGAGACGCTGATTCGCCGCCTTGTTGTCCCAATGAGCCAGGAACAACGCCATCAGCCGTAACGCGTCGATGTGCGCGCGCGGCGCGCCGCCCTTCGACGGATCGATCATGTCGAGCTCCCAGAAGGCCCACCCCTCCTGGTCGGGCGTCTCGATCGCTGGCGCATCGAACTTCTCCTCCACCGCCGTCCACTCGAACTCTTGATACTTGTCGTGATCGATCACGCGCTCGTAGACGTGCCGCGCTTTGGTCGCTTCGACGATCTTCAACGTCGTAAACGGGGCTCTTGGACAGCCGTAGCAGCGAAGCCGTTCGACGAGTGCGACGGTATCGGCACCAAAGCCCAGCGCTTTCAGCAGGCGTGTGGCCGCGGCCTCGGCAGGAATCTCTTCGCCACGACCGTACTTCGCACGGATCTCGGTGCCGCGATCGAGCAGGCAATGAAACTTCGGCGTCGTGCCCCCAAGATCCGTGAGCTTGAAGCGACACTCGAGAGAGCGATGTGCGCTGGGATCGGGGCCCAGCGATGCCCGTCCGATCGGCACGCTCGGCGCACGCCATACCTGCGCGCGAGCGACGGCGTCGTTGCGCTCGTCATTCGATGCCGCGCCGTCGCCGCCCCGGGCCGCAGGCATCCATCGGATCACGGCGATGGCTACGGCAACCGCCACCACGATCGCGCCGGCCGCGACTACAGCTCTGCGGGCCAGAGACATATGCGTTTCGGGCCGCCTCAAGGCGGTTTCGGGCCGCCTCAAGGCGGTTTCGGGCCGCCTCAAGGCGGCCCCTACGTACGCAAATGCAGAAACCACGCCACCGCAGACCGTTCAGCAGTCGGTCGACGCGGCGATCAATTCGATGCGCCGGATCGATCGGTGTGAACCGCGCGATGAATCGTCTTCACCAATTCCGCGTGATCGACCGGCTTCATCAGGTAGCCGGCGAAACTCTCCGGCGCCCCGCCTCGTTCCTGTTCCTGCTGTCTCGAGTACCCGCTCACCGCGATGACGGGGAGCGGCGGCGCGCTTTCGTGGGCCGCATGCAACAGGTCGTAGCCATTGCGACCGGCCATCCTCAGATCGGTCACGGCGACATCGAATGAGGTGAGGTCCGCATCGATGGCTTCGTCCACCGATGCCGCCCCCGTGACATGTGCACCGACCATGCTCAACAACAGCTCGAGCACTTCGCGCGTGTCGGCGTTATCCTCGACGACGAGAATACGAAGACCGGCAATCGACGGCGTGACGGGAGAATCGGCCATGCGATCAGCGACAGCGGTTCGCGTCGCCGCCGTTGGCGTGTGCGGCACGCGCAACGAGGATCGATCGCAGGCGGTTGATGTCGGGAGGCTTGACCAGATGGTGGTCGAAGCCGGCGCGTTTGGAGCGCTCGCGATCGTCGTGCTGACCCCAGCCGGTCAGCGCAATCAGCAGCACGTCACGATGCGTGGACGAGGAACGAACGTGCCTCGACACCTCATAGCCGTCCATGCCAGGCATGCCGATGTCGAGCAGCACGGCATCGGGATGGAAAGCATCGACCACGCGCAGCGCGTCGGGACCGTTGTGCGCAACATCGATGGTCGCACCGAGCTCCGTCAACAACATTCCCAGCGTGTCGGCGGCATCGTGGTTGTCGTCGACGATCAGGATCCGGCATGGCGGGAAGCGGTCGTTCTCTCCCATGTCCGGCGCCCGCTGTTCCGCGGGTGCGGCATGCACCGGAAGGCGGACGATGAACTCGCTGCCCATGTTCGCACCGTCGCTGTTTGCTTCGACCTGTCCGCCGTGCATGGTCACCAGGCTCTGTACGAGAGTGAGGCCGATGCCGAGGCCACCCTGCGCGCGCCGATCCGATCGATCGACCTGGGTGAACATATCGAATACGGTGCCGAGCCGCGCCGCGGGAATGCCGATGCCGTCGTCACGAACCGAGACCTCGGCCCACCCGTCCGCAGTGGCCGCGCTGATCCAGATGTGCCCGCCGCTGTCGGTATATTTCGACGCGTTGTTCAACAGGTTGGCAAACACCTGGGTCAACCGAACCTGGTCGCCGGCCACGCAGATCGTCTCCTCCGGCAGGTCGATCGTGAGCTCCTGCTTCGCCGCATCGACGAGCGGACGGCTGGTCTCGATCGCTGTGCGCAGCACCGAACCGAGATCGAGTGGCTCCCTCCGGATTTCCACCAGTCCTCGCGTGATCCGCGACACTTCCAACAGATCGTCGACCAGACGCACGAGATGCTTGAGGAGGCGTTCCATCACCGCAACCGCGCGAACGCACCGCGGATCGGAGAGGTTTCCGAGCTGCAGCAACTGAAGGCCGGCTTGCATCGGGGCCAGCGGATTCCGCAGCTCGTGGCCGAGCGTCGCCAGGAATTCGTCTTTGCGCTGATCGGCAGCGCGCAGCGCGTCCTCGGAGCGGATCCGGTCGGCGAGATGGCCGCGGATCTGATACTGCCGATCGCGTGCGCGCAGCGCCGTCTGCACCGCGCTCATGAGCGTCGCCACGCGAACCGGCCGCTCGAGGAGGGTGACATTCCCCAACTTGCGCACCGCCTCGTCGACTTCGCCAGAATCGACCCCGGAGCGCGTGAGCACGAGTATCGGCAAATCGGACCATGGCGGCTGTTTCGCAATCACGTCGGCAAGCTCGCTGCCGGCACCTGACGCCACCAACTCCTCGGCCACCAGCACCGCTGCCGCCCCTGCCTCGACATCGGCGATCAGATCGCTCAGCGAATCACAGATCTCGGCGCTGACACCGAGCGGTGCCAGCAGCGCCTGCGTAATCACCGCATCTTTCTTCGTCGGGGCGAGAATGAGGAGACGCCGATCGTGATCGATCGCCTGGCTCTGCTCCAGGACCGCCGCACGCTCGATCATCGTGGTGCTGCCTCCTCGGGGACGGGGACGCCGGTCAGCACGCCGCGGAATTCACGCAGGGGCTCGCCGACGCGAATGCCGCCCGTCTCCAGTGAAAACTCGCGAATCGTGCGCTCGTGTTGGCTGCCCCGCTTCTTGACCACGGAGATCGCCTGGCGGACTTGGCCTCTGGCTTCGAAGTAGCGCAGCAGGATCACGGCATCAGCGAGATAGCTGGCGTCGACTGGCGTGTGCATGGCGCTGCCGATGAGCCCTGAATGCGCGCCGATCAAGATGGTCGCAACGCTCTGCTGACCGAGATACATCAACAGCTCGTGAAGCTGGATGGTCAGGAAGCGCTCGCCGGGCATGGCGTTCAGATACCCGTTCAAGCTGTCGATGATTACGATCGACGCCTTCTGCTCGGTGACCGCTCGCCTCACGGCCTGAATGAACTCGCCTGGCGCGAGTTCGGCTGGATCGACCTGAAGGATTGAGATCTCTCCCCTCTCGATCGACCCCGCCAGGTCAATACCCAGCTCCGTACACCGCGTGATCAACGTCGCTGGATTCTCGTCGAAGACGAACATGGCCGCTCTCCGCTGGTGGCTTGCTGCGGCGACGGCGAACTGCGTGGCCAGCGTCGACTTCCCGGTGCCCGCCGCGCCGACGATCAAGGTGCTCGTGCCCTCTTCGATGCCGCCGCCCAACAGTTGATCCATCCCCTGAATGCCGCTCGAATGCTTCATGCGGCTGGCGATATGCCGGTGTTCGGAGGGGACGAGACGCGGAAAGACCTCGATGCCGCCCTCGCGGATGACGTAGTCGTGAAAGCCGCTGCGGAACCCGACGCCGCGAAGCTTGACGATGCGGAGGCGGCGCCGTTCCGTGCCGTACTCGGAACTGGTCTGCTCGAGCCGAATCACGCCGTGGGCGATACTCTGCACCTGCAGGTCCTGATCGACCGCGGTCATGTCGTCGAGCAGCATCGTCGTGCATTGCCGCGCGCCGAGGAAATGCTTGAGGGCAAGGATGTGCCGTCGATAGCGCAGCGGGTTGCCGGCGAGCAGGCGCAATTCCGACAGCGAGTCGAACACGATGCATGTGGGCTTCAGGCGAACGATTCCATCGAGCACGACTTTCAACGTGGCGCCCAACTCCACTTCCGACGCGTGAAACATCGTGTACTGCTCGTCGGGTTCGATGGTCTCCGACGAGGGGGTCAGTTCGTGGATATTGATGCCATCCAGATTCCATCCGTGCGAGAGCGCCACTGCGCGCAGTTCTTCCTCGCTCTCAGAGAGCGTCACGTACAGCACCGGCTCGCCGCGCCCGGCGGCGGCGAGGAGGAACTGCATGGCAAGCGTTGTCTTGCCGGTACCGGGAGACCCTTCGAGCAGATAGAGACGACTCCGGGTCAACCCACCTTTCAGCACGTCGTCGAGGCCGACGATCTCAGTGGCAGCGAGGTCCCGTGTCGCGGAGGGCGCGAGCGTCGTCAATCGACCGCACCTACGGGACGGCGCTGGAAATGGGACATTCGCGGGATCATATGGGCGACGCTGGCGCAGACCCATCAGGTCATTACCCTAGCGCGCGAATGAACGGATCAGGAGGCCCTTGTCGAAGCTCTTCGCATCGCGAAATCTGCGCTCGTCGGCTTCATGCTCATGTAGAGGCAGTCTCGCGCAGGCGGCGACACGACACGCGATCGAGCGCCTCCCTGAGCGCGACACCAGGATCGACTTCACGCCCGCGGCCGCGCCACGCAATGAAGCCGTCCGGGCGAATCAGCATCGCATCCTCGTCACCGAGGTGAGACATCTTGGACCACGTCTTGTCTCGGTCGGCCAGATCACCAACGCCGATCTGATAGCACCGAACCCCCACGCGGCCATCGTCCATCCGCCTCACCGCGTTCACCCACGGCGTGCCTTTCGATCCCGTCGCCAGCGCCCACTGACCGGCGAACAGATCGATCGTCGACACAACCTGCCCGCGATGCTCCACCATGACGTGCGGCATACGCGATCCAGGGCGCGCCGACGGCTCTCGCGGGTCTTCGAACACGTCGTCCGCGTCGGCAGCGGCACCATCGTCGATGAAGGCTCCTGAAGAGTAGCGATAGCCGAAGATCACCGCTTCGTCCGCCACGATCGGTTCTGGCGGCGGCAGCTTCTGTCGTGGATCCTTGAACCAGGCTTGCAGACGCGCGAGCGATTGCGCCAAGGTCCGCTCGGCCACGGGCCGGCGTTCTTGATCGTAGGTATCGAGGAGTTGCGGCGCCGCGGCGCCGCGTAAGACGGCGTCAAGTTTCCACGCCAGGTTGTGCACATCGTGGATGCCGGTGTTGCCGCCGAACCCACCGGTCGGCGGCATCACGTGCGCCGTATCGCCGACGAGAAAGACGGGGCCGTGGCTGAAACGATCGGCAACGAGCGCGGCCGCATCCCACGGCCGCACGTCGACGATGTCGGCTTTCACGTCGCCGCGTCCCGCGCCGCGATGAATCAGATCGCGGCAGTACTCGGGCGTGAAGTCCTCTGCACGCTGTCCGTGTTCCGGCACGTACTGGACGGCCATCAGCCATCGCCCGCCCGCGCGCGGTACGAACGCGCCATTGATATCGGTGAGAAACATCGATCGGATGGGCCGACCCTCGATGACCGTCGGAAGATCGGTTTCGAAGATCACGTTCATCCATCGCTGCAGCACGCCTGGACCGTGCCGCTCGATGCCCAGCGCCTTGCGCGCGCCTCCGGCGGTACCATCAGCGGCGATGAGATACTCGGCTTTGATCGTGTGGTCGTGCCCAGACGCGCGATCGCGGACGAGCGCGACGACACCATCTTCGTCTTGCTCGAACTCGACCAGCTCGGTGTTGAATCGCACGTCGGCGCCGAGTCGTTCGGCGTGGGTCCTGAGAATCGGCTCGAGTTGATCTTGATCGCAGACGGCCGCGGTCGTCGGACTGAGATCACGCGTGTCGGACCACGGCACCCCCTGCCACACCGTCTCCTTCGCCGCGAGGTTGGTCTTTCGCGCCACCTGCGCCTGGCGATCGTCGAGGTCGTCAAACCGGCGGATCTCCGCCTCGATGCCAACGCTGCGATAGATCTCCATCGAGCGCG
>Ga0075434_100005243_pt1 | contig 11777 bp, 10 predicted proteins | sample RhiMethybrSRZTD3_FD_75298 | JGI IMG/M metagenome (GOLD analysis project Ga0075434, IMG submission 75298) | Populus rhizosphere microbial communities from Tennessee, USA - Rhizosphere MetaG P. TD hybrid SRZTD3 | ecosystem: Host-associated > Plants > Roots > Rhizosphere > Soil | place: USA... | reverse complement strand
GTTCGCGAACACGAACTTCCGCGACGGGATCCTCGAGAACTTCGCCGCGAGCCCGTCGCATCCCGGCCACGCGTATCTGACGTACGAGAACTGGAACCCCGCGGCGGGGACGTCGGACGTCTACTTCACCCAGACGGTCGACGGCGGCTTCACCTGGTCCGCGCCGCAGCAGGTGAACGACGACGCGAACACCGCGTCATCCGACCAGTTCCAACCGTCCGTGGCGGCCAACGGCGACGCCGTCGCAGTGGCGTTCTACGACCGGCGGGCGGCGTGTCCGAACGACGCGTCGATCCTGCCGGCGCACCGTGGCCAGGCGAACAGCTGCATCGCAGTGTCGCTGCAGGCCTATCGCGACACCGGCTCGTCGAGCGGTGCACAGCCGGTCGGCTCGAACGCGAACATCTCGGACTTCATCTGGGATCCCGACCAGCCGGGGCAGAAAGTCGACGGCATCAGCCAGTATCCGTGTGCCGGCCACAATGATCCGTGCCCGAGAGGACGCGGCTTCATCGGCGACTACTTCGGCCTTGCCATCTCAGGTGGGAACGTCTACACGCTGTCCGTGACGACGCACTATCCGCAGAACACGGGCGGAACCGCCGTCTATTACCAGCAGCAGGTGCTGGCGACGGTGCCGCGCTCGGCGTTCGGTCTCTGATCACGATCGAGGGCCGCCTCCGGGCGGCCCTCGAAATTCTCGGTCGCGTCGACCCCGGTACCTAGAATTACGGTGTGGAACGCAAGCTCGCAACCGTCCTGTTCGCAGATCTCGTCGGCTCGACGGAGTTCGTCTCCGCGCAGGATCCGGAGGTCACGCGCCGCCGGGTGACGGCGTGGTTCGACGCGGTGTCGGGCTGCATCGAGACGCATGGCGGCACCGTGGAGAAGTTCGCGGGCGACGCCGTCATGGCGGCTTTCGGCATCCCGCAGGCGCATGAGGACGACGCAGAACGCGCGGTGCGTGCAGCACTCGGGATCATCGGCCACGCGCACGAGGCCGGGATCGAGGCGCGGATCGGGATCGAGGCAGGCGAGGTCGTCGTCGACGAGACCGACTCGACCTTTGCGACCGGCGAGGCCGTCAACGTCGCGGCGCGGCTGCAGCAGGCCGCCGGGGCCGGCGAGATCCTGATCGGCGACGCCGCGCACCGGCTGACCGAGGGGCGGATCGAGAGCGAGGACGTCGGCCCGCTCGAGCTGCGCGGCTTCCGCCGCCCGATCGGCGCGTATCGGGCCGTCGCCGCCGTCGACGGCGGGGTGCAGCGAGTCACGGTGTCGGCGCCGTTCGTCGGCCGCGAGTCGGAGCTGGAGCTCCTCGAGAACACGCTGTCGCGCACCATCCGCGACCAGCGTCCGCACGTCTTCACCGTCTACGGCGAGCCGGGCGTGGGCAAGAGCCGGCTGCTGCGCGAGTTCCTCGCCGGTGTCGAGGGCGTGACGATCCTCACCGGCCGCGCGCTCCCGTACGGCGAGGGCGTCACGTACTGGCCCCTGGCCGAGATGGTGAAAGCAGCCGCCGGGATCACGGACGACGATCCGATGGAGACCGCACGCGAGAAGCTGATCGAGTGCTGCGGCGACGAGGCGATCGCCGAGCTGCTCGGGCTCGCCTCCGGCGTCATGGACGCCGTCGAGGGGGAGCGGGGCCAGCCGGAGATCGCATGGGCCGCACGCGAGTTCGTCGACGAGCTCGCGGACGTGCAGCCTCTCATCCTCGTCTTCGAGGACATCCACTGGGCCGAGGAGCCCTTGCTCGAACTGATCGACCACCTCGCTCAGTGGGTGCGGGAGCGCGCGCTGCTCGTCCTCTGCCTCGCGCGTCCGGAGCTGCTCGACGTGCGTCCCGGCTGGGGCGGCGGGCGCATCCGCTCGACGGCGATCGAGCTCGAGCCGCTCGCGCGCGAGGAGAGTGAGGAGCTCGCCGCGGCGCTGCTTGCGCAGCACGAGATCTCGGAGCACGTCACCTCGCGCCTGCTCGAGAAGACGGAAGGCAACCCGCTGTTCGTCGAGGAGATCGTCCGCATGCTCGTCGAGGAGGGCTCGGACCGCGGCGACCGCATCCCCGACACGCTGCAGGCGCTGATCGGCGCGCGCATCGACCGCCTGCCGGCGGGACAGAAGGTCCTGCTGCAGCGCGGCTCCGTGATGGGGCGGACTTTCTTTGCGGGCGCGCTCGACCACCTCTCCGCCGAGTACGACGCCGACGAGCTCGAGGACATGCTCGACGACCTGCTGCTGCGCGACCTGATCACGCGGCAGGAGCGCTCGACGATCACCGGTGAGACCGCCTACCGCTTCAAGCACGTCCTCATCCGCGAGGTTGCATACGGCGGGCTGTCGAAGTCGAGCCGCGCCGAGTACCACACACGCTTCGCGGAGTGGCTGCGCGAGAAGGCCGACAAGGAGCTGCTCGAGATCCGCGCGTACCACCTCGACCAGGCGTGCACGCTGTACGCGGAGCTCGACGGCCGCGCGCCGGATGAGCTCGCGAAGACGGCGGCGAAGGCGCTGCAAGCCGCGGGCAAGCGGGCGCTTGCGCGCGAGTCGAACCAGTCCGCACGGAAGCTGCTGCTGCGCTCGCTCGAGCTCGAGCCGACGCTCGAGCGGCGCTACCTCGCAGCACGCGCCGCGTCGCAGCTCGGCGACTTGCCGACGGTGCGTGACGAGATGACCGTCGTCGCCGAGGAGGCTGCGGCGGCAGGCGCGCGCGACCTGCAGACGCGGGCGCTCACTGCACTCGCCGAGACCGTGGCGTCACTGGACGGCGAGATCGCGCGCGCCGCCGAGCTGGCGGACGAGGCGCTTGCCGTCGTCGAGCCGGACGACCACGAGGGCCGCTTCTCGGCGCTCGACCGCCGCGCGCGTGTCGCGCGGTGGCAGGGCAAGTTGTCCGAAGCGGAGGACTTCGAGCAGCAGGCGCTCGAGGAGGCGCGGGCGGCGGGCCGGAAGGATCACGAGGCCAAGGCCGCGCTGCAGCTTGCCGGCATCCACATCGGACGGATGGAGGAGGACAAGGCGGAGCCGCTCATCGATCGCGCGCTCGAGCTCGCCGACCACAGCGGCAGCATCGTGGCGCGCGCGAGCGCGGCTTCGTCGAAGGCGCTGCTGCTCAGCTCCCGCGGCGACTACGAGGCTGCGGCCGGCTGGTACACGAAGGCGCTCGAGCTCTACCGCGAAGCCGCGTCGGTCTCGGACATCGCCTGGACGAGCCGCCACCTCGGCATCGTCGCGTGGCGGACCGGAGACCTGGAGAAGGCCGAGAAGCTCCTGCGCGAGTCGATCCGGCTGCTCGCGCCGATGCGGGAGCGCGGCACGCTCTGCGAGAGCCAGCGGTACCTGGCGCAGCTCCTGCTGCACCAGGGCCGGGTCGAGGAGGCGGAGAAGTTCGCGCTCGCCGCGCGCGAGACCGTCAGCGCCGAGGACACCGTCTCACGCGCAACGACGCGTGTCGCGCTCGCTCAGGTTCGTGCGGCCCAGGGCCGCGAGCAGGAGGCCGAGACGCTATTTGCAGAAGGGCTCGACATCGTCAGCGAAGGGGAGCACTGCCGCATCCTGCTCGACGTCGTGCCACCCTACGCGGACTTCCTGCGCGCACATGGGCGCCCCGCCGAGGCTGCGGACCTCGACGCGCGGCTCGCTCAGCGCGTCCCGACGGCGGCGTAGAGCTCGTCGCGAATCGCCTGGTCCGACTCGAGGTCGGGCGACTCGGTGATGACCGTGGCGGGACGCTCGAACTGTGCGAGCGCCTCGCCGAGCGGTGCGGCGCGCAATGTCCCCTCGCCGTACGGCAGGTGCTTCGTCTCGTTTCGGTTGGCAAAGGCGATGTCGGAGAAGTGGACGTGGAAGGGCTCGCCGGGCTCGAGCACGCGGTCTGCGCCGGCCAGGATCGCGACGAATGCCGGCGTCTCGGTGAAGCCGCCGTCGGTGACCGCGTGCAGGTGGGCGAAATCGAGCACGGGGCGCACCCAGCTCGTGCGCTCGGCGATTGCGAACACATCCTCGGCCGTGCCCAGCTCGCGGACGCGGCCCATGATCTCGACGCCGAACGGCACGGCGCGGTCCTTCTTCTCCAGCCGCTCGCGCAGCTCGCCAAGCTGCTCGACGACGGAGTCGATCGCCGCGTCGCGCTCGCGGCCGAGTAGGAAGCCGGGATGGAAGACGACCAGCTGGGCGCCGGCCGCCTTGGCGATGCCCGCCGAGTGGTCGAGCATCCCGACGGCCATGTTCAGCTTCTTCCCGCGCTCCGCGTGGCCCATGAAACCGGCGATCGGCGCGTGGACGGAGAGGACGATGTCGGCCGCGCGCGCCAGCTCGCCGAAGCGCTCGGCCCAGGGATAGTCCATCCAGAACTTCCCCTCGAAGTCGATTTCGCAGGCGCTGAACCCGCGCTCCTGCAGGAGCTCGATTGCCTCCTCGGGGCTTTCGCGCGAGGGCACGCGGGCCGGGCCGTAATGCAACGCGGTCACGGGGTGAAGGTACCTCCGACGCACTAGGATCGACGTTCGGACCGGTGACAGGGGAGACAGGAGGGCGTATGAAGAAGCTCGGTTTACTGCTGGCGGCTGCGCTGTGCGCGCTGGGCGCCGCGGGATCGTCGTCGGCGCAGGAGGGGCCGACGTGTTTTTCGTTCGACCTCGGCGAAAACGTGCCCGCCACGGTGACGGGCGCAGGCGTGATCAGCGGCACTCCCGGTGACGACGTCATCGTCGGGAGCCCGGGCAACGACACGATCAACGGCCTCGGAGGCAACGACCTCATCTGCGGAGGACTCGGCAACGACGTCATCGACGGGGGCACCGGAAACGACACGGCGTTCGGCGACACGAGCCTTTCGGTTCAGCTCGGCCAGAACGGCGGGCAGGTGGTCCCGGGCGGAAACGACGTGTTGGTCGGAGGCAACGGTGACGACTCGCTCGTCGGTGAGGGCGGCAGCGACAGCATCGCCGCCGGCAACGGGAACGACTTCGCGACCGGGAACGTCGGCAATGACCTCGTCAGCGGCGGCAACGGCGACGACGAGCTGTTCGGAGGCCCGGGGGCCGACGTGCTCAACGGCGACAACGGCAACGACCTGCTGATCGGGACGTTCGGGAACGACATTCTGAACGGGGGCGCGGGAGACGATCTCCTGGACGGAGACCTTCCGCCGCAAAGCGACGACCCGAATGCGCCGCCCGAGCTCGACCCCAACCCGAACTTCGACGTCTGCAACGGCGACGGCGGCAACGACACCGGCTTCGGCTGCGAGGTCGCGGTGAGCGTCGAGACGATCATCCCCGCGAGCTAGATCCAGTGAATGTGCCAGGCACGGGGCATGTCCCGTGCCTGGCCGGGGGTGCCGTCCGATGCGGTTTCTACCCTCGCTTCATGGCCACTAAGCCGTCACGTATCGATTTGCTCGAGCTCGACATCGACCTCCGCCTGACCGACCTGTGGCGCGAGGCCGGTGAGATAACGGAGTGGAACCTCGACGTCGTGGCGGCGTTCATGCGCGCCGCGTACGGGAAGGGCTACTGCGACGCGCTCACCGAGGATGCGCCGGGCTCCCTCTGCCACGACCACGGGTATCGGATCCCGGGCCGTCGTCCCGCACCAGCGCACGACTAGGCCTCAGTAGAATTCCGGCGTGCCCGGCAAGCGCAGTCCGGCGCGGCTGATCGTCGCGCTCTCGGTCGCGGCCGTTCTCGCCGTCTTCCTCCTGTACACGTCCATCGCCGGCGGCGGGACGCCCTCGCTGCAGCCGAGCCAGCTGAAGGGCCACGCCGGCCGCGTCTCGCTGGTGGGGATCGTCGCGGGGCAGGCGAGCGGAGATGCGCACGCGGGCGGGCTGCGCTTCCTCATCCGCGACCGGCACGCGATGACGAGCGTCCCCGTCGTCTACAAGGGATCGGTTCCGGACCTGTTCAAGACGGGGCGCGAGGTCGTCGTCGACGGAAAGCTGCGCGGCGGGACGTTCGTCGCCGTGCCGAACACGCTCGTCACGAAGTGCCCGTCGAAATACGCGCCGAAGAAGTAGATGCCTGATCTCGGGCGCGCGGCACTCGTCACGACGTTCGTGCTGCTCGTGTACGCGTCCGTTGCGGGCACGTTCGCTGCCTGGCACGGTCGCAGAAGGCTCGCGGAATCCGCGCAGAACGCGCTCATCGCCGCGTTCGCCGCAACGGTCGTCGCCGTCGCCGTGCTGCTCGCCGCGCTGGCGCGTCACGACTTCTCGTTTACGTACGTCGCGCAGCACACGAGCCGCGAGCTGCCGCTCGGCTACACGCTGACGGCGTTCTGGGGCGGCCAGGAGGGGTCGCTGCTGCTCTGGCTTCTCGTCCTCTGCGGCTACTCGGTCGCGGCCGTGCTCACGGGGCGGCGCGCCGGCCGCGAGGTGCTCGCGTGGGTGGTGCCGGTCCTTGCTCTCGTCGGCACGTTCTTCGCAATGCTGCTCGTGTTCGTCGCCAGCCCGTTCGCGACGCAGGCGGCCCCGGCCGACGGCGCCGGCCTCAACCCGAGCCTGCAGAACCCGTACATGGCCATTCACCCGCCGATGCTGTACCTCGGCTACGTCGGGCTCACTGTGCCGTTCGCCTTCGCCATGGGCGCGCTGCTGGCCCGCCGCACGGACGAGCGCTGGATCGTCGCGACGCGACGTTGGACGCTCGCCGCGTGGGCGTTCCTGGGCGTCGGCCAGCTGCTCGGCGCGCACTGGGCGTACGTCGAGATCGGCTGGGGCGGCTACTACGCGTGGGATCCCGTCGAGAACGCCGCGCTGATGCCGTGGCTCGCCGCGACCGCGTACCTGCACTCGGTGATGATCCAGGAGAAGCGCGGGATGCTGAAGGTCTGGAACGTCCTGCTCGTCACCCTCGCGTTCTGCCTGTCCGTGTTCGGGACGTTCCTGACGCGCAGCGGGATCATCCAGTCGATCCACTCGTTCACGCAGAGCTCGATCGGGCCCTGGTTCCTCGGCTTCATCTGCTTCGTCACCGCGGGCTCGCTCGCGCTGATCTTTCTCCGCCTGCCGCTGCTGCGAGCGAAGACGCGCCTCGAGTCGCTCGTGTCGCGTGAGGCGACGTTCCTCTACAACAACCTCCTGCTGGTCGCGCTCGCGCTGACGATTCTGTGGGGCGTCGTCTACCCGCTCCTGTCCGAGGCCGTCACGGGCGAGCCGTCGACCGTGAGCAAGCCGTACTACAACTTCTTCCTGCACAGCTTCGGGCTGCCGCTGCTGCTGCTGATGGGCATCGGGCCGCTCGTCGCCTGGCGCCGTGCGTCGCTGCGCGCGCTCGGGCGGACGTTCCTGTGGCCGACCGCTGCGGCCGTCGTCGCGGGCATCGCGCTGCTCGCAGCGGGCGCCGGCTCGTCGCGCGTCGGCGTGATCGCCTACACGTTCTCCGTTTTCGTGCTCGCGTCGATTGCGCTCGAGTTCGCCCGCGGCGCGAGCGCCCGCAAGGCGCTCGGCGGCGTGGGGTGGGGCGCCGCATTCACGTCGCTCGTGGCGCGGAACCGTCGCCGCTACGGCGGCTACGTCGTCCACGCAGCGATCGTGCTGCTCGCGATCGGGGTCGCCGGTTCGAGCGCGTACCAGACGGTGCGGGAAGCGCGGCTCCATCCCGGCGGCTCGATGACGGTTGCCGGGAACCGGCTCGTCTTCCGCGGCTTCGAGGCACGGACCGTTTCGAACCACCGCGAGATCCGCGCGAACGTCGACGTGTACCGCGGCGGCGAGTATCTCGGGCGCTACCGGCCGGGCAAGAACCAGTACTTCGCCGAAGACCAGGTCTCGAACGAGGTCTCGATCCGGCACGACTTGCTGACCGGCGGAGACCTGTTCCTGATCGCCGACCAGGTCAACTCCGACGGCAGCATCGACCTGAAGGCGCTGCAAAAGCCGCTCGTGAACCTGATCTGGCTCGCGGGCCTCGTCTTCGTCGGCGGCTCGCTGATCGCCCTGTGGCCCGACGCGCGCGAGGAGCGCCGCCTGGCCGAGCGCTACGAGGGCGCGGCGGTGCGCGCATGAGCGTCGCGCTCGTCGTCGGCGCCCTGCTCGCGATCGCGTCGGTCGTGCTCGTGGCTGCGCCGTTCCTGCGCGAGCCCGTCGCGGCGGACGACCGCCTGCTGCATCCCGACGCGGCGCAGCGGCTGCAACTCGCACGCGCAGAGGAGCGCGACCGAGCGCTCGACGCCCTGAAGGAGCTCGAGTTCGACCATCGGACGGGCAAGGTCTCCGACCACGACTACCGCGCACAGGTCGGCGTGCTCCGGCAGCGCGCCGCGGCGGCGTTGCGCGACGCGGATGGCTAGCTGCGCCACCTGCGGTCAGCGCCTCCCGAAATCGAGCCGCTACTGCCCCCAGTGCGGGCAGCCGGTGCAGGAGGGCGAGACGAAGGTGCTCGACCTGCCGCCCGACGAGACAGGTCCCGTGCCTGTCACGGTGGCTCGCGCCGAGCGGCGCTACTACGGCGTGACGCCCACATGGTTGGCCCTCGCAGTGGCGGCCGCCGCGGTCGTCGGCGCGATCGTCCTGTTCGCGACGGGCCACTGGCCGGTCGCGCTGATCCTCCTCGGCGTCGGGCTCCTGCTCGCGCTCCTGAGCGTCGAGACGGACGTCTTCCGCGACCGTGCCGGGGTCGCGGCCGACTCGGTCGCAACGCGCGGCCGCGCGACCACGCGCATCCTCGCGCTGCGGCGTGAGCTCAGAAAAATGGCTGTTTTGCGGGGACGTCTCCTGTTCGAGCTCGGAGATGCGGTGTACCGTGACGACGAGCAAGCGACCGAAGCTGCCCGCCAGCGCCTCGTCGCGCTGGATGAGGCGTGGCGGCAGAAGGAGGCCGAGATGCAGACCGTGATGACGCTGGCGCAGGACCGGATCCACCGGCGCCGGCTGGAGGTCCAGCCGACCGAGATGGTCGAGATCCCCGAGGAGCCTGCCGCGCCCGGCGAGCAGGACCCCGTCGGGCCAGCCGTCATCCCCGAGCCCTATCCGCCGCCCGGCGAGGGCGATCCGCCGCAGCCGGCGATCATCCCGGAGCCGGGCCCGGCCGTCATCCCCGAGCCGGGGCCGCAGGGCCCGGAGGGAAGGGAAAGCTAGGCCTCCGGCAGGGACGTCCGACGTCCCGCCGAACCTACTGCCATGGGGCGCCGCCTCGCGATCCTCGCCGTCGGCTGCCTGCTGCTCGCCTCGCCGGCCGCGGGGGACAACGGCCGCCACTCGCTCGGCGAGGTGCAGGCGAAGCTCTCCGCGACGCGCCAGAAGGAGGCGGCGCTGAAGCAGCAGATCTCCGGGCTCACCGCCGGCATTCGCAAGCTCGAAGCGCGCGTCGGCGACGTCTCGCAGAAGCTGTCGCTCCTCGAGCAAGATCTCGAGCTGCACCAGCGGCGGCTCGAGAAGCTCAACGCGCTGTACGTATTCGAGACCGAGCGGCTCAACTTCCTGCGGCGCGCATACGCGACGGCCGTGCACCAGCTCAACCTGCGCATGATCGACCTGTACGAGACGCACGACCCCACGCTCGTCGAAGTCATCATCGAGTCCGAGTCGTTCCAGGATGCGCTCGACCGCATCCACTACCTCGACTCGATCGCGCAGCAGGACAAGCACATCGCCGCCAGGGTCGCCGGTGCGCGCGATGCGATGCGCAAGACGCGTGCGCAGACGAAGGTCGTGCGCGCCCGCGTTCATGCGGAGACGCAGGTCGTCGCCGTGCGCACACAGCAGCAGCGCGACGTTCGAGACCAGTTGCTCGCGAGCAAGAGCCAGCTGAACGGAAAACGTGCCAGGCAGCAGACGGCGCTCAAACTGACACGCAAGCAGGAGCACACCCTCGAGACTGAGGCGCAAGCGATCGCCGCTGCCGACGCGCAAGTCCGCGGGCAGCTGGCGGCCGCGCAGGCCTCCACCGACTCGACCCCGTCGGCCGCCGGCCTGATCTGGCCGGTGAGCGGCCCCGTGGTCAGCCCGTTCGGATACCGCTGGGGACGGCTGCATGCCGGAATCGACATCGCCGTCCCGTACGGCACGCCGATCCACGCGGCGGCCGCCGGCACGGTGGTGCTGGCGGGATGGGTGGGCGGCTACGGCAACTACACGTGCGTCGACCACGGCGGCGGAATGGCGACGTGCTACGCGCACCAGTCGTCCTACGCCGTCTCGCAGGGCGCCGCGGTTAGCCAGGGGCAGCTGATCGGCTACGTCGGCTGCACGGGCCACTGCTTCGGCCCGCATCTGCACTTCGAGGTGCGGATCAACGGGACGCCCGTCGATCCGCTCGGCTACCTCTAGCCGTAACCGGATCCGGCTCTCGGTCGTTTACCTCTTGTAATTCGTATTCGGCAGGAATCGAGGACAGGGTCGTGCCGCATACGAACTGGTCGTCTCCCGACGACGCCGGCCGCTCCCCCGGGGCGGCCGGTCGCTTATCCGATCCCGAACGTCTGCGCCAGCAGGAACACGTTCAGGGCCGAGATGAGGCCCGCGATCGCCCATGCGGCCGCGACCGTGAGCCGGCGGTTGACGAGCACGCCCATGATGTCGCGCCGGCTCGTGAACATCACGAGCGGGATCAACGCGAACGGGATCCCGAACGACAGCACGACCTGGCTGAGCACGAGTGTTCGGGAAGGATCGAGCCCGAGCCCGATGACGACGAACGCCGGGATCATCGTGACGAGCCGGCGTACCCACAAGGGAATGCGCCGGCGGATGAAGCCCTGCATGACGACCTGGCCGGACATCGTCCCGACGGTCGAGCTCGAGAGCCCTGACGCGGTCAACGCGAGTGCGAACAACACGCTCGACGCGCCGCCGAGGATCGGCTCGAGCGTGCGATGCGCGCCCTCGAGCGACTCGATGTTCGTCAGCCCGCTCCCGAAGAAGACGGTAGCGGCCACGACGAGCATCGACATGTTGATCAGGCCGGCGATCGCCATCGCGATCAGCACGTCGATGCGGGTGTACTTGTACAGCGTGTGCGCCTCTTCGTCGTTGCGCGGGACGATGCGGTGCTGCGTCAGCGCGGAGTGCAGGTAGATCACGTGCGGCATCACGGTCGCGCCGATGATCCCGACGGCGAGCAGCACCGACTCGTTGCCCTGGAACTCCGGGACGACCGCGTGCTTCGCCACGGTGCCGAGCGGCGGATGGGCGAGCCACAACTCGCCGAGATAGCAGACTCCGATCACGCCGACGAAGGCGGCGATGACCGCCTCGAGCGGGCGGAACCCGTACCGCTGCAGCCCGAGGATGAGGAACGTGATCACGCCGGTGAGGACCGCGGCCGGGAAGAGCGGAATCCCGAGCAGCAGCTTCAGTCCGAGCGCGGCCCCCAGGAACTCGGCCAGATCGGTCGCCATGGCGATGGCCTCGGCCTGCACCCACAGCCCGACCGAGGCGCGGCGCGAGAACTGCTCTCGGCAGACCTCGGGCAGGTTGCGGCCGGTTGCGATGCCGAGCTTCGCCGAGAGGGTCTGGATCAGCATCGCCATGAGGTTCGAGGCGACGATCACCCAGACGAGCGTGAACCCGAACTTCGCCCCGCCGGCGATGTTCGTCGCGAAGTTGCCCGGATCCATGTAGGCGACGCAGGCGATGAAGGCGGGGCCGAGGAACGGCCAGATCGACTTGCGGTCGCCGCGCAGCGCGCGCTCGCCCGCCCCGGGCGGCCGGTCGAGCGTCTCGATACGAGTGGCCATCACGCCACTCGAAGTTTAGCCTAGCCTAACTTTCTAGGACGTGAAGGTCCGGAAGGTTGCGGTAGCGCTCGTCCAGATCGAAGCCGTAGCCGACGAAG
>Ga0075434_100005239_pt1 | contig 11779 bp, 7 predicted proteins | sample RhiMethybrSRZTD3_FD_75298 | JGI IMG/M metagenome (GOLD analysis project Ga0075434, IMG submission 75298) | Populus rhizosphere microbial communities from Tennessee, USA - Rhizosphere MetaG P. TD hybrid SRZTD3 | ecosystem: Host-associated > Plants > Roots > Rhizosphere > Soil | place: USA... | reverse complement strand
GCAAGAGCCAGGCCTTGCACGACATCACCATCAAAGTCGAGGCCAATCACGCCACCGCCTTGATCGGTCCCTCGGGTTGCGGCAAGTCCACGTTTATCCGATGCCTGAACCGCATGCACGAGACCAGCCCCGACGCCCGGGTGGAGGGCCGCGTGCGCATTGGCGAACTCGACGCCTACAACGGCACGTCGCCCACACAACTGCGTCGCCGGATCGGCATGGTGTTTCAAAAGCCGAATCCGTTCCCGACGATGTCGATCTATGACAACGTGGCGGCGGGCCTGAAGCTGAACGGGTACAGCAACCGGAAGCACCTCGACGGCATCGTTGAGAAGTCGCTGCAGTCCTCGGCGTTGTGGGATGAAGTCAAGGACTCCGTCCATAAGAAATCCGGCGCGAGTCTCTCGGGCGGTCAGCAACAGCGCTTGTGCATCGCTCGTGCTCTCGCGGTCGAGCCTGAGGTACTTCTCATGGATGAGCCTTGCTCGGCCCTCGATCCGATTTCGACGGGCAAGATCGAAGAGCTGATTTTCCAGCTGAAAGAGCAGTACACTATCGTGATTGTGACGCATAACATGCAACAAGCGGCGCGCGTCGCGGAGTTTACCGGCTTCTTCCTCTTGGGCCGGATGATCGAGTACGACAAGACGGAGAAGATTTTCACGAAGCCGTCCGACAAGCGCACCGAAGACTACATCACAGGCAGGTTTGGATAATGCGCACCCGCTTTCAACAGGGCCTAGACGAGTTGCGTCAGAAGTTGCTCCGCATGGGTGGACTGGCCGAGCAAGCGGTGGACCGCGCCTGCCAGGCCTATATCGACCGCGACCTCAATCGTTGCCAGATGGTTCTGGAGGGCGAAACCCAGATCAACATTTCCGAGCGAGAAATCGACGAAGTTGCGTTCGACTTGCTAGCCATGCAACAGCCCATGGCAGTGGACTTACGCTTCATCCTCGCGGTTACGAAGATCAATGCTGATCTGGAGCGCGTAGGCGATCAGGCCGTGAACATCGCCGAGCGCGTCATCGACATGGTCAGTCTTCCCGCCGTCGACCTTCCCGTGGATATCGCGCGGATGTCGGCCGCAGTCAGTGCCATGGTCCGCCGTTCGCTGGAATCTTTCATCGAGGGGAAAGCCGAGCTGGCCCAGGCCGTTCTCGAGATGGACAACGTAGTCGATCGTATGCGGGATGAAGCCTTCATCACGCTGGTCAAGGCCATGAACGAGCGGCCGGAAATCACCCGTCAGGCCCTGGACGCGTTGCTGGTTGCGCGGAATCTTGAAAGAGTTGCCGACCACGCCACAAACATCGCTGAGGATGTTATCTTCTGGGTGCGCGGCGCCGACGTCCGGCACAATGCCCCGCAGGAAGAGAATGGTCCACAGCCGGTACAACGAGCCGCTTCAGAGATTCGTTAACCACAGAATTCGCCTTACAGTCGAAGTTCATAGAGCCGGTCAGAGAACCTGACCGGCTTTCACTTTGCAATCGCGAGCGTCAAAATCAAATGCCAAGGAGCGAGCAGTGAAGGCTTCCATCCTCGCCGGTCTTGCCCTCATTCTGGTTGCCAGCTTCCTTCTTACCCAGCAAAACGCAACGCATCCCTCCGCTACTCTGCCAAACAGCAAATCACTCGGATCTGCGCCCGGCAGAGTGGGGAGACTGAACAGTTTTCCAGCGACAATCGCCGTCAGTCCCGATGGCCGCTATGCGGCCATGCTCCATGCCGGGTATGGCACACAGGAAGATCGCGGGCGGCAGTCGATCTCGGTAGTGAATCTCGAGAACGGGCAGGTCTCGGACTTTCCCGAGGACCGCCTTGCCGAGGACGCTCATCAGAGCTTTTACGTGGGAATCGTCTTTAGCGGTGACGGACAGCACCTCTACGCTTCGCTTGGATCCATTACCGATCCGACTGGACAGAATTCTGGAAACACCGGCAACGCAATTGCCGTGTACCGTTTTCGCGGCGGGAAAGTGAGTGCGGAGCGCCTCATCAAGATTCCTCCCTCACAACTGGAGAAAAACAAGTGGGTTGCCAAGGGTGTTTTCAAGACGCCTAAGGGGACGGCGATACCTTATCCCGCGGGCCTGGCACTCATGCCCGGAGCAGGGGATGAGAAACTTCTGGTCGCGAATAATTTGTCAGATGACGTAATTCTTCTGGATGTTTCAACCGGAAAGACTCTGAAGCGCTTCGATCTCAGTACAAACACCCTGGTTCCAGCTTCCTACCCCTACCGTGTGATTATCTCCCGCGATGGTCGCAAGGCCTGGTGCAGTTTGTGGAACGCCTCCCAAGTGGCAGAACTCAATCTCGAAACAGGTGAAGTGGCGAGGTGGATCCCTCTACTGAAGCCAGAATCGCCGACCGCTCCGGGATCGCATCCCTCCGCGCTGCTGTTGAGTCGGGACGAACAGATACTCTACGTTGCCCTGGCCAATACAGATTTCGTAGTTGCGGTCTCGACTGCCGACGGGAAACCGATTCATTGGTTTTCGACTAAGCTTCCCCACCAGGAGTACGCAGGGACCTCGCCGGTGGCATTAGCACAAACGGAGGATGGCAAGCAGCTATTCGCGGCCGCCGCTACTCTCGATGCCGTCGCGATCTTCGATACATCCGATCTCGCCAGGAACAACACTGTCGAAGGGGCGCAGAGTGCCTCGGGCTTTATTCCCACCGAGTGGTATCCGACTGCGCTCACAGTACGTGGAGACGATCTGTGGGTCGCCACGGCGAAAGGGCAGGGAACCGGCCCCAACGGCGGCTGGAGCCTGATCCCTTTGGCGCGACGCCGTCGTGAACATCCCTACATTCCAACGCTGCTCTACGGATCGTTGGCGAAGGTGAATTATCCCAATGCCATCAAACATCTGCCCGAGCTGACGCGCGAAGTGGAAGAGAGCAACCTCCTCCGCTCGGATCCCGGCAAAATCCAGTTCCGCAACGGTGGAAATCCGATTCAGCACGTGATTTACATCATTCGCGAAAATCGCACTTACGATCAGATCTTCGGCGATCTCAAGCCCGGCAACGGCGATTCCTCGTTAACCATGTACGGGGAAGATGTCACTCCGAACGCGCACAAACTCGCTCGCCAGTTCGGTATTCTCGACAACTTCTACGACAGTGGAGAAGTCTCCGGCGATGGCCATGTCTGGTCGACAGCCGCCATCACCAGCGACTACAACGAGGCCAACTGGCAGATCGCTTACCGCAGCCGCGAACGCACCTACGATTTTGGCGGTGCGGTCACTGAGGAATATCCAGCAGAACGCGGCATCCCCAACGTGGATTCGCCCCAAACGGGTTATCTGTGGGCAAATGCGGCCTCGCACGGCCTCTCGTATCGTGATTACGCCGAATTTATTGAAACCGAGTTTTGCAACGATCACCCGCCTGAACAGCCCTCTCCGAAAGAAGGGAATCCGCAGCCGGCGGCCCAAGGCTGCGAACGGGAGGCGATCAACAAGGGTGAGCCGTTGCCTCCTAACGTCGGACAGCCCAAGGGCGGTCCAAGTCCCTACCCGTGGTCCGTTCCTCTAACAAAACGGGTGATTCCCACGATGCCCGAGTTAAAGGATCACACCGACTTGAAATATGTATCGTTCAATGTCGATTATCCCGATCAGTTGCGCGTAGACGAATTTCTCAATGAGTTTGACGCCTTCGTGCAGGCGCGCAAGGAAGGGAAGGGGCAGGAACTTCCGAGACTGGTAATCATGCATCTGCCGAACGACCACACGGGAGGCACACGCCCTGGAGCGCCCACACCGACGGCTTCGGTGGCCGACAACGACTTCGCACTCGGAAGACTCGTTGAGGCGGTTTCGCACAGCCCGTACTGGGACGATACAGCGATCTTTGTTCTGGAAGATGACGCCCAGGACGGCGCCGATCACGTCGACGCCCACCGTTCCGTCGCGCTGGTTATCAGCAAATACGCTCCGGGATCGACCGACCACCCCTTCGTAGAGCATGGCATTTTCACGACTGTCAGCGTGGTTCACACGATCGAGGCGTTGCTGGGCCTGCCCCCTATGAACCTTTATGACGCATACGCTCCTCTTTTCGCTTCGGAGTTTTCCGGTAAAGGAGACCAGCCACCATTCACCGCCGACGCGCGCAATCTGAAGAATGGTCTGATCTACAAAGTCAATCCCTCGAACGCGCGCGGAGCCAAGGAGTCTTCCGAGATGAATTTCTCTCGGCCGGACGCCGTCGATACCCGGGTCTTGAACAGCATCTTGTGGCACGATCGCAAGGGAGATCTCCTGATGCCCGCTCCGGTGCACAACATGATCGCGGCGGGAAAGGATGACGACGATTAGCAACCTTAATTTAAGTCCGGTTTCGAAAGGAACGGCCTTCAGCCCGATCGTCCAAGGCATTGCCGACTGGCAAATTTAACAGCTGACAATTCTTGTTGTTGACCTCCAGAATCATCCCGGTGAGGCAGGCTCAGGCGTCGCGAGTTCAGTCGCACTTTCTAAATTGCGACCCAGCCGGAAAGGCGCGGAAGATCATGGTCGCCGTCCAGGCTGTGCCAATCACTTCCGTTACACCCAGGCACAAGGTACTAAGAAACCAGTCTGGGCACGCGCAACTAATCGATTTTGACCTCCGGCTCGGGGGAGAATCGTGGGAACGTCGTCGTGCCAAGGGAAAGGAGCTGCGAACACAAACAGCACGTGAGAGCCACGCCGAATGGAGGGCCCCTAAGAAGAGGCCAGATCCCCTGGATGTGATTGCCGCCAGCAACGTTGGTCGTCTAAGAGATTTTATTCCTCTTCGTATGGGCCGGATGGCCCAGTCACCATTTACTTTCTTGCGAGGTTCGGCTGTCGTAATGGCGTGGGACCTATCTACCACTCCTGTCAGCGGGATTCAAGTCGCGATGGACGGCGACGCACACGTTAACAACTTTGGACTTTTCGGTACTCCGCAGCGTGACGTCATTTTCGACCTTAATGATTTCGACGAAGCGGTGATTGGTCCATGGGAGTGGGATCTGAAGCGGTTGGTCGCAAGCGTCAATGTCTCGGGCCGTGCTAACGGTCTGAATCGCAAAGAACGTAGAGCCGCAGTCATGCGGTGCGTAGCCGGATACCGAGCCAACGCTAATCGGCTCGCGAGTATGGGAGTGCTTGAAACATGGTATTTGCATGCGTACCCTGAGCGAGCAAATCCACTGGCGAAAGTAGATCCCAAGTCAGCGGCAGTCTTCCAAAAGGCAGTGGCTAAAGCGCGACAGCAGACAAATACAACCTTGCTGGTAAAGACCGCCGATCGAAAGGTAGATGGTGCTTGGCGTTTGCGCGAAGCGCCCCCAATACTCACGAGGGTTGACTCGGCGACTCAAGAGAAAGTGATCGACGGCTTGAACCAATACGCCGATACACTGACGCGTGAGCGACGGTACATGCTGAGCCGCTATCACGTTGTCGACGTTGTCCATCGTGTCGTTGGTGTGGGTAGTGTTGGGACACGCGCCTACCTGGCACTTCTGTTCGGGAATGGCGACAACGATCCGCTGTTTCTGCAGGTGAAGGAAGCCATTATGCCAGCGCATGCACCTTATGTGCCTCCCCTACCCGAGGCCCTAGGGCACCAAGGGATGAGGGTTGTGGTTGGCCAGCGCGCTTTGCAGGCTTCTACCGACCTGCTACTGGGCTGGACATCAATCGACGGTCGACCATTCTATGTCCGGCAGATGAAAAACATGAAAGGCTCAGTCCCAATCGAGTGGTTAACGGGAGAGTCTTTTGATTTTTACTCATGGGCGTGCGGTGCAATTCTGGCTCGGGCACATGCGCGCACGGGTGACGCCGCTTGCATCGCCGGTTATTGTGGAAATTCTGCTGTGCTGGATGAAGCATTGGCCACATGGGCAGAAGCATATGGCGATCAGACAGAGACTGATCATTCTGCCTTGGTCAAAGCGATCAAGAGCGGACGAATTAAAGCGATTACGGGTGTTTAGGCCTTAACAAAGGAAGCGTAAGATCGTTGCAATTACGAGCTTGCGCCCTCTGATCGCCTATTCAGTTGCCCAAAGCCCTCCGGCTGCCGGGGTCGATGGGTCTAATGATTCCATAACAATGTCGGCTCCCAGGCCCGAGTAGACTTTGGAGGCTGTGACAATCATCCGGGCTTCCAGCAAATTGCCTGGCCCACGTTCCACTCGCAAAAGAGAAGAACTACAGGGCGATAATCAGATGGCAGCACCGGCTGAATTGAGGACGCCCAACTGGCACCGAGCGAACGAAAATCGCTCACGAGAGTGCGGATGGAAGCATGGCGACAGTGGCTACTCGGCGGAAGAAAAAACCTTGTTCAACAAAAAGAAAAAAGATTCGACTTGACCCCCACCGGCTTTCTCATGGAAGGCGATTTCACTCACGATCCCAAGTCGTTCCTTTATTTTTTCGCATTGTAGGAGCGCAAGAGATCCGTTATCTCCGTCGACGCCAGCGGGTAGCGACGCAATAGGGTGATGTAGAGCCGCAAAACCAGACAAGCGGCTCCTACCGGGCCGTCCAGCCACCATCGATGAGAATCGTTTCGCCTGTGATTAGGGATGCTGCGCTGGAGGCAAGGAATACAACCACCCCCGCCACATCCATTGGCTCGCCAATGCGGTGCAGTGCGGCAATTCGCTCAATCACGTCCGAGCGGAATTCCGGGTTTGCGAGGCAACTCTCTGTACCCGGAGTGCGGATAAATGTTGGGGCGACGGCGTTCACCGTAATGTTGTACTTCCCCCACTCCACAGCAAGACATTTGGTCAGATGTGCAATGGCAGCCTTTGTCATGCAGTAAACCGACTCAGTTGGCAGCGCAACGAACCCTGCCTGCGAACTCATGTTGATGATGCGGCCGCTTCTCTGCCGGATCATGACACGTCCCGCGGCCTGGGAGGCAAAAAACGTCCCCTTCAGATTAACGGCAAGCGTCAGATCGAAGTCCTCTTCACGCACATTCTCCGCGAGATTTTCGGGGGCGAGTCCCGCATTGTTGACAAGAATGTCGAGCCGTCCGAAATGTCTGACAGTGTCATCTACGGCTTGGAATATCTCATTGAGCCGTCTCATATCCATCTGCTGTGCAATCGCCCGTCGGCCCATCGCTTCGATCTGCGTGGCCAGTTCTCCTTGTGCGTTCACGTCGCGCAGGCCCAGTGCCACATTTGCGCCCGCGTGGGCTAGTGCCAATGAAATCGCGTTGCCTAAGCCGCGTGCAGCTCCCGTTACAAGCGCTACTTGACCAGTAAGATCGAACGCCGGAAAACTATTCAAGTCTGCCTCCTTCTCCGACGGAGTATTAGCGGACACAGCCCATGTGGCCTGTCATTTTTCGCGCATATCGCACCAGCGTCGTTTGGCTTTAAGGGAGGTTTAAGGCGTCACCTCGCGCGTGAGTGGGCCTTCCGGATCAACCGCCCGCGAGGCGTTCGACTCCGGGCAGCTGGGGTGAATTTAGCTTGAGATTCATTTAGGGCAAGATTATGCGTGTCCGGTTTCTGGCGGTCAATTGTTGATTGAAAAAGAGGCGATTTCACAAGTTTGCGCCTTTACTTCGCCGATTCCTTCTGCATCCGGTCAGTCCGTTTGAATGCAAGGAACTGTTGCTAAGGCGTGGAGAAACAGTGCACTTGTCCTACGAACGGTTTTGCTATGATCAGCTAAGGTGAGCGAGCGACCGCGCTAAATGTCTCGCGAGAAGTCCTCCGCCAAACCACTGAAAACGATCACAAGTTGCTTTCTCAGCCAGATCGCGGGCTTATCTTTTAACTCTGATTTCTCTCGCCCGCAACGTGCAATCATGAAGGAGAGCGAGATGTCAGCGAACATGCGCAACGGATTTGTACGCACTTTCGTGCCTTTGGTTTTGGCCCTGATTACCCCGGCCGGAGTGGCGCAACCGCGCCCCACAGGACGCGAGGCGAGCGTCCAATCGGCTGCGGTCCTGAGCGCCACGTTGGAGGAAACCTCTCTTGCGGTCGGACTTTCCGTCGTCGAGATCTTTACTACCTCCTACAAGCCGGCAGGCGGAATGGTTCCTCGCAGCGCCGATCTGCTCACCGCCGAGCGCGCATCCGGGTCGGGCGTCATCGTGGATCCCGATGGCTACATTGTCACCAACGCGCACGTTGTGCAGGGCGCCCAGAGCCTGCGTGTAGAGATTTCACGGCCGAGGGCCGGCCGCTCAATACTCGCCACTAGCAGCCGCACGGTGGCGGGACGGATCATAGGCATTGATGAGGAGACCGATCTCGCCGTCATTAGGATCGACGAACATAACCTGCCCGCCCTTTCTTTTGGCGATTCCGACGAACTTAAGGCGGGCCAACTGGTGCTGGCTTTCGGAAGTCCGCTCGGTCTGCGCAATTCAGTCTCGCTCGGCGTCGTGAGTGGAGTTGCGCGGCAGATTGATCCCGACTCGCCCATGATCTACATCCAGACCGACGCATCGATTAACCCCGGCAGCAGCGGCGGACCTCTGGTGGATCTGCGCGGGCGCGTAGTAGGGATCAACACATTGATTGAATCGCGCAGCGGCGGTAATGAGGGAGTAGGGCTTTCGGCGCCAAGTAACATCGTGAGGACGGTTTACGAGCAGATCAAGAAAAATGGCCGCGTGCGCCGGGGGGAGATCGGAATTCGCGCGCAAACCATTACGGCTATCCTCGCCTCCGGCCTGGGCCTCTCGCGGGACCAAGGTGTGATTTTGGCAGACGTCAAGCCCGACAGCCCCGCCGATCAGGCAGGCCTGCGCCCTGGCGATTTGGTGCTCTCGCTTGATGGCAAGCCGATGGAGAATGCACGCCAGCTTCAGATAAACCTCTACCGCCATAGCCTCGGAGATGTTGTTTCTCTTCAAATCCTTCGTGACCGGCAGACACTCACCGTGCCGGCGGTCATCAACGAACGCAAGAACGATCTCTCGGGACTCTCCGCAACCATCGACCCGCGCGACAATCTGGTGCAGAAATTAGGCATTCTCGGAATCAATCTTAATCAGCGTCTGGTCGAGACCATTCCCGTGGTCCGAGTTCGTTTCGGCGTTGTGGTTGCATCGACTGTCGCCGGTGCCATTGATGCGCGCGAAGGTGGATTGGCAGTTGGCGACGTGATCTCGACAGTTAACAAGACTGCAATTCGAGAGCTCTCCGATTTGCGAACGGCGCTCGACGGATTGAAAACAGGAGATCCGGTTGTGCTTCAACTCGAACGTCGCGGCGAGTTGATGTACCTTGCGTTCACAATTGAGTAGGTATAACGGCGACAGCACTAGCCGCCGATCTGAGTGAACTGTCGAAATAGGTGTTTGCACAGGCTGGCGCCGCTTGTTCGCCAACCTCCGGGTCAATGCGGGAAATCTGCACGGTGGGGTCTGTGAGGGAGGCGATATCCCGGTGGTGCCATGGTGGACCTAAACGGGCACGCAGCTGGAAACGGTGGACACAGCCAAGGAAAACCTACCGCCTACCGGGACTCCTCTACTCGGAGAGAGGCGATTTTTCGCCAGTTATCATCACAGCACATCGGATAGGCCAACCTGGAACGGCACGTGGTCCGTTACCGCCTGGACTTCCTGGCAGCGATGCTTTTCGGAGCGACCTTCGCTTTATTCTGCTTATTCTGCTTCGGTCTGGGTTTCGGTGTCGAATTGGCGCGGATCGTGTCGGCGTTCGAGGACAGCACGTCAGACAGTTCGTATGCCTCCCTAAGCCAGTCGGTGATGGGCGTCTCCACCTCGTCCCGGTGCCTGATCTGAATGACGTGAACGACCTTGGACTTCGATGCGCGATCGACGCGTCGCACCTGAGGAGCCTTCAGCGTGCGGCCAAGGAACACGCAGACTTCGAGGAATTTCCTCTTCGGACGCACGAAGAAGTAGCACGATTTGCGCGAGAACATCACTGATTTGTGCGAGGCGTAGATCCGCTGATCTCCGAAAGAGACGGCGGTCTCGCGCAGCCGTTCCCAGGCGTCCTGGAGATCTCCCGAGAGATCCTGCGTGAGGGCAGTTTCGGTCGTGGTCCAGCAGTCGTGCTCCTCCCCTTCCTCGACCCACTGCTTGCAGTGGTAGCACTCTCGACCTGCCATGTTCCCATTGTAGCGATGGAGCGGGTCCAAACCGCTGTGGCGGGAAACTGAGATTCAACTGTCGCAACCAGAGGATGTCACCAACTACGACGTGGAGGCGGTGGAAACTGCCCTGAACGCGGCTCGTCTGATCTTGTACCGCGCAAGTATCACCAAAGCTACGGAGACGATTGGATACATGAACGGAATTGGGAAGAGGACGAGAAGTGCCGTACCCTTGCTTCCGAGACTAGACGCAGCCGCTACGCTGATGCCGTACGGTCGAGGACGGAAGAGTGGCGCTTGAGGATCGAACATCGGGTGGCGTAAATCCACGCAACAGTTCGCCGATCAAAAGATAGTATCCGACGCGCACAACGCCATGCTGGTTGATCGATGAATTGCAGTAATCGCTGCCGGGGCTGATTGCAGCCATCGCACCCTGAAGCAACATAATTCTCATCAAGCGGCATCGAACCGATCACCCTGAAAAAGAAAGAGGTCTTTTTTGCCACGACGAAAGGTCTTAATCCTGGCGCCGATCGTATTTGTTTGTGCTGCATGGGTCTCTGGTCGCTGTCAAAGCGAGGCTGGCGTTATGGCGAATGCCGTTACACCACTGATAACTCCTTCCTATGACGATTCCGGACAGGCAACCGAACCCTCAATCGTTCATTTTCCAAATGGTTGGAACGGGTATCAATATTGGATGGTGTTTGCGCCCTATCCGCATTCCAACGATGGATACGAGAATCCCTCAATTCTGGTTTCAGACAATGGAACGGAATGGTCGGTTCCGCCCGGGGTGACGAACCCTATAGAAAGGCCTGGGCCTGGTTCGCGTTTGGCGGACTCATCCCTCTTTTATGATCGAATGTCACGGCAGCTCTGGCTTTATTACGTCTCGGAAGACCCGACCCATTACATAAACCTGCTGCGGACTGTCTCCAGCGATGGCGTACGATGGACGAAGCCAATTCAAGTGCTGCGTGTGCCCGAATATCAATTGGTGATGCCTGCCGTTGCGAGCGATGGGCAACAATACTGGCTTTGGGCGGTCGATGCGGGAACAATAGGGTGTTCTGCTTTGTCAACGAGAGTCTTGTATCGGACCTCCGTGGATGGTGTGCATTGGTCTGTGGCGAGACCAGTTCATCTACAGCAACCGGGATACAGGATCTGGCACATAAGCGTCGCAACAATCCCACGTTTCGTTTTCGTTGAGATGGGCCTCCTACCAGGCGTCCATTTTGAGTCGCCTTCACCGGACAACCCGAACTGGCGTTCGGATTGGCCAAACCCTTGGGAAGATGCGGCAACAATTCGAAGATTTCTTGCGGCGCCGGTGTTCCTGATGTTGGCGTCCTCATTTAAAGACCGTTGCGGCAAAGATACCCTCTTCTTGGCATATTCCAGTGACGGCATTTCGTGGGTCAATTTCCCAAAACCCTTGTTGACCCCTGCTGAATACAGTTGGGATAGCAGCGGCATCTATGAGTCCACGCTAGCGTACGACTTCAAGAGTGATGCCCTTCGTATTTGGTACTCCGCCGACGGACAGGCGGGATGGCGGATTGGACTCGCCCAGGCGGACTTCCGTTCTGTCATTCGCGACCTGATTGACAATCATTGATCCATCCTGCGTGAGCACACACGTTCACGCGACACCGATCAGTGTT
>Ga0075434_100005238_pt1 | contig 11782 bp, 9 predicted proteins | sample RhiMethybrSRZTD3_FD_75298 | JGI IMG/M metagenome (GOLD analysis project Ga0075434, IMG submission 75298) | Populus rhizosphere microbial communities from Tennessee, USA - Rhizosphere MetaG P. TD hybrid SRZTD3 | ecosystem: Host-associated > Plants > Roots > Rhizosphere > Soil | place: USA... | reverse complement strand
ATCGCAATCAAATATCTACAACCAATCAACATTATAATCGGCCAACAAGTGATCCATCAGGAAGTTGAGATCGCTTTGGGTAAGGCGGTGCGCAATTTCTAAGTGTCATATCATCAGCCATTCGGTTATAAAATAGGCATATATCCGCGCGGAGACGACCAAACTCACCCATATTATACCTTTAACTCCTTTATTGAGACCTCTCAGGGCATTAATATATTCGGTTGTCGACTCAATCTCAATACTCAGGTCTCACAATTAGACTTTAGAATCGAGGACGGGCAAAAGACTCTCGACCGTTCGGCGGTCACGGCCGGCGCTCTTATCACCATTCAGGTCGGCAAGAATACCAATTATTTCTTGGATCCGAACTCGTATTGTCTCGTTGGTTATATTGATTTTCCAAGTCCGGACCGGCCGGCCACGGGAATGAACGACGTCGCGGTCTCGGTTCGCTCGATAAAACAAGGGCTCTATGGGACTCAGGTCGCCTTTAGTCGTTCGAGTCCGTTGGCCGATATTAACAACCCCTTTTCCAACAAGTCGAAAGATTTCACCCTCCGCCAACATATACGAAAATTGATTGAGAATAAGGATTTTACACTCCTTGAGGATATTTCTATTAAAGACCGGTTTGGAATTGATACCTCGGGCATAAGTGATAAACTCGATACCGTAATACCAAATCTAGTCTATAAGGACACGGACGCCGGCTCCATGCTCGACGACCTAGGAGGCAAACTCGGATTTATTTGGGGCTTTGATTTCACCGGCGGAGGCCGCAAGTTATTTGTCGACTTCCCTCAAACTCTTAGAGTCCCGATAACAATCAAAAACGGACCGGTCCTCTCAACCGATGACCCCAACCGCACGGCCTACATAGACGGCTCTTTTGGATTTCCGTCCTCGTCCTTTGATAATATCCACGCGAGCCGAATGTTTGGAGTCGCTCGGGTCGATAATAAGAAGGTCGTCGGCTCGGATATTCAGATCGAGACAACTTCGACCACGAATAAGGCGATTTATCAACCATTTTTCACGGACGAGTCACGATTTACCGGCCTCGACATTGTCATGTCTAAATTAGGAGATCCCACGAGTCGCAAAAGCATTTTGAGAGGATTTGTCTCAACGAACAAAGTCCTAACCGGCGGAGTTAACGCGCCCGATACCCTATTACAGCGTTGGGAGATTAATCTCGATGATATTAAGAGCGAGCCTCAAGCCATGCATATAGAACTCGACGATCTCAAGCGGAGATTTATCACGTCGACCTCCTTTGGATTTGGTTGGGGAGTATGGCAAAGGTCGGGGACCGGCACCGGAGACCCCAACACGGATGAGAGCAACACGATCCATGTTTATCGAAATAATAACAGCGATGGCGGATCCTCGATTGCTCCGAAGGGAGATTTTAAGGACGGATTTAATCAAAAGTGGAAAAAAGACGGCCCAACCTATGCCTTTAGTGTCAACTCGGACCTCTCCCGTCTATTCTCGATAACAAATTACACGGCCGCCGAGAAGATTGGATTTATTGAGCCCTCACCCGTGGATCTCTCTGTAATAGATGACGTCAACCTCGCGGCCCGTTATTTGACCCAATTAACTTATCTAACTTCTCTTTATAGGAGTGAGCCAAGAATCAATTGCTCGTTGCCCGATAACTTTGTCTTTAAACCTTGGCAGACCGTGACACTCCGAGACTATCTCGCCCAACCCTCGGGGGTCGACTTTGAGATTCAAGATATTGTTTATGATTTTTCAACCAACGACTCCATTGTCCAACTTGGCGGTCTTGTATTCTTAGATGACGCTTGGCTAACAACTTGGCCTTGCGTTCAGGTGCTTTAAGATGATAAACTTTGTCAGATTACTCCGCAAATGGAGACAAGAAATCAAGATCGGATCTTTACGGTATAGGTTTGCAAATCTCGACCCGCGTCTCAATCGCGTCGGTCATATGGATTATTGTTATGCCTCGCTTTGGGACAAGTCAGATAATGGCTTAATTCAGTATGAATATAGAGACGGCCCCGCCGTTTGGGATAAATTAAAACGATTCTACAACGACCAAACGGTCTATTTTACAAAGGTTAGAAAGAGATTCGAGCCGTTGGACATTCGACTTTGTATCGATCAGATTACCGACGACGCCCTCTTTTGGATGGTCGATATACACACGGGACGGTCAAATGAGACTCCTCGATATATCTCCGTTGGGACTTCGACAACAACTCCGGACCGAACAGATCACCAACTTGTCGCGGAAATTGACAGACAGCCGATATTGGACACCGGCGGATATATTGACACTCTAGGCCACAACGAACTTTATGGGATCTTATTCCCATTTGCTCAAGCAAATATTCTTTGTGCGGAGGCCGGTTTGCATTTAAACAGTGACGCCACATCAGGCGATTTAATGATTTGTAGAAATAAATTTAATCCCGCTTTACAGCATGACGCCAACCAAAACGCCCTCGGGATAAACATTTGTATTCAGCACCGCGCTTTTTAGAATCTCGGGCTCTATGAATAGGACTCCAAATAGGAATCGGAGCAAGGCGAAAATTATGACAATGACGACAATTATTATTAGTAGATAGATCAGTGTGGACGAGGCTCCGGCTAAACTCATTTTTTATCTAGTGTATAAATGGACTTTATGATTTAAAGCCACTAATTACAAAATGGTATTATTCATTGATCTAGTCCGTAAATATTCCTTTAGGGCCTTCTCGCAATACATTAATGAAATTTCCAAAATAGTCGGCAAAGCCCTATCCGACCAAGTGACCGAGGTTATTGACGACGACTTGAGGGCGACCGGTGCTCTCTCCGTTGAGCGAGTAGGCCACGCCGATAATCTAACAATGGGTTATCTCTTGCCCAAGAATCAGGTCGCCAAAGTCATGTCGGAGGGGAGTCAGGACGCCAACCTCAAACTTTGGTTATACGGCAATGATGTTAATTCTCCATTTATCAAAGACCGCTCGGGTTGGGACAAGGTTGTCACTCGAGTTGGTAATCCTTGCGTTATCAAGGCGGCCACAATAAACAACTTTGCCGGTCGAGGATTGGGCGCTCAGTTTGACGGCCTAGCCGATGGCCTCAATATGGCCGATGACGCCGATTTCCAAGTCCAATCAAATACCTCGGGTCTATCCTTCTCGGAGTGGCTCTATCCAGTGAATGATCAACCATATGTCGGAGCCAATCCTTACGCAATTTGGACTAATGGGACGACCGACTTGCTCTTGGTTCCCAATCGAACGGCCATTAATAACTTTACAGATTTTACGATCTCATTTTGGTTCTATCCGATAACAACCAACGCCGGATCGACTCCTAACATAGTTATCAAAAATTACCCCTCAAACAACTCGTTTATTCTCTATTATACGACCAATAGTTTTATCCTTAATTTTAGGACCGTCAACAATACCGGCGTCGGAGTTACGGCCGGCACTTATACATTGACTCCAAATAAGTGGTATCATGTTGTTTTAAGATTTACTCAGTCGACCGGCCTCATGGAGATGATCATCGACAATTTCGCAACCTCCTACACGGTCGGCCGTAATACCGGATGCGTCAATATTGGGACCGTTGCCGATCTCAAATTTGACGGCAATGCGAGTTTTAAGTGTCAATCAGTTTATGATGAGATCAGGATTTGGCGTCGAGCAATTACCGATGAGGAGGTCGGACTTGTCTATAATGGGATCGATATATCGGGGACACCGGCAACAAATACCGAGGTCCATCACGCATTTACCGAGGGGAGTGGGACGTCCTCGGTCGACGAATACAGCACCGCCACTATTTCGATAACGGGGACTTGGGTCGACCCCGCGGCCTATGTCAACCCCAACGGTCAAGCCGGTCACTATAGGCCCCGAAGATTTGCCACGATATACGCAAAGAGAGATGACGCCAATAATCACATTGTTGCTTATCTCAATTCTATAGACAAGACTCTCGGTATTCAATCAAAGAAGGGAGGCACCCTATCATATAAGAAAAGCACGGATGAGGCGGTGCTTTGGCTTGACGGAGTTAATGATTATATCGCCCTAGGGACTCAATCGGATCTTTGGTCCTCGACCACAAAAACGGCCTTTAGTTTTTCGTTTTGGTTTAACCCCGCCATACATGGAGACGGAAATTATAGGGATCTCTTTAGTTTTGGATGGGGCGGAAATCATAGTTTAACACTTTATGAAACGATCTCAGGATCGACCAACATATCGCTTGAGGTCTCGACAACTTGGCCGACTAGATTGGGCACCGCCACGTCCAACCTTTTATCGGCGATGAATAGTTGGTATCACGTAGTTGGAATCGTTGACGTCAACGCAACCCAACCCGTGAAACTGTATATTAATGGCACCCTCGCCGTCACAATAACAGGATCGCCAACCGGCAATCCTTTGAGTGTCTCCTATTCGGCCCTATTAGCCGGCTCGGCAAATGATCTTTGTGGGTTTATAAAAGATTTCCGTTGGTGGAATAGAGCAATAACCGCGGCCGATGTGGCCGTCCTATATGCGGGAACGGAAAACGATCTATTGTTGCCCGATTATTGGTTAAAACTTGACGAGGGGAGTGGGACAACCGTCAACGATTGTATTGGTCGCAAGACGGCCACGATTACAAACGCCGCTCCGGATTGGTATCAAAACCCCGAGGTCCAAGTCATCGATTTGGACGGAATTGACGATTATATTGATTGCGGCAACCAAGCGACCCTTTGGAGTCAGTCATTAACTAAATTCTCGGCCTCGTTTTGGTTCAAGTCCGACGGCTATGACTCCGTTAATAATCATTATATCTTGAATCATGGGGCCTTTGTCGCTCAATCGTTCTATGTGTATCTTGACGGCCCAAGTGTTGCAAATAGGATGGTTTTCACCGTAAGAAGCATCGCAAACTCCCCGATCAGTTCAACTATAACCAATGCCTCAGTCCATAATGGTCTTTGGCACCATTGCGTTATTGTTTATGATAATTCTCTCGGCTCGAACAATGCGAGAATATATCTCGATAATATAGCCGGTAGCACGGGCGCCAATCTAACCGACGCGATCAACGTGAGCGCGACACTTGGATTTGGACAAAACGCGGGAGGAGGGGGCCAAGCCTCATTTGACGGTCAAGTCGCAGATCTCCGCTTTTGGAAGGCCAAGGCCCTCACGGGGACGGAGGTCGGTAAACTGTTTAATGGGACCGATACCTATGACATGAAACCCGATTATTGGATCCCCCTGACCAAAGGAAGCGGCAACCCAATTGATACAATTGCAAAGTTAACCGCGACGCTAACCAACGGCGCGACTTGGGTCCAAGTAGAGCCAACAAGTCCGGCCCGTTATCCGGCGACCTTATTGACGATAAGGGTGCCTCCGAGATTTCGACAAGGTTATTCTCTCAGTAAATGGACTTATATCGTCTTATCTTGGGACTTTACGACTAATACGTGGATCTTTTACTCGGCCGGCAATCGGAGAGCGGTCCAAAATACAGGCTGTCATAGATATGAGCCGACCGATGCCTTGAGTCATTTTGATTGGAGCGGTCCAACCGCAGGGACGCCGGCCTCCATTTACTCAAATTTAGCCTTTAGGAATCTCAAGTTTTTCAAGAATAAACAACTCACCAAAGTTGAGATTAATAACGAACAATACAATAAATTTTCTATCAGTAATTTAAAGCCGACAGAGATCCCACTTGTAGGGTTTAGCACGGTGTCGCCATAATGGGAAATCAAGATCAAGTCTCGGTTGAAACTCCTCTTAGTGTGGGAGTTTGTCAAAATCAATTTGTCGCCGGCGGAACGGGGACATATATCACAACAACGATCACGAAACGAAAGGGAATGCTCGTTGTCTCATACGACACGAGCGGAGGATTAACTCAATGGCATGTCTACATTTGGGATGACATTGGCCTTGCTTGGATCGATATTACAAACCCTCCTCATGTCCATATGGATAACTCAACCGGAGGCGAGGCTCATCTTATCATGGTCAATAATTCCGGCCACGTTTGGTTTAATGATCTTTATCCCAAAAAAGCCAATTGGATGGGGCAAGCGGTGAGCGGGACGGGTGCGGCCATAACAGAAAACCCAACGGGGACAAACGCAGAAATTAATTTAGCGACCGGAACGACAACCACGGGATACGCGGAAATTTATCAGGGAGGCGCCTCGATTGATTTCGCCGATTATATGCGATGGACATCAGTCTTTAAATTCACAACGTCACCTTGGAATAATATTCTTGTCCGTTTTGGTTGCGGTGTTGAGGGTATCAATGCGGCGACCGATAACAACAATAAAATCGGGATCGAGTGGTGTGATTCACAAGCAACCGCCAACTTTTACACTCTCTCGGCCAACGGGACGACTCGGTCACTTGTTGACTCCGGCGTCGCCTTTACGGCCGGCAGTTCTCAGGGTATCAGAATGATCTATTTTCCGGCCTCGAAGGCTCAATATAAATTCTCGAACGGCACTATTTACGATAAGACCGGAGTCTTGCCGGCCGGCGTCGCAACATGGAGTCGTCAATTTACCTATGGAGTTAAGAACAATAACGGAGGATCCGCCAATCGCGATCTCCAAGTCCGCTCGACATTCCTAGTCGGTCAAGCCAATAACTCGGCATTTGTGGGGACGGGTTAGATATGACAATTAATGTCAGGGACGTCCGGATAAAAATAAGCCCCGAGTTAATCAAGAAATACAAGGGCGCCGCCGGAATCGATCGGACTTGGGTGCCCTATGATCCCGCAAATAATATTTATGATGTTAGGCTCACGGCCTCAGACCAATATCCTCACCCAAACGAGCGCCATGTCAATGAGGACTTGGAGAAGGAACTCGAAAAATTAAAAATAGTTGGCGACCGGATAAGGGACTCGCCTCTCTATGTCAAGACCTTCGATAAACAAAAGGTCTCAATGCAATTCTTTCATAACATGAGCGATGAGATATTGGATCCAATCGACAACGTGAGGTCCAAGGCCCGACAGGTCCACGACTCGACAAATCCCGATTGGCAAGCATATAAGGACTCAAGTTAGCCATGGTCAAGGGGAGCGAATTTCTTTGGACGGGCTCAATTAATACGGTGAGCGGGGTCTCTCGCCTCGGCGGGCCTCCGGTCTTGACCGACGTCATAGATCCCAAAGGCGAGAATAATATTTTTAACATCGCCCCAACCGCGGAGGTTGTCGCCGGCTCAACGAAATATCGCCTCCTATATGTCTATTATACAGGGACCGATACTCCGGTCGAGAATTGCTCGCTCTCCAAATTCACCGATACAAAGGACGCCCGAACGAGGGTCGATATTGCATTCGACCCACAAATGTCCAAGTATGTCTCGGCCCCTTGGCAGGATTTTAACGGGACCAGCACGAGGGTCGACCAAGCCGATGACCCAACTCTTGACTTGAGTGTTTGGACTCTAGTCGCTTGGTTCAGGACCGGCGCCTCCTATTCGGCGGAGGGAATGATTATCAACAAGGGCGGAATTGGTTCGGATACGGCCGGCGAAAATATGAATTATGGAGTTTTTATCAATACGAGCAACCAATTACAAGGGAAATTCGAGACGGGTGCCGGAGTTGATAACGATGTTACTTCGCCCTTGACGTATAATGATAACAAGTGGCATTGTGTTGTTTTCACTTATGACGGTTCAAATATGAAGTTATACGTTGACGGAGTCCAAACTCCGGTCGCGACCACGGCCACAAGCGCCACGGCCGAGCAAAACGCAAAGCCCTTGACTCTCGGGGCCAACTCAAGAGACTCGTCACGATTCTTTAACGGCTCACTCGACGAATGCAAAGTTTTTAATCGCGCTTGGACCGCTCAAGAGGTCGACGACTATTATAATCTTAACACCTTCGATGACACCGGCCTAGTCTACGAGAATAAATTCGGGACCGACAACGGCTCTCGAATCGGTCAATATTTGACAAACGAGACAACGGTCCCCGCGGGCTCTCCGGTTTGGATGAGTGTCGAGAATGCTCCAACTCTACCGGCGAATATTGGCACGTTCAGGACCGGCATGTTTTACCCATTTTTGATCAGATACAAGATCACGGCCACGAGTCCGGCTATCTCAATCGACAACGACCTCTCCGCATTCCGGATCTATTTTGGAATTAAGGATACTCAGACCGGCGGAGGCGGAGGAGAGGAGGGAGGAGGCCAAGGCGGCGGGGCCGAGGGAGATCTTAATATTTTCTTTAATGGCGACGGTTGCGAGAATAGTTCAACCGCGATCGGTCAAATAGATCAATGTGTCAGTGGCAAGGCCGATCTAGTCATCTCGGCCGGTGACAATGCTTATGGTAAAAACGCGAGCAAATTTTTTGATTGTATTAAGCGGGTCGATGATAAGGCGAGTCCGCCCTCGTCTATTGGTGCCAAGACCCGCATTTGTATGGGAAACCACGAGTATGAGGACGGCTCGGGCGGCAAAGTCAAGGAGGAGAAAAATCATTTTGGTCTCCCAAATACCTATTACTCCATTGAGGTCGGCAATGTTCACGTCCTCTTTTTGGACTCGGAGAGTAGTCCGACCGGTTCAACCCAAACAAACTTTGCAGACTCCGACCTAAATCAAGCAAGTAAGGACGTTAAGATCGATTGGATTATAGTCGTCTTTCACCGGCCATTATATACGGCAAGCGGCAAGCACGGCCCCGACGAGTCCAACATGAGGACAACCTATCACCCAATGTTTGACAAATATGGAGTCGATCTCGTTATCCAAGGTCATCAGCATTCTTATCAAGTCTCTTACCCATGCACAAATAACAAGAGCAACTCGCCCAAAGTTGTAACAAAGACCGCCGGACCTTATGATTTCAAGGCTCTAGGCCACGGCACGATTTTTATAGTTAATGGGACATGGGGCCACGACACGGGCGGAAGCCTCTACAAATTAGGGGCAAAGCCCTCATGGTCGAGATTCCAAAACGATGATACCAACGCGGTCGGTCGTCTAAAAACAACTAACTCGGGTAAGACTTTGACAATGGATTGGTTGGATGAGTCCGGCCAATCTCAAGATTCTTTCGTGATAAACAAATGAGAATGAGATCACTCCAACTTATCGAAGCCTTTGGACCAAGCATCGAGGACGGCCTCAACGTCGTCAACCTCGGATCTCTCCTTGGCGGTGAGTGCTCTCCCCTCTTTAAGATATTGGGGATCCGTGAGTCTATTCCTTTGGTTCGCGAGGGCGGTCTTGATTATCCTCATGGCATTTTTGTTAATAGAAAAACTCCCGTATTGTTGACCGTTGATCAGTTTGTAGGCGCCTTCAAACAAAACAATGTATTGTTCGGGGCCGAGATTTTCAAACACCATAATAAGATTAGTGCTTGGAGGTCTTATTAAGTTGACCAAAGATAAATTTGGCTATCCGATAATAATGGTCCGCAAGTCGGGCGGATTTGGTTATGAGTTATCATCGGATCCTAACAACGATAACTTTTTTGATTCACCCGTAAAAATGAATAAAAACGGAGACGGCTCTTGGTCCTTTGCAAATTATGACTCGATAAGGCCGGAGGGTCATCGTATTCCCTACAATGGACAAATCGGTTGCGATATGAATCAGACCGACGCGGAGGCTAAAGGTTACGGTTACAAGAAGGCCACGGACCTCCGAGACATAGAGTTTAAATTCGCCGTAAAGGTCACGGCCGGAGGATCCGGTTTATGGGACTCAGACATAACGATTCAAGGGCCCACGGGTCGACACACAAACCCGCAACCGTGTTGTGAGGGTTGCGCTTATGGAATTTCTGTTAGTTACGGCGCTAGTCCCATGCAGTTCCGATGGTCCAAGGAGCAAGCCCACTCCGATTATACATTCTTAGACGGATTTACTCACCCGTCTTTTAATTTTCAGTTGAAAGGGGCCGGAAAATACGTTGGTTTTGGGTTAATTCGTTATAACGTCCCTCAAAACAATGATCAGGACGGTGTCAAGTTGGATTTTATTGGCAATCCGGATCCCGACGCCGACCCGACCAATTGGATCGTTATTGCGCATATGGAGGACTTTGGCGGTTCATGGGGCAAGAGTGATGCGTCAAAAATATGTAACGCCCGCAAAAAGAAACAACAACTCAATTGGGCAATGCCCAAAGCGTTCAGAATTAAGATGACGGACACCAAACTAAGGTTGCAACTCAAGAATTTGTCTTTGTGGGAGATTGACGGCACCAAGGCCACGGGCGGAGACGACCAAGGCCAAGGCGGCGGGGGTTTGCCGTCGGTATCGTTTGGCTTTGGCGAGTTACAAGTCCGTCGGGATATAAACACGGAGGGGACAAGTGCTTGCGTGGCCGGTGCGACCTCGACCGCGGTATTTGACCAAGAGAATCAAAACGGAGATACAGATCTCGACGGGGCCAACTTCTCGGCCGGAGAGACTTGCCTATCGACAACGTCTAAACTCTTTAATCTAATGATCAAGTCCGGTAAAGTCTACTTGCTGAAACACGGATCGGGAGCCAATATCAACCTCAAGATAAGGAAGGGGACCGATAACTCAATCGCTCGGTCAATTACAACAATCAACGCCTCCTCAATTAATACGACAGAGACGGAGATCTCATTTACCGACTCGGGCAATACCTACAGAATGAAAGTTAACGATTACTTTAGTATCGAGCAAGTGGGCGGAGACTCGACCAATCACATCTCAGTTATGAGAGACGACGCCTCGACCTACGACGGCAATAACTCAAAACGTTTTTGGGCTAAGCCGACATACGAGATCCATTCGGGCGATATTAAGTTGATTCTTGACGGTGTTATATAGATCCGCCCGCGCGGTAAGATCATGGCAAAAAAGGAGCAAGTCTCTTTTTATTTAGAACAAAATAGAAGTGGTAAACTCAAGAAGATCAACGTTTACAAAGACAAGGATAAGGAAGATACAACTTTAACAGTTTGGGCCAAGCCTCCGACCGGTGAGGTCGTCAAGGTTGGTGAATATATCTTTAAGGAGGACCAATCAAACCCTCCGGATTGCGGACCCGATCAGACTTGGGATCCGAGTCAAAACAAATGTGTCCCAAAGCCTCCGGTTGAGAATAAACCTCCAACGATTGAAGGTCCAACCATGGAGCAAGCGAGGGTCAATCAACCTATTACAATCGAGTTAACAATTAAAGATCCCGAGGGCGGGAGCGTGACGACCGTTTGGCGTCAAACCCTACCGACTCCAAAGGAGTATCCAGACTTTGCAAACAAGGATACCGCGACCTTTGTTTATGATGCCGAGGGAGACTATACCTTGCAGGTATCGGCCACGGACGACAAGGGCGCCTCGACAGATCATTTGATAACAATTAAGGCTCGAACAGTGACACCCGAGCCGGTTAGTGATTTCCAAAAAGTCCTCGCATTTACCGGAGATGACGACAGCAACAAGACCGGAGTGGCCTCGATAAAAATGTGCTCCAAGGCGCCGGTCTCGATCTTTGGAGGAGACGGGCCTTATCCCTCCGATGCCAACTCGTTCATCGATGCGTGGCAATCCAACGTCTCGATTGAGCATACGGCCCTCTCGGAACGTGGCAACCATGACGATACCGAGGACAATACTCAAGCCGTAAAAGATGCCATGGATAAATATTTCAGTTGGGGCAAGATCCAAAATCCGGTCACAAAAATCAATAATATTGGAATTATAGGGATCGATACCCAAGACGCTAAGAGGGCCGACGGGTCCGG
>Ga0075434_100005236_pt1 | contig 11783 bp, 7 predicted proteins | sample RhiMethybrSRZTD3_FD_75298 | JGI IMG/M metagenome (GOLD analysis project Ga0075434, IMG submission 75298) | Populus rhizosphere microbial communities from Tennessee, USA - Rhizosphere MetaG P. TD hybrid SRZTD3 | ecosystem: Host-associated > Plants > Roots > Rhizosphere > Soil | place: USA... | reverse complement strand
GCGAAAAGGTAGCGGTGGCCAAACGTCTGCACGGCGGCGGGATCGTCAAAGGTGTCGACATACTGCGCCGTGGTCCGAAGCTCTTCGAGCCGGGGACCGAGCGCCAGGGAGAACCTGGTACTGGGGTGCCACTCCACCGACGGCGCGATGGTCCAGCTGTGCTGGCGGTCGCGAGTGTAGTGGTCGCCGTGGAGACCGAGGCCGAAGATCCACGTCCGGCGTCCGTCGGACGTGAACGTCATGTCCCAGTCCACGCCCGGCGGATTCAAGGACAAGGGGCCGCCGCGGGTGCGGCGCGCGTTGAGGCTGGACGCGTCGTACTCGACGTACCACTCCCAGTGCGAAAAGTTGCGAAGGTCGAAGACACCGGTGAGGAAGTAGCCGACCGCGGTGGGATCGCCGCCGAAAGTCCAGTTGCGGAACAGGGCCAGATTGAGCCGGGCGCTTTGGAACAGAGCGCTGGGCTTGGTCCAGCGATAGCCGCCCATCACATGTGCGTTGATCAGATCAGCCCAGATCTGAAAACCAAGGTCGTTGACTTCGTAGCCGGGGCCGATTGCGCCGACCGCCGTGTTCAGGATCCAGTTGCCTTTTTGCTTGTTGAGCGACAACCGCGCTGCCCACCCGCTCAGTGATCCCGCCGTCGAGTCCACCTGGACGTAGCCGGCGTCGGGCCGCTGGAAGTAATGCACGGAGTTGTTCTGCAGTGACGATATCTGAGTCGACGTCCCGGCAACCCGGCTCGCGCCGGCCCAGCCCGATATCACCCACGTGCCGGTGCGATCGAGGGTCGTCCAGCCATCCAGGCCCAGCCCGAAGGCGTTTCGGGCAAGCTGATTCGGGAGACTGTCCTCATCGAACCATCGAGCGACGCCGGTGCCGATGAGACCGATGCCTGAGCGTCCTCCACCCATTTCCTTTTGCAGCCGATAGGCGCCGTACCAGGTGAGAGGCTCGACCTCCGAGCGCCAACGCGTAGTACCGGTAGCAAGGTCGGCATACTCCCGCTTGGTGAGCGCGTTGAGAGCGCCCAGGCTCCAGCCGGCGGCCTTACCGGTGAGCTTTGCCGCGCCGAGGATGTGAGTGCCGGCCGGTTCGCTGGAGAAATCCGCCTCGGGGAGCGTTCCTTGGGGCGCCCTTCCGATCCGGCGGGTATAAAGGAAATCCGGGCCGCCCCAGTTGAATCCCCAGAAGTCGTTCGCCCCGCCGAACCCGAAGTTGTAGATGTTGGCGCCCTCGATGAAGAACGGACGCTGCTCCGGATAGAAAGTCTCGACGTCGGTGAGGTTGACGACGGCAGGATCGACCTCGACCTGGCCAAAGTCAGGGTTGATGGTGGCGTCGAGCGTGAGATTGCTGCCGATACCTGCCTTCGCGTCGAGGCCGGCACCCGGGTCGGCACGCGCTCCGGTGTTGAACGGGTCACCCGGTGCGTGGTCCAGAAACTCGGCTTTGGCGGTGACGTAGGGCATCACCTCGAGCCGTGCGGGCGGGGAGATCCGCTCGAGCCCCACCAAGTCAACGAACCGGGAGACGAAGCCGCTCCCGTTGGTGGGTCGGAAGACGAGATAGTCCTCCTCTTTCCGGCGGGCGATTTCGCGCTTGAAGTTGACGCCCCAGCGATAGGTTTCGCGCCGCTCGAATCGGAGCTGGGAATACGGAATCCGGAATTCCGCGGTCCAACCGAGCGAGTCCCGTGCAGCACGGCCTTCCCAGACGCCGTCCCAGGTCGAGTCCTGCCATTCGTCGTTGTAGAGGGTGCCGTCGTACAGCGTGCCCGCGGCGTTAATGCCGAAGTAGAACCCCGAGCGGCGGTCGTGATAGGGGTCGAGGAAAATCAGAAAGCGGTCGGCGCTGACCATGCGATCTCGCCGCGCGAGCAGCGCCTTCACCGAATCGGGCGCAGTGTCGTACAGCCGCACGCCGATATAAAGCGCGTTGTCGTCGTACAGCAGGCGGATCTCGGTTCGCTGGGTCGGTGGAGCGCCCTCCTGGGGCACGCGTTGGGTGAGCGAGGCGACCATTGTCGCCCCGCTCCACGCAGGGTCGTTGAGTCGGCCATCGATCGAGAGCGCACCGCGAACCCGGGCCGCCGGCACGGCTGAAGCCGGAGCGGGGCGGGTCGTCACAGCAGAGTCGAGCTGCGGCTCCGCGACGCCGAGCGCGAAGAAAATGATGGTGGGCAGCATGGACGCTGCCCTTAGACGGCGCTCGCGGCCAAAGAGTTGCCAGCGCCGCTGCCTCAGTGCTCCAGGATATCCTGCAGCACTTCAGCAACCCGGGGATCGTCCATCTGGCCCAACCAGAAGAGCGCCTTCTTGCGAAGCTCCTTGTCCGGATCGCTCTTGGCGATTTCGAACAACTTGTCCGCCGCCGCCTTATCGCCGCGCTGCGAGAGCACGAAAATCACCTGCTCGCGCATCGCCCGGTCCGCTGTGGACCCGTACAAGCTTGCGAACTCGCTCGTCGGCAAGTCGCATTGCTCAGCCCAGAAGAGGGCCTGCTTCCGCAACTCGGGCGCCTCCTGCTGATTTCGCGCGACTCCCGCAAGCCAGCGCGCGTTTTCCTTGCTACCGGTCTGAGCCAGGGAGAACAGGACTTTCTTCTTGAGCTCCTCGCCCCGAAGCCGGCCGTAAAGGCTTCGGAGAAACGCGATGTTCTCGCTCGTGCCGGTCTGACCCAGCCAGAAGATGGCCTTCTCGCGCCCCTCCTCGGAAACGTCGCTCCTCTCGGCGTAGGCCCGGAGGGCCTGGATGGACCGGTCGCTCCCCTGCTGAGAGAGGGCGAAAACCGCCTTCTCCATGAGGTCGGGATCCTTGGTGGTGCGTAGAATCGAATCCAGAGCCGCTACCGAGGCGTCGGTCCCGACCTGCGACAACCAGAAGACTGCCTGCTCCCGGACTTCAGGATCCGGGTCGTGCCGTGCCGCGTCGAGCAGAGTCGGCTCGGCTCCCTCGGCGCCCTGCTGAGCGAGGAGGAAGATGGCCTTGCGGCGGAGACAGACGGACTGCGTGTCACGGCGGGCCAGAACTCTCTTCAATACCGGGCCGGCCTTCTCCGGGTCCATCTGCTGGAGTGCATTCAGCGCGGCGACCTTGATGTCGTCATCGTCTTCGGTACAGCCGCCGTGCGAGGTCACGCCGCCGGGCCCAGTCGCCATTGGTGGTTTCGGGGGGCGCGGTGGCGCTGGCGGCGCGGGCGGTGCCGGGGGTGCCGGCGGCGCTGGAGGGGCTGGTGGTGCGGCGACGAGCTGAGCTGCCGCCGCAATTTCGGCCGCGGCCTCGGGGTCACCGCGCCGTGCCAGCTCCCCCTGGATCCGGCGTTCGAGTGCCGCCGCATCGCCCTTGGTTGCCGCCGCCGGATACCGCTGCCGTTGAACCCGTAGTGTGCCCAACGCTTGGCGCAGGCTCTCGTCGCTGCCGAAGCGATAAAGCGAGAATGCCTGCCAGTAACGGGCATCTGCAGCGTATTGCGACTTGGGAAACCGGGTCTCGATAGAAGCGAAGAGCTGCGCCGCCTGCCGGTATTCCCGCCGGCTCAACGCGGCTCGCGCCGCTCGATATACGGAATCCGCCGGGTCCGCCTGCTGGGTCGGAGCCGGTGGTACGGTGCGCAACCCGCAGTCTGCCGAGGGTCCCACCCCGCACGGCGCTGCGGCCAGCATCGCTGCCACGAGAGGCGTGAACCAGCAAAAATCCCAAGCCATTTCACAGCGCTCCTTGCCGAGAGGTCGCACCTGCGCCGGCGGGCACCGCCGCCCGCAGCCGCACCAGCATGCCATTTTCCAGCCCGTTGGTGATCAACCGAACGTCCTCGCTGCGATGCGCGGGCTCGAGTTGGGCGATCTGGACCAGGACCAGCTCAAGGTCCTGCAGCAGGAGCTTGAGTTTGGGGTCCACCGCGGCAGGCGAGTCGAGCAGGAGCCGGTTCGTCGCGAGCAATTGCCGCGCTGTGGCCGAAGCGAGCTGCTCCTGCCGTCCCTGCCGAACGGACGCCTTGAACAGCGTGAGAAAGGCCTCTGCCTGGCCCAGGTGCTCCGCCGTTGCGACGCGATACGCTGTGGCGTCTTCTCTGGGAGCGTTGGTCGCGATCGGGTTGGACGCGGGGAGCGTCGGTGGGACGATCGGCGCTCGGATCGTGAGGCGCCCGATGGCAACCCCAATCGCAAGCACGGCCGCGATCCCTCCCGCCCAAATGAGAAAGCGGCGCGGGCGAGCACCAACCCGGGGTGTGCCGGAGGCTGCGCGCCGGGCCGCGATCTCCGCCCACATCTGCTCTCGCGGTGGCTCGGGCGGCCGATGGTACGCGCTCGCCGCGTCCCGGAGCTCGGGTTCGAGAGGCTCGTCGTCTTTGTCCAGCATCATGGTGTCGTCATCCCTTGGCGAAATCAGCCAGCCTCTGCCTCAGCTTCGCTCGGGCACGAGACAGTTGTGCTTTTGACGTCCCCGGCTGCACTCCCAGCATCTGGCCGATCTCCTCGTGGGTGTAACCTTCCACGTCGTGCATCAGAAAGACGGAGCGGTATCCCTCGGGGAGATCGTCTATGGCCCGGGCCAGGCGGATCTTCAGGTCTGGCTCCGCTTCCCGCGGTGTCGCGCCCAGCTCCACAGCCCCGTCCAGGCCCACCTCACGGGTCCGAAGCCGCCGTACCTTGCGCAACCCATTGAGGGCCACCGACAGCGCGACCGCGCAGATCCAGGTTCCGAGCGAGGAATCGCCGCGAAAGTGGCCCAGCCGCTCGAACACCCGGATGAACGCCTCCTGGGTGTAATCCTTTGCCTGGTCGGGATCTCCGGCGATGCGATACACCATCCGGTAGACCCGGTCGACGTGCGCGTCGTACAACTCGCGCGCGGCGGTCGCGTCACCGGCCTGTACACGGGCGATCAGAAGTCGGTCGTCCACCGGTCTCCGCTCGAGGGTTGCGACGCGTCCCCAGGTGTCGGTGGTCTGACACCCAAGCTCGCAAGAGAGTTGCGTATGGACCGGCCGGGCGCAACCAATCCCCGGCTCAGGGCATCTCAGTTCCGTATCCGCTCAACGAGAGGACTCATGCGGTTGGCGCAAACACGGCCGCCAGCGTCGGCCAAAACCGGCAAGGTTGAATGCCTGCGCGACAAGCAGGGGCGGTGCATTGGGAAGGTTGTCGAAGCGGTGGCGGAGCGGCTCGTGGGCCGGGGCGCCGCCACGGTTCTCCTGGTCCGGCCAGAGCCTCGCGTGATCCTAGCCTAACACCAAGCACCACAATCATTTGAAGTCAGCGGCCGCGATTGCGGCCGCCTGCCGTTCCGGGGTATATTTGGAGCGTGCCGCAGCCATCGTGGGGCTGCTCTCGCTTCTCGCCACCCCGATCCACTCATGACCGCTCCCAACTCTCGCGAGCGCATCCTGCCTCGACTCATCGAGGAAGAGATGCAGCAGTCGTTCATCAACTACTCGATGAGCGTCATCGTCTCCCGCGCGCTGCCCGACGTGCGCGACGGGCTCAAGCCGGTGCATCGCCGCATCCTGTACGCGATGAACGAATTGGGCCTTGTGCCGGGCCGGCCTTACAAAAAGTCGGCAACCGTGGTGGGCGACGTTCTCGGCAAGTACCACCCGCATGGCGACGCCAGCGTGTATGACGCGCTCGTCCGCATGGTGCAGGAGTTCTCCCTTCGGAATCCATTGATCGATGGACAGGGGAACTTCGGCTCGGTCGATGGAGACCCCGCTGCGGCTTATCGGTACACCGAGGCACGCCTCACTCCGGTCGCCATTGCGATGCTGGAGGACATCGACAAGAACACAGTCGACTTTCAGCCCAACTTCGACGATCGGCTCCAGGAGCCGACGGTTCTCCCATCCAAGATCCCCAACCTACTCGTCAACGGCTCGAGCGGCATCGCTGTCGGGATGGCAACCAACATCCCCCCGCACAATCTCCGTGAGGTTGCGAAAGCGGTGGAACTCCTGGTGGACGAACCGGAAGCGTCCATCGCCGATCTTCGCAAGGTGATCAAGGGGCCGGACTTTCCCACCGGGGCCTACATCTACGGCCGCGAGGGGATCAAGGAAGCGTACGAGAGCGGGCGCGGCCGCGTCGTCATGCGGGCCCGGGCCCAGATCGAGGAGAAAGCGTCGAGCGGAAGATACCAGATCGTCGTGACCGAGATTCCGTATCAGGTCAACAAGGAGAATCTGGTCAAGTCGATCGCCGAGCTCGCGGTCGAGAAAAAGCTGGAGGGGATCAGCGGGGTCAACGACGAGTCCGACAAGGACGGCATGCGGATCGTGGTGGAGCTCAAGCGCGACGCCAACCCCAACGTCGTGCTGAATCAGCTCTACAAGCATACCGCGATGCAGTCCACCTTCGGCGTCATCATGCTGGCGCTGGATCACGGCGCGCCGAAGGTGATGAACCTCAAGCAGCTGCTGGAGCGGTTCGTCGAGCATCGGCACGACATCATCGTCCGCCGTACCCGGTTCGACCTCGAGGCGGCGGAAGCCCGCGAGCACATCCTCGAAGGCCTGAAGATCGCGGTCGACAACATCGACGATGTGGTCGACATCATCCGCAAATCGAAAGACGTGCCCGACGCCGACGCCAGGCTGCGCAAGCGGTTCGGCCTCTCAGAAAAGCAGAGCGACGCGATCCTCAACATGCGCCTCGCCAAGCTCACCGGGCTCGAAATTGAAAAGCTCGAGGCCGAGCTCAAGGAAGTCCGCGCCACCATCAAGGAGCTCAAGAGCATTCTTGCGTCCAAGCCCAAGCGGATGACGATCCTCAAGAGCGAGATGGCGGACATCGCAGAGAAGTTCGGCGATGACCGGCGGACCGAGATCGTGGCCGACCAGGGCGAGTTCACGGTCGAGGACCTGATCGCCGAAGAGGACATGGTCATCACCATCTCCCACACCGGCTATATCAAGCGGATCTCGATCTCCACCTATCGGCGGCAGCGGCGCGGCGGTCGTGGGCTCAACGGGGCGGACCTGAAGGAAGACGACTGGGTCGAGCACCTGTTCATCGCGAGCACCCACGACTATCTGCTAGTCTTCACCAACAACGGGCAACTCTACTGGCTCAAGGTGCACGAGATCCCTCAGGCCGGCCGGGCGGCGCGGGGCAAGCCGATCGTCAACTGCATCTCGATCAAGCCCGGAGAGCAGATCGCCGCACTGGTTCCGGTGCGGGAGTTCGCACCGGATCAGTTCATTCTCTTCGCCACCCGCCAGGGCACCGTCAAGAAGACCGCGCTCTCGGAGTACAGCAACGTCCGCAACACCGGCATCCGGGCTATCAACGTGGAAGAGGGCGATGAGCTGATCGACGCCCAGATCTGCGACACCACCAGCGACGTGGTCTTGGCCACCCGCGAGGGGATGAGCATCCGGTTCCACCAGGGCGACGTCCGGGACATGGGCCGGGTCGCGACCGGCGTGAAGGGCATCGAGCTGGAGAAGAGCGATGCCGTGATCGGTATGGTGGTCATCCGGCGCGACGCGACGCTGCTGGTGGTGAGCGAGCACGGATTCGGTAAACGCAGTGAGTTGAGCGAGTACCGGGTCCAGAAGCGGGGCGGCAAGGGGATCATCACGTTCAAGGTCACCGACAAGACCGGCGCCTGTGTGGCGCTCAAGGAAGTGCAGCCCGACGACGAGCTCATGATGATCACCCGCCATGGGATCATCATCCGGGTGCCGGTCGAGGGTATCCGGGTCATCGGCCGGAACACCCAGGGCGTCAAGGTAATGAACCTCGGGTCGGGCGATGCCGTGGTCGACGTTGCCCGGGTGGTGAAGGAAGACGAGAGCGGGACCGACGAGCCGGCCGGCGAGGAAGCAACGCCGAGCGCCGAGGACTGAGGCGCCTGGGTCCGTCGCTGGAGGACATTCGTGAGGCCGCCCGCACTCTTGCGGGGGTCGTGGTCCGAACTCCTCTCCTGGAAGTTCCGGTCGCGGGCCGAACGGTGCGGCTCAAGTGCGAGCAGCTACAGCCGATCGGCGCGTTCAAGCTCCGCGGCGCATACACTGCCGTAGCCCGCTTGGGCGACCGTCGTCAAACCGGGCTGGTCACCGCCTCCAGCGGAAATCACGGCTTCGCGCTTGCCTGGAGCGCCAGGGCGTTTGGGGTGCGGGCCGTCGTGGTAATGCCGGAGTCTGCCGCCCGGAGGAAGGTCGAGGCCGTGCGAGAGGTGGGCGGCGAGGTGGTCTTCGCCGGCCGGACTCGGTCGGCGGAGCAGGGGGACCGAGCCGAAGCGATGGCGGCGGCCGAGGGACTCAACTTTGTGCCGCCCTTTGACCACCCCGACGTGATCGCCGGACAAGCCACCTGTGGGCTCGAGATTCTGGAAGATGCGCCGAATGTCGAAATCATTCTGGTTCCAACCGGCGGCGGAGGGTTGCTCGCGGGGGTCGCTGCCGCGGTGTCAGCTCTTAAGCCCTCGGTGCGGTTGATCGGCGTGGAGCCCGAAGGGGCCGCCAAGCTCTCCGCAGCTCTGGCGCATGGAAAGCCGGTCGCCCTCGAACGAACGGAGAGTGTCGCGGACGGACTGCTGACCCAGGCCATCGGGAACCTGACCTGGCAGGTCATCCGTCCCGTCGTTCGTGAGGCCGTTCGGGTGACCGAGGTGGAGATCGGGCTCGCAGTCAGGCATCTTTACCAGCAAGCCCAAGTTGTGGTGGAACCATCCGGCGCGGTGACTACGGCTGCGCTGCTCGCCGGCCGCGTTAGCGGCGAAGGATCCGTGGTGGCCGTGGCGACCGGCGGGAACGTCGACCCGGCCCTCTTCGACCGACTGGTGCACGAAAGCGCATGAGCCCTGCTCCCAAGATTCTCGTCGCCGACGATGATCCCGCCCTCTCCCGCACCTTGTGGTGGATCCTCAAGGAAAACGGTTACGACGTCACCACGGTGCCGGGCGGCGAGCATCTGCTGGAGCGGCTCGAAACCGAGCCGTTCGACCTGATCCTGCTCGACATCATGATGCCGAAGGTGGATGGCCTCGAGCTGCTGGGCCGTCTCAAAGGGGACGATCGGTTCAAGGACCTTCCGGTTCTCATGATCTCGTCGATGCCGCCCGAGGAGGCCACGGTGCGCTCCCTGGGGCTCGGCGCCAGCGACTTCATCCCGAAGCCCTTCCGAATGAAGGAGCTGCTCGCCCGGGTGAAGGCACAGCTTCGGGTGGGGCGGCAGCTGAATCAGGCTCGCCTCGAGGCACGGAGCCGTTCGGCCATGATGGACATCATGACCGAGGTCACGGAGTCCCTCAAGCCGGACGAGATCTACCAGATCCTGGTTCGTCGGGTCGCCCAGGCGCTGAATATCTCGCGCTGCTCGATCATTCTCACCGGCCCGGAGGAACACACCGGCACGGTCGTAGCGGCGTACGAAAATCCCACCCTGCACAACTTGCCGATCGATCTGCGGCGGTACCCGGAGATCCATCATTGCCTCACGACGGGCGAGACCGTGCTTGCCCGCGACGTGTGCACCGATCCGCTCTATCGTGAGGTGCGCGACGCGTGGGAGGCGGAAGGCCGGGCGGTGCCCACCCGATCGGCGATCTGCATTGCCTTCTCGCTCAAGGACCATCCTGCAGGCGTGTTCTTCCTTCGGACAACGTCGGACGACGGACCGCTCACTGATCACGACCTGGAGTTCTCCGGCCAGGTGATCCGGTCGGCGGTCGCCGCTCTGGAGAAGGCCTACGATCTGGAGCACGCCGTGCTCGGACAGGAGCAGCTGCGGCGGCTGGCCGAGACCGATCCTCTGACCGCCGTGTACAATCGGCGCGCATTGATGCAGAAGCTGGAGCAGGAAATGGATCGCGCCGCCCGCTATGCGACGCGGCTCACAGCGATGATGATCGACATCGACAATTTCAAACACATCAACGACACCCACGGACACCTCGTGGGCGACAAGGTCTTGAAGCAGCTCGCGAACCTGCTCAAGCGGGAGCAGCGTTCGGTGGATATTCTGGCCCGCTATGGGGGAGAAGAGTTCGTCGTGCTCCTGCCCGAAACCACGGTCGCCGAATCGCGAAACTTCGCCGAGCGCATTCTGCGCCGGGTCGCGACGTATGACTTCGGGGACGCGGGACACGCAGTCCGAGTCACCATCAGCGTGGGGATGGCTTCCTATCCCGACGCCCGCGTCACTGACGGCCAGTCTCTGCTCAAGCTTGCCGACAGTCACCTGTATCGAGCCAAGTCCGACGGCCGAAACCGCTTCAGCGATTGAGCAACCGCCGCTGCCCTCGCTGCCACACGAACTACGCCGCCCCGGCGCGGTTCTGTCCGCGCGACGGAACTCCGCTGGTTGAGGTCGCCCCGCCACCGGACGACGGCGCCAACACCGCCAAGGTACGGGCTGTCGAGAAGGCAGCCGAGCCGGCCGATCCGCTCTACAGCAGCCTCACGGGACAGACACTCGGAGAGAACTACCTGGTCGATCGCCGGCTGGGCGAGGGCGGCATGTCATACGTCTACCTCGGCCAGGAGATCGCGTCCGGGCAAAAGGTCGCGCTCAAAGTGCTGTCCCCCAAGCTGAGTCGCGACCCCGCCTCGGTAGAGCGGCTACGGCGCGAAGCTGCGATCGCCATGCGGCTCTCCCACCCCAACGTCTGTCCCATTCTCGGCTTCGGCGAAACACCGCATCCGCTGATCTACTTGGTGATGCCGTATCTCCCGGGTGAGCCGCTCAGCGACCACGAGATTCGTCGCGGTGCGATGGACATCGACGATGCAATTCCACTCCTGGTCCAGATGTGCCGGGGGCTCGAGCATGCGCACGGTCTCAGCATCGTGCATCGGGACCTCAAGCCCGAGAACGTGATGCTGGTGCCCGACCGAGCCGCTCCGGGTGGTCTCCGCGCGGTAGTGATGGACTTTGGATTGGCGAAGGAACGGCGGGCCGAGCCGGAGGTAGTGAAGCTGACACAAACAGGTATCGTGTTGGGGACGCCGGAGTTCATGAGTCCCGAGCAGATCCGGGGCAAACCCCTCGACGGCCGCAGCGACGTCTACGCGCTCGGCGTGCTCGCCTTCGAGATGTTCACCGGAAGGTTGCCCTTTGCGGGGAAGACGCCTCAGGAGATGATGCTCGCCCGGCTCAAAGGCGAGCCCACACGGCTGCGGGCGGTCCGACCCGATCTCCCCGCCAAACTGGAAGACGTCATCGTCCGCGCGCTCGCCGTCGAGCCGGCCCAGCGCCAGAAATCAATGAACGAGCTCGGCGCCGCCTTTGCCTCGGCTGTGGGGCCCACCGGTGTGTTTGGAAGACTGTTCGGGCGGAAGTGAGGAACTGGGTCAGCCGCTGAGATCCTTCGAAAAGCCCCTTCCTAGCATCCCGCCGTCTTGGCCAAGCGGATCAGCCCCCCTCGGTCAATTTTGCAGACTCCTTCGCTCGGAAACAACGCTTAGCAGCTTGCCGCCCGCCACTTTGGCCGGAATTGGGTGGCTCTGAATCGGCACGTCCGCTGCAAATGTCACCGGCGTCGATCGGTTGAGCCGGTCGCCAGACTGTCACAAACCCCCTGTCTTCTGGAGGATAGAAAGATGTACCTCACCACCTCTCGGCGGAGCGTCGGCCCGCTGCAGAGCCTGCGACGCCTGAACAGCCTGCTCGATGAGGCGTTTGGCACCTGGCCGTCGCAGTCGGCGGATTTCGGCAACATTACCTCGACCTGGATCCCCGCTACCGACGTGTTCGAGGATAAGGACGCGGTCAGGATCGTCGCCGAGATCCCCGGCGTCAACCCGCAGGATGTGCAGCTCTCGATCGAGAACAACGTCCT
>Ga0075434_100005234_pt1 | contig 11785 bp, 13 predicted proteins | sample RhiMethybrSRZTD3_FD_75298 | JGI IMG/M metagenome (GOLD analysis project Ga0075434, IMG submission 75298) | Populus rhizosphere microbial communities from Tennessee, USA - Rhizosphere MetaG P. TD hybrid SRZTD3 | ecosystem: Host-associated > Plants > Roots > Rhizosphere > Soil | place: USA... | reverse complement strand
CGACGGTAGTGTCCGGCTTCAGCCGGCCCGAAGTGAAGGCCGAAGCGACGCGGAAATCGGAGTTCGGCGCGCTGAGAAATCAGGAAGACGCACCGCCCTGCAGCACGTGCGGTTCGATCATGATCCGCAGCGGCAGCTGCTACAAGTGCGGTAACTGCGGTACTACGAGTGGTTGCGCGTAAGGCGCCTCAGACATAAGGGAGATACGCACATGACACTCATCATCTGGGGCGAGTAGTTCAGGAATGTCGAGGCGGGTTTTCAGACCCGCCTTGGATCGTAGGCCGGGTCTTGTTCTTCAGACCCGGCTCTGTCAGTACGTGGTGTCCGAGTGCAGCCGGACCACGCTTAACACCTTGACGTCCAGCTCTCGGCGGACTGCCGCCGACGATGTCGCGGACGTGCCGGCCATCCCGCGCCGCTCGTACTCTTTCGCACCCGCCGCGAGTAGTACCTGATTCGGACGCCTGCCATCGCGGCATGCACCGTCACAGGTTTCTCCACGGTCACGGATCGCGCGTTGCGAACTCGCGGCGATGAATCGCTTCACTCACTTTCCGGCTTCGCGGTGAGCGGCGTGCTCCGAACGGCGCCGGGCTGTCCGACACATCCGCGACGCTATGGACTGGCCTGTTAATTGAGACGACGACTCGCGGTAAGCAGGCTATCAAACGACGAGTGGCAACACGTTGCCAACTTGCATAAATATCCGAAATGTGGTATAATTATTCACGGAGATTCATATGCCACATCAGGAAATCCCGACAGGGGGACTCCGCGCGTTCTTCGAGCGGTTTCAGTCGCTGAGCGCGGCGTCCGACGGCGAAGGGCTCGCAGCGATGTACGCCGGACACGTCATGATCGCGGGCGCCAATGGGGCCCAGGTCGTGAGTTCGGCCGACATACAGCGCGCGATCCCCAAACGCAAGCAGCTGCTGGAGTCGGTCGGCTATCAGGACACGGCGCTCGTCGGGTTTGAGGAAACGGCGCTGAGCGACCGTTACTCCCTTGTTCGAGCGCAATTCCGCTGGCACTTCACGGCAGCGAGCGGTCAACCGGCCAGCGTCACGCTCCCTTCGACCTTCGTCGTGGACCGCGGTGGCGACTCACCGCATATCGTGCTCTATCTCAACGAGCACGACGTGGTGAGCGTTCTCCGCGAGCGGGGACTGCTGGCGCCAGTCTCATGAGCGGACGCGGATCCGATAGCCGCACGCCGAGGTCCCAAAAGGCACCGGTGTTTTGAGTCTCGGTGCCTCTGTGCCTCGGTGTGTCGTCGCCGTGGAAAGTGTAGGACCTCACCGTTACTTGCTCGCGCTCGCCTCAGCGGCGCGCGAGATGGTCAGCATGTTGCGCATCGCGTAGTTGCCTTCATGACACGCGTACTCGAACATCCCGTACTTCGGCTCGCGTTTCCACGGAAACGATAGCGTCCACGGCCGCGTCCACGTGCCGGGGTCGTCAATCGTTGCCGTGTACTGCAGCGTGTTCGCGTCGAGCATCGTGAACCGCTCGGTGATCGAGAGCCGGCTGCTGGTACGGCCGCCGCCATTTCCGCCGACACCGGTCATCCCGTTCAGATTCTTCGTCACGACGACCAGCGTGTTCCCTTCCCAGCGACCGCGCGAGGCACCCATGTAGGACGTAATGTTCGCCGCGAGGTCTGGCCGGCCGTCGAGGGGAACCACGCGCGCTTCGTGAATCATCTCGTTGCGGATCACGACGTAGCCCGGTCCCTGCACGATTTCGTTGCCATTGTTGTAAATCGTCGGCAGCAGCGAACCCATGACGCCGCGCGTGATGCAGCGGTCATACAGGCTGCGATCCAGGTAGGTGTCCGCCTCGCGCCCCTGGAGTCGGGCGATTCGAGCCTTCGCGTCTGCCTGCTGCTGTGCCTGGCGGGCCTGGCCCTCGGCCGACAACGGCGGCTGGCGGCCATCTGCCGGGTCGATGATGAGCGACGCCTGTCGCGACGGCTTGCCGGTCTCCTGCCAGTGCGGAGTCGGCGAGGTCGGGCAGCGGATGGCGCATGGCGTGGTCACGTCCGCGGTGAATACGTCGATTTCGGCGAGGAGCGATTCCTCCTCGTCCTTGATCTCGCTCGCACGCTTTGCGAATTCTTCCTCGGTCAGCGTATTGCGTGTCCCGAACCGCGCCGGGCGCTGCAGCGGCACGCCCACCATGTCGACACCGGGCCAGAACCCCTGGAGATCGGGGTCGCCCCACGGGGTCTTCGGCTGGACGAATCCCGCCGCAGGTTGAGGCGACGGCAGCGCGGCGGCACCCGTACTGGCTGAAGTGGTATCGGCCGCTGGCGGCTGTTGGGCGAAAGCGCTGACAGAACTCAGAACGAATCCAATAATGACGGCGATGATCTGATGCTTCATGGTCGGCTCCAAAGACATGCGATCATATCGTGCTCCCTATGATCGCGATCATGTGGCAATTCGACGTCAAGGACGGACACGAAACTGAATTCGAGCAACTGCACGGTGCCGACGGAGAATGGACCGCGATGAATCGCCTCTCGCGGTCCTATCTGGGCAGCTCTTTCCTGCGCGACCAGAGCCGCCCTTCTCGATACATGGTCATCGAGTACTGGAGTGAGATGCTCGTCTACGAGCAGCATCGAGAGTTTCGAGCTGACGCGGTTGCCGCGCTCGAGGAACGCAGCCGGGCGCTCATCGAGTCGGTCGAACCGTTGGGCGTCTTCTCGGCCCTCGACGTGCCCGATCGTTTCGGGCCGACCTGGTCGCAGCGTAGTCGGCTTTAGCGCGTCTTGCCGGCGGTGTCGGCACCTCCACGCGCATCCGTGGCAGCCCGCGCCGGTCTGCTTGCCGGCTTTTCCCCCCAAGAATCCGCGTTTGTAACGCCAGGGCCCTGTCGTCACACATGGTGGTTATAGACCGGCCGTCTGGCACGCTGGGGCCGGTCGACAAGGAGAACCCTATGACGACGCAATCCCTGCAACCACATGTCAACACGAGCCAGGAATCGCCAATCTACTTTCTGGGACTTCCCACAATCCTGAGAGCAACCGGCCAAACGACCAACGGCGCGTTCGGGCTTGTCGAGCAGTCGATGCCACCGGGGTTTGCGTCGCCGTATCACACGCACCATCTCGAGGACGAAGCGTTTTATGTTCTCGAGGGCGAAATGGCCTTCGTCTGCGATGGTCAGTGGACGATCGCCGGACCCGGCACATACGTGTTCGGGCCTCGCGAGATCCCTCACGGCTTCAAGGTCCTGGGCGAGGCACCGGCTCGCATGTTGCTCCTCTGCACACCCGGCGGCTTCGCCGAGTTCGTGGTCGAGATGAGCGGACCAACGCCCGCGCCTCCTGACATGGCCAAACTCATGGCGCTGGCGGCGAAGTACAAGATCGACATCCTCGGACCGCTGCCCGAGCAGGCAGACGCGCCGGCGACGTCGACGAATGCGTCATCGTCCACGTCGCTGCATGATGCGGTGGATCGCATCAGGGCCCAGCACATTGCAGCCGTCAACGCCGGAGACATCGGCGCGGCGCTCGGGATCTTTGCGACCGACGTGGCGGTGATGCCTCCTGGCCAGCCGGCTCTTCAGGGTGCTTCCCTTCGCGAGTGGTTCACATACGTGTTCTCGAACTTTACCCTTGAAGGATTCGGGCTCCGCCCCGATGCTGTCGAGCAGTACGGGAATGCCGCGATTGAGCATGGCACCTGGAGCGCCACGCTCCAGCCCAGAAACGGATCACCCAGCCAGCCGGTCGGTGGAACCTACCTCACTGTGTACGCTCGCCTCGCAGACGGCAGCGTTCGTGTGATTCGAGACATCTTCAACGGCATGCCCGGGTAACTCTTCAAGGGAGAGAGCGGTTCGACGGGACGTCTCATTAAAATGGAGCGAGATGTATGTCGGGCTGAGCGATGCCGACCTCGCGCCACGCATTGCCGATGGGGATAGCGAGGCGGAGGCCGAAATGTGCCGCCGGATGGGACCGCGGATTCGGCTGTATGGCCTTCGCCACCTGCGATCGTCATCAGCCGCCGACGATCTCGTGCAGCAGGTGTTGCTCAAAGTGATCGAGGCCTTGCGAGCGGCGCGCTTGCGAGAGTCGGACAAGCTCGCCCACTTCGTATTGGGCACGTGCCGGATGGTCGTGGTCGAGCTGCGCCGCTCCTCGCACCGGCAGGAAGCGTTGCTTGCGAAATTCGGAGGTGATCTCATCCCAGAGGCGTCTCCGACGCCCACGCTCGACGACCGTCAACTCGCTCGCTGCGTTCAAACGCTCAAGGAGCGGGAGCGTTCAGTTGTCGTGATGACGTTTTACGACGAACACACGGCGGCGGAAACCGCGCGCTCTCTCGGGATCTCCGAGGCGAATGTTCGCGTCATCCGACATCGCGCCATGGCGCAACTGCGCGACTGCCTGGGGGTAACGCTGTGACGATGGACCACGGCGGCGTCAGCTGCTCGAATCCGGTCGAGGCGGCCACCCTCATGGACTACTGGCTCGCCCTCCTGCCCTCGACGGACGAGGATGCAATCGAAGAGCATCTGATGACGTGTGACGCGTGTGGGAATCGGCTCCGACAAGTCATCAGCCTGTCGGAGAGTCTCCGCACTCTCGCGCGATCGGGATCCTTGACGGTCGTGGTCAGCGATCGGTTCGTGAAGCATGCGGCGGAGACGGGTCTCCGCGTCCGCGAGTACGCGCCTGCTCGCGGAGAGAGCATCCAGTGCACGGTCGCCGCTGACGACGACATGCTCGTGGCGCGCCTCGCGGTGGGTCTGACGACGGCATCGCGCGTGGATCTCAGTTGGTGCGAACCACGTGGCGTCGAACATCAGCGGATGGCCGACATCCCCATTGATGCCGGAGCCGGCAGCGTGATTTGCCAGCAGTCCATCACATGGGCAAAGGCGTCCCCTACGATGACGCTGACCGCGCGGCTCCTGGAGGTCAACGAAACTGGAGAGGAGCACCTGCTCGGCGAGTACACGTTCAACCACACGCGAACGATCCCTGGTCCGCCAGGATGGGAGTGAGCTAGGCTAGGCTGAGCCTAGCCTCGGCTAGCCCGGATCTTGCCCGAACTCCCCGAAGTCGAAGCCGTTCGTCGTCAACTGCGCCGCGTCATGGAAGGCGCTCGCATCGAGCGCGTCGAGACGCGCCGCGCCGATCTGCGATCTCCATTTCCGCGCGACTTCGCGGCGCGTCTCGAGGGACAAAAAGTGAACGCGTTGCGGCGACGCGCAAAGTATCTGCTGGCCGATCTCGCGTCGGGTGACACCTTGCTGATGCATTTGGGTATGTCGGGTTCGTTTCGCGTCGTCAAGGGACGCAAGGATGCTATGCAAGGCGATTTCTATTTCGAGCGCAGCCGTCTCGAAGCCCATGACCACGTGCTGTTCACGTTGTCATCCGGCGCCACCATCGTCTTCAACGATCCCCGCCGTTTTGGCCAGATGGACATCATCAGGGCCGACGAACTGGCCAGCAATCGTGCGCTGACGTCACTCGGTCCAGAGCCGCTCGATCGCAGCTTCAACGCGACGATGCTCGCACGCGCGCTCAAAAGCAAGAAGACGACGCTCAAAGCGGCGCTTTCCGATCAGCGCGTCGTGGCCGGGCTGGGCAACATCTACGTGTGCGAGGCGCTGCATCGCGCGCGGTTGTCACCAAAGCGGCGGGCATCGACGCTGGCGAAGGCAAACGGTGAGCCTCGACCTGGCGCCGAGGCGCTGGCCGAAGCAATCCAGGATGTGCTGAACGAGGCGATCGCGAACAAGCATCGATATCGGGGCAACGATCGGTTTCGCGTCTACGACCACGAGGGTGAGCGTTGCCCGAGGCGCGGATGCCCCGGCATCATCAAGCGGATCGTGCAGGCAGGGCGGTCGACGTTTTTTTGTCCGGTGTGTCAGCGGTGATCTTTCGCCAGCAGTCTCTCGACGGCATTCGCAGCGGCCGCATCACGATCGCTTTTCGCCGCTGGCGCCGTCCATCCGTCAAGGCGGGAGGGAAGCTGCTGACGGCCGCCGGCCTGCTCCACATCCGTAATGTGATTCCGATCACGATTGGGAGCATCCTCGAGGCAGATGCTCGACGAGCGGGCTACGAGAGCCGACAGGCGTTGGTCGAAGAACTGAACGAGCAGACCGATGGCAAGGTCTATCGAATCGAGCTGGGCGCGCTCGAAGCCGATCCGCGCATCGCGCTGCGAAAATCGGTGCCGGACTCTGATGGCCTCGACGCGTTAGCCGCCCGACTCGGTCGTCTTGACTCTCACGCGGGCGGCAAACCGTGGACGGTGAAAGTGCTGGAAACAATCGCTGCTCATCCCGCTGTGCGTGCCGGAGACTTGTGCGGCATGGTCGGGCAGGAAAAGATGGTGTTCAAGTTGAACGTGCGAAAGCTGAAGGCGCTCGGTCTGACCGAGAGCCTGGAAATCGGCTATCGTCTGTCACCGCGAGGCCAGATCTTGTTGCGCCGTCTCAGGGACCGCCAGTGAACCGCCCAACGCGGCGCGAGTTCATTCACGCATCCGGCGCCGCGCTGGTTGCATTCGGCACGAGCGACGCGCGCGTGAGGGCGCAGAGCGTCGAACAGTTCGACGTCAGCGAGAAAAGCATTCGCGAGCTCCAGGCGGCCATGACGGCCGGGCGAGTGACGTCGGAACAGCTCGTCGAGCAGTATCTGGCTCGCATCGCCGCCTACGATCAGGCAGGGCCGCGTCTCAATGCCGTCATCTCCGTTCATCCCAGCGCGGCTGCAATGGCGCGAGCAGTGGACGAAGAACGCAAATCGCGAGGCCCGCGCAGTCCGCTCCATGGCATTCCAGTCCTGCTCAAGGACAACTTCGAAACGAGGGACATGCCGACGACCGGCGGATCACTGGCGCTGCGTGGAATCGTGCCGTCGCGGGACGCCTTCCAGGTTGCGCAGCTGCGCCGTGCTGGCGCCGTTCTTCTCGGAAAGGTGAACTTGCACGAACTGGCGCTCGGTCTGACGAGCATCAGCTCGTTTGGCGGACAAACTCGTAACCCCTACGACGTGACTCGTACGCCGGGTGGCTCGAGTGGTGGCTCCGGCGCCGCCGGGGCAGCATGTTTCGCCGCCTTCACGATGGGCACCGACACAAGCGGATCGATTCGGATTCCGAGCTCACACAACTCGCTCGTGGGCCTTCGCCCATCTGCGGGGTTGTCGAGCCGCGCAGGGATCATCCCGTTCGGCCATACGCAGGACACCGGCGGCCCGATGGCGCGCACCGTCGAGGACATCGCATTGATCCTGGACGAGACGGTCGGCTACGACCCCGCGGATCCGACGACCGAGGCGAGCGGTGGCAGGATCCCCCGGAGTTACACGACGTCGCTGAAGGAGGGCTCACTGAAGAGCGCGAGGATCGGCGTCCTCGTCGAGTTTTTCGGATCAGCCCCTGAAGACGACGAAGTCGCTGTTGTCGTGCGGCGCGCGATCGAAGAGATGAAGTCACGCGGTGCCGCCACCGTTGACATCGTCATTCCGGACCTGGCGAAGCTGATCGCCGCATCGAATCTCCTGTCCCAGGAACTCAAGGTCTACCTCGGTGACTATCTCAAGAGCGCGGGAGCCCACGCACCGTCCATCGAGGAGATGCTGGACACCGGGCTCCACAGCGCGGGGATTCAGGGCATTCTCGACGTGGCGAACGCGACCGCTGCGGACTATCTCTCGAGTGATGACTACAAGGCCCGCCTCGGCGCTCGAGAGACGCTGGCGAAAGCCGTCATCGACGTGATGGAGGCCAATCGTCTCGATGCCATCGCATATCCGACGATCCGGCGAATCGCTCCGATTATTGGAGGAGCGCAGGTAGGCAGCAACGCCGCGCTGTCTGCCAACAGCGGCCTGCCCGCGATTACGGTGCCAGCCGGTTTTACGCCGGGTGGCTTCCCCATTGGCATCGAGCTCATCGGCCGGCGATTCGCAGAAGCAACGCTCCTCGCGCTCGCCTTCGACTTCGAGCAATCGACGCATCATCGCCGGCCGCCGCTGTTGACGACTGCGACCGTCGAAACACCGCGCGTGGCTGACGGCATCCGCCTTCTGGTGAAAGCGACGGGTGCGCACTCAGTGCCGGTGTCGAACGTCACGTTCGAAGCGGTTGGCGGTTTCATCTTCGACGAAACGACCCGTCGTCTCGGCTACGACGTTCGGGTGAGCGGCAGCCGGGATGACGCAGCTGGCGTCTACCTGCACCGGCGGACCAGTCGCCAGAACGGAGGAGTCGCGTACGTCCTCGCCAAGTCAGTAACGCCGCAGATGGCAGGAACAGTCACGCTGACCGAGGCCGAGGCCGCCGACTTGAAGGCGGGTAAGTTCTACCTGGCTGTTCTCAGTCGAAAGAGTCCTCGACTCAGCGCGCGCGGCGATCTGATCTTGTAAGTCTTCTTCGTGATCTTCGTACTCTTCGTGGCCTTCGTGACTACGGTTTGGCCGGGCCGTCCGCTCCAACCAGGTGATGGATCGACTGGTTGTTCTCCAGGCAGATCATCTCCATGATTTCGATGTCCGGCATCAGTTGCCATCTCAGGCGTGTCGTAAACGGCCGCGTGTAGGCTTTCGGATCGTCGACCGTCTGCTCGATCTCGATCGTCCCGAAGTTCGGACGCGTGAAGCGCTCGATCGTGCGGCCTTGTTCGGTCAGCGGGCTGCCATTGATGTCCAGCCACCCGCCGTCTCGGAAGCCTTTCGTCTCGACGACGAGCGTATCGCCTTCCCAGCGGCCGACGGAGTAGCCGTAGAACCAGGGCTGCGGATCGTCTTTCGGTATGGATCGCCCGTCGGTGAAGATCTGACGGATGCCCTGATGGGTTTCGTAGAGCAGCAGGACGACGCCTGGGCTTTGAATGACCTTGCGCGGGAAGGTGTGCACGTTGAACTGCTGATTGCCGAGCGGCAAGCACCAGACGTCAGGGTTGTCCTTGCTGTTGTTGGCCATGCGCTTTTGCAGCAGCTCTTTTGCCCATGGCTGCAGTGGCAGCCCGTCCTTGAATCCCGCGCCGATGTCGCGGAAAGTGGCCAGCGGTTTCTCGTCCAGGCTGAGCGCCTGGCGCGGCTCGTCGTTGCCGCGAGCGACATTTCGATAGACGCCGGACAGGTCTGGTTTCCCATCAGACGTGCGAGGCGTCGGACCGTTGAGATCGACCTTTCCGTCCGCCGTCCGCGGCGCGCGCGGATCTTTGTGATCGGGCCACTGTGCCGATGATGGAACGGAGATGATGACGAGCAACGCGATGACTATGAAGAAACGAGTGAACATCTTTGCACCTGCCCGGTGAGTGTATCCGAGGGCGCGACGCCACGTCACGGTGCATATACTTCCCGCGCGAAGAAGTCTCCACGCCGGTACACTTACGCTGCGTGGGATTTCTGTCGTTCATGTACCCGTGGGGCGTCCTGTTGCAGGCGCTGGCCATGGTTCACTTCCTGCGGCGCCGGCCGGAGACGGTGTGGATGTACGTAATCCTCTTCCTCGGACCGCCGGGCGCCCTCATCTACATCCTCATCGAGGTCGTTCCAGATCTTGGCTTGCTTCGACACGTATACGATGCGTTCGGGCGACGGAAGCGCATCAGTCAACTCGAAGCCGTCGTCCTGGAGAATCCGTCGGCGGGGAATTACGAAGAGCTCGGCGACCTCTATCTCGAGGAAGAGAAGTTCGCTCGTGCGCGTGAGTGTTACGACAAGGCCATCTCACCACGGACCACTCACAACGACCCGATCTATCGTCGCGGTGTCGCGGCGATTCATCTGAACGACTTCGCACCAGCAGCTACCGATCTCGAGTACGTGATCTCGCGCGAGCGCAAGTACGACTCGTATCGCGCGATCGCGTTATTGGCGCACGCCTACGCGAATACCGGCCGGACGGCCGAGGCGGACAACCTGTTCAACGAGGCGACGGAGATGTCGACCGCCTCCGAGACGTATTTGAATTACGCGACATTCCTCGCCGCGCAGAACCGGAATGACGAGGCTCGCCAGTGGGCCCGGCGGATTCTTGCGAAGAAACCGACGATGCCGCGCTACCTGCAACGCCGTGAACGCCCATGGTTTCGAAAGGCGAGCGCTTTGTTGAAGCTGCTCGGTGCAGTCGGCTAAGCTCCCTTCGTTCGAGCCCGGTTTCGTGGAGGCCGGTCATGAAGCTGATGAGCGCAGCAAGTCTATGCCTCGCCGCGGCGACTGTCATGGCGCAGGAGCCGGTGTGGAACGCATCTGCAATCAAGGACTGTGACCGCGCGTGCCTCGTCGGCGTGCTCGACGGCTACATGAATGCGGTCTTCAAGAAGGATCCCAAGGCAGTGCCGCCGCTCTCGATCGATGTGCGGATGACAGAGAACGCCGCGCAATTCGACGTCGGCGAAGGTGTCCTGTGGCGATCCAAGACCGAGCCGACGAGTTTCAAGATCTTTGTCTACATGAAGCACATTCGGCCGCGTCGTGCCCTCATCCTCGACGAGCAGAAGCAAACCGTCGGGACATTCCCGCGGTTCGTGCACGACGGCACTCGTCGCGGCGCGCCGCCTGATGCGCCGCCGGGCATGCTGCAGAATCTGGTGACGATGGAGACATTTTCGGTTCGGGGCGGCTTGATTCATCATATCGAAGCGGCGCCGTTCGTGACGCTTCCGTATGGACTGGGCAATGGCTGGACGGTCGGATCAGGGCGCTAAAACGGTTTCCCTCGTCGCGCTGCTCGTCGCAGTGCTGGCAGCGGGTGCCGTGCTCGCCGAACCTGAAGAGCGATTCCGGCTCGTACCCGTCGACGCGACTGGCCTGATTCCGTATTTCATTGGCGACGCAGCGGAGCGCTCAGGGTTCAGGGCAGGCGACGGTCAACTGGCGATGTGGGCTCTCGACGAATGGCAGCGCGGCACGGGTGGCGTGCTGCGATTCGAAGGCGCCTCACGCGAGGAGACCGCGCTGCTGCGGTTTGCCTGGCTGCCCTGGGCGGAGGATGGCGCGCTCGGGCGCATGGATCCGGGGACGCTCGACGGACATGCCGCCGCCGCAATCATCGTCCGCCCCGACGAGAATCGATTCCGGCCGACCGTGAGGCGCAGTGTCCGCGTGGATCCCCTGATGCGCGACGTGGTCCTGTACTACGTCTGCCTGCACGAGATCGGGCATGCGCTCGGTCTCAGCCACAGCAGCAACCCTCGCGACGTCATGTGGCCGGGAAACAACGGTGTGACCCTGCCGATCTACGAGCGCTATCGTCATCTCATACAGACAAGAGATGACATTCCCCGCACCTCCTGGCTGTCTCACGACGATCTGGCGCGGTTCACGGAAATCTGGTCAGTTCCGTAGCTTCACCTGGTTTGTGACAGCCCAGTGAAGATGAATTTCTGGACCCGCCTGTTCTCCGGTTTGAGCGGCGTGACCTCGGTGACGTAGAGATTGCCTTTCGAATCGGCTGCCATGTGATGAAGCGTGCCGAAGTCCCCGGGTGCTGAACCCCATTGTCCGAATGAATCCAGGAGCGTGAGCGTCTTGCGATCGAAGACCATCACGCGCGCCTGGCTGCGGTTGCCGACATAGAGGAACCGCTGGGCGGGGTCCGCTGAGAACGCCGTGCTCGCCGCCGTGGTGCCGTTGCCGCATTCGGGGGCCTTGCATTCACGGCCGATGAACACCTGGTCCACGTACTTCCCGTCGAGCGTGAACACCTGCACCCGCTTGCCACCGCGGTCCGAGACGTAGACCATGCCGTCGTTCGACACGCGGGCCGCGTGCACGGGCTGCACG
>Ga0075434_100005232_pt1 | contig 11788 bp, 9 predicted proteins | sample RhiMethybrSRZTD3_FD_75298 | JGI IMG/M metagenome (GOLD analysis project Ga0075434, IMG submission 75298) | Populus rhizosphere microbial communities from Tennessee, USA - Rhizosphere MetaG P. TD hybrid SRZTD3 | ecosystem: Host-associated > Plants > Roots > Rhizosphere > Soil | place: USA... | reverse complement strand
TTCTCGAACCAGCCCCCGATCCGCTCGAGATCCCCCGCCAGCGCCTTTCGCTCGTCGTGCGAGAGGGCAGCACGCTGGTCGTCGAGCTGTCGCTCAGCGTTCGCGAGCAACGACCGCGTGTGTGAGGCGAGATCGCCCGCGGTCGGCACGATGCTCGGATCTAGTCCCACGTAGAGGCTCACCGCGCAACCGTGCTCCGCACGGAAAGCCGCAAGCTCGCGTAACTGCTCCCAGGTGATCGTTCCGGCCACGTCGCCCGCCTCCCCTCGGTAACGATTCTTATACCCGGGCGCGCGACCACCAGCCCGGGAACGTCAATCCGGCCCAGATCGTTTAATACACCAGACAAGTTTTTCGAGAGAGGAATCCATGAGCGACGTACGTGATCTGATCGTGATCGGCGGAGGGCCCGCGGGATACACCGCAGCCCTTTACGCTGCGCGCGCCAACCTGCGTCCGCTCGTGATCGAGGGCTTCCGCTGGGGCGGGCAGCTCATGATCACGAGTGACGTCGAGAACTATCCGGGCTACCCCGACGGGATCATGGGCCCCGAGATGATGGCGGAGTTCCGCCGTCAAGCCGAGCGTTTCGGCACCGACTTCGTCACCGACGACGTGGCCCGTGTCGACTTCTCGGAACGGCCGTTCCGCGTCTGGGTCGAAGACGAGGAGTACCGCGCCCGCTCCGTCATCGTCGCCACCGGCGCGAGCGCGCGCTGGCTCGGCCTCGACTCGGAAGAGCGCCTCAAGGGACGCGGCGTGTCGGCGTGCGCGACGTGCGACGGCGCGTTCTTCCGGGACAAGCACATCTACGTGGTCGGCGGGGGCGATTCAGCCTTCGAAGAGGGGCTCTTCCTCACCCGCTTCGGCTACAAGGTGACGCTCGTCCATCGCCGCGACGAGTTCCGGGCCTCGCAGATCATGATCGACCGAGCCCGCGACAATGAGAAGATCGAGTTCAAGACGCCGTACGTCGTCGAGGAGGTGCTCGGCGAGGACTCGATCAGCGGACTACGGCTGCGCAACACGGACACCGGCGAGACGGAGGAAGTCGACGCCGGCGGGCTCTTCGTCGCAATCGGTCACGACCCGAACACGAAGTTGTTCGTCGACCAGCTCGAGCACGACGCGAACGGCTACCTCGTCGCCAAGCCCGGGACGACCGAGACGAACATCCCCGGCGTCTTCGCGGCCGGCGACGTGGCGGACCACGTGTACCGCCAGGCCGTGACCGCGGCTGGCACCGGCTGTATGGCCGCCCTCGACGCCGAACGCTTCCTCGCCGCCGACGAGGGGCACGGCGGCACCGCGCTGACGGCGCCCAGGCCGGAAGCCGAACCGACGAAGGTGTAGCAGTACCCCGTAGCTAGCCTGACGCCGTGCCGAACTTCATCTGCCCGAACTGCAAGGAGCGGTCGATCGACATCGACCGCAAGGAGGGGATGTTCGACGAAGCCGTCGCCTGCCATCACTGCGGCTTCGGCTTCCTCTTCGAGCTGATGGACGACTACTACCCGGCGCCCACGACCGGCCTCGTCACGTGCGACCAGGAGGGCCGCGTCCTCGCAATCGGCCGCGGTGTGTTCGAGCTGAGCGGCTGGAGCGAGCGGGAGGTGCTCGGAGCGGACGTGGTCTCCGCCTTCGGGCTCGAAGGATTCGAAGAGGAGAGGAACCCGGTCAAGCTCTCGCTCGAATGGGGCGTGCGCCGCCTCAACGAGCAGCTGAAGCTGCGGACGCGAGCCGGTCACGTGAAGCCCGTGATCGGCGACTTCTTCCCGGCGCTCGACGACGACGGCGGCCTGCTCGTCGCGCTCACCCCGGCGCACGGCTAGATTTCCACCGGCGCCCGAGGCGTCCAGGCGATGGAGCTCGCCGCTCCCACCTCCACACGTCCCGGGTCCTGCGGCTGTCCGAGGATCTGCCGGTCGTGATCGAGATCGTCGATACACCCGAGCAGATCGACCGCGTCGTGCCGATCCTCGACGAGATGGTCGGCGAAGGGATGCTCACACTCGAGCGCGTGCAGATCGTCTCGTACCGCTCCAGCGACGAGTAGCCGCTTAGCGCCACAATGGGGCGATGGAGTCGCTTCGCGGACACCTGCTCGTCGCGTCGCCGGCGCTGCTCGACCCGAACTTCCGGCGCGCCGTCGTGCTGGTGACCGAGCACAGCGACGACGGGGCGGCGGGGCTGGTGCTCAACCGGCCGTCGCCGGTGGAGGTGGCCGGCGCCGTGCCGCAGCTCGAGCCGGTCGTCGACGACGGCGAGCCGGTCTGGGTCGGCGGCCCCGTGCAGCCGGAGGCCGTGCTCGTGCTCGGCGAGTTCCTCGACCCGGACGACGCGGCGGTGCCGCTGTTCGGCGCGCTTGGTTTCCCGTCGCTGGCGGAGCCGGACGAGATCGTCCCGGCCACGACTCGCCGACGGGTGTTCGCCGGCTACGCGGGCTGGGGCGTCGGACAGCTCGAGGCGGAGGTCGAGGACGAGGACTGGATCCTCGAGCCCGCGCTTCCGGACGACGCGTTCACCGACGATCCAGAGGAGCTGTGGCGCGACGTCCTGCGCCGCAAGGGCGGGATCTACGAGCTCGTCGCCCGCATGCCCGAAGATCCCAGCGTCAACTGAGTCGTTCGAACGCGAAGACGTAGGTCAGTCGCGGCAGCGGGAACCGCTCGCCGTAGCGCGACGCGAGCTCGTGGACGGCCCGCAGCGACTCTTCCCGCTCTTCCGGCTCTGCCGTGAGGAACGCGCTCGCGGTCGAGAGATAGCCGACGAGCGCGTCCGGACTCGACTCCTCGAGCGTCTCGACGACCGTGCGGCCCACCTCGCGGAACCACGGCTCCCCCGGGAGCTCCTCGTTCCGGTAGGGCTCGTGGCCTGCGTAGCCGATCAGCTCGCCGAGCTCACGCTGCAGCGGGTCGCGCTCGTGCCACCAGTTCCAGAGCAGGACCAGGCCGCCACCGGGCTTGATGACCCGGTGCAGCTCGGGTAGGGCGCGCGGGCGATCGAACCAGTGGAACGCCTGGCCGGCGAAGCCTGCCTCCACACTCTGATCCGGAAGTGGGATCGCTTCCGCCGGTCCTTCGATCGCCTCCGCCTCGGGCGCGGCCACGCAGAGCTGGGCGAGCATCGGGGCTCCCGGCTCGACCGCCACGACGTCGAATCCGAGCGAGACGAGGCGGCGCGTCAGCTTCCCCGTTCCTGCGCCGATGTCCAGGACGCGGGCGCCGGGGTCGAGCCCGAGCTGCTCGGCCGCCCAGCGCAGGGCGTCCTCGGGGTAGCCCGGCCGGTGCCGCTCGTACTCGGCGGCGACCGACTCGAAGCTGCGCGCGCGGTCAGACACGACTTGCCGGACAGAGGTCGTTGAGGACGCAGTCCTCGCAGCGCGGCCGGCGCGCGTCGCAGACGCGGCGGCCGTGCCAGATCAGGAGGTGCGGGAAGCGGCCCCAGTCGGCACGCGGCACGAGACGGACGAGATCGCGCTCGATCTTCACCGGGTCCTCATGGCGTGTGAGACCGAGTCGCTGCGAGAGGCGCCGCACGTGCGTGTCGACGACGATCCCCTGCGGCTCCCCCAGCTCGGCCGCGACGACGTTGCCCGTCTTCCGCGCGACGCCCGGCAGCCGGATCAGCTCTTCCAGGCGCCGCGGCACCTCGCCGTCGAACTCCTCGAGCAGCATCCGCATCGTCCCGCGCAGCGCCTTCGCTTTCTGGCGGTAGAAGCCGGTCACGAAGATGTCGCGCTCGAGCTCGTCCTGTGGCACGGCGAGGTAATCCTCGGGCGTGCGGTACTTCTCGAACAGCCTTTCGGTCACGCGGTTGACGTTCACGTCAGTGGTCTGCGCCGAGAGCATCACGGAGACGAGCAGCTCGAGCGGACTGCGGAAGCGGAGCGCGATTGCCGCGTCGGCGTGCTCGACCGCAAGCCGCTCGATGATCGGGCCTATCCGCTCCTTTTTCGGCCCGACGCGCTTGCGAGCCTCCCTCAGGTAACTACGAGGCAACGGCTTCCGGCAGCCGCGGGCGCAGCCGCGGGCCCGCACAGACGAGGTCGAGCGCAGGGCAGCCGGCGCACGCGAAGTCGCTCGGTGTCGGAGGGAACTCGCCCGCCTGGATCCGCGCGATCGCTACGGATAGCTCGGCCTCGAGCTCGGGCACGTCGGCGCGCGAGAAGACAGCCTCCACGGGCGCGTCGGGGCGCTCGAGGAAGTGGTAGACGACCTCGACCTCCTCGGCGCCGGCCCGGAAGCACGCGAGCGCGTAGACGAGACGCTGCAGCCGGTAGTCCTGTTCGACGATCTCGTCGGGGGACGCCTCGCCGAGCGCGTTGGTCTTGTAGTCGACGACGAGCGCCCGGCCGTCGCGCAGATAGAACACGTCGATGAACCCGTGCACGAGCACCCCGTCGTGTTCGAACGTGAAGTGGCGCTCCTTCTCGACGCCCTCGAGCGCGGCGACGCGGCCCGCGAGATCGGACGCGCAGTACGCCGCGACGAAGCCGCGAATCAGCTCGTCCTCGAGGTCCGGCACGACCGGCGCGGCGAGGTCGATCTCCTCGAGGAGCGCATGCACGGCGCTGCCGATCTCGGTTCCCGACATCTCGCCGGTTCCCTCGCCCTCCACGGGACGCTCACTCATCCCGAGCCCGTAGCGGGTGAAGTACTTGTACGCGCACTGCTCGAAGAGCGAGAGGGACGTGAACGAGAGCCTGCGCACGCGGTGGAGCGGCGGCTCCGGTAGCGCCACGAGAGGGGGCAGCTCGGGAGCCGCGGGCGGAGAAGCAATCTCCTCGAGGGCTGCGAAGAGCTCGAGCTGACCTTCCTCCGGCACGGGCTCGGTCTCCGCCACGGCAGGCTCCGGCCGGTAGCGGTCCAGGCGAACAAGCAACCGTGCGTCGCCACGCACGAGCTCGATCGGCGCGTCGCCGGCTTGCCCCAGCTCCTCGTCGGCGGCGAGCCGTCCGAGTACCCACGCGATCGGCGTCGGCGTCTCTCGCTCGGAGCCGAGGTCGACCGAGCCCGAGACGATGAGCCGCTCCTTCGCCCGTGTCATCGCGACGTAGTAGAGGCGCAGGCGCTCGGCCCGCTCCGCCTCCTGCCGTGCCTCCTTCACCGCTTCGTAGTCGAAGGCGCCGCGCCGCCTGGCCGTGACGGGATCGGCGACCCGGAAGCCGAAACGGCCGTCGGGCAGGGCGAGGATCTCGTCCGGCGATGGCGGCACGCGGTCGCGACCGGCGTCGGCGACGATCACGACCTTGAACTCGAGCCCCTTCGCAGCGTGGATCGTGAGCAGGCGCACCGCGTCGGCGCCCTCCTCCTCGGCGACCGCCTCGAGCTCGCGTGCGCCGACCGCCTCCTGCTCGGCGACGAAGCGGACGAAGCCCTCGACGTCGGGCCCGCGCAGCTCTTCGTACGAGCGCGCGAGCCGTCCGAGCTTGCGCATGTTCGCGTAGCGCCGGCGCCCGTCCCACTGCGCGAGGACGGCGAGGTCGTAGTCGTGCTCAGCGACGATCTGCTCGCACAGCCGCTCGAGGGAGAGCCGCGGCATCGCCTCCACCAGCCGGTCATAGCGCTGGCGGAAGGCGCGCATCAGGCGTTCGTCGCGTTCGGCGAGCCCCGGCGGCAGAGAGTGCTCGAGGCCGGTGAAGAGCGGCCGTCTCGATGCGACCCTGCGCAGGAGCGCGAGCGCGTCGTTCGAGACGCCGACGAGCGGCGACGCGAGCACCGACAACAGTGCCGTGTCGTCGTAGCGGTTCTGGAGCAGGCGGAGGTACATGAGCAGGTCGACGACCTGCTGCTGGCCGAAGTAGCCCTTGCCGGTCGCGCGGTACGTCGGCAGCCCCGCCCGCCGCAGCTCGTCCTCGTACCACTCCGCATCGGTACCGGCGGCGAAGAGGAGGACGATCTCGCCCGGCGTCGCGGCGCCGGAATCCACGAGCTCGCGGACCCGCTGCGCCACCGCGCGCGCCTCGCCGCGCCGCCAGTGGACGCCGCTGTCCTTGTAACTCTCCTTCTCGGTGACGAGCAGCTCGACGGGGTGGCCGAAGACCGGATCGGGGAACTCGGCAGCGGCGGCGAGCTCCTGGAACTCGCCGCCGAAGTGCGAGCCGAAGAGCTCGTTGACGGCGGCCAGCACCTCCGGGCGCGAGCGGTAATTGAGCGTCAGCGACAGCGGCTGCTCGACGGCCTCGCGCCGCTCGCGGAAGACCTGCACGTCGGCGTGGCGGAAGCCGTAGATCGACTGGAACTCGTCGCCGACGAAGAAGAGTTCCGTCTGGGGCGTGCGCAGCAGGTCGACGATCTCCGTCTGCAGGCGGTTCGTGTCCTGGAACTCGTCCACGAGGATCGAGCGGAACCGCGCCTGCTCGCGCTCACGAAGCTCCGGCTGCGACTTGAGGAGGTCGCGCGCCTCGAGCTGGAGATCCTCGAAGTCGAGGGCCGACTCGCGCGCCTTCGCCTGGGCGTACCGCTCGGCGAACAGCGTCAGGAGCTCCTGCAGGAGCGCGCGGTCGCGGGCCGCAGCCTCGTCGAGGGCGGCCTGCTCTACCGCTCCCAGCGCCTCGCAGTAGCCGGCGCCGCGGTCGCCGCGGGCCCTGAATCCGGTCAGGCTCATGAGCCGGTCGGGCCGCAGGTCGCGCGCCAGCAGCTCGAGCAGCTCGGCGGCGGTTTTCCGCTGAGGGCCAGTCGCCTCCGGATCGGCTACGAGCGCGGACGCGGCGGCGCGCAGCTCGTCGATGCGCTCTCCGAGCTCCGGCCGCGCGGCCACCGCGAGGTCGAGCTCGCGCCCCGCCGCGCGCAGCGTCTCGTACACGCTGGTCAGCATCCGACGCAGCCGGTCGCTCCCGTAGGTTGCGAGCAGCTCGAGCCGCTGCGGATCGTCTCCGGCGCAGAACTCGGCGAGCGCCTCGCCGAATGCCTCCGAGCGGAGCACGGCCGCCTGCGCCTCGTCGAGCTCGCGGAAACGCGGGTCGAGCCCGGCGGCCAGCGGATAGGCCCGGAGGAGGCGGGCACAGAAGCCGTGAATCGTCGAGATCCACGCGCCGTCGAGCTCACGCGCGAGGTCGTGCCGGCCGCGCCCCGCGAGAGCTGCGCGGATCCGCGTGCGCAACTCGCCGGCGGCGCGTCGCGTGTAGGTGATGACAAGGATCGAGTCGACGTCGAGCCCGCGCTCTGTGACCGCGCGGACCACCCGCTCGACGAGCACGGCCGTCTTGCCGGTGCCGGCGCCGGCGGAGACGAAGACCTCGCCCCCGGCCTCGACCGCGGCCAGCTGTTCATGGTTGAGTTCGTATGCGCTCATGGCCGCTCGATCCGGCAGACGGTCCAGAGGTCGCACCAGGCGGGGCACTCACCGCCGAGCGGGTCGTGGCGGACGTCACCCTTCCGCATCCGCCCGGCGAGCGCGGTCGCCGTCTCCCGCGCGGACTCGACGATGTCCCAGAACGCCTCCTCGTCGAGGTAGTCGTGCGAGACGTAACCCGGCAGCGTCTCGGCCTCCGAGCCACGCACGAGGCCGCGCGGCTTGCGGGCTCCCGCGAGCGGGCGGTACAGGCCGCCCAGCGGCTCGAGCCCGACGAGGTCGCGCAGGACGAGCATGTAGAGCGGAATCTGAAGCCGCAGCTCGCTCTCGATCTGCCTGGCCGAGTGCGCGCTCTTGCCCGACTTGTAGTCCTGGACGACGCCACGCGCGCCGAACGGGTCGACGTCGATCCGGTCGATCTTCCCCGAGAGGGTCAGACCCCCGCCGAGCTCGAGCCCGCGCTGCAGCTCCGGCGCGGCGCGCTCGCTGCCGAAGGACACCTCGAAGCGGCGCGGCACGAGCGGCGACGACGACTCGCACTCCTCCTCGACGAACGCCGAGAGATCGCGCCAGAGCGTTTGATGAAGCTCCCGCTCCTGCATCTCGGTGAGGTCCATCCGCACCCGGCTCACGGCCTCGTCCAGGCACCCCCGCATCAAGCTCGTGGCCGCCTCGAGATGCTGCGGCTCGAGCTTCTCGATCCCGAGCTCGGCCGGGACACGGGTGAAGAAGCGGTAGAGGGCATTGTGTGCGACGCTGCCGCGCTGTTTGGCGTCGGGCTCGGCGTCGATCGTCTTCGGGTCGAGGAACCTCTCCACGAACCAGGCCGAGGAGCAGTCGGCGAAGCGCTCGAGCTCCGTCACGCCGAACGACGTGCGCGAGCCGAGCTGCTCGAGCACGAGCGGATGCGTCAGGCGTGTAGGCCGCTGGAACGCAGTGAGAGCACGCTCGAGCCGCCGTCCCCAGCCGTTCGCGCGCGCGAGCCCGTCTGCCGTCTCCGAGTCGCGAGCGGCGAGCTCCGCCAGCGCGCGCAGGCGCTCCCGCTCGGTCGGCGCGTCCTCGAGCGGCCACGTCAGCGTCGAGAGCGGCCGCCGATGCGTCCAGCGGCGCACGTCGTCGGCGTCGAACACCGTCTGGACGTCGTGCCAGAACGGGCTCGCCTCGCGCGGGCTGCCGTCGTCGTCCGCGGCCTCGCGCACGAGATAGAGCCGCTGCGAGGCGCGCGTGCACGCCGTGTAGAAGAGGTAGCGGTCGTTCTCAACCGGGTCCGGCCGCTCGAGCCGCGCGCCTCTCGCGTCGAGCGCGCGTCGCGCGTCCTCGTCGAGGAACGGCGAGCCCCCGCCGCGACGAGGCAGGCTCCCTTCCTCCAGCCCGAGGACGAAGACGGCATCGAACCGGCGCGTACGGGCGCGCAAGAGATCGACCACCGCGACGCGTCCCGCGTCGTCGCCGGTGCGGCGAGGAAGTGCAGCACGCTCGACCGCCGCGAGAACGTCCTCGCGGCTGAGCTCGCCGCTCAGCTCGCGCCATCCCTCGAGCTCGGCGAGCAGCCGCCGAAGCGTCTCGTAGGCCCGGAGGTCGAGCCGGCTCGAAGCGTCGGCGGGCGGCCGCTCCAGGCCGTACGCGTTGCGCAGCATTCGCTCCGCGAGCTCCCGCACCGCTTCGATCGGGTCGGCGGCTTCACGCAGCTCCTCGAGCGCAGGCAGCGGCGAGCCGCGGAGGCGCTCGGCCTCCTCCACCACGCGCTCCGGCGCCTGGACGGCGTTGCCGCGCAGCCGTCCCTCGACGAAGTCGACGGAGCGCCGCTCGAGGCCGGAGAATGGCGAGCGGAGGTAGCGGAAGAGGTCGCTGCGCGTCCCTCCGCCCCACGCGAAGCGCAGCAGCGCCGCGAGCGCGTGCACGAGTGGTGTTTGCGTGAGGCGCAGTTCGCCGTCGACGGCGTACGGGATGCCGAAGGATCCGAGCACAGTCTCGAGAGCGCCGCGGATCCGCTCGTACCCCGGCACCACGAGCCCGATCCGCTCGGGCGGCATGCCGCCGCGGGCGAGCACGAGTGCCTCCTCGGCAACGAGCTCGAGCGTGCCGCGGCTACCGGCTCCTTCGAGGAAACGAACTACACCGTCGAGCGCAGGTGCTTCTCCCGGCTCGTCGGCGAACAGCGCCCGCTCTAGATGCGCGAGCGCCGGAGGCGCGACCGCGCCGTAGCGCGGCGGCAGCTCCTCGACGTCGCCGGAGGCCAGGCCGGCGAGATCCTCGGCCGTCCGCCGGAGCGCGGCGAAGACCGGTCGTCCCGGCTGGTACGGCAGCGAGACCGTGACCTCGGTCCGCGCCGCCAGCACCTCGAGCAGCGCCCACTCCGCGCCGGTGAGGTCCTCGAACCCGTAGGCGAAGACCGGCTCGCCGTGCCACGAGTCGAGGTCGGTCCGCAGTCGCTCGACAGCGTGACCGCGCAGCAGGCCACGGTCCCAGCGTGCCAGGCGGTCGAGCTCGTCGCGGTAGCCGGCATAGAGCGCGCCGAGTGCACCCTCGACGGCGTCGGGCGACAGGAGACTCTCGTCCAGTTCGCCGAGTGTCCGCTCGAGCGACTCGACGAAGCCCGCATGGGCTGCCGAGCGGGTGTAGCCGTTTAGCTCGGCACCGCTCACGACCCGGCGGACGAGGAGCGTCTGCTCCAGGCGTCCGAGCTGCCGGCGCGCGTCTGTGGATCCGGCCGCGAGCCTGCGAAAGAGGTCGTCGAACGTGCCGATCGACCCGCCCAGCAGCGCCGGACGCCGGGCCAGCAGCTCGAGTTCGACGCGGTCGACGTCCGCCCGGTTCGGCACGATGAGCATCGGCTCGAGCGCGTTCCGGGAGTCGAGCACGTCGAGATAGCGGTCGAGCAGGAGCTCGACCTTGCCCGCGTTGGCAGGGCCCGCGATGAGGCGGAGCGGCACCCGCCTACGCTAGCGCGAGCGCGGGACGGTCTCTAGGAGGGGTTCAGCCCGTGGTCGCCGACTTCGGCTTGCGGCCCCGCCGGGCGACCGCGCGTCCAGGCGTCCGGCCGGCGCAGGTGTCGCAGAGGTCGGCCTGCTTCGCCCCGCGGCGTGCGTCGGTGTACGTCACTCGCATCACCGCGCCCTTAGCCTCTTCGACCTCGTTGCCGCAACTGTCGCAGACGAGCACCGTTTTACGCGCCACCGTTGTCCTCCTTCTCAGCGTCCTCTATGGGGCCAATTCGGGGGAAATCTACAGAAACTCGGAGCGCACTAAGCAGCCTCGCGTGCACGTCGAATTCGCCACGAACGCAACAGGCTGAGCATGGCCTGCTCTTCCGGCGAGAGGCCCACTCCGCGCGCTTTGACGACGCGCAAATGCCGCGGGCGAAAATCGTCGATCGTTCGCCCGTCGAGGTACTGCTCGACAACGGCAGGCGACACGTACGACTCGCGCGTCACTGCAGGCGTATTTCCGAGCCGCTCGGCGACGCGCCTCATGACCGCGGTCACCGACCGCTTCTGCTCGCTTTCCGACTCCGGAAATCCCTCTTTGCCCGCGCGCTCGGCGAGATAGATCGCCGCGAGGAGCGTGCCGCCCCAGGTGCGAAAGTCCTTCGCGCTGAACTCGTCCCCGAGATAGACCTTCACGTACTCGTTCAGCGTCTTGCTCGTCAGGTTGTAGAAGTCGCCCTCCCAGTCGTACTTGAACACACGCGGGCCCCTGATCTCGAGCAGGCTCCTGATCGCTTCGGCGAGGTCGGGATCAACGACCTGGGTGCGCACCCGGATCCCGTGCTTCGCAGGAAACGAAAGGCACACTCGCTTGCCGCGCACCTCTACGTGGCGACGTAGCAGCGTGGTCACTCCGTACGTCCCGTCACGGACGTATCGCTCCGAACCGACCCGGAGCCAGCCCAGCTCGATCAGCCGCAGGGCAATCGCCGAGACGCGCTCCCGGTCGAATTCCTCCTGATCGAAGTGGACGGCCATCGCCTCGCGTAACGTCGGCAGGGCGTCGCCGAAACGAATCAGCATGTCGTACTTGGCCCGCTCCTGCTGCGCCCGATAGTCGGCGCTGTAGAGGTACTGCTTCCGGCCCGCGGCGTCGAACCCAGTGGCCTGGAGCTTGGCCGTCGAACGCGGCGAGATCGAGACCTCCTTCCACGCGGGCGGGATCGCGAGCGCCTCGATCCGGGCGAGCTTCGACTCGTCCGTGATCCGCTTCCCGCTGCTGTCGTAGTAGCGAAACGCGCCCTTGCGACCTTTCCGGCTCCACCCCATTCGTCGTGTTCAACGCGGTTACCATCGAGCGCGATGCGGGACGAGCGGACGATCGTCGTCCTCGAGGGCGACGAGACCGGGCAGGAGCTCCTGGAGGAAGGCCTCCGCGTGCTCGAGCCCGACGTGATCGGCGCGGAGCTCGAGTTCCCGCGGTTCGACCTCTCGCTCGAGCGACGCCAAGAGACCGACAACGGAGTCGTGCACGAGGCCGCGGCGGCAATCCGCGAGCACGGGCT
>Ga0075434_100005230_pt1 | contig 11789 bp, 11 predicted proteins | sample RhiMethybrSRZTD3_FD_75298 | JGI IMG/M metagenome (GOLD analysis project Ga0075434, IMG submission 75298) | Populus rhizosphere microbial communities from Tennessee, USA - Rhizosphere MetaG P. TD hybrid SRZTD3 | ecosystem: Host-associated > Plants > Roots > Rhizosphere > Soil | place: USA... | reverse complement strand
TGCAACAGCTGCCATTCCTATCAGCCGATCGTCAATTCCACGCACGACGCAAGCGAGTTTCTGCAGGTGTTCGACAGGATGGCCGGCTACTATCCCGGCAGCACGATGCTGCACCCGCAGCGGCTTGTCGGCACGGCACGCCGCAATCTCGGTGGCGGTGCGGGCAACGCGATGGGCGGCGAGGGGGGCATGAGCTCGGATCCCCGCGCGAAAGCCGCCGCGGAATGGCTCGCGACCGTAAACCTCAGTAAAGGTCCCGCCCGCGACTACGGGTTCAAGACGCTGCCGCGGCCGAGCGGTCGCGCGACGCGCGTAGTCGTCACGGAATACGATCTGCCGCGCAAAACCATCGAGCCGCACGATGTGATCGTCGATCGCGACGGGATGGTCTGGTACTCGGACTTCGGCGCGATGTTCCTCGGCCGAATGGACCCGAAGACCGGCAAGGTCACCGAATATCCGATTCCACAAATCAAAGAAGGATTCCCCGTCGGCACCCTCGACCTCGAAGCCGACCGCGACGGCAATCTCTGGGTCGGTCTCATGTATCAGGGCGGCGTTGCCAAACTCGACACAACGACCGGCAAGGTTCAGACCTGGTCCGTCCCGAAGGAATGGCAGACCGACGCGACCCAGCAGTCATTCGTCTCGCCGACGTCGTCGCATGTCGACGGCAAAGTGTGGGTGAAGAACTCGGACCGCGCGCAGATCCTCAGATTGGATCCGGCGACGAACACGTGGGAGAACTTCGGCACGTTCACCGATCCGGCGACGAAACGCAACATCGGCTCCTACGGTATCAACGCGGACCACGACAACAACCTCTACATGCTCGACTTCAACGGCGAGAGCATCGGCATCCTCGGACGCGCCACGAAGAAGCTCGAGATCCTCCGCACCAAGATTCCCAATTCGCGACCGCGCAGGGGGAGCGTCGATGCGCAGAACCGCTTGTGGTTCGCGGAATATGACGGCGACGCCATCGGCATGCTCGATCCGAAGACCAGCCAGATAAAGGAATGGCCTGTGCCCACGCGGTGGTCGAATCCGTATGACGTGGTCATCGACAGGAATGGCGACGCGTGGACCGGATCGATGATGTCGGACCGGATCGTGCGTCTCGATACGAAGACCGGCCGGTTCACGGAATATCTCCTCCCGAACCCAACGAACATCCGGCGCGTGTGGGTGGACAACTCCACGAACCCGGTCACGTTCTGGGTCGGCAGCAATCACGGCGCTTCCATCGTCAAGCTGGAGCCGCTCGATTAAGTAAGTTGAGGGCACTTGATTGACCGAGGCCCTGATTCGCAGATACGATCCGGCCGCGATCACACCCTGAGGTCCAGTCCTATGCGCAGTTGGCTTAGCGACTCGGTCATGGCAGGCGTCACGGCAGCTATTCTCCTGATGGCCGCGATGCCTGGCGCTGCTCAGGCCCCCGCGTACCGTGCCCCGCGGACCGCGGACGGCAAGCCCAATCTGAACGGGATCTGGCAGGCCCTCAACACCGCGGATTGGGATCTCCAGGGGCACGCCGCCGCCAAAGGTCCGGTTCCCTCGCTCGGAGCGGTCTTCGCCGTACCGCCGGGACTCGGTGTGGTCGAAGGCGATGAGATCCCCTATTTACCTGCGGCCGTTGCGAAGAAGAAAGAAAATCAGGCGAACTGGACGACGCTCGATCCGGAGGTCAAGTGTTACCTCCCGGGCGTGCCACGTGCCACGTATCTTCCGCATCCGTTCCAAATCGTCCAGTCGCAGCAGAACATTCTGATGGCCTACCAGTACGCCGGCGCGGTTCGCGTCATCAATCTGGGTGCCCCCACGAAGGCTCCCGGCGACAGCTGGATGGGGTGGTCCAACGGACACTGGGAAGGCGACACGCTGGTCGTCGACGTGACGAGTCTCATGGACAGCACGTGGTTCGACCACGCCGGCAACTACCACAGCGATGCGCTGCACGTGGTGGAGCGTTACACGCCTCGGAGCGCGGACACACTCAATTACGAGGCGACGATCGAAGATCCGAAAGTGTTCTCGCGCCCCTGGAAGATCAGCATGCCGCTGTATCGTCGCGTCGAGAAGGACGCAAAGCTCCTGGAATACAAATGCGTGGAGTTCGCCGAAGAGCTGCTGTATGGTTCTCTTCGAAAGAAGTCCAGCAACTAACCGGTCGGTACGAGAGGAGGCCCCGTGAGCCGTCGCTTACTTGTTTCAACTGCGGCGCTGGCGGCCGTGATCCTGGTCGCGCCGCTTGCGCAAACGCCCGCCGCCGGACAGACCCCATCGTCCGCCGCAAAGGCAACAACAGCCGGGAAGGCGTGGACAACGCCGCGGACACCCGACGGCAAGCCGGACCTGCAAGGCATATGGTCCGACAACACGTTGACGCCCTTTGAACGGCCGAAGCGCCTCGGCGCCAAAGAGTTTTATAGCGACCAGGAACTGGCCGAACTGACGAAACGTGTTCGCGAAGGGCGCCAGGGAGAAGAGGTCGAGGGAGCCGAGCTTGGCGCCGCCAATCCGCAGGCGATCCGATACGATCTCGAGGTTTACGGTTTTGACCGGACCAAACTCCGCTACACCTCCAACCGCACGTCGCTCATCATCGGTCCCGAAGGCGTCGTTCCGCCGATGTTGCCGCAGGCCAGGGAGAGGAACGCTGCGATGGCCGCCAAGCTCAAGGGCCACGAATTCGACGGCCCAGAGCAGCGGTCGTTGAGCGAACGCTGCATCCTGCTGAATCAGATCCGAATTCCCATGACACCCGCCGCCAACGAGGGCAATTTGCTGCAGATCGTCCAGGGGCCGGGCTACGTCTCGCTGCTTCACGAGATCGATCACTCCACGCGCGTGATCCCGACGGATGGCCGTGCGCATGTCCCGCAAAGCATCCGCCTGTGGCAGGGAGACTCGGTGGGGCACTGGGAAGGGAATACGCTGGTGGTCGACACCACCAACTTCACGAGCCTGAGCGCGTACCGGGGATCCAGCGACAAGCTGCACCTGGTCGAGCGCTTCACCCGCGCCGCCGACGATACGATGATTTACCAGTTCACCGTTGACGATCCCACCACGTGGGCCAAACCGTGGACCGCGGAAATTCCCTGGACGAAGACGAAAGGCCCGGTGTACGAGTGGGCGTGCCACGAAGGCAACACGATGATCTCCACGATTCTTCACGGGGCCCGCGTCGAAGAGGAAGCCGCGCAGAAGAAAGGGAAGTGAGGCACTGATGAGAACGAAGCTGATGGTTGTCGTCGCGGCGGTGGGCCTCGTTCTGGCGGCCCTGCCGGTGTGGGCGCATCACGCCTTCGCCGCGGAATTCGATCAGAACAAGCCGATCAAGGTCGAGGGAAGCGTCACGAAGTGGGAGCTGACCAACCCGCACTCGTGGATCTACCTCGACGCTAAGGATGCCGATGGCAAAGTGGTCACCTGGATGATCGAGGGAGCCAGCCCGAACAATTTGTACCGACTCGGCTTCACGAAGGAATCGCTGCCGGCGGGATCCGTGATCACGGTCGAGGGCTACCAGGCGAAGGACGGTTCCACACGTGCGGTCGGCAGGAACATCACGTTCGCCAACGGCAAGAAATTCTTCCTCGGGCTGATGGAAGCAGAGGGCGCGCCTAAGTAATTTTCTTATTGCGGCTTCAGCGGCGCCGGTCTGCCGAACTTTGTGTCGTCCACCGGCACGTTTGTCCGAATCTCGTTCAGCACGATTGCGTCGCGCCCATCGAGCCATGCGTACGTGATGCGGAAGGGCAGCTTGATTCCGTTGACGTCGCGGTAATCGGCGAAGTCGATTTGCGTGGGGACACGGCCGATCGGCGACAGGCCGTAGCGCAGCTCGCGCAGGAGCAGACCGGTCTGCTGATCGAAGTAGAGCGTCACCAGCAGACCTCTCGGCCCCGTGCCCTGGACGACGTCCACGACGTGACTTTGATTCCCGACTGCGCCCTGCACCACCGACGACTGGCTGGTCGGCGCCGGAAGATCGGTGATGGTGGTGGGCGGGCCGCTTTTCAGGTTTGTGAAGATGCTCTTGATCTGTCCCGGAAAGGACAGTTGCGCATCCACCCTGGCCCCGTCCAGATCGCTCCCGACTAATTGAAACTCGCCGACGACGTTGAGCGGGGTTCGTACCCAGCCGGTGCGGCCGTCATAGGTACGGAGCTGGTCTCCTCGATTGGTTGCCGCCTTGAACAGGATGATCGTGGAGCGCTTGTCCGGAGCTCGCGCGACGATCTCCACCGCCCCGTCGCCGCCGAATCCCCCGAAGCTCACGGAGATGCCCTTCGCGGAAATGCTGGTCAGGCCCGCCAGCCGTTGCGCCCCCCCGGACGCCTGGATGTATCTGTCGAGAACCGACTCGGGGGAGTCGAGGCCGGGGAACTGGGTAACGACGTCGTCCGGCTCGATCGTCGGGCTGCCGTAAATCGTCGAGAGGGTTGGCGTGACGAGCGGTTTGTCGCGGTTGCGATGGCAGGTCCAGCAGGTCACCAGCTGCCGCCCGCCGAAGTTGCTCTGATTGATCGCAGCCACCATGTTCACCATGCGGCGCGCCGTGATCTTCCTCGGCGTGTCGGCGGCCCAATCCACGTTCGCGGTGCCGGCGTTGACGTGGCAATCGGAGCAATCGAATTGAAGCGCCGCCGCCATCAGCCCCATCGTCCCCAGGAATTCGTCCACGGGAATTCCCTTGAGCGCCTGGACGTTCTTGAAGACCTGGTCCGACAGAAGCGGTTTGTCTTGTGGCGCAGTCTGCGCGGCCGTTCGCCCGCCGATCAGCGCGCCCACTACGATTCCGGTGGCGGCGAGTAGTCTTCGTCCGGACCACGGCCTCATAAAGCAGGGCCGCTATTATACGCGCAGAAGCGACATCACTTCCTGCCTCCAATAACGGCGTAGCCTTGAATCTCGATTTTTGCGTTCGGGTCGGCTAACGCCGTGATCGTGATGAGCGCGCTGCCGGGGAAATTGTCACGGAAGATCTCTCTGCGAATCTCGGTGAGGCGATCGCCGTTGCGCACGTCCGTGATGAACACAGTCATCTGAACCATGTCGCTCAGCTTTCCACCTGCCTTTTCCAGAGTGGCGTTGAGGAGCTTGAACACCTGCCGCGCCTGACCCTCGAAGTCGCCGGCGAGTGACTTGCCGGAGTCGTCCACGGTCGCGATCTGCCCGGCCAGCCAGACGGTCTTACCTCCTTCGGTTACCACCGCCTGCGAGTAGCCGCGCTGCTGCGGACGCTCGCCTTTGACGTACACCTGTGCCTGCAACGTGGTAAAAAGACCGAAATACAGGGTCGCCGCAGCCATGGCGACTGAACTGCGGGAGCGCGTGGTGGAAGTCATCTTCGCCTCCTTGGCATCGGGTCACACCGGAACGACGTAGATGCTACACTTTTCGACCCTCACGCACTCGCGGCTTATTGAAGGTGTGAAGAACATGAAACATTTGATTGCCGGAACAATCGCAGTCGCGCTCGCAATGGGCATCTCGTTCAATGCGCGCGCGCAGAGCGAGATCACTTTGCTGTCGCCGAACCCGATCGAGGAAACGATCAACAAGCTGGTTGCAGACTTCCAGGCGAAAACCGGCACGCACGTCAAGGTGACCTACGGCACAGGCGTCAGCACGCGGAAAGACGTCGCGGCCGGCAAGGCCCAGGACGTCTCGCTCATGTTCTCGCCGTTCCCGGAAGCGCTCAGGACCGGTAACATCGATAAGGGCAGCGCCACCGTGATCGCCCGGATGCGTCTGGCGATCGCGGTGAAGAAGGGCGCCCCGAAGCCGGACATCTCGACGCCTGCCGCGGTCAGGCGCACGCTGCTGAATGCGAAGTCGATCGTTTCGGTCGATCCCGAGATAGGAAGCGTCGGCACCGCGGTGCTGCTGGCGCTCGACAAGCTCGGCATCACCGAGCAGATAAAACCCAGAATCAAGTGGGTCCCGACCGGCGGCGTGGTGCAGGACTCGGTCGCGAAAGGGGAGTACGAGATCGCGTTCGGTCCCTACTTGAGCGACATGCGCAATCCGGGGCTGGATGTCGTGGGCGCGCTGGCGCCGGACGCCGCGCCTCCCATCGACGTCACCGGGTTCATCTCCACGACGCCCAGCAACAGGCAGGCGGCTCGGGCGCTGCTCGACTATCTGGCATCGCCCGAGGCGGCGCCGGTCTATCGCGCCGCGAAGATGTTCGCGGCTTCAGACAAGTAGCGGCAACGCCGCTACTTGATCTGAATGCCCGACGGCTTGGCGAGCGTATCGCGATACTCGATCGCCTCGGATGGAATGCACAGGCTTTCGGAAAAGTCCTGCGCCTTCATCCAGTAGAAGTTCGCCTTCATGAACGCCCACGGCTTCGTGTAGTACTTCGGGTCGTCCACCGTGACGGTCAGCTGCATGTTGTATTGATCGACCCGCGTGTAGCGCTCCGTGATGTGCGCCATGGCGCTCTTCGGATGTCCCTCCTCGTCCAGCCAGGCGCGTTCGTCGAGACCGGTCGTCTCGACGACCAGCGTCGTGTCGTTCTCCCAGTGGCCGACCGAGTATCCGTAGTAGCGCGATTCCGGCGCCCCCCTCACGTCGACGGCTTTCGGGAGCGCTCGTCCGTCCATGAAAATCTCCCGCCACACGCGCTGCTGCTCGTAGGCGATGAGGATGCGATTCGGCGCGGAGCCGATGAGCGTCCCACCGCGGGCGGTGATCGCGTGCGCGAGCAGGTTGCGTGGAAAGCCGAGCGGATCGCAGGTGATGAACGGATCGTTCGACTCCGGCTCGCCCGCCTGGTCGCGTCCCTGCCCACCAAGCCGCGAGGCGACGCCATAGCTCTTGCGCTCCTTGAATGCGGCTTGTCCGGCCGCCGTCATCGGGGGCACGGGATCAGGCTTGTTGGTGGTCGCGGGTCCCACCCACGCTCCGGACAGATCCCGCTTCGGCGCCGGGCCGGGTGGATTGGGCATCTTCGGGATGCCTTCGGAGATGAATCCCTCGCCGCCCCGCCCGCGGCCCTGCGCAGCGGGTCTTGCGACATGCGACACGGCGAGCAGCGCCAGCGCCGCGGCCATTGAAGCCAGGACGGGGTTGCGCACAGCGTTCCTCCTGTTACTTGATTTGAATCCCTGAGGGCTTCGAGAGCGTGTCTCGATACTCAATCGCTTCGGACGGGACGCAGAACGACTCTGAGAATTCCTGCGCCTTCATCCAGTAGAAGTTCGCCTTCATCGTCGCGAACGGCTTCGTGTAGTACTTCGGATCGTCAACGGTGACCGTCACCTGCAGGTTGTACTCGTCGGGACGCACGTAGCGTTCCGTGATGTGCGCGGACGAGCTGAGCGGATGACCAGCCTCGTCGAGCCAGGCCCGCTCGTCCACCCCGGTCGTCTCGATGACCAGCGTGTTGTCGCTCTCCCAGTGACCGACGGAGTAGCCGTAGTAGCGCGACTCGGGCGCGCCCTTCACATCGACGGCCTTCGGCAGTGCACGCCCGTCCGTGAAGATCTCGCGCCACACCCGCTGCTGCTCGTACGCGATGAGAATTCGGTTCGGCGCCGATCCGAACAGCATGCCTCCGCGGCTGCTGATCGCGTGCGCGAGCAGGTTGCGCGGAAAGCCGAGCGGATCGCAGGTGATGAACGGATCGTTGGACTCCCCGGGTTGCTCCGCGCGAGACCCGGCGCCAAAGTTGCCCGAGGCAGGGCCGTACGCCTTGCGCTCTTTGAACGCCCGTTGGCCTGCGGCCGTCATCGCCGGGACGGGGTCGGGCTTGTTGGTATTCAATGGGCCGACCCACGCACCCGACAGGTCGCGCTTCGGAGCGGGTCCGGGCGGGTTCGGCATCTTCGGCACGCCCTCGAAGATGAACCCTTCGGCCGTGCCGCGCCCGCGGCCCTGCGCAGCGGGTGTTGCGACGCGCACGACGACCAGCAACGCCAGCGCCGCGATGAGGGAAGCCAAAACGGAGTTGCGCACTGCGTTCCTCCTGATTACTTCGAACTTCTCACTTCGAACGTCTCATTTTTTGACGTCGGCGTCGGGATCGTACCGGCTCTTGCCGCCCGCATCGCCGCCAAGCTGCGTGTCGTGGAGCTCGGAGCCGTCGGCCAGGATGATCTTGTTCAGGCGTCCGGCGGGATTGCCGTTCTTGGCGACATACATCCGCACCGTGATGACGTCGCCGGCGTTCAACGACGTTTTGGTCCATCCGATCAACCTGAGGGCCTGCGGCGCCGCCGTCTCGACCACCATGTGCACGGGGCTGCCTTTTGCATCCTTTGCATCGAAATCGATCAACGCATGCGGATTGGCCCACGAGAACTTCGTCACGGTCGCATTCTTGAACTCCGTGACCTTGTCGTCGTACGCCGCGTTCCCGTGGTGCGCCAGCACGGGAGCGGATACCGTCAGAGCACCAACCGCTGCGACCAACGCCGCCAGCAACCTGTTCTTCATTCTGGACCTCCGAGATTCAACTGCCGAGCCAGTGCGGGCCATCGTAGACTGGAACGCAGCGGCCTTGCAATCGCGACGTTCAGAAGCACCATGACGTCGGGATCGCGCTGATCGATGGATTGCGCCACTGAATCCGCGGCCGGCTCGATGTCACCGCAGATCAGGCGTGCGGACTCCATGGCGCCAGAGAATACGCCTTTTCAGCACAGGAAAGCGCGTCGAAAAACCTGCCTCACGACATCTCCTCAGGCCGCAAGGCAAGGGCGAGGCCGGCGGCGGCGAGCGAGGACAGGGAAATCTGAACCGCGCCGGCGGCCGCCCACCCGGCACCGTTCGCGAGCCATCCCATGGAGTACCCGGCCGCGGCCGCCGACAGATAGAGGCTGGTGACGAACATTCCCGACGCCCGGCCGGCGAGACTCCTACGCACCGCCTTCACGTGATAGCCAGCCAGGTTCACGTAAATGACGCCGCTGACGATGACGCCCCACGCGAACGACAGGGCCGCCTGCGCGTAGTAGGAACTCGATCCGTTGAACATCAAGTACCCGAGGATGGCCGCTGCGGCGAACGTCGCGCTCATCACGAGCCGTGGAGAACCGCGGTCTCCGATCCATCCGCCCCCAATTGACGTCAATGCCCCGAGTCCGTACAGGCCCATCACCCCTCCGGTGGCTGCCGGCGAGTAACCGAGGCCCTCGCGGAGGAACGTCGGATACAACCCGAGGTATCCGTAAATGACGAGGCCGCCCAATAGACTCATGACCGTCAACAGGATGGTGTTCCGGTTGCGAAGCGTTACCGCTCCTGCGTCAGCGCCGTGGGCGGCAGCCGCTGCGTCGCGCTCGGTGGATGACGAGTCGACACCGAGGGCAATTACGGCCATGGCAGCGAAGCCGAGCATGCCGAATACCAGCATCGGCACTTGCCACCGTCCATACGCGGCCAGAAGGAGACCGCCGACCACGGGGCCGATAATCGCGCCGACCGCGAACGAACAATTCACGGCGCCGAGCGCAGCGGCGCGATAACCGGCGAAACAATTCGCTGCCACGGCGAGCAGCACGGTCAATTGCATCGCTTCGCCAATCCCGGTAGCGGTGCGATACACGAGCATGTCCGGAAATCCGCGCGACACGACCGTCAGCGCGGTGCCCGCCGAGAACAGCGCGATGCCTGTCTGAAGGACGGCCTTGCGGGAGAAGCGCGCGAGGAGAAACCCGGTCGGGACTCCCGCAACGGCCATTCCCAGCGTGAAGACGGTTGAGAGAAGACCGGCGCTCGCCAGCGAAAACCCGTACTCGCGACGAACTTCGGGCGCGATCAGCGGAAAGAGCTGCCGATCCATGGCGTTGACGACGTACGACGCGAGCAGCAGGCCAAACATGACAACCGCCGCCGCACCGCGATCAGTTCGTGCCGCCTCGTAGGTACCAGTCAAGAATCTCCTCGCCGGTCCAGAAGACGATGCCGGAGCGCGACTGAATGTGCTCGAGCGCCTCGCGGAAATAGCGCAGCCGATGGCCGACGCCCATGATGTACGGGTGTACGACGAGCGCCATCACACGCGCCGATTCCTCTGCATCGGCGTAGAGCTGTTCGAACTGATCGATCGCGCGGTCGCGGTATTCGGATGCCTTGTGGTGCTGAATCAGCATCATCGCGACGTCGTTGCACTCCTGGGTATAAGGCACGCTCACGAGTGATCCGGTCCGTGTCTTCATCGCGACCGGCTGATCGTCCAGCACCCAGTCGCAAACGTACTCGTACCCTTCTTCAGCGAGGATGTCTGGTGTGTCCCACGTCTCGGTCAGGCCTGGCCCGAGCCATCCGCGCGGCCGGCGGCCCGTGAACGCCGTGATGGCCGCCGTCGTCTTCTGAATATCGATCCGCTCGTCCGGCACCTTCTGCATGTTCTTCTGCCCGAAGCCATGACCGATGAATTCCCAGCGGCGGTCCAGCGCCGCGCGTGCGATGGGTTCGTAGGCGGCAATAGCGCCGCCGTTGATCGCGAGCACGGCTGGAATCTGCAGCCGATCGATTACCTTTAGCATTCGCCAGAAGCCGACACGATTCCCGTATTCGTGCCATGCCCAGTTGGGAATGTCGGGCATCGGCGATCCACCAGCGGGCGGCGTGAGGACCGTGCGCGGCATCGGTTCGAGGGGATTCCATTCCTCGACATTCACGATGACCCAGACGGCGAGCCGCGCGCCTCCGGGCAGCCTGAGCCGCGGCCGTTGTGTGATTGGCGAATAGGCGAATCGCTCGGTCGGGAGCATGGTCCGGTAGTATTGACCACTTCGCCCTCGTGTCAACACCGAGCAGATAGAGAGGCACGCACATGCTGAAGGCGACCGCCGGGAAGCTGCTGCCGACGACCGTGACAGGTTCGTTGCCGCGACCGAGCTGGTACACCGAAAACCTCGGGACGCGCTCCTTTCTGGACGCGATGGTCAATTCGCGCTTCCGCGAGCAGTACGTCGACGCGCTGTCGGTGTACCTCCGGGACCAGGAAGTGGCAGGGTTGGATATCGTGACCGACGGCGACTGCCGATTCGATCAGGACGTCGGGGGACAGAGCTGGACAAGCTATCCACCGCACCACATGACTGGATTCGAGACACGGCACCCGAAGCTGGCGAAAGCCGGCGCTGGAGGCATTGCATTTCCGCGCGGGCACATCCTGCACGATTACCTGGAAGCGCGGGTGATGCCAACGCTTGTCGGCCCTGTTGGCCGCGGCGAGATGCAGTTCGCGGAGCTGTTCAAGACCGCTCAGCGTCTGACCGCGAAACCGGTCAAGTTCGGGACGGTGACGCCGGAGCTCGTCGCCTTCGCCGTGCAGGACGAGTACTACAACGACCTGCCGGCCCGGATCATGGCGTTGAGCAGCGCCTTCAATGAGGAACTGCACGACCTCGCGGATGCCGGCTGTCAGGTGATTCAGATGGAGGAGCCGCAGATCCACTTGCTGGCTGCGCGCGGGTACGTCGACAAGGTGATCAATCCTGAATTCATGCTGAAGGTGTTCAACAACACGGTCAAGGGCCTGGGCGCGAAAACCGAGGTGTGGTGCCACACGTGCTGGGGCAATCCATCGCAACAGCGGATGTTTGCAACCGTTCAGTCGTACAAGCCCGCGCTGGAATTACTGAACCAGGTGGATGCGGACGTCATTACATTCGAGATGAAAAGCTCGAATGGCATCGACTTGGAAGCGGTCGGGCAGACGATCACAAAAAAGAAGGTGTGCATCGGCGTAATCGATCACCACACGCTGCAGGTTGAGTCTCCAGAGGAGGTCGCGGACCTGATTCGCCGGGCAC
>Ga0075434_100005227_pt1 | contig 11792 bp, 9 predicted proteins | sample RhiMethybrSRZTD3_FD_75298 | JGI IMG/M metagenome (GOLD analysis project Ga0075434, IMG submission 75298) | Populus rhizosphere microbial communities from Tennessee, USA - Rhizosphere MetaG P. TD hybrid SRZTD3 | ecosystem: Host-associated > Plants > Roots > Rhizosphere > Soil | place: USA... | reverse complement strand
TCTGAAAGCTAGACGTCAGATCTACGGGAGTTTCTTACTCTTGATGGCGGACCACATTTTTGAACCGGAAACCGCCCGCGTGCTGCTGAAGCAACCGCTCGGGCCTGGAGAAGTCATTCTTGCGGTGGACCCCAACATTGGTCGAATTTTTGACATAGACGATGCCACCAAGGTCTTACGGACAGGAGACCGAATAATAGATATCGGCAAGGAAATCGCGCACTATGACGCGTTGGATACCGGAATGTTCTTGTGCAGTCCAGCTATATTTGACCAACTCGACGCCGCAATCAAAAGCGGAAACTGCTCTCTATCCGATGGCATGCGGCAACTGATCACGGCAGGGCGGCTGCGCGCTCTGGAGATCGGCAATGGGCAATGGCAGGACTTGGACACACCACAGGCACTCGCGCATGCTGAAGGAGTATTTGCCAGCTTCTTCGGTCACAAGCCGACGCCCGAGAGCGTAGCCTGTGTCTAGTTCGACGTCAAAGGTCCGATTGCCACTCCGGCTGCTGGCGGGAGTTCTTGGCCTTTTCCTGTTGGGCAATCTCGTTCACCGAGTCGGGCCGGCCAAGCTACTCGCAAGTCTTACGACTCTCAGTTGGGGATTGGGCCTGGTGCTCCTATGGGGTGGAGTGGCTCATCTTGTGAAGGCCTGGGCTTGGCGACTGACCCTACTCGACGAGAAGCGTCACGTTTCATTTGTGCGTCTTCTCGGCTTACGGCTCGCGTCAGAAGCGCTGGGTCAACTCGGCGGACTCGGGCAGTTGTTTGGTGAAGGTCTGCGTGTATCACTCCTAGGACCAGCAATGCCCCTCTCTACTGGTATCGCCTCGGTCACGATTGACCGCGTTTTTTTCGTCCTTAGCGCTGCGGTTGTAACTGTCGCTGGTCTATTAGCTGTGTTGATACTGTTGCCATTGCCGCACACGCTTGCTATTTATGCGTGCGTTTTTGCGTTGATTCTTCTGGGCGTCCTCCTTCTAGCCGGCATTGCCATCAGACAACGCTGGCCAGTGCTTTCATTGACCGCATTGACGCTGGGCCGGATTCGCTATTTTAGGATTTGGATCGATCGTGAACGCGCGCTGATTCACTCGGTCGAGAATAGCCTCCTCGACTTCTATCACCGTACAGCTAGCGCATTTTGGGCAAGTTTCCTGCTGAATCTTGCATGCCACGCTGCCGCGGTCGTTGAGGTCTATCTAATTCTGTGGCTTATAGGCACCAAACTCAGCTTGTCCGGAGCGCTCGCAATTGAGGCTTTAACCAAGCTCGTAAATATCGCTGGCACGTTCAATCCAGGAAACATCGGAACCTACGAGGGCGGGAACATGCTTATTGTAAGAATGTTCGGCCTTACCGCAGGAGCAGGTTTGACGCTGGCGTTCATCCGCCGTCTGCGTGCTCTTTTCTGGGCGGGTGTGGGCATTCTCTGCTTGGTCATCTTATCCAAGCGGGCGAAGCAAAGTAACCGCTTCGCAAGTGGAGAGGCCATTATGCAGGCTGGAGTGGAGCTGATTCCTGTAAAGCAGCCCCAGGCAGAGAGCATATCGCACCGTCGGCCTCACGTCGCCGTGGTGCTTGCCAACAATCTAGATGCGATTGATTTCGGCTCTCCGCTGCCCCAGGTCGGCGCTGTCCCGATTGTGCTGCGCAGCATCCTGGGCGCAGCAAAAGCTGGCGCTGCACGAATCGTGGTTGTCATTGACCGTGCGAAGGGCCCATGGATACGCCGGGACCTCGTGAAGACGGGCCGCGTCCCGAATAATGTTGAGTGGTGTGGATGGATTCCTGGAGAGGATTCTCTTCCGTCCCTGATCGGGCAGCTTGCTTTCGAGATTGATGGGCATATTGTTCTGATCGCTGGAGACAGGGTCTATCACCCCTCATTGCACAAGCGAGCCGCTGAATGGGATGGAGGAGCGGACGCCTTGACACTCATGACCGGCTGCGACTTGGTCGGCATGTGCTCACTGTCTCGGGAGGCGTCGATCGACCTCGCAATTCACAACCCCGCAGCCGCTGTATCCCTCGAAGACATTGAATACTGGATGACTAAGACACACGATGTGGAGAGCAAGGCCGTTGCGGACGAGCAATGGCAACGTGTTCTCAACGAGCAGCAACGCGTCCTGGCCGAACGAAAGTTAGACAGCTGGCTGTTCAAGCCTACCGACGGGATTTTTGCGAGAACGAATCGCCGAATTTCCATACCGATCAGCCGCCAGATCATTCCATTCCCGATCACTCCTAACATGGTCAGCCTGTTCACCCTCGGCGTGAGCTTCGCCGCGGGCGCCTTCCTGGCTCTTGGAGGATATTGGAATATGTTGACAGGGGCAGTCCTGTCTTGGTTCTCGAGCGTACTTGATGGATGCGACGGTGAGGTCGCTCGTTTGAAACTACAGGAATCCGCGTTTGGCTGCTGGCTGGAGACGATTTGCGACAATCTTTATTATTTGTTCATTTTCGGTGGCTTGACAATCGGGCTCGTGAGGGAGTCAGGCAATCGGAGTTATCTGGTAGGAGGTGGCCTCCTGCTTTTCGGCGTAACTGCCAGCTTTCTCATGACTGGGCTCCAACGTCATCAGCTGACCAAAGGTCGTCCGGAACAGTATTTGGGGGAGTGGCACAAGAGGGCTGACGGCCGGAGTTCGAATCCTCTCTTGTATCTCGGCCGCCACACGGAGTTCATTGTCCGGCGCTGCTTTTTGCCCTACGTCATCTTGTTCTTTGCTCTTTTCGACATCATGAACTGGCTTTTGATTGGCGCGACCGTGGGCGCAAACATCGTTTGGATTATCGCTTTTTACTCTTACCTCACTTTCACTGACTCTCGAGCTGCGACGGTGCCGAGCCCAGTGTAGGTCAGGACGAAATGCAGAATGTCATTCCTCCGCTCACGCTAGCGGCTGCAGGTAGATGTGGCCATGCCAGAAATCGTCACCGGCAACTTCGCGCCGTTCAAGTGGGTGCTTTGGCCGCCCAGATCCTTGCGCATTGTTGACTGGAACATCAACCGTGGTCTGGAACTGCAAGGGATCATAGATTTCCTCGCAAGCATAAATGCGGACATTCTTCTCCTGCAGGAAGCGGACCTAAATGCGCGACGCACGCACCGCCTTAACATTGCCGAGACGATCGCTCGCAAGCTGGAAATGAACTATGTGTTCGGTCGCGAGTTTCAGGAGTTAGTCCAGGGATCCAAAGACTCTCCGGCATACCACGGCCAGGCGACCCTCTCGAAGTGGCCTTTTTCGAAGCCGCGCCTGATCCGCTTCTCCCGACAGTCACACTTTTGGCAGCCTCACTGGTTTCTGCCAAGGATCGAGCCTTTTCAGGAGAGACTCGGAGGGAGGATCGCACTGGTAGCAGAAATCAATGTTGGTGGAAGCAAGATCATAACTTACAACCTTCATTTGGAAAGCCGCGGAAGTGATGACTTGCGGCTTTCGCAGATAGAGGAAGTCTTGTCTGATGCAGCGTGCCGGGGTTCGCAATGTCCAGTGATGATTGCGGGCGACTTCAACCTGGATGCTTCCAAAGATGCCGCGGCTAGAGCATTCTTAACAGCGGGATTTCAGGATGCAATCGCCACCCCGCGCACACCTACCACCCCTTCCCGTCGTTTGTTTGAGTCAGGCCACCAGATTGATTGGGCATTCATTCGTGGACCGATAAGGGCTGGCTCTGGACAAGTGCACAGCCGGGTAAAAGCATCGGACCACTATCCGCTTTCGTTCACCCTGACCGCGTGAGCTTGGCTTCAACCCTGATTAGAGTCACCAGAATTTGTTCAGCCACACTGGCAAATCAATTGCAATCGAGATCTGCAAGGAGAATTAAGAACATGAAGTTCAGATCATTGGTTTGCATTTTGATGCTGGCGCTGGGTCCACTTGGATTGGCACAAGATGTCGCCACCGATGTTGGAAAGGGAGTAAAAGACGTAGGCAAGGCTGCGAAGACAACTACTAAAGGTGTCGCTCGTGGTACGGAGACGACTGCGAAAGACGCGGCTCGCTCGACCGACAAGGCAGCTACCGTTGCAGCGAAGGACACCAAGAAGACGTCAAAAACGACGGCGCGCGTGAGCAAGCGTGCTGGCAAGAAAACAGGCAATGAGATCGAAAAAGGAGCAGAAGATACCGGTAAGGGCATAAAGAAAGCAGCCATAAAAACTGCGGACGCGCTGAAGTAAGGGGAGCGGCAAAGGTGTTTCGCCCCGAGCCAGAAACGGCGGGAGCCGAGGTGGTCCGATTGCAAACCGGCAATCAGGCGCGGACACGGCGTGCAAACCAACAGGCCGGTCCGCTCCACCGAGCTGTTTCGTGAAATCATTCCCCAAGACGCTGGAATTTACAGAATCGCGTCGGGGTTACGTTCATTCCTGCGGTCCAAGAGGTCCCGGCCTATGCAATAACCGGCGAAAGCCGCAAAGCCTGCCGCTCAACAACAACTTTTCCTGTAGCGGTATTTGCAAAACTCGTTCTTCGAAGTGTCAATACGGTGACACTTTGCCATACGGTCACTTATTGATCTCTGCGAAGTGCGTGCGCAACCACGACTGTCGTGATTTTGATGGCTCGACCTCCTGATAAATCATTGACAAGCCTGCCTTCGACGGGAGTAACAGCATCAACACTCGTCTCCATTGCACTCGAATTCCCATTCGAACTTGTGCAGCACGGAAGGTCGAGACGGATGCCTTGAATGACTACACGGCGGCTGAATATTTCCAGTGAGCTGCGAGCGTTCCTTCCGAGCAAAGCATTTGGCGACACAGTTGCTCCCAGATTTGAATCCGAAGCGAGGGGCCGCAGCCCTATCCACCGGGCGCCCTGCCCAAAACGCGTCTGCGGCCCCGCGCTTAAGGTTCTGTGCATTCGGTGGTGAGGAGCTACCAAAGCAGGGAGAGGCATTATGGCTTTGTTTGCCGTAGTTAGAAACCGCAATATGAGCTTGATCTCCGCTATCCGTAACCTGGTCTGTCCGCTCTGCGGAGCAAGCATGATGGCGTTTCGATGTCTCGGTCACTGTCGCAGCGACTGGCGTCAGGAGTGGGAGCGGGCAATGTGCGCTGGGTCAAAGAGTGAAGGACCGCGTTCTGGGAAATCGTGCGCAAAGCATCCAGTGTAAACAAAGCGACTCGCGCCGACGGGACTTTCGGATCTCGTCATCAACGAGTTTCGTTCCTACATGGCCTTCAGACATCTCCGGCTGCGCGTGATGACACTCGTGACGCGACGTTCTCGCCCACAGCCATCTTGCTCTCCCATTCTCGACCGGGCGGGATGCCGCTCGTTGCTCGCTTTGCATGGAGCGCCCTGTATTGGAACGTAGCGGTCATCCTCTGGGGTGCTTATGTAAGAGCGACGGGTTCAGGTGCCGGCTGTGGCAACAGGTGGCCTCTCTGCGATGGTGACGTTGTCGGGGCAAGCGCCAACGGCCAAACCATCGTCGAATTCACGCACCGAATAACCAGTGTCATCTCGTTGCTCATCGTGACCGGTCTCGTGGTCTGGTGCTGGCGAGTAACAAAGAAGGGAGACTGGGCCCGCTATTCTTCCGTACTTGCCACTGTGTTTCTGGCCAATGAAGCGCTATTGGGAGCTGCTCTTGTCCTGTTGAGGCATGTGGGCAACGACCAATCCGTCGGCCGAATTCTCTTTCTCTGTTTACACTTTGGCAATACACTTCTGCTTCTCGCGACGCTGTCGCTCACTGCCGCCTGGTTGTCGAATGGCAGCAGAAGCTTTACTCTCATCAGCAAATGGCGAGAAGTAGGTTCTATCGGGCTGGGCCTACTTGCCACGATGGTTACGGGGATTGCTGGGGCGGTAGCTGCTCTGGCCGATACTCTGTATCCGGCAACATCGCTGTCCTCGTCATTGGCGCAAGATTTCAGTTTCCACACACCCGCCCTCGTGCGCGTTCGGCTACTCCATCCCGCCGTAGCTGCGATGGCCGCATGTTACGTTGTGTGGATTATCTGGAGAAGCTCAACCGGGCGAAACCGATTCTCACGATCTGCAATCGCTCTCATCACGCTTCTCTTCGTGCAGGTCGTCATTGGCATGACGAATGTACTATTTCTCGCTCCCGTTTGGATCCAGATCGCCCATCTATTCGTAGCGGATGCGCTCTGGATATTGCTTGTGCTTGCGTCAGCTGACCTGGTGGTTGAAGCCGCCAAGGAAGGCCGAGAAACGTGAACCGGTACGGTCACATTGCCACCTGTTGTGCGATTTTCGCAATCGCAATATCCGGCGGGCTCTCGGCTGACACCACGCAAGACTCGTATCAACTCCCGTCGGACACACAAGTTATCGGATATCTCCTGCAATCAGTGAACTGGTACCGCCACGTGTATACCGAACGGCAGGTTGCTAGTGATCCGGGAGACCTAGTATTTCTGAATGACAATCAAGCCATTGAAAGCCAGATTGTCGAGCTCTCGTTCGAATTCGCCAAGGCGGATGTGGCCTTAGCAAAGACGACCACGTCTCCGCACGACGCGCCCACGACAGTAGCAGGCCCCGCTTCTGCGGACCTTGCGCACTTTATCGAGTTGAAGAATCGAAATGACCAGGTAACTCAGAAAACAAGCGCGGTCATCGGAAAGCTGAACGAGAAAATTGCTTCGGCTCGCAAAACCGATCGCAAGAAGCTGAAAGCCGCACTCGACGATGCTCAGAGCCGATTAGAACTCATGCAGGCTGTTTCGCAAGCGGTCAATGATCTAATCCAGTTCGTACAGACTGCCAGGACGGCGAAAGCCAACACTGCAACTCTCGATTTGACCATTGACGACCTTGCGCAATCCATACCCGAGCTGAGCAGCCCGGCAACTCCCTTGGCGAAATTGCCAGCACAAGAGGCAGACTACAAAACCAGCAACGGCTGGCGAGAGACCGGCCTTCTCGGGCTGTCGTCGGAAGTCTCCGCGCTAAGCCGCAAGCTTCGCGTGGTTGACGAAAAGATTCGTCTCACTGACAATCTTTCGCTCTCCTTGAAGAATATGCGGACTCCAATGAGCGGCTTCATCACCCGGGTTCTCCAGAGGGCCGCCACAAGCAATTTGGAGACCAGCAATGTTTCATTGTTGCGCGAACAAAAGTCTCAGCTTGATGCGCTTACATTCGAACTCAAGGGTTTTTCTCCCGTCATCGTGGCGCTTGATAAGCAAAAGGCGTTGCTTGAAGAGTACGAGTCACACCTGCTGCCGTGGCGAACAGCGGTAGCCAAACAATACAGGCAGGCATGGAAAAAATTGGTGGTCCGCCTACTTATCGTTGTGCTGATTGTCGGTCTGCTGTTTGGGATGGGCGAGATTTCGCGTCGGCTAGCGCTCGGCCGTATCCAGGACCCAAACCGACGACGGGTTATAAGCATGGCCCACCGCTTTCTGACAATGTTTGCCATGGCCGTCGTCGCCTTGTTCAGTGTTGCCTCAGACTTGAGTTCGCTGGCAACGTACTTTGGGCTTCTCAGCGCCGGACTGCTGCTCGCACTGCAAAACGTCATTCTCGCCAGTCTCGGCTCTCTCGTCCTGCTTGGGAAGCGCGGAATCAGAGTTGGTGACCGTGTACAGGTTTCAGGCATTACAGGCGATGTCATCAACATGGGACTGCTGCAATTCCAGTTGAGAGAATTCGACGTAGAGGAAGGGCGTTTCACGGGTCACGTCGCGACTTTTTCGAATTCCTTGGTTTTCGTGTCTCCTGCAATTGGTCTGCTGAAGTTTAATTCTGCTGGAAAGGCTGCTAGGGCTGGGTCAAACGATAACGGAACACAGAGGGATGCGGAGGAGCACTGGACCGGTGCCGAAGGCCAGACGTAAGCACTAATTGTCAACGCCGAGCGTCGGGCCCGTTCCGCGTAGTGCGTCACTCTGTTGACTTCGGCCTTAGTGTCATAGCAATGACACAAGTCATCTCTTGCCAACAGTTTGATGCCTCAGATCCTTCCCGAAACCATTGCCGCATAAATGCAACTTGATCCGGGGCCTTGGTGTCGCCGTCCGTTCGAATAGCAGCGTCGTCAGATGGCAAGAGGCTTGCTTAAACCAGGGGTGGCATGCTGCGTCATCCCGGGCTGAGAACGCCTCGCATATTGTTCGGCGATTTCGCTCAAGTTTTACGTCACCAGGGTCAGTGAGAGGGGAAAACATCCATGCTGAGAGGCTTCAACTATCCGCTTACACCAAAAGGCAAGTCGACTCTGAATCCACCTCCGCCCTGGTACTACTCGTCAGACTTCCTCAATATTGAATTCTGGTCGGACCCCTCAGCCGTAGCGGCTGTGCTGCCTCCCGGGCTCGATCCCGATCGCTCCGCAAATGGTCACGCCAATGCTCTCTTCTATGACTGGCAGTTCAGCGGGAACGACGAAGAGTATCTTGACCCGGCCCGCTATCAATATCGCGAGTTTTTCATCCTCGTAGATGCGTTATACCAGGGCAAGCCGATCGTTTATTGTCCCTATATTTTCGTGGACAACGATGCGGCACTCGCCCGCGGTTGGACGCAGGGCTATCCCAAGCGAATTGGCCAAGTATTCCAGACTAGGTATTACGCTGCGACGGGCAAGGCGGGGCCTGCTCTCGCACCGGGATCGAAGTTCGCCGGATCCCTAACATCAAGCGGGCAACGGCTGGCTGAGGCAATTGTTACGCTGAGAGAGCCGGTAATCGACATGTCGCTGTTGAAGCAGAAGCCCGTCATCAATCTGCTTCACTGTCCTCGTCTTGCTGTTGACAAGCAGGACCAGCCTGCCATTCACGAGCTTGTCGAGAACGTTCCCCACGACGTGAGGATCGAGCAAGCTTGGATAGGGGAGGGTTCCTTGACACTGCCGGTTTGCAGAGGCGAAGAACTGTCCGACCTGGCGCCCATCCGTTCCGGCAAAGGCATACGGGCTTCTATGGCATACGTCGTGGATGATCTCAAAACTCTGAAGGAGCGGATTAGTGCCCAAAGGCCGCGTAGTTTCTCGATCGGCGAGGCACAAGTTTAAATGTCCTGGCTTTCGAAACAGATTTTGTTTTTGCACCGTATGAGCATGATTGCATTTGTCGATTTGGTGCTCGCCGGCAGCGTTCTGGGCCAGACTGTGCCTGCTTCGCCTGAGCACCCATGGCATGGCTCTGGTGAGCTCAAGATGCAGGCATATGCCAAAAATGTTACCGACTCGAGGTTCGCAGTAGATCAGTCCAAGACGTACTCCTTGGCGGAGTTGATTGACCTAGCGGAAGCCCACAACCCCGCGACTCGAGTCGCCTGGGAACGGGCACGCTCTCAGGCGGCGGCCTTGGGAATTACTCGAAGTGAGTTGTACCCGACGCTGGCAGCTGCGGCAATTTCTCAAACCGAAAGTGTCCAGGCGTTCTTTGGAGACCGGTTCCATGGGCAGACAATTCAAGGCTTTCAATTGGCACTCGATCTGAATTACACGTTGTTCGACTTCGGCGCCCGCTCGGCACGAATCGATGCCGCACGCGCACGATTGCTCTCAGCGAATTTTGCATTTAATGACACCCACCGGAGCGTGATCAGTCAAGTGCAGCAGGCATACTACCGATTGTTGAGTGCGATCGGGCAGGAGGACTCCGCGCAAGCAAGTTTGGCCAACGCTAAAGCCGTGGAACAGGCAGCCCAGGAACGGCTGACCAATGGTCTCGCGACTTTACCCGACGTGCTGGAAGCACGCAGTGCCAAGGCGCAAGCGGAATATGACCTGCAATCCGCGCTGGGAGCCGAGGAGATTGCTCGCGGTGACCTCGCGACCGCCGTGGGAACGTCAGCCAGTGTGGCAATCAGGGTTGAACCGCTGGATCAACTGCCAACCCCCGACTCGATCAGTGAGAGTGTAGAGGAAACGATAAACCGAGCATTCACGCAGCGCCCCGACCTCATGCAACAGGCGGCGGAAATACGAACTGCCAACGCGAGACTCAAGGAGGCTCGAGCCGCTTACTACCCCACCCTGGACGTCAATGTCAGCCCAGCGATCCCGTCACTCTATGGAATACAGCAGCCGTTTCATTGGTCGCATACGACGGACTTGACCGGCAGCTTGAGTTTCAATCTCAAGTGGACGGTCTTTGATGGTGGTGCGCGAAAAAACCGAGCGGCGCAGGCGCAGGCCGATATCCACACGGCAGAAGCACAAACCAATCTGAAAAAGAACCAGATCGCCGACGAGGTGTGGACAGGTTACTCGAATTTGAATACTGCGTTTCGTCAGCGCAAGACGGCGATCGCTCTCCTCGAAGCCGCTAACCAGTCTTACAATGCGGCTCTCGAATCTTACAAATATGGCCTACGCAACCTTCTCGATGTAACCGCCGCTCAACGCTCGCTGGCACAAGCCCGATCTGCAGACGTCTTCGCGCGTACCCAGGTGCTTACGTCACTCGCTGATCTGGCGTTTACAACTGGAGACTCGATTAAAGCCCAGAGGGGAACTCGTCCATGAACGCACTGGCCAATCGACTTCTCCGCAGTGCGGCAGCATTCGGTCCGTTAATGCTTACCGGCTGTGGCAGGGCTCCGGCGTTTGATGTCTTGGGTTCGTTTTTCCCTGCATGGCTAGTTTGTTTTGCAGTCGGGATTTTGCTCGCCGTACTATGTCGAGCACTATTGCAACCCCGTCTCGAGATTGCTTTCCCGGTATTGGTGTACCCGAGTCTGACAGCAATATTCACCTTCGCCTTGTGGCTCACACTTTTCCGCTGACATGAGGGATCACATCGCCGTGAATAGAGAAAACCGCAAAATTATTGGACGCTGGATCAGTATCGGTATCGTGGCCTGCGCCGTAGTAGTGGGATCGCTTGTGCTCTACCGCACGAATTACTATCCTCGGACCGATGATGCCGAAATCTTTGCAAACTTCATCGGAATCGCGCCACAAGTCGATGGCCCCCTCGTTCGCCTGAATGTGAAAGACAATCAGCATGTTAAGACAGGCGATCTGCTCTACGAAATCGATGCACGCCCCTATCGGTATGCATTGGAAAACGCGGTTTCGGAGCAAGCTGCCCTTGAAGGGCAAATCGCAGATGAACAGCGCAAGATAGACTCCTTGGTAAGCGCTGTCTCTGTTGCGCAGGAGAATATCCACAGCGGCGAGGCTGAAGTGACCGACGCCGAGCGGGGTGTCGGCCGAGCGCGAGCTGAATGGACATATGCGAACAACAACCTGCATCGACTTGAGCCACTGCTGGCGAAGCAGTTTGTCACCGTGGACCAGGTGGACAAAGCCAGGAGTTCAGAAACCGCAATGGCAGAGGGTCTAAGGCAAGCTGAATCACAACTGACTCTATCGCAGGCAAAGCTCAAATCGACTTTGGCGCAACATCAACAGGCCAGACACGCGGTCACAACCCTTGAGCCGCTCATCAATCAGCGGGGGGCAAAAGCAGCTGCGGTAAAGAACGCCCAGTATCAGCTGAACAACTGCCGAGTCTACGCACCATTCGATGGCATCGTCACCAATCTCACCATCTCAGAAGGCGCTTATGCCCATGTAGGACAGGAGATGTTTACTTTGATCGACGCGCGAACTTGGTGGGCGATTGGTAATTTCCGCGAAGGCCTGCTCGGACGTATCGCGCCTGGGATGAAAGCCGATGTGTATGTTATGTCCCGGCCAAACGTACGCTTCTCGGCAGTTGTGGATAGCGTGGGGTTCGGAGTCACCCCGGACCCTGATCGGATTGGCAATTTAAGCCGCGGCCTTCCCGATGTTCAGCGCACTCTGAATTGGGTGCACCTGGCATC
>Ga0075434_100005225_pt1 | contig 11794 bp, 10 predicted proteins | sample RhiMethybrSRZTD3_FD_75298 | JGI IMG/M metagenome (GOLD analysis project Ga0075434, IMG submission 75298) | Populus rhizosphere microbial communities from Tennessee, USA - Rhizosphere MetaG P. TD hybrid SRZTD3 | ecosystem: Host-associated > Plants > Roots > Rhizosphere > Soil | place: USA... | reverse complement strand
AGGGCTGGATGCTAACCAATGCCGCGTTGATGACGTACGTCATCCCAATGTCTTTCCTCGCCATTCCCTTTTACGGGATCATGGGGAAATATGGGATGACGGATAATCCGCTGGCCGTGATCGCGGTAGAGGTAACCTTTGCCACGCCTTATGCGATCTTCATCTTCCAGCAGTACGGCGCATCGATACCCTATGAGCTCGATGAGGCCGCGCGGATCGATGGTGCGTCCCCGCCGCAGATATTCTTGTTGATCTATCTGCCGCTGATGGCCCCAGCCCTGGTTGCGATCGGCACGTACGCGCTACTGCTTTCGTGGAATGAATACCTCTATGCCTTCCTGCTGTTGTCCACCGAAGGCAAGCTTACGGTGCCGGTCGGATTGGGAAAGTTTCTCAACAGCGACGAGGCGCCCTGGAATTATCTAATGGCCGCCGCAATCGTTTACGCAGTCCCACCGATGGTGATCTACTACGCTTTTCGTCGAAAGATGAGCACTGGTCTCACCATGGGGGGTGTCAAGGGCTGACCCCGCAGCGAAGCGGATCGCATTGGAGAAGGAACATCAATGAGAAGGTTGTCCCGCCGTCACACAATCGCCGGCCTCGGCGCGGTCGTCGTCGCCTCGCCCATGCGTATCCGATCAGCCAAAGCCGCCGAGCCGGTCACGGTATGGTGGACGCAGGGCTTCTACGAGGCGGAAAACAAGGCGGTCATCGACAATCTTGCGGCGTGGGAGAGGGCCACCGGCACCAAAGTCAACCTGACCATCATGAACGGTCCGGATCTCATCACCAAGCTCATCGCCGGCATGCAGGTGGGCGATGTGCCCGATCTCGTCCACTCCGTGACCGGTGATCGGTTCCTGGTGCCTCGCGCCGCATGGGACGATCAGCTCATCGATGTGAGCGATGTCATCGACAGCCAAAAGGCCGAGTTTCACCCAACCTCGCTGATCAGTTCGCGATTCTACAATTCCAAGCTCAAGAAGCACGCCTTCTACACGGTACCCATCAAGTGCTCGACCCTGATGGAACAGGTATGGCGGCCGCTGATCGAGGAGGCAGGCTTCTCCGACGCCGACATGCCCAAAACTCATGACGCCTATTTTGATTTCTTCCAGACCGTCCAGGACAAGCTCCGTGCCAAGGGCAAGCGTGTCTATGGCTTGGGCTACTCGATGGCGGCGAAGGAGGCCGATTCCGGAACCTTGTTCCACCATTTCCTCGTGGCCTACGGGGGCAAGGACATCGTACTGCCCAGCGGCAAATTGAACACTGATGACGCCGCCGTACAGAAGGCGGCGATCATGGCGCTGGAGCGGCTGACGTCGCCCTACAAGAAGGGCTACGTTCCTCCAGGTGCCATAAATTGGGGTGATGTAGACAACAACAACGCCTTCTTCGCCAAGCAGATCGTAATGACGCCAAACGCCACGATCTCGATTGCGGTGGCGCAGATGGAGAAGGGGGATCAGTATTACAAGCAGATCATCACGCAGGGTATTCCACTCGGCAACGACGGCAAGCCGGTTCCAGGCATACTCGCGGTCTCACCGTGCCTCATCCCGAAGGGGGCCAAGAACATCGACGCGGCCAAGGATCTGTTGAAGAGTTTCATCCGACCGGACAATCTCAACCAATATTTGAAGGAGACCCGCGGCCGGTTCCTTCCCGTGATGATGTCGAACATCAAATCGGACCCTTTTTGGCAAGATCCCGCCGATCCGCACCGGCCCGCCGCGGTCGACACCGGCCTTATTAGACCCACCATTTCCTGGTGGATGAACTACAACCCAGCTTATTCGGCCGTACTGTCCGAGCAGACTTGGAGCCAAGCGGAGGCCAATATCACGCAGAAAAACATGACCCCCGAGCAGGCAGCCGAGGAGGCGGTCGGCAGAATCAAAACGATTTTTGAACGGTTCAAGGTCGTCTAGCGTTCGTCGCACCGCACGCGATTGGGAGCGATCACATTTGCCTCGCGCCGTCGAGCGGCCGAATGACGCGAAAGGGCACCTCGCGCTGCGGGCACGGCGAGGCGACGAGCTCGCGCCAGCGTCAGTTGCTCTAATGGCACCCAGAAGATTTCCGCGGCGTACCAGGCTCCACAGTTATAGGGCGTCCAGATTGAGCTGCCGCGCAGCAATCGTCGGCTCGGCGTTGAGCCTCAACTCATCTGTCGCCGTGGCAAGCTCGGGATCGCTTGATCGATGTCGATGGGCTGGGTCGATCCCACGGCAACTGCTTTCGTGCGGCGCGTTGTCCGCTCCATCCTCATCCAGGTGATGACCATGAGATTGGGCTTTTATGTCCTGAAGCTTGGGTTAGCTCTACTGGCGACCATGCCGATCGCTCAGGCTCTCAATGCGCAAGGGTATCCGGCGCGGCCCATAACTTTGATTGCACCCTGGCCTGCAGGCGGTGCCATCGACGCTCTGTGTCGAGTCCTGGGGCCGAAGCTCGCTGAACGACTAGGTCGACCCGTTGTCATCGAAAACCGACCAGGTGCAGCATCGACGCTTGGAGTGGCCGCAGCGGTTCGTGCCACCCCGGACGGCTACACGTTGGTCATGGCAGGTAGCGGGTCGCTCGCCATCGCTCCTACGGCCTTCAACAAGCTGCCATACGACCCTACCAAGGATTTTGCGCCGCTCGGGCTGATCGCCACCATCCCCTTCGTGCTGGTCGTTCATCCCAGTTTGCCCGTCAAATCCGTCCCCGATCTGGTCAGGTATGCGAAGGAGAAGCCGGGCCAGTTGAACTACGGATCGGGCGGGCCTGGATCGCCGCACCAGCTCCTGGCCGAGCTCTTCAAGGGCATGACGGGCATCGACATGGCGCATGTCCCCTACAAGGGCAGCGCGCCTGCACTGAACGACGTTGTGGGCGGACACATCCAGGTTCTGTTCTCCGACCCACTGCCCTCCCTGCCGCAAATCCAAGCGGGAAACGTACGGGCGCTCGGGGTCTCATCGTTTACCCGCTGGCCAACCGCTCCCGAGATTCCCACGATTGCCGAGGCCGGTGTTCCCGGCTTCGACGCCGCCGGTTGGGGCATGTTGGTGGCACCGGCGGCCACCCCAAACGATATCGTCGTGCGACTTCATGCCGAGCTCAAAGCTGCGCTCGGATCAAACGACATTCAAGAGCAGATCCTCAAGCTCGGTATGCTCCCCGCGACCGGTCCTACACGCGAAGAGTTGCAACCATTCATCAATTCGGAGATTGAGCGCTGGGGCAAGATCGTGCGGCAGGTGGGCCTAGCGGGAACTATGTGAGGGGGATGCGAGCCATCGGGCAAAGCGCGACCGGCACCAGCAAAGGCAGCTATATCCCGGGTTGGGGAATGCGCGCGCGCGTAGGCAGCTTCAACGAAGAAATTCGGCGATGCTGCGTAAGCAGATCTCAGACTGCTGATCCAGTCGATCGGACTCAAGGTCCCATTCAATCCCGATCTGTAGCAGCTGGTCGCGCACTTCGTTGCAATCACGACCGGGTCGGGCGATGTAGTCGCGCCTGCACAGCTCTGCAATGTGCAGAAGGCCCATCTCCCAAAAGACCACCTCGGGCAATCTAGCCTCTTGCGCCCGCTGAATTACGGTCAGATCTGCCCAACGGCGCAGTTCATTGCCTAGCCTTGAAGTAGCCATACCCGTACTCGGCACACGAGGCCCGGAACTTGGGCCCGGAACATGGGCCCGGAACTTGGGCCCGGAACATGGGCCCGGAACTTGGGCCCGGAACTTGGGCCCGGAACATGAGGTCTGGTCGAAACGGATAGGCCAGCCTGTACGAGGAGGGAGCCGAAGTGAGGGACTCCAAGCCATCCGGACTGTTAACCAACGTATATCACGCCGATCTGTTCCTCCTGTTGTGCTCGCAACTTAAAGGAGGGTGGGAGCATTGGCCAGGGCCGCCAGCAAAGAAATATCTTCCCGACAGAGGCCGCCAGCGCGGGGCGACTTATCCACTCCCAAGGGTGCCGCCGAAGTTGGTGAAACGGAAAGCTGCTCGCTCGCGTCGGATAGAGGCTCAGGCGGTGCTCCTGCAAGCAAGGGTGGCGCCGGCGAATGCGCTCTGGATGTGGAGGGGATGGGTTTCGAGAAGGCGGAGAACGGCTTGCCGCTGGAGGCCTCATGCACTTTGGCGCTTTGGCGGGCCTTTGTTGGTGCTGATCGCCGCGTCAAGTGTCCATAACGTCAAGGAGAAATCTGTTGCATCTTCTGCTTTTTGTCTTCGCCTGGTACCTGAACTTGGGTGCGTTAGGCTGCTTGGCGCTGGTGCCAGGGCGCTCGAAGTGGGGCCGTTCGACGGCGCATGAATGAGGTGCTGGCTCGGAACGAGGTTTTTAAGCGTGAGGTTTGCAAGCATGAGCGGGATCAATTGCGTCATTTTCGACATCGGCAACGTCCTCGTGCGCTGGAACCCGTGCAACCTCTACCGGCGTATGGGATATTCAGATGAGGAAACGGGCACGATCCTAACGGAGATTGGGCTGTTGGAGATCAATCATCGCGTACTTGATGCCGGGGGACAGTTTTCCGCAACACTCGAGCTTCTGGTTGAGCGCTTCCCACGTCACACCGAATTCATCCGTGCGTTCGACGTCCGGTGGGTGGAGACGCTCGGCGGGACCATTGACGGCAGTGTGGCCATTTTCCAAAGACTGAAGCAGGCAGGTGTGCCAGTACACGCTTTGAGCAACTACAATCGGCAGAAATTCGACATCGCCTGCGAGCTCTTTCCCTTTCTCAGGAACTTTAACGAACTCGTGCTTTCGGGCGATGTTGGACTTGTCAAGCCCGATGCAGAAATCTTCGAACTCCTCATGAGCCGATGTGGACTGGATGTTGGTCGAACGGTCTTCATAGACGATGCAATCGCCAACATCGCCACCGCCGCGCGCCTTGGGTTTGCGACGATCCATTTCAACGAGAAGACGACTGACCTTGGAGCGGAGCTTCTCCGCCTTGGCTTGCCTGCAGATGCGCTCGCTCTTTCGGGGGGCCCTACCCCGGCGCTGCAATGGAGGAGATGAGCAGCTTTCATCGATCAGCCCTTCTTGGCGCCATCGGCGCACTTGCCCGTTGGTATCTGCACATGGATATTTTCGCGCCTCGCAGCAATGGTCCTCTTGGCACTCTTGGCTGCCTGCAAGACAACGCAACTTAAGGCCATCGGGATCGGAAGGAGGCCGAAGCTTCCCGCTCCCCGAGGTTTGCCGCAACATGGGGGCCTGTGCACGAGATAGGCTGGTGCTCACGAGGGCAAGTGCAAATCGGGTCATGGACGATCCCGGTATTTTGCACTTTCTGAATACCATGCCATGTCATGCCCCACAACGCGACGAGCTCGGCTAGAATGCCAGTGCGTGTCGGATATTTTCCCCTCAAACAACGCATTTCTTGCTTTGTGCTTGCCGCATACCACAGACCATGCCTAAATCGATGCAATCAAGAAAATGGCCTGCAATGCTGCTCTTGTGGGCCAAGAGTCGGGAGGAGGAGACACCGATGGCTACGTCACGCCGTATGTTTGTCAAGGGCACCGTGGCGAGTGCCGCCACCATGTCGGCGCCCGGGCTTCTCAGCGCACAAACGACCCCCAGCCAAGCGCACACCGTGCGTGCCGTGCTGCACGGGGACCTCAAGGTCTTCGATCCAATTTGGACCACGGCCAACATGACGGGCAATCATGCGCTGCTGATCTACGACACTCTCTTTGGCTTGGACGATGCCCGCAACGTCCAGCCACAAATGGTCGATAAATGGAGCATCTCCGACGACAAGAAGACCTATACATTTACTCTGCGAGATGGGTTGAAGTTCCACGACGGGCAGGCCGTTACCAGCTCCGATGTCGTCGCCTCGGTGCGCCGCTGGGCCGCCCGTGATGGTGCCGCTCAACATTTGTTCAAGCGTGTCGCCGACACACCCATCAAAGACGACAACACGTTTGCAATCGTGCTCAAGGAGCCTTATGGCCTCGTCCTTGAGGCACTGGCCAAAATCGAAACCAACCTGCCCGTCATCATGCGCAAGAAGGATGCGGAAACGGACCCCAACCAGCAGGTGACGACCAAGGTAGGGTCGGGCCCGTTTAGGTTCAACGAGGATGAGACCAAATCGGGTCAGCGCTACGTCTACGACAAGTTCGCGGGATACGCCCCCCGCAAAGAGCCACCGTCCGGCATGGCCGGGGGCAAGATCGCCAAAGTCGACCGGGTCATCATCGAGAACATGGCCGACGAGCAGACCGCGGTCGCGGCCCTGAAGGCGGGTGAGATCGACTTCTACGAGATCCCGCCGATCGACCTGCTCGACCAGCTCGAGGGCGATAAAAACATCAAGCTCGACGTCCTCAACAAGGGCGGCAATGTCGGCATGTGTCGGCTCAATTGGCTGCATCCACCATTCGACAAGGTAGAGGCCCGCCAGGCGATGCTCTATCTCATCAAGCAGGAGGACATTCTCAAGGCGGTTTTCGGCAATCCCAAATACTACCGCTCCTGTGCATCGCTGTTTGCCTGCACCGGCCAGATGCAGAGCGATGTCAATACCGACTGGTTCAAAGGTGGCCAGAACATCGCCAAGGCCCGAGAGCTCTTTACTAAGGCTGGCTACGACGGTCGCCCGGTCGTGATCCTGCAGGCGACCAACATCGCCTTCATGAACAATGCATCCCTGCTGGTGGCACAATGGCTCAAGGAAGCAGGTGTCAATGCCGAACTCGCCGCATCTGACTGGGGAGCGGTGATCACCAGGCGCGCCGTCAAGAAGCCGGTCGCCGAGGGCGGCTGGAACATCTTCATCACCTGGGGCTCGGGTGAAGGCTTCGACAATCCGATTGGTTTCGTTGCCCACACGGCCAACGGCGAAGCGGGCTGGTTTGGCTGGCCCAAGGACGATTTGCACGAGACGCTGCGGGACGATTGGGCGCTTGCCTCCACGCTTGAGGAGCGTAAGGCGGTTGCGAGGAAGCTGCAGGAGAACGCTTGGAATTACGTACCGATGGCACTGCTTGGCCAATGGGCGCCACCCGTCGCCCGTCGCGCCAACGTCAGCGGCTTCATTCCTCTCCCCGCCCACGTGCCCTTCTGGAACGTCGAGAAGACGTGATTATCGGCCACGCTCCGCGCTCGTCGGAGTTGTGGTTCGCAAATCTATGGCGTGACTACGGGACCTCTGGGCTAGTAGGTTTCGCTCATGCTTAGTTTCATCGCGCACCGATTGCTCTCGACCGTGGTGGTCATGGCGATCGTAGCGGTTTGTATTTTCCTGCTGCTGCATTTATCTCCGGGCGATCCGGCCGCGATCATCGTGGGCGATAACGCCACTCAGTTGCAGATCGACGCGGTGCGCAAACAGCTCGGACTAGATGATCCCTTGGCGGTGCAGTTCGCGCGTTGGCTCGTCGGGATCCTCAACGGCGATCTCGGAGTTTCGATCTTCTCCCATGAGCCCGTCAGCAAGCTCATAGGACAGCGGATCGAGCCGACCGTGTCGCTCGCTTTGACCACTCTCGTGTTCGCCGTCATCATCGCTATTTCCTTCGGCGTGCTCGCGGCATGGAAGATCGGCACGTGGATCGATCGGCTTGTCATGGTGCTGTCGGTCCTGAGCTTCTCGGTTCCCGTATTCGTCGTCGGCTATCTCTTGATCTATGTGTTCTCAATCAAGCTCGGATGGCTGCCCGTGCAGGGCTATGCGCCGATCGTCGACGGCTTCGACATCTGGATCCGCCACCTGATCCTGCCCTCCGTTGCGCTCGGTCTTGCCTACGTGGCCCTCATCGCTCGCATCACGCGAACAGCCATGCTGGATGCGCTGGCCGAAGACTATATTCGCACCGCCCGCGCCAAGGGCGTAGCAACAGGTCCCGTGCTCATGAAACACGCATTGAAGAATGCCGGCGTGCCAATTCTCACGGTGATCGGCATCGGCATCGCACTGCTGATCGGGGGCGTCGTCATCACGGAAACTGTCTTTAACATTCCGGGTATCGGTCGCCTCGTCGTCGACGCGATCTCACAGCGCGACTATCCGATCATCCAAGGCGTCACCTTGATCTTCTCTGGTGTCTACGTGATCGTGAATCTGCTGGTGGATCTCAGTTATACCCTCATCGATCCGAGGATCCGCTACTGATGGTCGATGCCGCCGGAACACCACAAGCGCTCGGCACCAGCCGGCCCGCTGTGCGTCTACGCGGGTTGCACTTTGTGCGACGCAATCCGACCCTCGTCGCCGGCCTCCTCATCCTTGGCCTGATGCTCGTCTGCGCACTGGCTGCCCCATGGATCGCCGGCGATCCCTACTCGATGAAACCTGTGCAGCGCTTCCTACCTCCGTCCAGCAATTCTTGGTTCGGAACCGACAACCTTGGCCGCGACGTCTACGCGCGCACCATTTACGGCGCTCGCGTATCCCTCGCCGTGGGCCTCAGCGTGGCCATCGCAGCGGTTTCGATTGGCCTCGCTATTGGCCTGCTTGCCGGCTTCGTCAGGCCGGTCGAGGTGCTCGTCATGCGGTTGATGGACGGGCTGATGGCCGTCCCGGCGATCCTGCTCGCCATTGCTCTGATATCGTTGTTCAAGGGTAGTGTTGGCGTTGTCGTTCTCGCGATCGTTATCCCTGAGGTGCCTCGCGTCGCACGCCTCGTACGGTCAGTCGTGTTGACCACCCGGGAACAACCCTACGTTGAAGCTGCAATCGCCTGTGGCACGCGGTTACCGCGCATCTTGCGGCGCCACATCTTTCCTTCGACCTTTTCACCACTGATCGTGCAGGCCACCTACATCTGTGCTTCAGCGATTCTAATCGAGGCCGGCCTCTCTTTCCTCGGCGCGGGTACGCCGCCCGAGATCCCTACGTGGGGCAACATGATTGCTTCGAGCCGCGTCTATCTGGCGAGGGCACCGTGGACGGTGTTCTGTCCCGGGCTAGCGCTGGCGCTGGTGGTACTCGCCGTCAATCTCGTCGGCGATGGACTACGTGACAGGCTCGATCCGCGCATTGCGCGACGGATGTGAGGTAAGCATGGTGCCGCCGCTGCTGGAGGTGAGGGATCTTGAGACCCACTTCTTTACCGAGGATGGCGTTACCCGCGCGGTTGATAAGGTTTCGCTCGCAGTTGGGCCGGGTGAAACCCTCGGGATTGTTGGTGAATCGGGTTGCGGCAAGAGCGTAACCGCGCTTTCGGTGCTGCGTCTGCTGCCCGAGCGTATCGCCCGTATCGTTGGAGGATCAGTTCGCTTCGATGGCGTCGATCTGCTGACCCTCAGCGAAGCCGAAATGCGCGACATTCGTGGCAATCGTATCGCTATGATCTTCCAGGAGCCAATGACATCGCTCAATCCGGTTCTCACCATTGGCCACCAGATCGCGGAAGCCCTGCGCATCCACAAGGGGTTGCACCGCGAGCAGGCGCGTGAGGGAGCACGCAACATGCTCGAGATCGTGCGCATCCCCGATGCGCGGAGCCGCCTTGATGACTATCCCCATCAGTTCTCCGGCGGTATGCGCCAACGTGCGATGATCGCCATGGCGCTGGCGTGCAGCCCCAAGCTGCTCATCGCCGACGAGCCGACCACCGCACTCGATGTCACCATCCAGGCGCAGGTTCTCAAGCTCATTGTCGAGCTGAAGGAAAGGACCAAGGCCGCGGTCATCCTCATCACGCATGATCTCGGCGTGGTGGCCGAAACCTGCCAGCGCGTCGTTGTCATGTACGCAGGCCGCAAGGTCGAGGAAGCATCAGTCCTGGAGTTATTTGATCGCCCAGCCCATCCCTACACCCGCGGGTTAATGGCCTCCGTCGCGCGCGGACGAGCCGGCGCACGGGCGAGGCGGCTCCAGGAAATTCCGGGTCTCGTGCCGTCACTCCGGGAGCCAATTGCCGGCTGCGCCTTTGCTCCCCGCTGCAAGCATGCGCTCGATCGCTGCCGCAGCGAGCGGCCACACTTGCAGGAGATCGCTAGCAACGAAGGAAGCACACATCTGGCCGCTTGCTTTGTCGGCCCGGAGCTCGTTTCCTCATGAGTGCGCAAGGCACAATCACCGATGACCATCAAGGGGTGTTCGCGGGCCGGTTCGTTCTCGAGGTCGAGGGCCTCAAGAAATACTTCGCGGTCCGACGTGGGCTTCTCAAGCGCACGCGCACCGAGATTAGGGCGGTTGACGGCATCAGCTTCGCCATCAAGGAGGGAGAAACGCTATGCCTGGTCGGCGAATCCGGCTCGGGCAAATCGACCGTTGGTCGCCTCGTTCTTCGCCTAATCGAGCCGACCGCTGGAAGTGTGCGCCTCGATGGCCACGATATCACGGACCTTGGTCGCGAGGCGATGCGACCCTGGCGCAAGCGTATGCAAATCGTGTTCCAGGATCCCTACGCCTCGCTCAACCCACGCATGACTGCTGGGCGCATCGTTGCTGAGCCATTCGAGAATTTCCCAGACCGCGAAAGCGCCAACGTTATGGAGCGCGTCGCGGGATTGTTCGAGCGCGTAGGATTGAGGGCTGATACCGTCGACAAGTATCCCTTCGAGTTCTCAGGCGGGCAACGCCAGCGGCTGGGTCTGGCGCGGGCGCTTGCACTCAATCCCTCGCTAATCGTCGCCGACGAACCCGTTTCCGCCCTCGACGTCTCCGTGCAGGCCCAAGTCCTGAATTTGATGATGGACCTTCAGGACGACCTGAAACTCGCCTACCTCTTCATCAGCCACGACCTCGGCGTAGTCGAGCACATCGGCCATCGAGTAGCCGTCATGTATCTGGGACGCATTGTCGAGCTCGCCGGCAAGGAGGAGCTTTTCGCGCGACCGCTGCATCCCTATACGCGTGCGCTGCTGGCGGCGGCACCTATCCCCAATCCGCGCGCGAAAAAGGAGCGGATCATACTCGAAGGCGACATGCCCTCGCCGGCGGCTCCACCAGCGGGCTGCCACTTCCATACCCGTTGTCCCTTCGCATTCAAGCGCTGCCACACCGAAGAACCGGTTTTGCGGGACGCTGGCCATGGACGCCAGTTCTCGTGCCACCTCGATCCATGAGGCCATTTGGGGAGCGTTCCCACCGCGCTTGTTGAACTGATGCTTGGGGTCCCAACGCCCTTCAGCCTCATCCTTCGGTTAGGACGAGTTTGACTCTTGCTTACAATTGCCATGATCCGCTCCCGCCACGTGGCAATCGCGGCGACCACTGAACCACCGATGTGGACCTATCGATCAGGCCCCGCGTCGAGACGGGCAGCGTCAGCAGACGCGCGAGGTGTCTGCCTTGCCACGACCTGGGCCATTGGGCCGCACGTGCGGCTTGGCATCAACGCATTGCTTGCCCGGGCCGAGATGCTCGGAAAGGCTCAGCAACCCGCCGTCCGATTTGTCGAGCGCGCTCTTGACACGCAACTTAATGGTTGCATATTAGGGCGATGACCCCGTGCTCCGGGCGTTGGCCGATAAGAGCCGCTAGCTCCGGTTGGAACCGATGCACGCGAAGGACGGCCACAAGCTCTCGCGAGTTATGTGAAGGACTGGCTATGACCGACCAAGCGCTGGCGAAGCATCTGTGGCCTTTAGAGGTGGCGAACCTCGTTCCTTCTCAGTGAAAGCTCGCAAGACATGGCGCTTAACCAATCCCGTATCGATCAACGAGACCGCTGGGCACTGGATGGGGCAAGACCGATCATCCGCGCTTCACCGCTCTCGCCGGGTCAAAGAGGACCTTCGAAGGAGGCGATCATGACTGACACGGCTGGTGGCACATTCGTCTACGTCACCTTCATTCGTACGACACCA
>Ga0075434_100005224_pt1 | contig 11795 bp, 7 predicted proteins | sample RhiMethybrSRZTD3_FD_75298 | JGI IMG/M metagenome (GOLD analysis project Ga0075434, IMG submission 75298) | Populus rhizosphere microbial communities from Tennessee, USA - Rhizosphere MetaG P. TD hybrid SRZTD3 | ecosystem: Host-associated > Plants > Roots > Rhizosphere > Soil | place: USA... | reverse complement strand
CGGCGACCCCGCTCGTCGGGGGCTGGTCGGGCTGCTCGGGTTTCTCTGGGCGAGTCGCCTCGCCTGGCACCTCATCTCCGATCGGGTCATCGGCCGCCCCGAGGATGGCCGCTATCGCGCGATGCGCGAGGCGTGGGGAGCGCGGGCGCCGCTGTACTTCTTCGTCTTCTATCAGGGTCAGGCAGTGGTGGCAACCCTGTTTTCGATTCCGATCCTCGCCGCGATGCGCGGCGGTGCGCTCGACGGGTGGGCGCTGGCCGGCGCCGGCGTGTGGGTCGTGGCGGTCCTGGGCGAAGCGACCGCCGACCGGCAGCTGGCCCGGTTCCGCGAGCTCCCGGCGAACAAGGGGAAGACCTGCCGCACCGGGCTGTGGCGCTATTCGCGGCATCCCAACTACTTCTTCGAGTGGACGCACTGGTTCAGCTACGTCCTCATCGGGCACGCGGCCTGGCTCACGTGGATTGGGCCGGCCCTGATGCTGCTGTTCCTGTTTCGGCTGACCGGGATTCCGTTCACCGAGCAGCAGTCCCTGAAAAGCCGTGGCGACGACTACCGCGCGTACCAGCGCGAGACGAGCGTCTTCTTTCCCTGGTTCCCGAAGCGCGCCTGACATGATGCTGGCTCGCGTGCCCGAACCGCTGCTGCGGTGGGGCATTCGTCGGCTCCTGGCGGTGCGCCTGTGGCAGGAGTCCCGGCGCCCGGCCGGCGCGATGGAAGCAGCGCTGTCCGGCGGTCCGATCGCCCTCGTTCCCGATGCCGCCAACCGCCAGCATTACGAGCTCCCCGCCGCGTTCTTCGAGCAGGTGCTCGGCCGTCACCTGAAGTACAGCGGGGCGTACTGGCCGGAGGGGGTGTCCGCGCTCGACGAAGCCGAGGAGGCCATGCTCGAGCTGAGCGCGAGCCGGGCCCAGCTGGCCGACGGTCAGCGCATCCTGGAGCTGGGGTGCGGCTGGGGATCGCTGTCCCTGTGGATGGCGCGACGCTTTCCCAACAGCCGGATCCTCGCGGTTTCGAATTCCTCCTCGCAGCGGGAATTCATCGTGGCGCGCAAGCCCGCCAATCTCGACATCGTCACCACGGATCTGAACACGTTCACGGTCGACGGCCGATTCGATCGCGTCGTGAGTGTGGAAATGTTCGAGCATATGCACAACTGGCGCGAGCTGATGCAGCGCATCACGGGATGGCTCGACCCGGGCGGAAAGCTGTTCGTACACGTGTTCTGTCACCGCCGCTTCGCCTATCCGTTCGAGACCGATGGCGCGGGCAACTGGCTGGGCCGCTACTTCTTCACCGGCGGCGTGATGCCCTCGCTCGACCTGCTGCCGCGCTTTCAAGGGTCGCTCGTGCTCGAGAAGACCTGGGAGGTCGGCGGCGAGCACTATGCGCGCACGGCGGAAGCGTGGGCGCGCAACCTGGTCGCGCATGAAGCCCAGGTCCGGGAGGTCTTTACGAGGACGTATGGCGCCGATGCCGAGCTGTGGCGGCAACGCTGGCGTGTCTTCTTTCTCGCCTGCGCAGAGCTGTTCGCGTATCGCGGCGGCACGGAGTGGCTCGTGGGGCACTACCGGTTGCGCAAGCCGTAAGATCCGGGCAGTTTGACGCTCACCCTCACCACTCGACCATGCGACCCTCGATCCTCTGTGCCGTTCTGACGCTCGGCGGTGCCCCCGCGTTCGCGCAGGGACCCGCTCGACCGCTCAACTGGGACTCGCTCGCGGCGGAGGCCGTGCGCAACCTGTCCGCCTACCTGGCGATCAATTCCACGAATCCACCCGGCAACGAGCTCGCGACCGCGCGGTTTCTGCAACAGGTCCTGCAACGCGATGGCATCGAGGCGCAGATCCTCGACACCACCGAGCTGGGCGCGGGCCGGGCGAACCTCTACGCCCGGCTGCACGGCCGTGGCACGAAGAAAGCGATTGCGCTGGTCAACCACATGGACGTGGTCCCGGTGATGCGGCAGTTCTGGACCGTGGATCCCTTCGCGGGGCTGGTGCAAGACGGGTACGTGTGGGGGCGCGGCGCGCTCGACATGAAGGGCGAGGGGATCGTGCAGCTGATGGCCCTCATCGCCCTGAAACGGAGCGGCGTGACGCTCGATCGCGACATCGTCTTCATCGCCAACGCCGATGAAGAAGTGGGTGGCGGCGGGGCCGACCTGTTCGTGCAGCGCCACGCGGACTTGTTGAAGGACGTGGAGTTTCTCATGACGGAGGGCGGCGACAATCTCGTCGAGGACGGCCACCTGGCCTACTACGGCGTCGGCGTCGCCGAGAAGCGGGCGTTCTGGCAGAAGATCACCGTGCACGGAACTCCGTCGCACGGCTCTCGCCCCACCAAACAGAATCCCGTGCCGCGCCTGGTCGATGCCCTGTCCCGACTGGGGCACTACGAAACCGCCCTGCATGCGACGCCGGGCGTGGCGAAGTACTTCCGGGACATCGCGACCCGGTACCAGGCCCCGCAGCGGGCCTGGCTGTCGGACGTTACCGCCGCGCTGGGGGACTCGACCGCGCGCGCCTGGATCACCAGCAACGTGTACTGGAACGCCATCCTCCGAAACACCATCTCGCTCACCGTCGTGACCGGATCCAACAAGACCAACGTCATTCCCGCCGAGGCGTCGGCGGAGGTCGATATCCGCCTGTTACCCGATCAGGACACGGCGGTGGTGCGGGCCGAGCTGTTGCGCGTGGTGAGCGACACGGCGGTCCACTGGCAGACCATGTTTCCGCCCAAGGCGCCGCTCGACAGCCCCATCGACACCGACCTGTTTCGCGCCATCGTGCGTGCCGCCGGCGAGCGGGACCCCAACGTCCGGGTGACGACGCCCATGCTCACCGGGGCGACGGATCGCCCCTTCTACCGGGCGCTCGGCATCGTGACGTACGGCTTCGACCCGTTCAAGGTCGAGAAGGCGGACTCCCAACGCGGCGTGCACGGCAACGACGAGCGCGTGAGCGTCGCCAGTGTGGGCTTCGGCGTGCGCTACCTGTACGACGTACTGCGCTACGCGCAGTAGGAGTCATCGATGAGCGCCCCCCCTCCGATCCCGACCCTGCCGTCGCTCGAAGCCCACTGGATGCCGTTCACCGCGAACCGGGCATTCAAGCGGGCCCCCCGGCTGCTCGTTTCGGCCAAAGGCATGCACTACACCGCGGCCGACGGGCGGCAGATCCTCGACGGCACCGCCGGGTTGTGGTGCGTCAACGCCGGCCACGCGCGCGAGCCCATTGTCCACGCCATCGCCAACGCCACGGCGCGCCTCGATTACGCCCCAGGGTTCCAGATTGGGCACCCGGGCAGCTTCGAGCTGGCCGGTCGCCTGGCCGAGATTCTCCCCGCCGACGTGGACCACGTCTTCTTCACCAACTCCGGGTCCGAGGCCGTGGACACCGCGCTGAAGATCGCGCTCGCGTATTTCCAGGCCCGCGGCGAGCCGAAACGGGCGCGATTCGTCGGACGGCAACGCGCCTACCACGGCGTGGGATTTGGCGGCATCTCGATCGGTGGGCTCGAGAACAACAAGAAAGCGTTCGCGGCCCAGCTCCTCCCGCTCGTCGACCACCTGCCGCACACCCACGATCTCGGCCAGAACGCGTTTTCGCATGGACAACCGATGTGGGGAGCCGAGCTGGCGGACGCCCTGGAAACGATCATCGCGCAGCGCGGCGCGGACACGATCGCCGCCGTCATCGTCGAGCCCGTCGCGGGATCGACCGGCGTGCTGGTCCCGCCCAAGGGGTACCTGGAGCGCCTGCGCGCGTTGTGCGACAAGCACGGCATCCTGTTGATCTTCGACGAGGTAATCACGGGCTTCGGGCGGCTCGGCGCCCCGTTCGCCGCCCAGGCACTGAGCGTCGTGCCCGATATGATCACGTGCGCCAAGGGCATCACGAACGGCGCCGTCCCGATGGGGGCAGTGGCCGTTCGCCGGGGGATTTACGAGACCGTGGTCGATCCAGCGCCGGCGGGCATCGAGCTGTTCCACGGCTACACCTACTCGGGACACCCGATCGCGACCGCCGCCGGTCTCGCCGCGCTGGACGTGTACCGGGCCGACGGCCTGTTTGACCGTGCCCGGGAGCTGGCCCCGATCTGGGAGCGGGCCGTGCACGGACTGCGCGGCCTCCCGCACGTAATCGATCTGCGCAATCTCGGGCTCATGGCGGCGATCGAGCTGGAGCCCCGGGCCGGCGCCCCCGGCGCCCGGGGATTCGAATTGTTCGTGGACTGTTTTCAGCGAGGCGCGCTGGTGCGCGTCACCGGGGACGTCGTCGCGATGTCACCGCCCCTGATCATCTCCCAGGAACAGATCGAACAACTGATGGAGACGCTCGCCCAGGGTCTCAAGCGGCTGGCGTAACCAACCTCAATTGGGGACCACCGGCAAGACGATGTGGGAGGGGGACCGTTTGGTCCGCCACACCCGATGCGTCTGCGCCCGAAAGTCCGACGCCTTGGCCTCGAAGATATTGGGGACATAGGTCTGCGGGTTGCGATCGATGATCGGGAACCAGGTGCTCTGCACCTGCACCATGATGCGGTGCCCCGCCAGAAACCGGTAATCCTGGCTGTGGATGTCGACCGCGAACTCGGCTACCTGGTTGGGAACGAGCGCGGATGGGCGCTCGAAGCTGGTGCGGAAGCGGCCGCGGAACACGTCGTTGGCCACCATCAGCTGATACCCGCCCTGCTTGTAGTTCTTGGGATAGACCTCGGGATACACGTCGATCAGCTTCACGACCCAGTCGGCGTCGCTGCCGGTGGTAGACGCGAACAGATGCGCCACGATGTCCCCCGCCACCACGACATCCGAATCCAGGGGGTCGGTGACCCAGGACAGGACGTCGGGTCGCCCCTGCACGAACCGTTGATCCTGCAACAGCCAGGTGTACCAGCCGGAGCCGCGCGGGAAATAGGTCGGCTCGATGGGACGGTTGCGATACGGCACCGGATGGGCCGGATCGGAGACGTATTGGTCGAATGCCCCCACGGAGTCGGTCGGGGGATCGAACGACAACCGGCCACCGGAGTGGAAGTACAGCTTACGCGCGCTCGCCTCCCGCGGCGGCCACTGATCGAACGACCGCCACCGGTTGGCCCCGCTCTCCCACACGAGCGCTTCCGGTTGTGACTGGGTGCCGTGGTCCTTCAGATAGTACGCGAAAAACGGCGCCTGAATCCTCTCCCGGAATTGCAGGGCCGTGGCGCTGTCGAAATCGATGCCGCCCAGCGTGCGCCCGACCCCGCCGGCCCAGCCACCGTGGTTCCACGGTCCCACGACGAGGAAATTGCGGTGCCCGGGATCGCGCTGCTCCATCTGCCAGTAGATGGCCACCGGTCCGTAGAAATCTTCCTGGTCCCACCAGCCCGCCACGTTGAGCGTCGGCACCGAGACGTCGGTGACGAGGTAGGGCGTGATGCGCTGGCGCTGCCACAAGGAATCGTAGTTCGGATGCGCCACGAAGTCGTTCCACGTGGGCAGCTTGCCATGGAAGTAGCGGTCGTTGGCATTGCCGAGCGGGCCGAGCTTGAGATACCACTCATAGGTGTCGTACCGGTCGAAGGCGAACTGCGTGTTCGCGGTGTCGCTCGACTCGAGCAGCGCCGCGTACTCGAAGCCGTAACTCAGCCGGAAGGCGCCGTTGTGATGGAAGTCGTCCCCCAGGAACATGTCCGCGGGCGAAGCCTGCGGCGACGCAGCCTTGAAGGAGGGATGCGGATCGAGCAGCGCCATCGCCGTGAGCCAGCCGTCGTAGGACACCCCGAGCATGCCCACGCGCCCGTTGTTGTTGGCCACGTTCTTCACCAGCCAATCCATCGTGTCGTACGCGTCCGAGGCCTCGTCGATCGCTTTGGGATCGAGCCGGTTGGTCCGCGGCATGCGTTGCATCACGAACTGCCCTTCCGATTTGAAGCGCCCGCGAATGTCCTGGAAGGCGAACACGTAGCCGTCCCGGGCCAGGTGTTTCAGGTAGCCTGTGAGCATGGGCTGCCCGGCATCCGAGACGCCGTAGGGCGTCCGCAGCAGAATGATCGGCAGCGGTCCGGTCATTCCCTGGGGCGTCCAGAGATCGGTGTTGAGACGAACGCCGTCCCGCATCGGGATCATCGCGTTCGTGCGGTCGTAGGTCGGGCCGGAGTCGACCTGCACCTGCGCGTCGAGCGAGGGGGGGGACGCGACGCCGAGGGCGAGCAGCAGGACCGGGATGTATGGGCGCATGCCCCCTATGCTGCACCTCCGCATGCGGGCGTCAAGGCATATCTTGGGGCGCCATGACCACCCGCGATTCGCATCGCCCCGCCGTCATCGCCGGGTTCCTCGGCTGGACGCTCGATGCGTTCGATTTCTTTCTCGTCGTCATGACGCTGACGGCGATCGCGAAGGAATTCGGCAAGACCGACGCGCAGATCGCCCTCTCGATCACCCTGACCCTGGCGTTCCGGCCGGTGGGGGCGCTCATCTTCGGGCTGCTCGCGGACCGCTACGGGCGTCGGCTGCCGCTGATGATCGATCTCGTGTTCTACTCCCTGGCCGAGGTGCTGACGGGACTGGCCGGGAGTTACACCACGTTCCTCGTGCTGCGGGCGGTGTTCGGCATCGGCATGGGCGGCGAATGGGGAGTCGGGGCTTCCCTGGTAATGGAAAAGGTGCCGCCGCATCGGCGGGGCGTGTTCTCGGGACTGCTGCAACAGGGATACGCCGCCGGATATCTTCTTGCGGCCGCCGCCTACTTCTTCGTCTTCCCGCGGTGGGGATGGAGGCCGCTGTTCTTCATTGGCGGCGTGCCGGCCCTGCTCGCGCTGTACATCCGGCTCCAGGTGACCGAATCCGAAGTGTGGCAGCGTACCAAGGCCGAGAGCTGGAGTCATCTCGGCAAGGCGATCGTCGAAAACTGGAAGGTGTTTCTCTATATCACGCTGCTCATGGCGATGATGAACGGCGTTTCCCACGGGACCCAGGATCTCTACCCGACTTTCCTGCAGAGGGATTGGGGATTCACGCCACAGCGGCGGGCTCTCCTCACGGCCTTCTCGATGGTGGGGGCACTGACCGGTGGAATCTTGTGCGGACTGTACTCGGATCGCCTGGGGCGCCGGCGCACGATCGTGCTCGCGCTCGCTGGAGCCATGCTCATGATTCCGCTGTGGGCTTTTGCGCCATCCCTTGCCCTGCTCGTGGTAGGGGCTTTTTTGATGCAGTTCATGGTGCAGGGCGCGTGGGGCGTGATTCCCGCGCACATCACCGAGCTGGCGCCGGATCGCGTGCGGGGATTCCTGCCGGGGTTCGGCTATCAGTGCGGTGTGCTGATCGCGAGCCTGATGCCGTATCTCACGGCGCGCATTGCCGAAGGGCGCAGCTACGCCTGGGCGATGTCGATCACCGCAAGCGCAGTGTTCATCATCTGTGCAGTCGTCGCCTGGTTGGGCCCGGAGCGGCGCGGCATCATCTATGGTGCCGAAAGTTCTTCCAGCGTTGCGGCCTGAGCGAGATGACGCTCCAGTAGGCGGACGTTCTTGAGGTTGGCTTTCCAGATGGCATCGAAGACGTCACCCGCGACCGGGATCGCGCCGCCCAGCGTATCGATGGCGATGTTCACGAGCATCCGGAACAGCACGAACCCCGAGGCGCCGAGGCGGATCGCCTCGGCCACGATCCATAGCGCCACGCCGGCGCCGATCAGGTCTCCCAGTCCAGGGACGAGGCCGATGAGCGGGTCGAGGCCAATCCGGAACCGGGTCCCGGGGATCCGGATCCCGGCGTCATACAGCTCCGCGACCTGGCGCAGCCGGTCGAGAGACACCGAGGGGCGGTGATCGCTCACCGCCCCTCTCGCTTTCCCTTCACGCCTCGATCGTCCTTACGGCGTCAATGGCGTACACGTCACGACGTCGTTCGCCGCCGGTAGTGTCGGAATGTTCCTCGCCTGGCACTCGGTCAACGGCACCGGCATGAGGGGCGGCACATTGCCTCCGGGCACGGCATTCGGGATGTCGGTCAAACGCCCGAAACGCCGGGCATCGATCCATCGGGCCCCCTGCTCCCACAACAGCGAGTACCGGCGGTTGTACATCAACTCGGTAAGAAACTCCTGATCCGTACTGGCAGTCGTCAGAGAAGTGGCCGGCAAGCCACCGGAGTTCTGCCGCACGAGATCGATATCGGCCAGCGCGGCCGCCTTGGCGCCGGTGAACCAGCCCGCCTCGGCACGCAACAGGATCAGCTCCTCATCCTTGATGATCGGAATCCCATGATTCTGATCGGCCTGTCCGGTGGTGAAATACACTGTGAACTTCAGCTCGCCGGGAATCGGGATGCTGCCGAGCAGCGCGATTTGCGTATCGGCCGCCGGCGTGACTTTGTCCAGCACCCGCTGATCCGGGAGTGACCCGCCCGTTTGCAGCTGGGCATCCGTGAAGTTGTCCTGCAACGCGAAAAACGTCAGCGAGTTGAGCGGTTCCGAAAGTCCGTTCACGGCATCACCCGGACCGGTGGAGAAATCGAAGTACGCGCCGGACTGGAAGTTCGCCGGCGTCGCATCGATGAACGAGGCCCCGAGTGCCGTGAGAGCGGCGTTGTAGCACGTCGCGGGTGTGCCCCCACAGCCTCCGGTTACCGTGGCCCGCAACACGTTCGCCTTCACGGCCAGGGCCCGGTTGAACTGAACGAAGGTCGCGGGAGTGCCGAACGCCGAGAGGCCCGGCGGCACCGGGAACGGGAAATCGGCGCTTCCCGCCGCGGTCAGGTCGGCTTGAGCCTCGTCCAGGAGCCCGACGATGTACCCCCACACGCTGTCCTCCGAAACGAAGGGAGCGGGCGGGGCGCTCACCGGCCGGTCGACGTCGACTGGCGCACCGAGGCTGGCGCGCGTTTCGATGACGTACGCGAATGCCAGCGCTTTGAGGGTCTTCCCCATGCCCTTGGAGGCTGATTTTTCTGCCGCCGAGAGGTCCGGGGCGCCATCGATGGCATCCAGATAGATGTTCGCACTCCGGATGAACGCATAGCGGTCGATGTACAGCGTGCCGCCGAAGCTGCCTCCGGCCTGCACCGGACCGAAGTACGGCTCCTGGAAGTCCGGCTGATTGTTGCCCGACAGATTGATCCCCTCACGGCCCAGTGAGCCGAGGCGCCAGATCAGCGCCTGGATGCCGCCGCGGGCCGTCCCGAACAGACCGGTCGCCGCCGCCGCCAACTTCACCCGGGTCGGATTGTTGACCAGATCGTCCTGCGTCGGCTGATTCGTGTTCAGTATGTCGAAGTTGCAGGCTCCAAGAAGGAAGAGCCCGGCCGCGATCGCGAAGTGTCTCGTGCGCATGGTCAGAACCCCGCCCGGATGGAGAAAAAGAACTGGCGTGATGGTGGATACGGCCCCAGGTCGATGTTGCGTGTGATCGATTGCGAGCCGTAGTTGGAAACCTCGGGATCGTAGCCGAAGTAGTCGGTGATGGTGATCAGATTCACGCCTTCCACGGCCAGCCGTGCGGATTTGGCCCCGAACAATGCGGCCACGTGCTCCGGCAGATCCAACCCGACACTCGCGCTGCGGAGCTTTACGAACGTCGTCGACTGCACGAACGGCCGCGCGTCACCGGTGTTGATGCACGCGTCGTTGCGCGCCTGCCCCGCGGGGGTCCCCCCATCGGGGGCCAGGTTGTTGCAATCGTACAGGGACAGGGTCTGATTTTGAGCCACGCCGCCGTTCTGCCAATCCCACAGGAACGACAGCGACACGCGGTGAACCGTAAACTCGTTGTAGAACGACCACCGGAACTTCGGATTCACCTGGCCGAGCGAGATCACGTTACCCTGATCGTCGGTGCCGATGATCTGCGTGATCGGCCGGCCCACCTGGACGAAGAACTCCCCGTAGGCGAGACCGTAGCCCGCGTTCGCCGGGCGAAAGCCCTGAGCGCCGCCCGGCAGGTCGAGCTCGAGGACGGTGTTCTTGAGGCTCGTGAAGTTGGTGCGGAACAGCCAATCGAAATCGGGTCGCCGGATCGGGGTGATGCCGAGTCCGATCTCCAGTCCTTCGTTCTGGATCTTGCCACCGTTGACGAATGCCAGGGTGAACCCCGTCGAGGGAGCCGGAGTGACCGGCACCAGCAAGTCGCTGGTCTTGCGTCGATAGAGCGTCACCTCGAGGTTGGCGTTGCCGTTGAGCAACTGCGCGTCGATGCCCGCTTCGATCTCCCGCGTCCGTTCCGGGCGGATGACCGGATCTCCGGCCGTCGCACCGGCGATCGTCCCGATGTTTCCGCCGATGACCACCCCGCCCTGCAGCGTCGTGAACTTTTGCCCGAAGAGCGGCTGGTTCCCGGTCTCGCCGTACGAAGCGCGGAACTTCACGTCGTTTCCCGCTCCGAGCAGGTCCGGAATACGAAACGAGGTGCGGAATGATGGGAACAGGTAGTACTTGCCCACGTCGCCATTGGCGCTCGTGCGCTCGGCACGAGCGCTGGCGGAGAGCAGGAGACGCTCGTTCCACCCCAGCCATTGTTCCTGGCCGTAGACCGCGACGGTGCGTTCGTGCGTGTTCTCCTCGAACGGTGTGATGACCGAGCCCTGATTGACGTTCTTCTGGCCGGGTAACAGTCCCCGGGCAATGATGCGCGAGCGCGAGATCGCCCGGTCCTCCCATTGCAGGCCGGCCGAGGTGGTCGTCGTCCAGGAGCCGTTGCCGCTCGTATAGGTATGAATCGCGTTCAGATTCCAGTTGGCGAAGCGCCCGTCCGCGTTGGAGAGAGCCGATCCGCCCGGGTTCGCCTGCCGTTGCTCGAAGTAGAGCTCACGCGGCGCGAAGACTTCATCCTTCTGATTGAAGAAATCGATCCCGCCCGCTCCGACGAACTTGAGATTCTGCCGCTCGGTCTGCAGCGTCTGCAGCGTGAGGTTGAGGCCGCCGGTGAACCGCAAGGCGGTTTCGTCGTTACTGCCCAACGTCGTCGTTTGCAGCGGATTGGCCCCGAAGTAGCTGAGCCCGCCGGGATCCGGAAACACTCCGTTGACGGGTTTGAGCGGGACGAACCCCGGGATGTAGGCGAGGGCGTAGGTGACGCTGGCTCCCGCATTGTCGTTGTTGGTGAAGCCTCGCTGCGTGGTGGTGCGGTCGAACCCCGTGCTGAGCGACATGGTCAGTCGATCGGAGAAACTCTGGTCGAGGTTCGCGCGGAGATTCTGCCGTTGCGCCCCGGTGTTCGGAACGATTCCTCCGTCCCCCTTGAGCCCGCCGGACACGAAATACCGAGTTCCCGCAGCGCCGCCCGAGAGTTCGAGCTGCGTTTCACTGGACAACGGTTTTTCCCCTGCGATTTCACGCAGATGATCGAAAGTCGGGAGCGACCCATTCACCACGTAGGACTGGATCAGCGCCGTATCACCGAACTGGTCAAGGGCCTCGGGGATGGTGAACGCGCGCGTTCCCGGCCCGCGTTGCAGCTCGGAGAATCCAACGCGTTGCGTGAGGCTCGCGCGGGGTTTGCCCGATTGCCCGCGCTTCGTCGTAATGACCACCACCCCGTTCACGCCCTTCGATCCGTAAATCGAAGTCGCGGCCGCGCCGCGGAGAATCTGAAACGACTCGATGTCGTTGGGATTCAGGTCGGTGAGCCGGTTGACCGGGTCGTCCTGTTTTTCCCCGTCGTTCCGCGTGGACTGGGGGTTGCCGCTCGCCGTGATCGCGAACAACCCGCTGGACAGTGAAGCATTGCTGACGATCACGCCGTCCACGACATAGAGCGGATCCGCCGCGCCGACCACCGTATTGGAGCCGCGAATCTGAATCTGC
>Ga0075434_100005223_pt1 | contig 11798 bp, 13 predicted proteins | sample RhiMethybrSRZTD3_FD_75298 | JGI IMG/M metagenome (GOLD analysis project Ga0075434, IMG submission 75298) | Populus rhizosphere microbial communities from Tennessee, USA - Rhizosphere MetaG P. TD hybrid SRZTD3 | ecosystem: Host-associated > Plants > Roots > Rhizosphere > Soil | place: USA... | reverse complement strand
GCAGGGTGGTCAACAAGACCAGGGCGAGCAGGGTGGTCAACAAGACCAGGGCGAGCAGGGTGGTCAACAAGACCAGGGCGAGCAGGGTGGTCAACAAGACCAGGGCGAGCAGGGTGGTCAGGGCGGACAGCAGATCGAGGCAGATCAGCAGAACTAGAGACCCGCGGATCCTCGCTCGATCGCCTTAGGAGTGCGAGAGGAACGGACTGCTAGCCACGGATCCGCGCAAGCACATCCGTGAGCTGAGCGGGATCGCCTTCCTTCATCTCCCACGGCTTGTGCAGGCTGTCATCGGCCCACCTGGGGACCACGTGCAGGTGGAAGTGGAACACGTGCTGCCATCCGAACTTCCCGTTCGCCTGGAACAGCGTCATCCCGTCCGGGCGAAGCCCCTTCTGGAGCACCTGGGCAACATCCTGTGCGAGGGCCCAGACGGCCTGCCCGTCCTCCGGGTCGAGGTCCCAGATGTCGTCCGCATGGGCCTTCGGGATCACGAGGGTGTGGCCCTCCGTCGCCGGGTTGATGTCCAGGAACGCGAGCGCACGATCCGACTCGGCAACCTGGTACGACGATGCCTCGCCGGCGACGATCGAACAGAAGACGCAGCCGACCGTCATGGCTTCGAGGACGCCGCGATCGCGATCGCACCGAAGCTTCCGAGCAAGCCCAGCACGACGACCATGACGATGATGCGGGTGCGGCGGGCCCGTCGGTCGTAGCGATCCATGCCACCTACCTTCTATAGAGGAGTTCCGCGATCTGCACGGCGTCCAGCGCCGCGCCTGCACGGAGGTTATCGGCGCAGCTGAACAAGACGAGCGCGTCGTCCCGGCCGGGCACCTGACGGATCCGGCCCACGACCGCACCCTCGCCGCCGGCCGCGTCGAGGGGTGTCGGGACCTCGTCGCCGACCATCAGCGTCACGCCCGGCGCCTCGGCGAGCGTCGCACGGGCGTCGTCCGCCGAGAACGGTCGGGCGAACTCCGCCAGGATCGAGACCGAGTGCCCGACCACGACCGGCACCCGTACGGAGGTGGCGACCACCCGGAGGTCTGGCGCCGACAGGATCTTGCGTGACTCGGCCATCATCTTCGTCTCCTCGCCGGTGAAGCCGTCCGGCTCGACGTCCCCGATCTTCGGCACCACGTTGTAGGCGATCGGACGGCCCATCACGGGCCCCGACGGCAGCGCGGAGACGTCCGGACGCGCGAGCGACTCCTCGTCGCCTCGCAGCTTCTCCACCTGCTCCAGCAGCTCCGAGATCCCCTTGTGACCTGCTCCGCTGACGGCCTGATACGACGACACCACGAGGGACGTGCACGTCGCGGCGCGGTGCAGGGGCGCGACCGCGAGCACGATCGCGACGGTCGTGCAGTTGGGCACGGCGATGATCCCCGGTCGAGGCCAGCCGTCGAGGGCGTCCGCGTTCACGTCCGGGACCACGAGCGGGACGTCGGGATGCATCCGGAACGCGCTCGAGTTGTCGATGCAGAGCGTCCCGGTGGCGGCGATCGCCGGCAGGAGCTCACGGGAGGCCGTCGCGCCGATCGACACGAACGCCAGGTCGACACCCCGACACGCGTCCGGGGTGAGCGTCCGGACCCGATGCTCCTCGCCCCGGAAGACGACCGGGCGCCCCTCGCTCCGCGCCGACGCCAGCGGCACGAAGTCGTCCACGGGGAACCGGCGCTCCTCGAGCGTGCGGACCATCTCGCTCCCGACCGCGCCGGTGGCGCCGATCACCGCGACCTTCACGACGCCCCCAGCCCGAAACGCTCGTGGACGGCGCGGAGGGCGCGCTCGGCGTCGCCCTTGCGGATCACACACGAGATCCGGATGGGCGACGTCGAGATCATCTCGATGTTGATCCCCTCGCTCGCGAGCACGTCGAACATGTCGGCGGCCACGCCCGGATGCGACTTCATCCCGGCGCCGACGAGCGAGAGCTTCGCGATGCCGTCGTCCACGCTGAACCCCTCCGCCCCGATATCCCGGGCGAGCGCCCCGAGGACGGCCTCCAAGCGTGGCAGGTCGGCGAGCGGAGCCGTGAACGACATGTCGGTCGTGCCGTCGTGGGAGACGTTCTGAACGATCATGTCGACGTTGATCGCCTCGGCGGCGATCGCCTTGAAGATCGAGGCCGCGACGCCGGGCCGGTCGGGAACATCGTCGATCGTGACCTTCGCCTCGTCGGTGTCCAGCGCGGTGCCCGAGATCATCACGCCTTCCATCGTCGTTCCCTCGTCCATGACCCAGGTCCCGTCGCGATCGTCGAACGAAGAGCGTACGTGCAACCGGACGCCTTGCCGTCGAGCCATCTCGACCGAACGCGACTGCAGCACCCTGGCGCCCGCCGCCGCCAGCTCGAGCATCTCGTCGTAGCTGACGACGTCGATCCGACGGGCCTCGGGGACGATCCGAGGGTCGGCCGTGTACACGCCGTCCACGTCGGTGTAGATCTCGCAGACGTCGGCCCCGACCGCGCCCGCCATGGCGACCGCGGTCAGGTCCGACGCCCCCCGTCCGAGCGTCGTGATCTCGTACTGGGTGGACAGACCCTGGAACCCGGCGAGGACCACGACGTTGCCGGCTTCGAGCGCCTCGAGGACGCGCTTCGGCCGGATCTCGACGATCTTCGCCTTGCCGTGCTGGGTGTCGGTGATGATGCCGGCCTGCGACCCGGTGTAGCTGGCGGCCCGGCAGCCTCGGGCGATGAGGGCGATGCCGAGCAGGGACATCGCGATCCGCTCGCCGGCCGTGAGCAGCATGTCGAGCTCGCGTGGGTCGGGCACCTCTGCGATCCGCAGCGCCATCTCGGAGAGCTCGTCGGTCGTGTCGCCCATCGCCGAGACGACCACGACCACGTCGTTGCCGGCCTCGCGGGTCCGCACGACGCGGTCGGCGACGGCCTGGATCCGTTCGACGGACCCGACGGACGTGCCGCCGAACTTCATCACGACGACGGGCATGGTTCGGCCGCTCCCGGATGCTCGGAGCCACCGAGTCTAGTCGGAGGGTCCCGACGTTCCAGCGCAACCATCGAGATGGGAACCTCGGCCCCACCCCGGTGCGTCCCACGATCGTGCCGTCCCGAGATGTGATCCGCGGCGCGGGCGCCGTGATCGCCCTGATCCCGCTCTTCGCGGCGGTCGCATGCACGGGCTCGACCGCCGCGTCGAGGACGTCCCCCGTGACGATCGACGGCTCGCCCCTCCCGCCGCCCGTCAGCCCCGCGCCGGCGACGTGCCCTCACGCACTCCCCGATCGCCTCCCCCGGCATGGGGTGCCGGGTGTCGCGCACCAGATGGTCCCCGGCACCCCCGGCGCGCTCGTGATCTGTGTTTCGGGGACGCGCACCGTCCTCGACCGGGGTCAGCTCGTACCGATCGCGGAGCGCCTGAACCACCTGAAGAGGGTCGGGAACCCGCACATCTTCGCCTGTCCCGTCGACCTGGGACCGACGTTCGCGTCGTTCTTCGACTACCCGGACGGGAGCCGGCTGCTCGTCGACGTCGACTCGAGCGGGTGCCGTTTCGCGACGAACGGCCGGATCACGGGCTTCGCCGACACGCGGCTGCTCCGGACGCTGCATCGGCTGACCGCCTGACCTGCCTGTCACGGGAACGGCCCTCCGTGGCATGGTCCGGCGGAAGGAACCGCGCGGTGCGCGGCCGGCGTCGGAGACGGGGTGGACGGCAGGAGCGACGCGGCGTTGCTGCTGGCGTCGCGGGAGGATCCCGCGGCGTTCGTCGAGCTGTACCGCCGCCACGCCGAGGACCTGCTGCGCTACTTCGCGCGGCGGACCCTCGACCCGGAGGCCGCCGCCGAGCTGACGGCCGAGACCTTCGCCGAGGCGTTCGCGTCTCGGACCCGGTACTCGTACGTGAACGGGGTGGACGGCGTGGCGTGGCTCTACGGGATCGCGAGGCATCAGCTGGGCCGCTTCTTCCGCCGGGGCCGGATCGACGCGGATGCGCGGAGGAAGATCGGGCTGCCGGCCCGCGAGCTCCCGCCCGAGGACTACGAACGGATCGAGGAGCTCGTGGACTTCGAGCCACTCCGGGCGGCGCTCGCCGAAGCCCTCGGGACCCTCGCCGAAGACCAGCGTGAGGCGCTGAAGCTCCGCGTGATCGATGGGCTGCCCTATCCCGACGTCGCTGCCCGTCTGCAGTGCGCCGAGACCGCGGCGCGGCAGCGGGTGAGCCGCGGGCTCAGGCGCCTCGCGCTCGTCCTCCAGGAACGCGGACTGATGCTCACGGCGGAGGTCGAGTGATGGAGTCCGGCGTGAAGTTCCTCGACATGCTCGAAAAGGACCTGCGAGGGGTCGCCGAGCGCGAAGCGGAACGAGCGCGGAAGCAGCCACCGACGCGTCGAAGCGTGCGGTGGAAGGGCTGGTTGGGAGCGGTCGCGGCGATGCTCGTGATCGCGTTCACGATCGGCGCGCTTGCTCAGTGGGTGGGTGGCACGACGTCAGCGAGCAGCGCGGGTGGCAGCTTCTCGACCGTCGGGAGCGCCGTCGAGGGTGGGGCAGCGGTACCCGGCCCGCTCACGAAAGCCAACCACGCGCGAGCAGCAGCTCCCGGAAGCCAGGGCACGGCGGATCAAGGCCTGCAGCCGTCGACCGGCGAAGCCGGTGCCGACCTCACGAAGATCGTCCGGGACGGGACGATCGCACTCTCGGTCCCGGACGGTTCGTTCCAGGACAAGCTCGCGCGCGTCGGCGCGATCGCACGCGCGAACGGCGGCTTCGTCCTCTCGTCGCAGACGCAGGCCTCCACCGCCGGCACGATGACGATCCGCGTCCCGGCCTCGCGCTTCGACCAGGCGTTCGGGCAGGTCGGCCAGCTCGGCACCGTCGAGTCGTCCACGGTCACGGGCAAGGACGTGACGAACCAGTACCTGGACTACAAGGCGCATCTGCAGAACCTGATCGCGCGCAGGACCGTGCTGCGGTCGCTCCTCGCGCGGACCACGACGGTCGGGGAGTCGCTCGCGATCTACAACGACGTGGCCGACGTCCAGGAGCAGATCGATCAGATCCAGGGAGAGCTGCGGTACCTGAACAACCAGGTCTCCGAGTCGACGTTGACCGTCGACCTGCACGAGGAGAGCGTGCCGGCCGGCGAGACGGAGACGAACGGGTCCGTCCACAACCCGAGCCTCTCGCACGCCTTGGACCGCGCGATCCAAGGGTTCTTCGGGATCCTCGCGACGATCATCGTCGGCCTGGGATACCTTTTGCCGCTCGCCGTGATCGCCGGCGTGATCTACGGCGTGGTCAGGCTGGCGCGGCGTCGCGGTCGCGCAGCCAGCTGAGGGCTCGCCGCCGCTCGGCGCTGATCGACTCGATCGTCGCGTCGGGTCCGGTCATCCCGCGCGTCGCGGCGAGCCATGCGTCCGCCTCGCCCCACGCGCGGTCGAGCTCGGCGGTCTCGCGCAGCTGGCCGTTCGAGCGGAACGACGCTTCGCTGCCGTAGGACTGGATCCGCTGGTTCAGGACCTCGACCTCGAACTCCTCGTCGATCGGCGGGAGCGTCGCGATGTGGTCGAGGCCCCACAGGAGCGTCCCGAGCGACTCCTTCCGCCACAGCCCGTCGGCGATCGCCTCGTGCGGCCACGATCCGCTCTCGGCCTCGAACAGCGTCCGCTCGGTGGGCGTCAGTGCCTCCTGGAGCGTCTCCCGTTCGAGCCACCGGGTCGTCTCCGCGTGCGCCCGGGTGGCCTGCGCGAGCCGGCGCGGGTCCCGTTCGTCCTCCAGCACGGCCTCGATGGCGGCCCGGCGGACGAGCGCGTAGAGCACGAGCGCCCGGTCGGACGCCTCGGCGACGGTGGGGCCGGTCGTCACGGAGCCGGCAACGCGAACGCGCGCCGGAGGAAATCGAGCTCCGCGAGGTCCTGCGCGATCGAGAGCTCCTCCATCCCTCCCATGTGCGACGCGTTCGGGAGCAGCACGAGCTCGTGGTCGTAGCCGTTCGCGAGGAGCGCCGCGGAGGTCTGCAGCGTGTTCGCGACGAAGACGTTGTCATCGGCGAACCCGTGGATCAGCAGGAGCGAGCGATGCGGTGACGCGGCGGCGGCGTACTCGATCAGGGAGCTCCGCCGGTACGGCTCCGGGTCGTCGTTCGGGTCGCCGAGGTAACGCTCGGAGTACGCGGTGTCGTACAGCCGCTGGTCGCCGACCGGCGCGCCCGCGATCGCCGCATGGAAGACGTCCGGGCGCTTCAGGACCGCGAGGCCGGCCATCACCCCGCCGCCGGACCACCCGCGGATCGCCACGCGATCGAGGTCGATGAAGGGCCACCGTTCGGCCGCCGCGTGGAGCCCGTCGACCTGATCGTCGAGCGCGATCGAGAAGTCGCGGTGGATCGCCTTCTCCCAGCTCACGCGGCCGGGCGTGCCGCGGCCGTCGATCGACAGCACGGCCATCCCGAGCCGATCAGCGAGCCACTGCTGCGGACGGAACATGCCCGGCCAGCGGACCACCTGGCGGAAGTGCGGGAACCCGTACGGGCTCAGCAGCACGGGCACGGGGCCGTCGGGCTCTCGCCCGCCCGGGAGCAAGAGCGCGGCGCGGAGCCCACGTGACCCGAGCTCCGCGAACGTCGGTCGCGGCTCGACGAGCGGCGCCTCGACGACGCTCCCGATCTCGAGCCGGGTGCCGTCGGAACGGACCACGGACGCGGTCGCGAGGTCTCGATCCTGGAGCCGGCTCACCATGACGACGGTCGGCCCGCCGACTTCGGCCGCGTGCAGACCCGGCGCGGACGACATGCGTTCGGGCTTCGCGCCGGGGGCGACCCGGAAGACGTGCTCGCCCAGGAGGTCGTCGTCGATCGCCTGGAACCAGACGTAGCCATCGTCCGCGGAGACGACGCGCGTCACGTGGAGGTCGTTGCCGGTCGCGAGCTCGTCCCCGACCTGCAACCGGTGCGCGTCGTCCGCGTCGGTCCCCGAGACGAGCATGCCGTCGAGCCACGCGGGCGCGCCGTCCACCAGGTCGAGCCACCGTTCGTCACGGAGCTCACGCGCGACGCTCGTGGCCCCCGACGGATCCACCGTCAGGATCTGCGAGGTGCACTGGTCGCGCGACACGACCTGCAGCGTGAGCGGCTCCTCGCCTCCCCACGAGACACGAGCGAGATACCCGAACGCCTCGCGGTCCCACCGCACCTCGGTGCGCTCGGCCGTCGCGACGTCGATCAGGTTGAGCGTCACGATCGCGTTGGGTGTCCCGGCCTGCGGGTACCTCACGGCGCGCGGGTGCGCGGCCGGATCGGATGGCTCGGAGATCCACCAGGTGAGCACCGGCCGCTCGTCGACGCGGGCCGCCGCGATCGCGCTCCCGTCCGGTGACCACCAATAGCCGCGACCGCGGTCCAGCTCCTCGGCCGCGATGAACTCGGCCAGGCCCCAGCTCACGTCCGGGTCCGGATCCGAGGCGAGCTCCGCGGCGTCGCCTCCGTCGGTCGGTCGGATCCACAGCGCGCCGTCCAGGACGTAGGCGACCCGCGAGCCGTCGGGCGAGAGCCGCGGGTCGTCCGGGGTCCCGGCCGTCGAGAGGGTCGCGACGTCGCCCGTCGCCACGTCCAGGATGCAGAGCTGTCCGCCGTCGACGAAGACCGCCCGTCGGACATCGCGGTCGCACGCGTACGCCGTCACGCCGCGGGCGCGCTCGCGCAGCCGCTCGCGCCGGGCGCGTTCGGCTTCGGTCAGCTCCTCGGACGACCCTCCGTGCTCCCGCGGGTCGTACCGGCACACCTCCTCGCCGGAGGCGACGTCGAGGACCCAGACGCAGGTCACGGGGTCGTCGCCGGCCTTCGTCCGGAGGAAGACGACGCGCGACCCGTCGGGTGACACCGTGAAGTTCCGAGGAAGACCGAGCGAGTGCCCGCGGGTCCGGGCACGCTGCCTGGGATAGGCGAGGTCGGCCGGATCGCGGTCGTCGAGCGCCACCGTTCAGATCTCCCGTCGACCCTCGAGCGCCTGCGACAGGGTGATCTCGTCCACGTACTCGAGGTCTCCGCCCACGGGGAGGCCGCTCGCGAGCCGGGTCACCGTCACGCCGAGCGGCTTCAGGAGCGCGGCGACGTACATCGCGGTGGCGTTCCCCTCCAGGTTGGGGTTGGTCGCCAGGATGCACTCGGTGACGTGGTCGCGATCGACGCGGTCGAGGAGCTCTTGCACGCGCAGGTCCTCCGGACCGACGCCGTCGAGCGGGCTGATCGCGCCGCCGAGGATGTGGTACCGGCCCTTGTGGAGCGCCGACTTCTCGATCGTGGCCGCGTCCTTCGGCTCCTCGACGACGCACAGGATCGTCCGGTCGCGGCTCTCGTCCCGGCAGATCCTGCAGAGGTCGCCCTCCGAGACGTTGCCGCATTCACGACAGAACGCGATGCGGTCCTTCGCCTGCACGATCGCCGCCGCGAGCCGCTTGGCATCCTCCGGCGAGGACTTCACGAGCCAGAACGCCAGCCGCTGCGCGGACTTGGGGCCGATGCCGGGCAGGCGCGCCAGCTCGTCGATCAGCTCCTGGATCGGGCCTTCGAACACCGGTCAGTCACCGCCTTCGATCGGCGTGGCGCCGAGCATCTCCTGGACGCGCCGGAGCGCCTCGGCCTCGTCCGGCGTCTCGTCCTCCTCGACGACCTCGACGGTGGGCGGCGCGCCCGCCTCGCGCGAGCCGCGGACGACGCAGCTGATCTTCGGCGAGATCCCGAAGAGATCCTGGAGCGCCTGCCGCAGGACGTCCTCGCGGCTCTCGATCTTCTGGACCGCGAACTTGCGGTCGGGCGGGAACGCGAGCTCCAGAATCTGGCCGTCGAAGCTGGCCACGGTCGCGCTCTCCAGGCTGGCGCGGACGACCTGCTTCCCCGACTCGCCGAGATGCTGCATCAGCGATGGCCACGAACGCCGGAGCATCGCGACGTCCACGCTGCCGGCGTCGGCTGCCTGCGGCACGGGCATCTGCTGCACCTTCGGGGCCGAGGTCTCGGCCGGAGGCGCCGGCTTCGCCGTGCGGCGGCTACCCCCATCGTCGGCGGGGACGTCCCGGAAGGCAGCCGCGATCTCTTCCTCCACCTCCTCTTCTGGCTTCTCCTCCACGGCCACGACCTCGTCTGGTTCGCTGTCGCGGGGCGGTGATTCCGGAGACAGGTTGGCGAGGCGCTCGAGGCGCTCGAGCCGCGCGATGAGCGCCTCGGGCGCCGGGTCCGTCTCTGGGAGGCACGAGCGGACGAGCGCGAGCTCGAGCGACAGGCGCGGCGACGTCGTCCACCGCATGTCGTTCTGCGCCACGAGGAGCAGCGTGAGGATCCGCGACAGCTCGCCGGGGCTGAACTTCTCCGCCTGGATGCGCAGCGTGTCGTACGCGTCGGCGGGGATGTCGAGCAGGTCCTCCTGACCGGGCGCGGTCTTGACCACGAGCAGGTCGCGGAAGTGGCCGATCGCCTCGTTCGTGACGTCGCGAACGTCGCGACCGTCCAGGACGAGGCGATCGACGATCTCGAAGACGCCGCGGACGTCGCCGACCGCGACGACGTCGGCGATCTCCAGCTGGACCTCGCCGCGTGGCGCCCCCAGGAGTGCCCGGATCGTCTCCTCGTCGACCGTCTGGCCGCCGAGGACGGTCGCCTGGTCGAGCAGGGAGAGGGCGTCGCGCGCCGAGCCTTCGGCTCGGCGCGCGATCGCATGCGCGGCGGCCGGATCCAGGGCGACGCCCTCGGATCCGGCCACCTTCCCGAGCAGGTCGGCGAGGCCTTCGATCGTGAGCCGGCGGAAGTCGAAGCGCTGGCACCGGCCGACGATCGTGGCCGGCATCTTGTGCGGCTCCGTCGTCGCCAGGACGAACCGCACGCCGGGGGGCGGCTCCTCGAACAGCTTCAGGAGCGCGTCGAACGCCTCGCGTGACAGCCGCTGGGCCTCGTCGATGATGTAGACCTTCTCGCGACCGGCCATGGGCGCGGTGGGCGCCTTCTCACGGAGATCGCGCGCGTCGTCGACGCCGCCGTGCGACGCCGCATCGATCTCGACGACGTCCACATGCGTGCCTTCGCGGATCGCGACACACTGCTCGCAGACGTCGTCCGGCTCGGCCGTCGGCGCCTTCACGCAGTTGACCATCTTGGCGAGGATCCGAGCGGTCGAGGTCTTGCCCGTCCCACGCGGTCCGCAGAACAGGAACGCGTGATGGAGACGGTCTTCGCGGATCGCGCCCGTCAGCGCGCGGACGACGTGGTCCTGGCCCTGCAGCTCGGTGGGCGTCTGCGGCCGGTAGCGCCGGTACAGCGCCTGGTGCGCCTCCCGGCGCTCGTCGGCCTGTGTCGCTTTCGGGTCCCCTGCCACGCGCCCCCCCTCTGGTCGCTCTCAAGAAGATAGGCCGTGCACCCGCCATCGACGCCGTGAGACTCGAGCGCGTTCCCGCGCGGCAGGCTCCGGCCAGGCGTCCCTACGGCACCCGTCGGGAACCGCTGAGGGCTGCTGCGTTCCCGCCCTGACCCGATTCGCGGCCCGACGTCGCGTAGGACCCGACCTTCAACGCCCCGCGCCGAGTGCTGCCTCGGACCTCGCGGGCCTCCGGCGGGGATTCAGCCCCGCGTGAAGCGGATCTCGGGTTACAGGGCACCGCTGGCTCCCCGCCTAGCACGGCCGGAGCCGAGTATACGGCCGGCCCGAGACACGCCTTCAGCGACGGATGCGCGGGCGCTGGACGAGCAGAGAGAGGAAGACGAGCGTGATCACACCCATCGCCGCGATCCCCGCCGTGAACGATCCGCCCCGGAGGACGACCCATCCGATGCCGAGGGTGAGACCGCACAGGAGCGCACTCCCCACGACGAACGAGACCGGCTCCGATGCACGCCGAGTGGCCATGTCTTCGATGTCGGTTCCGGCCGGAGGGGACTGAAGCGGGAACCCGAACGATCCCCCGGGCCGTCCAAGGCAAGACGTTCCGGAACCGCTGCCTCGCAGCCCGACCCCAGGAGGTCCGTCCCGATGAACGCGAGAAGGCTGATGGGAGCGATCGGAGGCGTTCTCTTCGCGGCGATCGTCCTGGCCTCATGCGCCCGGATGGCCCAGGGTGTCGAGGCGGGCGGCAGCGGATCGGCTCCGGGCCAGAACGAACCCGGTTCGCCCGGCGCAACCGGGGATGGCGGAGGGGCCGGAGGGCAGCCGTGCGGGACGCCCGTCGCGAGCAGCTCCGGGCCCGACGGGACCGTCGCGTTCACACCGTGCCGCAGCACCGAGGGACCGCTGCCTCGTCCACAGGTCGTCGAACCGGAACCCGGCATGGCCGACGTCCGGCCCATCCGGTTCGAACACGCGGTCGTCGGCGACGACGGTCGCACGGTCTCGGTCGACTTCTGGTCGGGCGTGGCGCCGTGCTCGGTCCTGGATCACGTCGACGTCTCCTACGGCGACGCCGCCGTCACGATCACCCTCTACGAAGGACACGACCCGGCCGCCGGTCAGGTCGCGTGTCCGGCCATCGCGATGCAGAAGCGCGTCGTCGTCACGCTCGACCAAACGCTCGACGGCCGGAAGATCGTCGACGGAGCCGCCTGATCTAGGAGCGCGACCAGACCTCCCACGTCGAGATCTCGCGGAAGCCGAGGTTCGCGTAGACGGCCCGACCCATCTCCGACGACTGGAGGAAGGCGAGGTCCGCTTCGTCGGCACGGTCGCGCACGACATGTGCGGTGATCGCCGCGCCGACGCCGCGGCGGCGCGCGCTCGGGACGGTCGCGACGCCGAACACGCCCAGGACGCCATCTTGCAGCGAGGTCTCCGCGGTGGCGACC
>Ga0075434_100005217_pt1 | contig 11802 bp, 11 predicted proteins | sample RhiMethybrSRZTD3_FD_75298 | JGI IMG/M metagenome (GOLD analysis project Ga0075434, IMG submission 75298) | Populus rhizosphere microbial communities from Tennessee, USA - Rhizosphere MetaG P. TD hybrid SRZTD3 | ecosystem: Host-associated > Plants > Roots > Rhizosphere > Soil | place: USA... | reverse complement strand
CGAACGCTCGCCGCAGCCGGATGAAGAGCGCCTCGAGGGCGAGCGACGCCTGCACGTTCAGCTCCTCGAACGTCCGCCAGGCCTCGCGGATCAGCTCCGCGGCGGTTTCTGCGCCGCGCGCATGCCCGGCGGCGCCGTCCTCGGCGAGCTCCGCCACGTGATCGGCGTGGACGGCGACCGTCTCGGCTCCGGCCGCCACGACGACGAGGTCGCGATACCACGCCGCGAGCTCCTCGAGCGCGAGCAGCAACTCCTCCCGCTCGGCGCCGCGTTGCGCCCGACGGCGCCGTTGCTCGGCGTCGCGGTTGGGTAGGTCGAGCTGCTCGAGCTCCTGCTCGGCCGCCTCGCGGGCCGCGCGTCCGCACTCCTCGACGCCCTCCAGGACGCGGCGGACCGCATCACGAGGCTCGAACGCCTCGTCGTCATAGACCGAGCGCGCCACGCCGAGCACGCGCGCGCGGCGCTCGGCGCCGCCCGGGTCGAGCAGCCGCTCCGCCCGATCCAGCCGGCCGCCGGCGACGCGGGCGAGCGCCGTCACCTGGTTGTCGCTGAGCTCGAGCTCCGCAGCGCGCGCGGAGACGACTTCCCGCACCGCGCGCTCGGACAAGCGGCGGAACGGAACGAGCTGACAGCGGGAGCGAATCGTCTCGGGCAGCGGCCCCAGTTCGTCGGCCACCAGGACAATGACCGCGTAGCTCGGAGGCTCCTCGAGATCCTTAAGAAGCGCATCGGCCGCATCCTCGTTCATCGCCTCCGCCGAGAAGACCAGGTACACGCGGCGTTCGGCCTCGAACGGCCGCAGGTGGAGGTCGCGCCGCAGGGCCCTGATGTCGCCGATCCTGATCTGGTCGCCGAGCGGCTCGACGACGTAGAGGTCCGGGTGGGTGCGCCGAACGACGCGCTCGGGATCGCCGATCAGTTCACCCGCGAAGACGAGGGCTGCCGAGCGCTTGCCCACCCCTGCCGGACCGTGGAACAGGTACGCGTGCGCGGGACCCTCGGCGAGCGCCGCGTCGAGCAGGCGTCGAGCTTCCGGCTGGCTGCTCAAGCCAGCGCCCCGGACCCGACGAGGCTCTGGCGCACGGCCTCCGCGAGCTCCTCGCGCGGAAGGGAACCGTCCAGCGGGACGATGCGCTCCGGGTAGCGGGCGGCTAGCCGGCGGTACGCGTCGTCGAGCGATCGCCAGAAATCGGGGCCTTCGCGCTCGATCCGGTCCCGCGCCGAGCCGCCGCGGTCGCGGGCTGTCTCCGGGTCGAGCAGGAGCAGGAACGTCCGGTCCGGCATGGCGTCGCCGATGAGCGGACGGTTGAGAGCGAGGACCGCCTCGACCCCCAGGTCGCGCGCGATCCCCTGGTACGCGAGTGACGAATCGACAAACCGGTCGCAGACGACGTCAGCGCCGCGCTCGAGCGCGGGCCGGATCACCCGCGCGACCAGCTCTGCGCGCGCGGCGGCGAACAGGGCTGCCTCCGACCACGGAGCGAGGTCGCCGCCCGACAGGAGCAGCTCCCGGATACGTTCGCCGAGCGCCGTCCCGCCCGGCTCGCGGGTCGCGACCACGTCGCGCCCTTCCCCGCGAAGCCGCTCGGCGAGCAGCCGCGACTGTGTCGTCTTCCCGGAGCCGTCCAGGCCTTCGAAGCTCACGAACATCGACGGCAAGCATACGAGCGCCCGCCTGGGAAGGAGCCCCGAGACGGGGAGCGAATCAGACCTCGCCCGTGGAGCACTCCCTTCCGATCGAGCCGGACGCGCGCCAATGGCGGACGCTGACGCTGATCGCGACCGTCGTGGCCACGATCGAGTTCCTGATCCTGTTCAGTGTGTTCGTCGCGAAGCCGCTCGTCGGGCACCTCAAGCGCGCAGCAGTCGCCAGCGCCACGGGCTCGACGAAGATCCCGAGACCGCCGCCCGTCGGGAAGCCGAAGCGGACCCGCGCGGACACGACCGTCCTCGTCCTGAACGGGAACGGCGTCACCGGCGCCGCCGGGGCCGAGGCGGATCACATACGCGCGCGCGGGTACCGGATCAGCGACGTGGGTGACGCGAAGCGCACCGACTACGTCAGCAGTATCGTCATGTACCGCTCCGGCTACCGCGCCGAGGCGGTACGCCTCGCGCACGACCTCCGCTTCCACGTCGTCGCGCCGCTCGACGGCATGAAGCCGCGCGATCTCCTCGGCGCCCAGGTCGCCGTCATCGTCGGGCGTTCCTAGCCTGCTTGTGCGCCTTTTCGAGCAGGGCGGCGAGATCCGAGCCGTAGCGATCCAGCTCCGCGGATCGAGTCAGAGACGCGAGCGCGCTCCGAGGATGCTGCAGGCCCTCGAGCTGAAAGGCGCCGAGGGCGAACCAGGCGTCCGGACTCTTCGGCTGCAGGTCGACCGCCTGCGCGTACCGGCGGTAGGCCTCGCCGAGGTCGCCCTGGATCCACTCCGCTCGCCCCCAGGCGAGCAGCGGGTCGATCGAGAGTGGGTTGAGGCTGTGGGCGTTCTCCGCGTCACTCGCGGCCGTGCCGAGCGCACCCCGGCCGATGGCGGAGTACGCCGCGTCGACCTGTCGTGCCGCCATCCACGGGGCAAGCAGGGAGCTCACGGCTACGAGGCCGAACGCCGCGGCGCCAACGGCCCACACGGGCCGGCGCACCGGCGCGGTCGCACGCACGGGAGCGAGCGTCCCGAGCATGAAGGCGACCGGCCCGGCGAGGGCGAGGAAGTCCCAGTCGAAGTCGACGAGCGAATGGACGCAGAAGGCGGCAACGGCGATCGTCATCGCGAGAGCCGCTCCGCGCTCGACGCCGTGCAGGCGACGAATCGTCACGACGGCAGCGGCGATGCCGGTAGCGAGCGCTCCCACCGCGAGGAGGAAGCCGACGACGCCCAGGTCGCTGAGGAACTGCAGGGGGAGGTTGTGCGGCTCGTCGACCGCGACGTTGTTCGTCCGCTCGATGCGGTTGATGAGCGGGAACGTTCCGGCGCCCTTGCCCTCGAGCGGGTCCTGGCGGAAGGCGTGCCACGCCTCGAGCCACCACAGCCAGCGGTTGTTCGAGCTCACCGACCCGAAGCGGTTGACGTCGTTGGTGACGACGCCCGCGTCCTCGCTCCGGAACGCGTCCCACTGCGTCCTCGCCCACGGCCCCGGCCCGCCCGCCCGCGCGATCACCACCACGGCGAGGACGACGACGGCTCCGGCAGCGACGACGGCGGCGGCTCGAACCCAGAGTTGCGCCAGCGACGCGCGCGGGGCCGGCCGGGTAGCAGCAGCGAGCGCAATCCCGAAGACGCCGATCGCGACCGCAACGAGGACGACTCCGAACAGGCGGCCGTCGTGGACGCGGGTCGAGTAGTCCTGTCCGTCGTCCCCCACGCCCGGCAGGGACACGGCAAACGCCGCCACGCCGAGCGCCGGGGCGACCGAGATGACGATCGCCACGAGGCTGTCGAACGCCACGCCGGCGAGGAGCACCCACGCCAGCGCGGCGAGCAGGGCAACCGCGACGCCTGCGCGGGAGTACGTGAGCACGCCGGCGACGGTGGCCGCGTAGACGAGCAGGACGCCACCCGCGCGCACGAGCGGACGGAACGACCGAGCGGACGCGAGCCAGAGGCCGAGCACGATTGCCATAGCGCAGAGCAGGGCGAGGCCGTTCCAGTACCCGATCGGGTCCCGCAGGCGGGCGATCCGCCCGCCGTCGGGGAACAGCCTCGGGACGATCTTGCCGAGCAGCGCCCACCCGACCACCAGCCCGAGCAGCAGAGCGAGTCCGCCGGCGATCGCCGTGCGCGACCCCGCCGCCCCGAGCACGAGGCCGAGCACGACGAGTGCGAAGTAGACGAGGTCGCGGTTGAAGTAGTCCCACGAGGCGTCCGCCGCAATCGACCACTGGACCGAGAGTCCGCTCCAGAGGACGAAGGCGCCGAAGAGCCCCACGAACGCGCCTCCGAGCCGGCCGAGCACGGGCCGGGGCAATGCCCCCGCGAGACTCGCTGCCGCCACGATCGCCGCCAGGAGGAGCGCCGCGGTGCCGAGCGGAAACACCCGATCGTTCCGCGAGCCCGCGCTGAAGAAAAGGATCGCGCCGACGAGAAGGCCCGCCGCGCCGAGGACGACGGACACGGCGGGCGCCGCGCGCATGGCGCCGACGGTACCACGACGCGACGTCGCTTCAGGTCTTACAAATGCGTAACAGGGAAAGCTGTTTACTGGCGGGAATGCAGGGGGACGACGGTGCGGACTGGTACCGTCCCCGAGGAGGGGCGTCCACGCAGGTCATGATGCGATCGCTGAAGAGATTGAGCGTGCTCGTCTTCGCCGGCACCGCGCTGATGCTCGTGTTCGGCGCCGGGAGCGCCCTCGCGCAGCCCTGCTGGAAGAAGCTGATCGACGACTGGTACGACGGCCGCATCGACGGTACCTACTCCTACGCGTGCTACCGCGCCGCGATCAAGAACGCGCCGGAGGACATCCGCCAGTACTCGGACTTGCCGTCGCAGCTCAACCGGCTCCTGCAGAGCGCGCACCTCGTGAAGAAGGGCGGGCAGACCTACGTTGCCTCCGGGAGCGGCGGACGCAGCGGCGGCCCGATCTCGTCGCGACAGGATCAAAGCCACAACGATCAGAGCCAGCTGCCGTCCGCGCCCAGGCGCGACCCGCCTGATCCGCCCGGCCCCATCCCGAAAGCCATCAACAGCATCGGACCGAGCAAACCGGACTCGTTCCCCATCCCGCTGATCGCGCTCGGCAGCCTCGCGGTGCTCCTCATCGCATCGGGAACCGCAGGCCTGGTCGCGAAGCGAATCCGCATGCGGCGGGCGCCTCCGTAGGCGGCGGCCTCCGCGAAAAACCCCTGCAAATCGGCATCCGTCCGGCCGCCGAGCTACGTTCCGCGGTCCCACTCGGGGCCGGACCAAACCGATACGCTTGGGAGGAACGATGGCGGCGGAAGAGACCCCTGCAGCCGTTCTCGACGACGTCGAGAACACGGTTGTCGACGACGAAGCAAGCCTTGCAGTAAGGCGCTATTTCACGATCCCTGGACGCGATCCATTCGACGAGATCGAGTGGGAGCCCCGCGACGCGTTCATCCCGGGGAAGGACAAGCCGGTCTTCGAGCAGAAGGGCGTCGAGTTCCCGAAGTTCTGGTCGCAGACGGCCACGAACATCGTCGCGCAGAAGTACTTCCGCGGCCGCATGGGCTCACCCGAGCGCGAGTCGAGCGTCCGGCAGATGATCGGCCGTGTCGTGACGACGATCGGCCGCTGGGGCCGTGACGGCGGCTACTTCGCGGACGAGGAGGAGGCCGAGACGTTCGAGACCGAGCTGAAGGCGATCCTGGTCAACCAGCTCGCCGCCTTCAACTCCCCGGTCTGGTTCAACGTCGGCTTCGAGGAGAAGCCGCAGTGCTCGGCGTGCTTCATCCTCTCCGCCGAGGACTCGATGGAGTCGATCCTCGACTGGATCCGCAAGGAAGGCCTGATCTTCCGCGGCGGGTCGGGCTCCGGGATCAACCTCTCGACGCTGCGTTCCTCGAAGGAACAGCTGTCGAAGGGCGGCTACGCCTCCGGTCCGGTGTCGTTCATGCGCGGCGCCGACGCGTCGGCGGGAACGATCAAGTCGGGTGGAAAGACGCGAAGGGCGGCCAAGATGGTGGTGCTCGACGTCGACCACCCGGACGTCGAGGAGTTCATCTGGTGCAAGGCCCGCGAGGAGCGCAAGGCGCGCGACCTCGAGGCGGCCGGTTGGGACATGTCGCTCGATTCCGGCGACTGGGCGTCGATCCAGTACCAGAACGCCAACAACTCGGTGCGCGTGACAGATGCGTTCATGGAGGCTGCCGAGGCGGGGAAGGAGTGGAATCTCACCGCCCGCACCGACGGCACGGTCGTCGAGACGGTCGAGGCCCGGAGCTTGTTGAAGCAGATGGCCGAAGCCGCCTGGGAATGCGCTGATCCTGGCGTGCAGTACGACACCACGATCAACGCATGGCACACGCTGCCGAACACGAGCCGGATTACGGCGTCGAACCCATGCTCCGAGTACATGTCCATCAACGACAGCGCTTGCAACCTCGCGTCGCTGAACCTGATGAGGTTCCGGCGCGAGGACGGCGAGCTCGACATCGAGGCAATCGAGCATGCCGTCGACGTGATGTTCCTCGCGCAGGAGATTCTCGTCGGCTTCTCGTCCTATCCGACCCCCGAGATCGAGCGCAACGCAAAGGCGTTCCGCCAGCTCGGCCTGGGGTACGCGAACCTCGGCGCGCTGCTGATGGCGCGCGGCCTGCCGTACGACTCGGAGGAGGGCCGTGCATACGCGGCCGCGATCACGTCGCTCATGACGGGCCGCGCGTACCGGAAGTCAGCCGAGATCGCCATGCGGATGGGCCCGTTCGCCGGGTTCTCCCAGAACCGGGCACCGATGATCGGCGTGATGGCGAAGCACCGCGCCGCGGTGGGGAACATCGAGGGCGCCGCGTCCGTGCCGGCCGACCTCCTCACCGCGTGCCGGAAGGCGTGGGACGAGGCCCTCGACGCCGGAGAGGTGCACGGCTATCGCAACGCTCAGGCGACCGTCATCGCGCCGACCGGAACGATCAGTTTCATCATGGACTGCGACACGACCGGGATCGAGCCGGACTTCTCGCTCGTCAAGTCGAAGAAGCTCGTCGGTGGCGGCGAGATCACGATCGTCAACAAGACGGTGCCGATGGCGCTCGAGAAGCTCGGGTACGCGCCACGCGAGAACGAGGAGATCGTCGCGTTCATCGACGAGCGGAATACCGTGGTCGGGGCCCCCTACGTCAAGACCGAGCACTACCCCGTCTTCGACTGCGCCGTCGGCGAGCGCGCCATCCACTACATGGGCCACGTGAAGATGATGGGCGCCGCTCAGCCGTTCATCTCGGGCGCGATCTCGAAGACGGTCAACCTCCCGGAGACGGCGACGGTCGACGAGGTGGCCCAGCTCTGGATCGACGCGTGGAAGCTCGGCGTCAAGGCGATCGCGATCTACCGCGACGGCTCCAAGACCGCGCAGCCGCTCGCCAAGAAGGACGCGGCCGCGCCGGCGCCGCTGCCCGCCCCCGCCCGGCACCGGCTGCCCGACGATCGCACCGAGGTCGGCCGCAAGTTCCGCGTCGGCGACTACGAGGGCTACATCCACGTCGGCCTGTACGACGACGGCACGCCCGGCGATGTCTTCGTCGACATCGCCAAGGAGGGCACGGCTCTCGCCGGGCTCATGAACTGCTTCATGATGGCCGTCTCCATCGGCCTCCAGTACGGCGTGCCGCTCGAGGTCTGGGTCTCGAAGTTCGCGCATATGCGGTTCGAGCCGAGCGGGATGACGAACGACGCCGACATCCGGATGGCGAAGTCGATCCCCGACTACGTCTTCCGCTGGATGGGCAAGAAGTTCCTCGACGCCGACCAGCAGGAGGCGGTCGGGATTCTGTCGCCGGAGGTTCGCGCGCGCCTCGCGCAGCAGTACAACGGCGGCGCGACCGACGCCCCGGCGGAGGCGCCCGCCGACGCCGAGCCGTCCGATCCCGCGCCGCCCGGCCAGACCGCGCTCTTCAACTCCTGGGAGGACGCCGTCGAGTGCTCGAAGTGCGGCGGCCGGATGATCCGGACGGGCGCGTGCTACACGTGCCGCGACTGCGGCAACAACACCGGCTGCGGGTAGCACGGGGGAACCCGGGGGTTCCCCCGTGAGCCCCTCCTTAAAAGTTGACGCGCTAACCGCGGTGTGGCTACGGCCGGCGAAGCCGGCCTCCGCCAAACTCACTTACTTCCTGCGTGCCAGAGGTGAGTGTCACAATCGGCCGTCGCGTCGTCGTAACGCCTGGAAAGATGATCGGACCGATGGATGACCGGGAGCCGGCCGCGGGACAACGATCGTGCTGCCTCGCAGGACGAGCCAATCGTCCGGATGGCGACCGACTTGCGCTCCGCTTTCGAGCGCTTCGCTGCCGTCGCCTAACCATCTAGCCCGACGCATCATCGCGTGCGCCTGAGCCGCACGACCGCGGCCGCCGCATCCGACGTGCCGGGCTCCTGGTAGAGCATCTCGAGCGTGCCGTTCGCGCGCAGGGCGGCGTTGATGTCGCCGTCCGTGTCCACGGCCCAGATGTGGCGCGCCTAATCGACGACGACGTCCAGCCGCTCGAAGGCCGTCCAGCGTCCGTTCTCCCGGTGCCGCTTCCTCCCGATCACCGCGGGACCCGAGACGCGATCGAAGATCACGTCCCACCGGTCGCTAGGACAATCGCGCTGACATCGCCGCTCCCGCACAGGCAAGGACCAGAACTGACCGCCGAATCGACATCGAACCTCCCTTGGTCGCGACTTCCGCGCTCTCCCGACCCCCGATGCCGCCAGTAGGTACGGTGACTCCATGAGCGTCACGCTCGGCTCGTCCGACGTCTACCCGTACGTCTGCGGCGTGTATACGTGCCGGTGCGGGCGCCGCGCCGTCCGGCATGGTCGGAACGCGGCCGAGCTACCGGCGGGCTGGATCGAGATCGATGACCAGGGGGACGCGGAGACGCCCGTCTGCAACACCTGCGCCGAGAAGCTACGAGACCGCGAGAGGTCGCCGCGGGCCTAGGCCGCCGCGTCGCCGCGGATCCGGTTGTGCAGCGGGACGACGCGCGGCTCCACGGGCCCGAGCCCGGCAGCCTCGCCGGCCGGGCCGATCTCCTCCTCGGCGAAACGCCCGAACGACTCGGGTGAGTCCCAGACGTCGACGACGATCAACCCGTCGTCGGTCACTGCCGCCACGTGCGACACGGACGGATGGTTGCTGCCGTCGCCGGCGTGGGCGTCCATGGAGGCGGTCGTTGCGTCATAGGCGTCGGGCCCGAAGCCCTCGAGCTCCAGGAAGACAATCACCCCGGGCTCCGTGCCCTGCCCCTCCGGGATGTGGTTGTGCACCGGAGCCAGGCGGGGCTCGACCTGCGGAACCTCGACTCCGGCCTCGCTTGCAGCTCCCATGCCGCTCTCGAAGAAGCGCCCGAACGCTTCTCCCGACTCCCAGACGTCGACCACCAGGAGCCCGTCCTCGGTCGGCCCCGCAACATGGGAGATCAATCCCTCCGGTGGGTCCGACTCGCGGAAGCCCATGGCCTCGATCAGGCGGTCGTACTGCTCGGTCGTCATACCCTGGATCTCGGCCACAACCATGACGGTCATACCTGCTCCTTTCCATTCGTCACTCGCTCCACCAGCCTGGGACCATCTCGACGTCGGCGCTGCCCGTGCCCGGTGCGCCGAAGACGAGAAACTCGATGCCATCCGGCCCGGCCTCGAAGGCGCGCGTGACGCCCGCTGAGACCCGCACGGTGTCCCAGCGGCGGACGTCGCGGACGTCGTCGTCGAGCCGCACACGGCCGCCGCCGCCCACGATCACGTACAGCTCTTCCTCCTTGTGGTGGCGATGCCCGAAGGCGCTTCGCCCACCGGCCGGAAGCCGCTGGTAGCTGAGCCCCGACTGCTCGCACTCGAGCGGCCGGGTTGCGAAGCGGGCCTCGAAGCCGGGCCCGAACCCGAACCTTTCCGCCGAGTTCTCCAGCTCCTTGAGGTTCTCGATCGTGTAGTCCGCCATTCCGCCCCGCCTCAGTCGTGCCGGCGCAGCCAGGCGTCGACGACCGTCATGTAACGCTCGCGCTCCTCCATGAAGGGCGTATGCGACGAGGACTCGAAGATCACCTGCTCGGTCTGCGCGATTCCTGAGACGAGCGTCTCCTGCAGCCTGGGTGTCGCCTCGTCGAAGCGGCCCGACACGACAAGCGTCGGCACCTGAATGCGGTCGAGTCGGTCGAGCACCTGCCAATCCCTGATCGTGCCCGTGACGTGGAACTCGGACGGACCGTTCATCGTGTGGTAGACGGTGGGGTCCTCCGCAATCGCCGCGAAGCTCGCCGTCAACTCCTCCGGCCACTCGTCGAGCCGGCAGAGATGCCGCCGGTAGAAGACCATGCAGGCCTCCTCGTACTCGGGATCCTCGGTCGTCCCCGCTTCCTCGTGGCGCCGAAGCGCGGCCTCGACCTCCGGGGGCAGCTCCTGCCGGAGCCGGTTGCACTCCGTGACGAAGTCCGGGAACGATGCGGCGGTGTCGGAGAGCACGAGCGAGCGCAAGCCGGCCGGCTGCGTGATCCCGTGCTCCTGCGCGAGGAAGCCGCCCCACGACGAGCCGAGCACGTGATACCGATCGCCGATGCCGAGCTGCTCGATCAGGTTCGCGAGCTCACGGACGAAGAGCTCCACGGTCCAGAAGTCGCCGCCGCGGTCGGGCAGGTGCGTGGATCTGCCGTTGCCGAGCTGGTCGTAGAAGACGAGCGAGCGGCCCGCGCTGGCTAGGTCGGCAAGCGGAAGCAGGTAGTCGTGCGTCGCTCCCGGCCCGCCGTGCAGCAGCACGACCGGCGCCGGGCCGTCGCGTTCGCCGGCGCGAAGGTCGCCCTCGACGCGGTACCAGGTGCGGTACCCGTCGAAGTCCGCAAATCCCTCGTCGCCCGCCAAGGGCAACACTCTCGCACAGGCGACAGTTCGCCGCCCAAGCGGCTAGCCTCGGAGGTCGTGTGAGCGATACACGGGCAGTCGCCCCCGGGAATCGGGGGGGAAGGGTTGCGCTAGTGGCGGGCGCGACCCGCGGTGCAGGCCGTGCGATCGCCGTCGAGCTCGCCCGCGCAGGCTTCCACGTCTACGCGACTGGTCGCAGCAGCCGGACTACCGGGCCGTCTGAGATCGGTAGGCCCGAGACGATCGAGGAGACTGGAGACCTGATTGCGGCTGCTGGAGGCACGGGGGCGGCGCGCGTGGTCGATCACGAAGACCCTGCTTCGGTTGCCGAGCTGGTCGCGGGCATCGAGCGCGAGCACAGCCGACTCGATCTCCTCGTAAACGACATCTTCGGCGGTGACAGGTACATGGAATGGGATAAGCCGCTGTGGGAGCACGAGTGGGCCGGCGGGCTACGGATGCTGCAGATGGGCGTGCATACGCACCTGATCACTTGCCGCGCCGCGATCCCGCTCATGTTGCGCACCGCCGGGGCTCAGCGAAGCCAGGGGCTCGTGGTGGAGATGACCGACGGCACCTCCGAGGCAAATGCCGACTTCCGGCGGAACGTCGGCTTCTACTACGACCTCGTCAAGGCCAACGTCGAGCGAATCGTGAGGGGTCTCACCGCCGAGCTGGAAGACAGCCCCGTGACGGCCGTCGGGGTCACACCCGGCTGGCTGCGCTCGGAGAGCATGTTGGAGAACTTCGGCGTCACGGAAGCAACCTGGCGCGATGCCTTGAAAGGGCGCCCTGGATTCGGGATCTCCGAGTCGCCTACCTACGTCGCCCGAGGCGTTGCGGCACTCGCCCGGGACGCAGATGTCGACCGATGGGCGGGCACGATCATCAGCGCTCGCCAGCTCGCTGACGCGTACGGCATCACGGACACCGACGGGAGCCGGCCGGACTGCTGGGGCTACCTAGCCGCCTACGGCTGGGACCAGGAAGACGGTCTGGGCATCGACCAGTTTCGCTGACTCGCGAGTCACCCCGCTAGGTGTCTAGAGCGAGATGCGTGAGACCGTCCCCGATCCCTGGTTCGCCACCCAGAGCCTGCCGGCCGCCTCGATGACCTACCTTGGCTCGGCGCCGACTCGGACGGTGCGGGTGACACGACCGCTTGCCGGGGTCGACCCGCTCGACGACGCCGCGATCGTAGAGGCTGACCCAGACGCCGCCCTCGCTCGCCGCGAGGACGCCTGCGGCCCGGCCGCCGAGCTTCTTCGTCCAGGTGACCGCTCGCGTCGAC
>Ga0075434_100005213_pt1 | contig 11805 bp, 19 predicted proteins | sample RhiMethybrSRZTD3_FD_75298 | JGI IMG/M metagenome (GOLD analysis project Ga0075434, IMG submission 75298) | Populus rhizosphere microbial communities from Tennessee, USA - Rhizosphere MetaG P. TD hybrid SRZTD3 | ecosystem: Host-associated > Plants > Roots > Rhizosphere > Soil | place: USA... | reverse complement strand
CTCGCGAATGTGCTCGGCTTGATGGACGACATGCCGAAGCCCTTCCTCCTGGTTCGTGAGGTCAAGCAAGAGACCAAGCTCATGTCGGATAAGCTCGCGCGGCGCTCGAAGGAGTTCGGCGAGATGGCCAGCGGCTACCTCAAAAAGGGCGTCACGCCGAAGTGCACCTATGTCATCAGCGCCGCTGAATCGTACATGACGGTAGCCGGGGCAGCGCTGGCGGCCGCAGCGAGCGCCCTGGAGGAGCTGGAGCCGCTGGTGAACAAGATCGAGGACGAAGAGGGGAGGACGCCGACGGAGGCTCCGCCACCACCCGAAGCGCCAGCACCGACGGCCGCCGAAGCGCCGCTCGGCTGAGCCATGGACCCGGAAACGCGCCTGCCAGTCGGGCGCGTTCCTCTTTCTAGGAGATAAGGCATGAGCGACGAGAAGAGCTTCAAGGGCGAGTTCGGCGGGTGGACGCTGGGCAGCGACATTCCCGAGCACCCAACGGCCGATCTGCAGGTGACGGGTGGAGACGGCACGGTGCGCATCTACCAGCTCTCGCCCGATCACCCGCTGGCGCAGCAATTCCCGCTCGACAACCGAGGCCCCAAGGTGTGTGGGGTGTGCGGGGAGAACGAGAGCGCATTGCTTTCGTATGGGGTAAGCTGGCTTTGCACAGACGCGCTGGCTTGCGATCGCCGTTTTGCTCAGAAGATGATGAAGGCGCTCCGTAAGGAGGACCCGTCATTCGGGATGGCGTCGAGCCTCCCTCCGGACCCGCTACACCCCACCGGGCGCTGTACGTGCGGCGGTGAGGGTCGCTGCGCCTGGTGCCAGGAGGTCTGCGCCTGCTGCGGCGGCATCGGGGTTTCCGATGAGCCTTGGTACTCTTGCGAGGAATGCAACGGCACCGGCTACGCCGATGGGTTGGAGCTCCCGGCTGAGGGGCGCGCCGCCAAGATAGAGGCCATCCGGGCTGGAGACGTCGATTACGAGGCGCTGGGCTACCCGGAGACGAAGATCGAAGAGACGGATCTCAACAACCCGTTCTGGCTCGCCGCCCATGTTGGCAACCTGTCTGGCGAGTGGGCCGCTAGCATGGTTCGCATCTTCGAAAAAGATATCCCTGGCGCTACGGATAATGGTTGACGATGACGTTCCGGATAGCTACATTCATCACATCAGGCGGCGACGCGAATCGCGAGCCGACGAAAGCTCTAAAGGAGTTCGATCATGAGTGATGGTGAAAGCGGTTTCGGCGAGCCGACGGTGGTTGCGGGTGAAGGCGACAGCGCAGCGCCGAGCAAGGCCTTCGAGCGTAGCCCGCTGAAGGTTCTGGAGTCTCTCTCGGGCAAGCCCCTGCAACAGGCGATGAAGGCGATCGAGTACATCGACGCCACGCAGGAGCGCCAGCGGAAGTTCTTGAAGGTGTGCTCGCCCAAGGCTCTGAGCCTGATCGCGGAGAACGGCCCGGAGTATCTGAGCGCCGTTTCCGCAGCGGCGGAGTGAAGTTCATCGGGACTGGCGGAGGATAGCGCCTCCTTAGCGGCCTAGGATCCCGCAGCCAGCCCCGGCCAATCATGGGCGAACTTGGCAAGTAAGATAAGTCTCGACGTAAGTCGCTTTGGGCGAAAGCCTAAGACGCAAGTGAGCGCCGAAAGCCACTAGTAGCCCGCCAACTTGGGGCTCCCGTACGAGCTGTCCCCCCCCCGGCCTACGGGGGCCCCATCTAACCAAGTGCTCTCCAACTTCTCGACGGGTAACCGGGAATCTCTGGTGAGTGCGCGGCCAGCGAGGTCCATGCTGCGAATGGATCCCCTACGTGGAGCATGGGTTATTGCGGCTCCGGGCGACAAGCGACCTGCCGTTAGTGGCCGCTCTCTCTGGGAACCGTAGAGTAAAACGGACCGTCTGTTCCCCAAGTTCCCTGGCTACGTGGGAACCGTGATCTGAGTCCTCCTCGCCTGGGTGACTGAAGGACCTAAACCAAGGTTGGGTACGTAAAGCCCTTCCACCTCTAATCCGCCGCTAAGGTACCGGCTATATGCCGCCTAGGCGGGCTTGACCAGCCCCCATCGTGTTGACGCCCGGTGGGGGCTTCTTTTACCGACCAACATTACGGGGAGTCATGAAGCAGGTCATCGTTACGGGCTCTCGGCTATGGCCGAGTAGGACAACGCTTTGCGAGGTGCTCGATGAGCACGACCCTGAGCTGGTGATCCATGGCAACGCGCGAGGCGCAGACCAGTTCGCTCACGAATGGGCGGTGCGCAACGAGCGGCAGATCCATGCCTTCCCTGCCAAGTGGACGACAACTCCCGGCAAGAGAGCTGGGCACATTCGCAACGGGCTGATGCTCGACAGCTACCCGGGCACTCTCGTACTGGCCTTCCCGTATGGCGAGGCGAAGGGAACGAGAAACTGCATCGAGCAAGCCGTCGAGCGCTTTCACGAGGTCAAGGTGTATGACCTGAAGGGGCAGGTGATTCGCCACCTGATGCCGGACGAGGCTGAGACGGTTCGCTCGGCAGACGACTAAAGCAGTAGCCCACCATCACGAGAATGGTGATGATGACTGCGGCCTGAGGCCAGCTCAAGTCTTCCCACATCAGCCACCCTCACGCCAACGGTCTGCACCGACCCTGCGAACGCACTCGGCGATGAGCTCTATCTCACGCCCGGTCAGATAGACCATCCCAGCCCCATCTTCCCCCGACTCGGCATCGACGGCTCGCTTCACGAGCACATACCGCTCCATCTTCTCTGCCAGAGTGATGAGCTCTGAGGAATGGACCGTAACGATTAGAGGCTTGTTGTCGTTCAACACGAAGAGCAAGTGGAAGGAGAGAGGCAGGAGAGATACGGGGGGAAGTATCCCTTTGGTCCTGCCCCCCTCCCTTCCGGGGGTAAGGCGGGGCGAAGCCCCAAAGATGAGCGCCGTAGGCACTTGGTATGAAACAGAGCGCTGTTCTTAACCCACCTCTGAGACCGACCCCATACGCCATAGGCTTGAGCCGTTCGGACAGAACGAGCCCCTCACCCAAGGTGCAGAACGGAACATAATGCGGCTCGGCGATACCGTCAATCTGATTCGTAAGATCAGTAACGAAGTCCTGCCTGTAGAGCTCATTGAAGTTCTCGTCAGGAGCAAGACGCCAGCTGTTGTCGTCCGGTGGAAGAGCGACCGGGCTCGATACAAGTTGGACCTTGACAAGAACCTGGTTCTGGCCATCGACGCGACGCCTCGGAGTCGCCAAGCCATGAAGGTTTGGTATTCGATATCCGAGGAGCACCGGAAAGCGTTAACCGAGTTGTTTTGGGATATGCGGAAGAAAGGACCGAAGTAATGGGCGACGAGTTGAAGGCGACGAGAGAGCTGGAGGGGTTGCGCGAGCAGATTAACGCCGTTGCTGACCATCTGGAGGACAACGAAGACGTGCTCGATGGCTGCTTTGATGTCGAGTGTTGCGTCGGCATCCTGCGTAGCCTGCTGAATGGCGCTACCGTTGACACCATCGTGGAGGGCTATGGCTTAGAGGTGGAGGAAGACGGGGTTTAATGGAGCCTTTCGAACACGGGGCGAGCTTGCTCGGCACGTGGAGAATCGCGGAGTAATCTGATGGAACCGTTTCTCCCTTGGCCCGGGTCGAAAGCGAAGTGCTCCAAGCACATCATCGAGGTGTTTCCTCGCCGCTTCAACACCTACTATGAGCCTTTCCTCGGGTCAGGGGCAATCTTCTTCAAGATGAACGATGTGCCGGCAAACAAGTTTGCCCGTACCTTCGAGCGAGCCCGGCTGAGCGATACCAACGCCAAGCTCATCAACTGTTGGAAGGCGGTGATGGAGCGCCCGGAGCACGTGAAGACGATGTTGGGGCATTGCCTGGATCGGAACAGCGAGGAGTTCTACCAGGCAATGCGTTCCCAGATGAGCAACCCGAGTGTGTTCCTCTATGTGATGCGTGCCGCTTTCAGCAGCATGTACCGGGAGAACTTGAAGGGTGAGTTCAACGTACCGTGGCGAAAGCAGGACTTTGAGACGAACGGGAGGAAGATCTCGTTCGACATGGAACAGCTCGATCAGTGCTCGCGATACATTCGGGAGAAAAACGTCGAGCTATCCGTTGCACCATGGATAGACGCGATCCATGATGCAAAGGCTGGAGACGTTGTTTACTTCGATCCACCGTACCTGCCCTTTACTGAAACAGGCTTCGTCAACTACGTGGCCGGCGGGTTTGGCGAAGGGGAACACGTCTTCTTAAGGACGCAGTCACGGATATTGTCAGAGAAAGGGGTTTTCGTTGCGCTGTCCAATTCGGACGTACCAGCGTCCAGGCGCATCTACGGAGACCCCGCCAAGTTAATCAGCGTGGCCAACAGTGTGAAGGCCAACGCTACGGACAAGGGCACGAGAGCAGAAGGACTATGGGTATGGGAGCCGAGATGAGCGAGATCGAGATTGGTGTTGGAACGCTGAGGTTCGAAGGTAACCCGGCGAAGCTGTACGAGGCGCTGGCAAAAGCCCAGGTTGGCTTCACGCCTATCCCGAGGAGCAAGACGGGACAGAGCGGGAACCGGAACTTCAAGTACGCCGATTACGCGACCATCATGCGCTGCGTTCGTCCGGCGCTCGCCGAGAACGGCATCACTGTCCTTCAGCCGCTCCATAGTGCCGATGGTAGCAGCGTCACTACCACCATCCTGGCAGGCCACGGCGCAGCAATTATCTCGTCCTTTTCCTTCCCGAATCAGAAGGATCCGCAGGACTTCGGCAAACACCACACGTACTATCGTCGGTATCAGCTTCAGTCGATGCTCGGCCTGGAGGGTGACAAGGATGCTGACGACCTGCCGGACGTGAATGAAGAGCACGCTCAGCAGCAGGGATTCACGGATGCTGCCCCTCCAGTGAAGGAGACCAAGCCCCCGGCAGCCCCAAAAGCCAGCGCCAATGGGACGGCAAAGCCGGCCCCGGTCTCTGCGGAGCCGAAGCCTGCCGTTGCGAGCGAGCCGAAGACCAACGGCTCTGCGAAACCATCCGTCGATTCGACGGCAAGTTCTGAGACCAAGATGGAAGCCGTTCCTTCCGCCGAGAAGATCGTCGAGGGGATCGCTCCCGAGAAGCTCAACTCCGCGCTGACGGCCTGCATGAAGCAGTTCACGCCGCCTTGGAGGCTCATCAACGTCCGCGAGTTCTTCGCTGAGCACTTCGATCCGAACAGCGAGATGCCGCACCCGGACAACATGGACCCGGCGCTCAAGCGCCGTATCCTCGCCAAGATCATCGAAGTGAAGAACGTGGCCCCGTTCTGACGTGACTGCCTACCGGACATCACGTCGGCCAGCTTCGGCGGTTAGCGGTGGCCCTACTCTGCTCCCGGAGGAGAGCAGTCAGAGGGCCGCCGGTATCGCGGTCGACATGGCAGTGATGAACGTCCAGTACCTCAACACGCTGTCCACGTTCCTGCCCGAAGGGGAGATGTTCCACCTCCAGATGCATCTCCTCTATGCGCTCATCGACACGATGGGGGCAACGGCAAACGTGGACCCAGAGACGGTGCTGGATCTGGCGGCAAAGTACTTCAAGAATCTGAGACGAGAGAGAAACGAATATGGACGAGACAGAAGGGATGACGGAGCGCGAGAAGATCATGTGGAAGCTGATCCACGACATCGCGGAGCTTCTGATTAGCTCCTCCGAAAGCGCGCATGACAGGTACGAGCTCAACGCCTTGCTCCACAACGCGAGGATCGAGATGGCGGACGTCAAGAGGAGTGAAGATGCGACGCATAAGCTCTCTACCCACCGCTGAGTTTTGTCCTCGCGTCGACAAGATCGGCCAGGATGTGGAGACCACTCAGTCAGCGCGCTCCACCATCTTTCACGCCTACTGTGAGACCGGCAAGTGGTCCAGTGACCTATGGACCCTGCCAGAGAAGGATCGGGAGGAGATCCAGAAGTGGCGCGTCCCGATGCCCTTCACCTACCGCGTTGGCGATGTCGCCCACATGCTCCAGTACAAGAACGCCGTAAAGGAGATGCGGGTAGCGGTAGACAAGAACTTCAAGGCGGTGGCTGTTCCCGCCGCCGTGCCGCAAGCCGAGATTGCCGAGCGCTATCCCGAGGTGATGATCTGCGGGCACCTCGACATGGCCTGGCTGCTGCCGGAGCATGACTTGGTCATCGTGTGCGATATCAAGTCGAGCATCTTCGCGGTGAAGGAGGGCAACGCCTCGCTCCAGCTTCAGGGCTACGGCTTGGCAGCTTGCGCGGTAACCGGGCTAGGTCGCTACGTCACGGCCATCTGGGATGCGGCCGATGGTCGTTACCACGTCGCCGGCCAGGCCATCGAGGTGGATGGCTTCGAGGCGGCCGACATCAAGGACCGTATCCGCGTCGCTGCCGCAGAGCGCGATGGCAACTTCCGGACGGGCACCCATTGCTCGCATTGTTGGAAGCGCACGCATTGCCCTGCTCATCTGGCCGACGTTCCCGAGGGCGAGTTCAAGGCTCTTCTTTCCGGGCAGGCCACTGAAGCCGACGTGCGGGCCGCTCTTGTTGGCAAGAAGCGTCTCGAAGATCTGCACAAGCGTGTGGACGAGGCCTGCAAAGCGTGGGCTCAGCAGCATGGACCCGTGCGCAGCGAGGACGGAACGAAGTGGTGGCGTTGCGAGCTCAGGACGCGCAAGGGCGGGCTCGACCATGACGCCATCTGCCGGGCGCTTGGGGAGCCCAACCTGGACAAGTTCTACAAGCCGCCGTCGGAGAGCACCCATCACGACTGGCGCAAGATCGACTAATGCGGCTTCGGTCGCATCAACAGAGAGGCAAGGTTAAGAGATGGCCCAAGGCAAAAAGCAACTGAAGATTGCGTACCATATCCGGAAGGAGGAAGGGCAGGAGAAGCCCTTCTTCAACCGCATCGGTCGCGCCTTCGAGAACAGCGACAAGAGCATCAACCTGATGCTCGACTACATCCCGCTTCCGGTGGTCAACAAGAACGGCACGGTGGAGCCGCTGGTGATCAACATCCGGAACTATGAGCCCAAGGAGAAGAAGGACGACGAGTCTTTCGCGGAGTGAACACTAGCCGCGCTCGTTAGCGGCTTAAGATGCCGTGTGGCCCCGAGCGGCCTAAAAGTCGGGGCAGCTTACCCATGTTTCAATCAGACGTTGCCGTGTACATCAATGGAGTTGACGATGACTTGCCTCGTCTGCCTTTGCGTCCTTCTGCCGCTGACGCACCTAGGCTGGCGCTTGTTGCGCCGAAGAAAGAGATTGTCCTCCGTGATTATCAGCAAGCGGCCACGGAAGCCTGCCTCCGAGATCTGAAGAAGTTCCGTTCCTCGCTTATCGTCCTGGCCACCGGGCTAGGCAAGACGATCCTCTTCTGCAAGCTCGTTGAGCAATGGGAAGGGCGAGTGCTCGTGCTCGCTCACCTCGAAGAGCTGCTACAGAACGCGCGCGATGACCTACGGTCCATTACCGGAGAGGCCATCGGAACCGAGCGCGGTGATGAGCACCACGAGGGCGAGCGTATCGTTGTCGGCCTCATCCAGTCCGTTCGGACTCGGCTCCACCACTTCAAGCCCAACCACTTCTCGCTCATCATCATCGACGAGGCCCACCATGCAGCCAGCAAAGATTACCGTAGAGTTATCGATCACTTCCCCGGAGCAAAAGTCGTCGGCCTTACTGCAACAGATGGCAGAGCTGATGGAAAAAGCCTTCCCTTTGAGACTTGCTCGTACCGTATGGATATCCTCCAAGGGACTGAGCAAGGTTACCTGGTACCTGTTACCGGAAAACGAGTCGTCATCACAGGACTCGATCTCAGTCGTGTAAAGCGCAAGGCTGATGGCGAGGGCGACTTCGATGAGAAGCACCTCGACGACGAGATGGTGAAGAACACGGCTGCGATAGCCGACGTGCTCACCACCGATTACATCTGGGATAAGGGCATCCTGTTCTTCCCGGGCTGCCAGAGCGCTCAGCTGACGTGCGAGATGCTCAATGAGCGGGAACCAGGGTGCGCGGTCTACATCGATGGGAACATTGTCGGCGCTCAGCGGCGCGAGCTGATTGCCAAGCTGAGGAACGGGGAATCGCGATGGCTGTGCAACGTGGGCATTGCCACGGAGGGATTCAATTGGCCAGAGGCTTCAATCGTGGGGATGTGCTCCCCCACCCTTTCGAGACCTGCATACGCTCAGCGCGTTGGCAGAGGCACTCGCCCATTAGCGGGCTTGCTGAATGGGTTGTCGACAAGTGCAATGAGGAAAGCAGCTATCGCGGCTTCGAACAAGCCGTGTATGCTCATCTTGGACTTCGTTGGCATCTCTGCGAACCTGGACCTGATAACGCATGAGTCGTGGCTAGAGCCTGCCAACGACACCTCCGATGACGACATGGAGACGTTCGGCACGGTGGAGAAGGGCGAGGGGGAAGTGCCGGAGGAGGAGTTCGAGGTTGACCCCATCAATCTGAACCTCCGAGCAATCGCCAAGGCCGTCCGCTCGAAGACGACTCACGAGTATGACGAGTTCGATCCGTTCGAGGCCTCTGGCCAGAAGAGCGAAGGTATCGAGCTCAAGCTGGTCAGTGGACTCGGCAAGGATCCGCCCATCAGCTACAAGCAGTATCGCCAGCTGGCCAAGTACGGCGTCGGCGACGAGACGCTGACGAAGGTGGAAGCCCAGAAGATGATCGGCTTCCTCGCCGGTGAGGGATGGGTGCTGCGTGGCCCCAAGCTCAACGTACTGAAGAAGATGTACCGCGAGATCTTGGATGCTCGGGAGTCGTTCGGATGAGCGAAGACATCGTGACGGTCGAGGAGCTTGCGGTGTACCTCCGGTGCAACACCAAGACTATCTACGACGCGATCAAGCTCGGACAGTTGCCCGGAGCCCAGCGCCTTGGTAGGGTTATTCGAGTCCACAAGCCGACCGTGGTTGCATGGCTGGTCAGTGGCAACGAGTTACCCAAGCCAAGGAAACGACGATGAGCGTCTACAAGAACAACCGGGACAAGTGGTGCGTTGACATCGAGTGGGCAAAGCCCGATGGCAGCACCCAGAGGATTCGGAAGACTTCTCCGGTTCAGACGAGGGTGGGTGCCGAGCGATACGAGCGCGAGATCCGTAACGCTCTCGGCGACGGGACTTACGGCATCGTCAAGGATGAGGACGTGCCGACCGTCGGGCACTACCGAGACGCCTTCATTCAGTGGTACGCCAACGAGGGGAGCAAGCCCGCTTCCATCAAGCGTCGAACGGAGCTGTTGGATGACCATGTCATCCCGCTGTTCGGCAACGTCCGGCTGAACAACTTCGGCGAGAAGCAGGTTCAGGAGCTCAAGACTCGTCTTGCGGGTCGCAAGTCGAAGTCCACTTACAACTGCACCGTTGCCACCATCAACAAGCTCCTCTGGGCAGCGAAGGCCGAAGGGCTCTTCAGCTCGGAGCCGTTCAGCTTTCCATACTTCCCCCGTGGCAAGGGCAAGCCGAAGTACTACCGGAAGGAGGAGCGTGTAGCGGTAATAGACGCCGCCAGACGTGTGAGCAACCTTGCTTACCTGATGGTGTTGCTCGGTGTGGATGCCGGCCTTCGCCGAGGAGAGATGCTTGGGCTCGATGGTGCCAACGCCAACTTCGAGACAGGCAAGCTGGAGATCTGGGAAGCCGAGTACATAATCGATGACAAGCGCAACGCTGGCACTCCGAAGAGCGGCAAGATGCGTACGGTTAAGATGTCGCAAAGCCTTCGGTTCGCTCTTGAGCTTCGGATTGCCGAAGTCGGCTACGGGCGGCTCTTCGTCAACGCTGACGGCGAGCAGATGACCAATTACGAGATGCGTTGGCTGATGCAGAAGATTCAGGAAGCGGCCGGCGTCAAGGCGTCCGGTGACCTCCACATCCTGCGTCACACGTTCGGCTCTCACCTGGCGCTGGCCGGCGTTCCCCTGAGCGTCATTCAGTCGCTGATGGGTCACAGCAACATCCAGAGCACCATGGTTTATGTGCACTTCGTGCCCGACGATCAGGACGCCGCGATGGACCGCATGGAGAGTTACCGGCGGCAACCTGGCGGCAACGGCAACGGCAAAAAGGGGGAAACAGCCTAAAACAAGCTTCATTCGCGCTGCCTAACCGATGCAATACATCTATGGTAGCCGTTTCCGGGCCCCTAGTCAATTCAACGACTTGGGGCCCAAGTACCCGATTCGACTCGAAAACCTATACGCCGTCACGTGGGGCCACCTGCCCCCTCCTTCCGTCTCATTCCGCCAGCTGACGGCAACCTGGCGGCAACAAGGACACCATGGAACTCCGCATCAAGAAGACCGACGTCCGGGCCATCATTCCGACCCGCAAGAAGCCCGGAGACAGCGGCCTAGACTTGCACGCCATCATCGACGATGGCTACGCCTGGATCCTTCCCGGCGAGCGGCTGCGCATCATGACGGGCATCGCCATCGAGCTGCCGGAGCCGCAGCTGGAATCGACTGGGCTTGGCTTGTGGGGAAAGGTCCGTGGCTACGAGGCCCAGGTCCGACCCCGCTCCGGCCTGGCGGCAGACGGCATCCTCTGCTCGCTCGGGACCATCGACAACGGCTACCGGGGCGAGATAGGGGTCACCTTATTCAACCACTCGTTCGATCGCTTCCGGGTGCGTCATGGCGACCGGATCGCTCAGCTGGTCATCTGCCCGGTTGTCTACCCCACGGTGGTTGAGGTAGAGGAGCTCTCGGAGACTGAGCGGGGCGCTGACGGCTTCGGCTCGACAGGGGTATGAGCGACAACGAGCGATACATAACCGTGGACCCTTGCTCGGACCACGCAGCGGTTATTCACGCGGTCAAGGTTGCCAAGTACGGAACCGAGCAATGCATGACGGCGTGTGTCTTGCTGACAACCAAGTGCAAGCAGGACGGGCACGGAATACATACTTCAACAGCAGTGCTCAACCCGACAGGCAACATGTCACCCAGGGAAGCCAAGGCCCTATGTAGTCGGTTGCGCTCATTGGCGGACGAGCTTGAGCAAAGGTTCAACGGATGACGAAGGAACAAGCCGAGTACGTCAAGGATCTTCGCTGCTCCGGAGCAACGTATCGGGCGATAGCCAGGAACTACGTGCGCAAGTATCCGGAGCACCCAAACGATCCCGAGAACCACTTCGAGGGGGAATGGCTCGTTGTAGAGGCGTCGCTTATCCTTGTTGAGTCGGACAAGACATGGGACAACGCTGGGCTCGAAGCGTTCCCGCAACGGGGGCCAGAGTGACTGACGAGAAGCCGCACATCCTGAAGTTCGAATCGGACGACTACTACGCCGGAGCAAAGTCAATCCAGTTCAATCTCGATGGCGTCGGAGCGATTGACGTGATGATGGACGCTGATGCTAGCGGGGTTAGCGCGAGCATTACGTACTATCTGATGGTTGACGACATACGGAAGCTCATCCCGAGACTACAAGAAGTCGTCGATCGTTTCGACGCGAAGTTCAAGAAACCGCAATGAGCTTCCTCAATGACCGCTGCGATATCTGCTACAAGCTGGTGCCCAAGGGAACGCCGGAGCAAGAGGAGGCGGCCATAGCCGCAGCCAAGGCACGGGGCGATTGGGAGCCGGACCCGAGGAAGCGGGTGCTCGTCTGCGATCCATGCTGGCAGCGGGCCATCAAGCGGGGTTGGAAGCCGGGCTATTGCTTCGTCTGCAAGCAGGCGCTACCTCATCACAAGTTGCAATGCCCGCTTGGAAGGGCGAACTGATGGATGTCCCCCGACGCATCTACAAGCAGGCTTGTTCGCATTGCCC
>Ga0075434_100005210_pt1 | contig 11808 bp, 11 predicted proteins | sample RhiMethybrSRZTD3_FD_75298 | JGI IMG/M metagenome (GOLD analysis project Ga0075434, IMG submission 75298) | Populus rhizosphere microbial communities from Tennessee, USA - Rhizosphere MetaG P. TD hybrid SRZTD3 | ecosystem: Host-associated > Plants > Roots > Rhizosphere > Soil | place: USA... | reverse complement strand
GGCCAGTACGTCACCTTCACGCCCGAAGAGATCAAAGCGCTGGAAGAGAAAGCCACCGGCGCGATCGACATCGTGGAGTTCCTCCCCGCCGAGCAGGTGGACCGGATCTGGTTGGACCGCACGTACTACCTCGGCCCGGACAAGGGCGGCGAGCGCGCGTACAAGCTGCTGGCGGAAGCGCTCGAGCAGACGAAGCGCGTCGCCATCGGTCAGTATGCCGCGCGCGGCAAGCAGTATCTCATCATGGTCCGTCCGGTCGAGGGCCGGCTGGTGATGGAACAGCTTCGCTACGCCGACGAGATCCGCTCGATCGCCGAAGTGCCGGTGCCGAAGACCGAAGTGAAAAAGCCCGAGCTCGATCTCGCGGTGAAGTTGATCGACCAGGCGGCGACCGAGGAATTTCATCCGGAGAAGTACAAAGACCACGTGCGCGAGCGCATCATGGAGCAGATCGAGCGCAAGGTCGAGGGCAAGCAGATCACCGAGGAGCCGGAAGAGGCGCCGAAAGCCAAGGTGCTCGACCTCATGCAGGCCCTGAAGCAGAGCCTCGAGGGCGAGAAGGAGAAGCCGGAACCGAAAGCAGCCAAGCCGGCCAAGCGCCGGAAGGTCGCGGGAGGCCGCTAGCGCATTATCTTGGGGCGACCTTCACCGAGGGACCCCAGTGCAAGACACGTACGCGTCGAGCGGACCTGGATTGGTCTTTTGGATCGTTTGGGGCGTCGTCATCATTTTCGAAATCGCCAGCTATTGGAGGGTGTTCGAGAAAGCTGGCAAGCCGGGCTGGGCTTCGATCATTCCCATCTACAATGCGTTCGTGCTGCTCCAGATCGTCGGCCGGCCGTGGTGGTGGTTCCTGCTCTGTCTAATTCCCGTGGTGAACATCGTCGTCGGCATCATGATCACCCTCGATCTCGCCAAGAGCTTCGGCAAAGGCGTCGGGTTCGCGGTCGGGATCATTCTCCTCGGCTTCATCTTTATTCCGGTGTTGGCGTGGGGTGATGCTCAATATCAAGGACCCGCCGCCGCCATCCCTGTGAGCTGAGCCGCGAGCTTCGGGCCGACGCCTTGCTCTTCGTGCTTGAAGAAGACGAAGGCGTCGGTCCAGCCGGACCCCGCCTCTCGAAGTTTCCCCAGCCAGTCCTTTAGCTCGTCTTCGGAGTAGCCCGTATCGCGCAGCCGCGCATAGCCGAAGTTCGCGGTTGCAACGAGTGGCGTCGTTCCTTCCTCTGTATCCGCGACACACAACGCCGTGTTGGTGCTCCGCAGAAGCTCATAGACGTCGTCTGACCACCACGATGCGTGACGGAACTCACACGCCGCGCGGACATCCGACGGAAATTGGGTGAGTAGATCACTGAGCCGGGCGAGGTCTTTCTTAAAATTGGGGGGTAACTGAAATAATACCGCGCCCAGTTTGGCATTAAGCTTGCGAATGGTTTCGACGAAGAACCGGAGTGGGTCGTCGATATTCTTCAGGCGCGTGATGTGGGTGATGCGCTGCGGCGCTTTGAGAACGAAATTGAATCCCTCCGGCGTCGCCGCATCCCAGCCGGCGATCGTCTTTGCGTTGGGCATGCGATAGAACGTGTAGTTGATTTCGACGGTGCCCAATTGTTGAGCGTAGTAGGCGAGCCACTTCGCGGTCGCCAGCTTGGGCGGATAGAAGCTTCCTCTCCACTCGGGGAAGTTGTAACCGGACGTACCGACGTGCAGCCGCAGCATGCGCGGCAAAACTAGTCTCACTCTACTTGATCGGGGAGTCGTTGCAATGAGAAAGCTTACGTACACATTCGCGGCGCTCGCGTTTGGCCTCGCCGCCTGCGGGACATCGGCGGAGACGGAGCGCAAGCTGGCCGAGCTGGAGCAGGTCAACGCGCAGAAAGACAGCCTGATGCAAGAAGTCGCGATCAGCTCGCGGCTCATCAGCGACGTCAACGTCGAGCTCGCCAAGGCGAAGATCCGCAACGACCGGCTGCATGTTTCGAGTGAAAGCCCGATTACCGCCTCGAACGACACGCTGATCGCCAAACTGCGCTACGTCGTGGCACGCGTGCGCGAGACCGAAAGCGCGCTGAGCCAGAGCCGTCAAAAGGTCAAGAACCTGACGGCGCTGTCGGACAGCCTGCGGGCCGCCTACGACTCGACCGTCGGCAATCTCCAGACGGTGATCGCGTCGCAGAAGACGACGATCGATCTGCTCACCGACCGCGTGAACGCGCTGACCGAAGAGAACGTCGCGTTGCACGACAGCCTGGCGACGGGCTACTACGTGATCGGCACGCGCGACCAGCTGAAGAAGCAGGGGATCCTGACCGAGCAGGGCGGCGGCCGTGTGCTGTTCGTGCTGTGGAAGACCGGCAAGACGCTCCAGCCGGCCCGCAATCTCGACCCCAGCCTGTTCACGGCGATCGACACGCGGAAAGTGACGCAGATTCCGCTGCCCGTCGCCAGCGCGTCGTACAAGGTCGCGTCGCTGCAGGACCTCGACTACGTCGAGGAGCAGCGTGATGGCGGCAAGTACACGGGCACGTCGACGCTGACGATCACGTCGCCGGCCGATTTCTGGCGCAACTCGAAGTTCCTCGTCATCATCATGGAAGGCGCTTCGAAGCAGGTTGCCAGACAGGCCCAGCAAACCGCCGAAGACCGCACCGCAACGCGCTAAAACGCTGACGAATCGTCAAACGCCCCGCATCTCGAAAGCGATGCGGGGCGTGCTATTTTTCTGCTCATGAACCGGCGATGCTGGCCCACCGGCGATGATCCGCAGATGACCGCCTACCACGACACCGAGTGGGGCGTCCCGGTTCACAACGACAAGCAACTCTTCGGCAAGCTCGTGCTGGACGGATTCCAGGCGGGATTGTCATGGGCCATCATCCTGCGCAAGCGCGACGCGTTCCTCAAAGCGTTCGACGGCTTCGACCCCGACCAGATGGCGCGCTACAACGCGAAGCGGATCGCCAAGATCCTCCGCGATCCGGGGATCGTGCGCAACAAACAAAAGGTCAAATCGGCGATCGGCAACGCGCGCGCCTATCTGAAGATGAAAGAGGCCGGAGAATCGTTCGACGAGTTTCTCTGGCAGTTTGTCGGCGGCAAGACCAAGGTCAACGCCTGGAAAACGCTGAAGCGCCTTCCCGCCGAGACCAAGGAATCGGTCGCGATGAGTAAGGCGCTTATGGAACGAGGCTTTCGCTTTGTCGGTCCGACGATTGTCTATGCATTCATGCAGGCGGTCGGAATGGTCAACGACCACCTGGTGACATGCGACAGATACGGTGAGCTGCAAAAAGAAGCCGGGAGCCGGGAGCCAGGATCCTGACTTCCAGCTCCTAGCTCCATTATTTCGCCCGCTCCAGATACTGGCCCGACCGCGGATCCACCCGCACCTTTTCACCCGGTGAGATAAACTCCGGCACTTGAACGGTCACGCCGTTCGACAGCTTCGCAGGCTTGGTACTCGCAGTCTTCGTCGCGGTCTTCATCACCGGCGACGTCTCGACCACCTTCAACTCGATCACCGACGGGAGCTCGATGGCGATGGGCCGTCCGTCGAGCCACTCGACCTGCACCACCATCTCGGGCTGCAGCCAGGGCGTGTCCTCGCCGACCGCGCGCTCGTCAAGCGTGAACTGCTCGTACGTCTGTTGATCCATGACGTGCACGCCGCCCTGATCCTGATAGAGCACCTGCATCTCTTTCGTGTCGAGGCGTGCTTCGTTCACGAAATCGGTAGCCGCGAGGCGCTGATCGAACGTGTTTCCGGTAACGAGATCGCGGAACCGCACCTGCACGAACGCGCGGAGGTTACCCGGGGTCCGGTGCGTGAAGTCCATCACTCGACAGGGCCGGCCATCGACCATGACCACGTGCCCTTTACGGATATCGGTTGCTTTCATGGGAGCGGGAACATAAACCGGCTGCGTTAGCACTCCAAGGCCCTGAGTGCCAGGCACGGGCTGTGTCCAAATGCCGCATTGTGTGGCCTGAAAACAATCATATCGTGTGGGGGATCACAGCTTAAGGTCTTGAAATCCAGCTAGATAGGTGACCGGCACCATCTTTGCCTCTCTCTCGGTTGTAAGGAGGGATGCATGATCAGGCCCATCATCCATCGCCAGCTGACCCGCGGCGACCTCGCGTGTCTGGTTCACGAGATCGCGCGCATGGATGTCTCGGAAGGACGCGAGGCCGATCAAGCGCTGCAGGCCGGCGCTGTGGATACGGTACTCGATTCCCCCGCCGCACTCGAAGCGGTCCTGGGTCGCGGCGGCGCGCCCGCTCCTCTGCCCCTCACCCTGCTCTGGTACATCCCGATCCGCGCCGAGCTGCGTCATCGCGGCGTGACGGACATCTTGCTCGCCGATTACGCGGCCACACTGCCCGTCGTCTTTGCCGAGTCGCAGTCGCAGCGCGCGATCGCGCAGGGTGAGAACGGCATGGCGGAGTGGTGGCGCTATGTCACTGGACTGCCGCAAGGCACGGTTGCCCAAGCGGAAGCTGCGGCGGACTCGGCCGCGCTCGCGCTGTGGTGGTCCGGCTGTTTCCCCGAGTGGATCGAGCGCGGCGGCCGCGGCGGCAGCGGCGGTGGGATGGTGCGCGCCTATGTGACATTCGCCGGGCGCATGCTGGCGCTCGCCGCCGATCTGCTCGAGGCGAAGTCGCCTGAGGAATCGTCGCTATTCGCGCGCGCCGCCGAGGCGCGCACCGAGTTGCACGCGGCCCTCGCCGAGGCTCGCGTCGATTATATCGGCGAAGATCCGCACAGCAGCGAGAGCCGCCTCAATCGGTTCTTGAAGCGGCTCGCCGACAACTAACTAAAGGCGCGTAACGCCTTTAGTTTCGCACCCAGGTCCCAATCAGTTCCTGGAAACTCTTGCTGCGCTCCGTGAGGTCGACAGGCGTCACCGACGGATCCTGCTTCACCTGCTCCACGCGCTGCAGATTCGACACCGCTTTGCCGTAGGTCCCCTCGATCGCCAACGCGGCGCGATACTGCTCCACCGCCTGATCGAAATGGCCGGTCAGCTCGAGTGCCATGCCGAGGTTATTGCGGAACGCCGCGACCGAATCCTCGAGCTCATTGGCGCGGGCGAGCGGACCGATCGCGTCCTCAAACCGCTGCACCTGCATGTACAACACGCCGAGGTTGTTCATCGCCCACGTGTCGCTGTCGTTCTTCGCAATCGCCCGTTGATACGCGACGATGGCGTCGTCAGTCTTGCCCAGCGCTTCGAACGCGCGTCCCTGCAGCCGCAGCGGCTCACTCGACGTGGAGTCGAGCGCGATCGCCCGCTCGATGTGCTCCAGCGCGCTGTCCGGCTGCCCATCCTCGAGCAGCACGCGACCCAAGTTCAGGTGACTCTTCACGTGCGTCGAATCGATCGTGAGTGCCTGCACGAACGCGCTTTCGGCCTGCGCGCGGTCGCCGGACTTCCAGGCGGACAGGCCGAGCATGTAGAAGCCCCAGCCATTGCTCGGGCGGCTCTCGGTGTAGGCCTTGAAGAGCGTCGTGGCGTCATCGTAGCGCCGCTCGCGATATGCGGAATCGGCGATCTCGAACGTCACTGGCCCGGTGACGACCAGCGCGGGTTTGGTCGTAGTGCTACTGACATTGCTGACAGGAACATTGCCCGTCGGTTGTGAGGTCGGCTCGCTCGCGCGCGCCTGATCTGGATGGCGGTCGCCACAGGCGGCGAAAGCGTACGCGGCGAACGCGGTGATGACCAGCATGGCCATCAGAATTACCGGAAATCGCAGCGTGCGGTTGGAACGGTCCAGCTCGAATTGATACGACATGGCTCCTCCGGGAGCGGGGTTCGCTCATCGGAAAAGCATGCAGGGTACCAGCTCTCGGCTATCGGCTATCGGGTTGTTCGAAAATGACTTACCGAATTGAGCCGCACCTGTTGTGTCCGGACAAACACGCTAATCAGAGCCTTTGGTGTCTCGCTGTACTCCTAAGCGCCGCATGACTTTCAGTAAGCTGGCGTGGTCCGCGAGCCCAAGCTCCCTCGCCGTCTTGGTGACGTGCCAGTCGTTGCGCTCCAGCGCCTGGATGACGATCTGGCGCTCGGCTTCCTGCTTCTGCTCCTCGAAGGTGCGTGGGGCGTCCGATGACATGCGGCGTGCGGCGTGCGGCGTGCCAGCGCGGAGCTCCGGCGGCACGACGTCCCGGGTGAGTTCGTTCCCGTCGCTCGCGATCAACATGCGCTCCACGGCATTCCGGAGCTCGCGAATGTTGTTGCGGCGCCAATCGTAGGCCATCAGCGCTTCGACGGCGTCGGCCGCGATGGTCTTGGGCTTCATGCCAAAGCGCTCGCATGTGGCGGCCACGAGATGTTCCACGAGGGCCGGAACGTCCGACAGGCGATCCCGGAGTGGCGGGACGCGTAGTACGTGGACGTTGAGTCGATAGAACAAATCCTCACGAAAGCGGCCTTCAGCGACCTCCTTCTCGAGATCGCGGTGCGTCGCCGCGACCACGCGCGCATTCACGTCGATCGTCTTGTTCGCGCCGATGCGCGTGACTTTCCGTTCCTCGAGCACTCGGAGCATCTTCGCCTGCGCGTTGGCCGGCAAGTCCCCAATCTCGTCGAGGAACAGCGTACCGCCGCTCGCCGCTTCGAACGCGCCTTTCCGCGTGGCCGTCGCGCCGGTGAAGGCACCGCGCTCATGGCCGAACAGCTCGCTCTCGACCAGCTCATGCGGCAACGCCGCGCTGTTGAGCGCGACGAATGGCCCTTTGGGGTTCGCGCCAAGCCGATGGAGCTCACGCGCCACGAGCTCCTTACCCGTGCCGCTTTCGCCTACGATCAAGACAGCGCTCGGCACCGGCGCCACGCGCACGATCGCTTCCTTGAGCTTGGCCAGCGCCGGGCTCGTTCCAATGAGCGGCGTCTCGAGGCCAAAGCCGCGGCGCAGCGATGTGACCTCAGCGCTCAGGCGGCGGCGTTCGATCGCGTTCTCGACCTCTTGCGCCACGCGCTCCATCGGCTCGGCCTTGTCGATGAAGCTGTACGCGCCCAGTCGAATCGCTTCGGCACAGCGGTCGTAGTTGCCGGTGCCGGTGTACACGATGATCGGCACCCGCAGTCCCAGGCGCTCGACAGATCGCAGCACCTCGAAGCCGTCCATGCCAGGCATCTCGAGATCGAGGATGACGCAGTCGATGGAGTCCCGCGTCAGGCTTTCGAGAGCGGTCCTGCCGCTCTTCGCGATGAGTGTCTCGTAGCCGCGCAGCCGTTTGAGGTCGTACGCATACTGCTCGGCCATGGTGGGGACGTCGTCGACGATCAGGACGACGGTCATTGTGCGGGAATCTCGACGATGAAGGTGGATCCTTTCCCAGGCTCTGTCTGGACGTTGAGTGATCCACTCGAATCCAGTACCAACCTTCTCACGATGGACAGTCCGAGACCAGTACCGCCGGTCTTTGTCGTATAGAAATCATCGAACGCGCGGTCGAGCTCTGCCTTGCTCATCCCCCGCCCGGTGTCGCTCACCGCGATCCGCACCAGGTTCCGCCCCTGTTCGGTCGTAACCGTGACCGAGCCGCTCTTGCCGTCGAGACTGTCGACCGCATTACTCACGAGATTCTCGACGATCCGTCTGAGCACGAGCGCATCGGCTGAGACCGGCGGGAGCTGATCCGCGAGCTTGGCCTTCACGAGTGTCGATCCGCCGATGGTCTCACGCACGACTGCGTTCACATCGGTCGACTTGCGCTCGGACACCGGCGACAGCTTGGCGTAGTTGGCGGCGAGCGTCTCGAGATAGTTAATGCTTGATTCTACCGTTCCCTGGCGCTCCGTAAACACCTGCGGCAGCTCGTCGGGCGTGTCGCGCGCCACCTGCGTGAGATGACGGAACACGTTGCGCAGCGGCGCGAGCCCGTTCTTCACGTCGTGATTCACCTGCCGCGCGAGATCGCCGATCGCGATCCGGCGCTCCATGTCACCGATGCGCGCTTCGACGGGCTCGCTGATGCGGGTCGAGAGCCAGGCGGCCAGAATCAGCGACGCCAGTGCCGCAACGAGGATCGCCACCGCGAACCAGAGATTGACGTTGCTTTGGAGCGCAGCCAGCAACGTGAGACGATTGGTCACCACGATATGGGCAAGCTTGATACTCTTGGGCTCGTCCACGGCATCCACATAGGGCAGCGGCGTCTTGCTCACCACATATCCGGCCGAGTCGGAGCTCGAGGCAAGTGTGCTGTCAGATCCGACCTGCAGTGCGACCCCGAACTGGGGATCGGGGGCGAGCCGCGCGAGATACGCCGAGTCTACCGCGATTCCACCGACGAGGTCGAAGAACTGGCCGGCGATGCGGACCGTGTCGGGACGCGCGAGGACGAGGAACGGACCCTCGGCGGTCGCGGCGCGGATCAATGTCACCCCGCCAGGCAGGGCGAACGCGCCGACGCGGTCGAACTCGTTTCGGAAATGCCCGGAGGACACGACGCGGCTCTCGCCATCCTGGATTTGCAAGAAATCGAGGCCGGCGAGCCGCATCGCCTCGCCCGCGAAATCGAGGATGTACGTACGATCGTCGCCGCGCAACACCGCACTCCGGAGGTGATTGTCCGCGACCATCCGCTCTTTCACGGCGCGCAAGCGACCGGAGATCCGATCTTCTTCACGCGTCAGGTCACCCTGGATCACCTCGACCAACGCGTTGACGCGGTCTCCGTATTCTCCGGCAACGCGCCGCGACATCGCCGTCCGAATCCCAAGCCCAAACACGAGCAGTGGAATCAGCACCACCACCCCAAACGCGATGAGGAGGCGCGTGCGGAATTTCACGGGCCCTTACTCGGGCAAGAGATGGACGGTTCCATCCTGATCCACCACCCACCGCGCGACGCCGCGGCGCACGATCGCCGTGGCGCGCGTATCGACCAGCGCCGTGAACGTGGCCGGCCAGGTCGGCAGGAGATCTTTGGCGGCGCGGCATACATCGGCGGTCACACGCGGCAGCGCGACGACGTAGCCCCAATCCTTGCCGGACCCCAAGGCATCCCTGAAGTCATCCGGCGCGCGACCCGTCGCCACCGCGTGAGTGAGCGCGGCCAGACGCCCCGCCAGCTCTCGGGCGGTGGGATCGGTGCGAGTGTACAGGATCCGCTTCTGACCGGTCGAAACCGGCGGCGAGCTTGCTTGGGCGCTCTGGGTTCCCAGACCGCAGGCCTTGAGATCGAGCCACCAGAAGCCGCCGTCCGCGCGCCGGGCTTCAACGCGCACCGACTGTTCCAGGCCATCGAAGCGCGTGGCGCCGGCCTCGGCGGTGACGTAGACGTACGTGCGATCCCACGGGAGTGCGACGACCGTGTGATTCTGCAGCGTTGCCGCATAGTCGCGGAGCGCGCGATCGCGCGTCACCAGGAGATCGACACCGGCATCGAGCAGGTCTCGCGCGTCTCCGGACGCGGCGAGCTTGAAGACGAGCGTATCGCCGCGCGGCGTGTGCGCGCGGATTTCCTTCGCGCTCGTCGTCGTGCTCGTGGCCCAGTAGGTACCGGTGCCGATCGGCCAGCTCGAGTCGGGCGCGGGCTTGGTGACGGCCAAGCCAAGGTCGCCCAGCGCCGTCGGCACGTCGTCCCGCGCCTTGGCAAGCGCGACCGCGACGACTCGATTTTCGGGCGCGCTGAGTGTGTAACCAGCCCCCCCTTTGCCGAAGACCACGTCTTGCGCCGTCAGCGGGACGCCGTCCCAGAACTGCGCATTGTCACGCAAGCGGAACGTCCAACGGCGGCCGCCGTCTTCCCTGTCCCATTTGTCGGCAAGCTCGGGATGCGCATGGCCGTCGCAGTCGATGCGGATCGGACGCTCGTACAGATGCCGGAATACCAAACGCTCGGCGTCGTTACGCGGCAACGGCGCGTGGCGCGGATCGACGGAGTCGGTCAGGCCGATCGTGATCGTCGCGGCGTGGCCGGACACGTCGCCGGTCGAAAGCAGGCAGCTCTCGTCGGAGACTTCGCGCGGCGCGCCACCGGTCGAGGGCGTGACGCCGACGCGCGGATGCGCACACGCCGTGCCCGCGAGCACAGCAAGCAAGATGCTTCGATTCCGAAACATGATTAACGATAACATTTGCGGAGACACCGTTAGAGGGTGAGGTTTCTCTCCATGGGACTCGCACGCACGCTCCTGCTCAAAGCTTCCCGCAGCGAATGGCTCGCCCGCCAACTCCGCGAGCGCCGCTTCTTCCAGCGCGCCGTCAAGCGCTTCATGCCGGGCGAAGCACTCGACGCGGCGCTCGAGGCTGCCGGCCAGTTTTCCAAGGCCGGACTCGGCACCGTGCTCACGGAATTGGGCGAGCAGGTCACGAACCGCGCCGAAGCCGCCGCGGTCCGCGATCATTACCTCGGTGTCTACGAAAAGATTCAACGCCGCAAGCTGCCCGCACATGTTTCGGTCAAGCTCACGCATCTCGGCCTCGATGCGAGTCGAGAGGGATGCGTACAGGACGTGCTCAAGCTTGCCGCCCGCGCCGATCAGGCGCGGTCGTTTCTGTGGATCGACATGGAAGAATCGCGCTATGTCGACGCCACGCTCGACGTGTACCGCCGCGCCAAGGCGGAATGGCCGAATGTCGGGGTCTGCTTGCAGGCCTACCTGCACCGCACGGCGAAGGATCTCGAGGCACTGCTCGCGATCTCACCGGCCATCCGGCTGGTCAAAGGCGCGTACAACGAGCCGGCCGATATCGCATTCCCCAAGAAGTCCGACGTCGACGAGAACTACCGGCAGCTCGCCAAGCGACTCTTGGCGGAGGCCGGCCGGCAGCGGGCCAAGCCGGTGTTCGGCACGCACGACCTGTCGATCGTCGAGTTCATCCGAAAGACGGCTCTGGAGCAGCGGGTGGACCCGTCTTCATACGAATTTCACATGCTCTACGGGATCCGGGCGGACGAGCAGCGAAAACTGGCCTCGATGGGGGCCGAAGTCCGGGTTCTGATCAGCTACGGGAGTGCCTGGTTCGCCTGGTATATGCGACGGCTTGCCGAACGCCCCGCCAACGTGTGGTTCGTGCTCCGAAACGTCGTGTAGATTACCGATATGACTTCCACCGTCGCCCGTCCACCGCAACGCGAATCTCGCGACTCGGTCGTGATCCGATTCGCCGGCGATTCGGGCGACGGCATGCAAGTCACCGGCAGCCAATTCACGCTCGAGACCGCACTCGCCGGCAGCGACTTCTCCACGTTCCCCGATTTTCCCGCGGAGATCCGCGCCCCCACGGGCACGACGTTTGGCGTCTCGGCGTTCCAGATTCATTTCGGTGGCGGCGACGTGATGACGCCCGGCGACGCGGTCGACGTGCTCGTCGCCATGAACCCCGCCGCGCTGACCGTCGAGCTCGATGACCTGAAGGTCGGCGGGACAGTGATCGTCGATACGGCCGCCTTCACGGAGCGCAATCTCAGCAAGGCCGGCTACACCCTGAGCCCGCTCGACGACGATTCGCTCGCGCGCTATCAAGTCCTGAAGTTCGACATCACCAAGCTGACCGCCGATGCCGTGAAGCCACACGGGTTGTCGTCCCGCGAGGCGCATCTCTGCCGCAACATGTGGGCGCTGGGTCTCTTGCTGTGGATGTACGGGTACGAGCGTACCGCGTCGGTCGAATGGCTCAAGAAGAAATTCGCCAAGAAGCCGGTGATCGCGGAGGCCAACATCGCCGCGCTGAATGCGGGCCACGCGTTCGGCGAAACGGCGGAGATGACGGAGCACCTGGTCGGCTATACGGTGCCGAAGGCCGATGTGCAGCCTGGCCGTTATCGCACCGTCAGCGGCA
>Ga0075434_100005206_pt1 | contig 11812 bp, 8 predicted proteins | sample RhiMethybrSRZTD3_FD_75298 | JGI IMG/M metagenome (GOLD analysis project Ga0075434, IMG submission 75298) | Populus rhizosphere microbial communities from Tennessee, USA - Rhizosphere MetaG P. TD hybrid SRZTD3 | ecosystem: Host-associated > Plants > Roots > Rhizosphere > Soil | place: USA... | reverse complement strand
ATGCTCACCCCGTCGAAGCGGCTCTGCACGTGGCCCTTGATCGTGGCCGGGGCCTGCACCCCGAGGGTGTCCAGGATCGTCGGCACGATGTCGATGGCGTGGTGGTACTGGTGCCGTATCCGATAACCCGGGCCGATGAGGCCCACAAGCTGCTGGGCGAGATCGGTGAGGGAGCCGGGCGGATCTCGGCGATCGTCGGCGCCATGCGGTCGTATGCCTATCTGGATCAGGCCTCGGTCCAGATCGTAGACATCACCGAGGGGCTGGAGAACACGCTCGTGCTGCTGGGCAGCAAGCTCAAGGGCGGCGTGGTGGTCCGCCGCCAGTACGCCGAGTACCTGCCCCGCATCCAGGCGCACGGCAGCGAGCTGAACCAGGTGTGGACCAACATCATCGAAAACGCCATCGACGCGATGAGCGGACGGGGGAACATCACCGTGCGCACCGCGGCGCGCGACGGCTACGTCCTGGCCGAGATCGAAGACGACGGCCCCGGGATGCCGCCCCAGGTCGCCGCCCGGGTGTTCGACCCGTTCTTTACCACCAAGCCGCCCGGCAAGGGGACCGGGCTCGGCCTCAACATCAGCCACAACATCGTGGTCCAAGAACACAAGGGCCGCATCGAGGTCGACTCCCAACCCGGGCGCACCACGTTCCGGGTGCTCCTCCCGATCGCCGCCCCGGCCTGACCCCGCCCTCAGGCCTCACTGAGGTAGCGGTGGACAAGCATCACCGCCACCGAACCCTATCCCGCCGCGGAGGCGACCCGCTTGACCGAGCCATGGCGGACGTCACCGGCGGCGAACACACCGGGGACGCTGGCCTCCAGCAGATAAGCGCGACGGCCGAGCGAGACAGGCCGGACGCTCACCGCCTACAGCGCCGAGTCCGGCTCCGCATCCCAGGATGCGCTGAACCTCCTCGCGGGCTGGTCAGCCACGTTCGACCATGCGGCCGGTGCATCCGTGCGCCAGGCATGCCAGCAGCTGGCCAAACACCCAGGCTACCCAGCGCCATAACTACCTTTTTCGGCGCGCCATTGACGGGCGGCCGAATGGGTTCGCGATCACCTGTATAACGGCGGATCGGTCCGGCACTGCCGACCGGGCGGGCGGCCGAGGCGCAACTTTAGCGGCCATCCCCCGTCGACTGCGGGTATGGGCAGCCGACTCCGTGGGTGGGAGGATGCAAGATTCGAACGCGCGAGGGGTTGCCTCCAGCACGCTTCGGCGGCGTGCGCATGGGCTCGGCGGCCCGGCCGGAGACGGGGAAGCTGGCACCCGGCTTGACGGGCGCGTCTGCCTGGACGAGGGCTTCTACCTGCACCGACAGGGATCCGCCGGGGTCTCCTCTCAGATCATGTCCGCTGCAGTGCGGGGCAGGAGTTCGGGTCCGAGCCAGCCAGCCGCGGGTATCTCGGCCCTATCAACTGAGACCATGTGTGGCCCAAAACTGAGACCACTGCGGTGCCCGCCGCCACCGAGCAGGCACAAGGGACTCGCATCATCGCAGGTCAGTGGCGGTGGAGGTGGGATTTGAACCCACGGAAGACTTGCGCCTTCACACGCTTTCGAGTACTGCGCACCACCGTTCACCGGCGTCCGCCAACGTCCGTGACCAGCGCGAACGCGATCAGGCGAACACCGGTGAACGGCGGCGGACGGCGGTGAATGAGACCAAAACTGAGACCAGGCGCGATCTGCTGTCCCCTGGCGGCCGAGCCGCCGCTGAACAGGCTTGATGGCTGCAGGTGCAGTCGCCACAGGCCATGGGAGAGACTCGTGCCGCGTGCTAAATCGCGCCGTTGCCGATTACGGGCGGCGGAGTGCTGGGCCGGCCGTGCAGGTCACCGTGCGCAGATCTTCCGGTTCTGGCGTCCTGGTTGCCACGCGATTGTGCCGGGATCATGGTGTGGGTTCGTCGCACGGTTATCGGTTCAGCCGTTGATCGAGTTGGCGGTGTCGGTTGTCGTGGGTCAGCGTGCTGGAGCCGATTAGCTGCCTCTCGCGGCCGGGCCGGGTGGTGGCTGTGTTTGCCCTATGGGGAGGCCTCCCTCCGGGCCGGGAGCGTATTGCTCGTCGCCCGTTGGGAGGCTCTCCGGTGTTTCGGCTTCGGTGGGTGCTATATCGGGCGGCTGGATTGGGTGCGCGTCATGGTTGGTGCCCCGGGCGGGTGCGTGCGGCAAGTTGCCCGAGTAGGGAGGTGAGGTTGTCGCGGGGGTCGGGGACGCCGCGCGCGGCGGCGCGTTGCTGGGCGGGCGGCTGGCTGGCGGCTGGCGTCGCGGACAGTCCCTGGCGTGCCGCCAGGGCGGCTGGGACCAGCAGGACCACGCGCAGGTTGCCGTTGGGGAGTGTGCCCAGGCATGCGATCTCGCCCCGGTTGCTGATGTAGAACGCTTCGGCCAGGTGCACGGGGAAGCGCCCGATCAGGGTGTTGAGGTCGTAGGCGGCGCCGTGTTCCCACAACACCGCGGCCAGGTTGTTGCCCTGGCAGTCGGTGTCGGCGCCGACCGCCTGGCCGCCGGTGTTAACCACCCAGGCGATGCTGCACCGGGCGTTGCCGGTGGGCGGGAGATCCCTCATGTGGCCGTGGGCCCACAAGAACCCGTGCTGCGTCTGGCTGCCCGGCACGTCGGCGAACCCGGCCACTGTCCCGGTGTCGTTGATCCAGTTGGCGATGCCGTTATGCCCGCCGAGGGTGCCCAGGTCCACCAGCCGGCGCCCGTTCCACAGGAACGGGTGGAACGTTTGGTCTCCGCGCAGGTCGCTTCCGCCGACTACCTGGCCGCGGTTGTTCATCCAGGTGGCGAAGCCGAACTTCCCGCCGAGCGTGCCGAGGTCTTTCATCACGCCGTGCTGCCACACGAACGGGTCCATGGTCGGCAGCCTGGTCACGGGGTTCTTCGTGGCGTTGGTGAACGATTCTCCGGCCACTTGGCCCTGCTCGTTCACCAGGCCGCTGAGGGAGTCGGGGCCGCCGAGGGTGCCGAGGTTGCGCGGCTTGCCGCCTTGCCACAGGGTGGCCCGAACCTGGGTGGCGCTGGGGTAGGGGCTGAACACGTGCGCGTACGGGTCGCGGATCTTGTTGGCCGCGAGCCCGGCGACCTGCCCGCGGTCGTTGATGCTGCTGGCCCAGCTTTGGTGGCCGCCCAGGGTGCCCAGGTCCATCAGTCGACCGTCTTGGGAGATGACGGCGTGGGTTTCTGGGATGCCGGTGAGCGGGTCGAGCTTCCCGGTTTCGGAGACCCCCACCCCGACGCCGGACCCGTTGAGCTCGAACAGCCCGGACTGATACCCGTGCAGGGCCCCCAGGTCGGTCATGTGCCCGTTGCGCCACTCGAACGCGTGGTCGGCGTGGCACGGGCTGGACACGCATCCCGGATCGTTGGGGAAGGGGTCCAGCGCCGCGGTGTCCGCGCCGCCGACGACAATTCCGTTTTCGGTGATGGACCGGCCTGGGTCGTTCGGGACGGAGTTGGGGCCGCCGAGGGTCCCCAGGTCGATGGCGACGAACCGGGGCGTGGCCCGGGCGGTGAGCGTGGCCTGGGCGGGCGCCGTGCCGAGCGCGAGCAGGCTCAGCACTGGCAAGGCAGACAGCAACGGGACCCAGAAGGCCGACCGCTTAAGTCGTTTCATCTGGCTTTCCTTTCTCCGGCCCGATCCCCACGAACCGTGGCGAATCGCGTTTTAAGATGCGCGCCAGCCCGGCGGTCCTCATCCCGGTAGCGGCCGGCACGACCTGCTTGCAGACCGACGCTAAAGAGGCGAGGGATGACGAGGTAGCGGGCATGCCCTGGTATTGGGGCAGGGCCATCCCGCAAATGTGAGGGCCTGTTGTTAGGGCTAGCCCTTACGGTTCAGGAGCGGAGGAAGGCGAGCACGGCGAGGACGCGGCGGTGGTAGTCGGGGGTGTCGTCCAGGCCGAGCTTTGCGAACACCCGGCCGATGTGGGCCTCGACGGTCTTGGGGCTCAGCACAAGGAGTTCGGCGATGGCATGGTTGGACCGGCCCTCGGCGACGAGGGCGAGTACCTCACGCTCGCGGTCGGTGAGCTCGTCCAGGGCCGACCGGCGCCGGGGCCGCTGGAACAGACGGGTCACGATCGTGGGGTCCAGGACGCATTCGCCCTCGGCGACACGGCGGATGGCGTCGGCCAGGACGGCGATGTCGGAGACCCGCTCCTTGAGCAGGTATCCGACCGCTTCCGGGTGATGCTCAAGGAGCCGCGTGGCGTACCGGGACTCCAGGTACTGGGACAGGACTAGCACGCCGACCTGAGGGTGGCAGACGCGGATCTGCTCCGCGGCGACCAGGCCCTCGTCGGTGTAGGTGGGTGGCATCTTGATATCGACGATGGCTACGTCTGGGTGGTCGAGCGCGACGGCGCGCAGCAACTTGTGGGCGTCATCGACCTTCCCGGCGATCTCAAACCCTGCTTCCTCCAGCAGCCGGGCCGTGCCTTCCCGGATCAGCATGGTGTCGTCGGCGATCACGACCCGCATGGGATCTCCCCGTGTATCGCAAGCCCTCGCCCGGGAAGCTGCACGATCCGAAGGCAGCCGTCCAGCGCGCCCACCCGGTCCGACAGATCGGTAACCTTGGCTTCCAGCCCGGGCCCTGGCTTCCCGGCCTCCTCCCCGGTCACCTCCACCAGGAGCCGGCCCTCTTCCTGTTTTACCTCCACGCTGACCGAACTCGCCCCCGTCGACGCGGCGATCTTGCCGCACGCCTCGGCGACCAGGAAGTACGCTGCGGCTTCCACCGGCGGCGGGAACCGCCCCTCCGGGACCGCAACCACCCGGACCGGGATCACCGCGCGCTCGCACAACGCCTCCACCGCGGCCGCCAGGCCCTCGTCGGTGAGAACCGCCGGATAAATGCCGTGCGCCAGCTCACGCAGCTCTTCGATGGCGGCGCCGATCTCCTGCCCAGCCCGATCCATGCCGCAGATCAAGTCCGGGTCCTCGTCCGCGCCGAGCTGGATCCGCGCAAGCCGCAGCGCGAGGGAGAGGCTGACCAGGCGCTGCTGCGCCCCGTCGTGCAGGTCGCGCTCCAGCCGTCGCCGCTCGGCGTCGCCAGCGGCCACGACTCGGGCTCGTGAGGCACGCAGGTCCTCCAGCTGGGCGCGGACAACGGCCTGAAGCCGCTCGTTCTCCAGCGCGATCCTGGCCGCCGCGGCCACTTCCTGGACCAGCTCGGGATTGTCGAGCAGGCCAGGGCGGTGGAGGAGCAGCGCCACCGTCGTTCCGCCGCGCGCCAGCGGCGTCACCGTCCGCCCGTCCCGCACCGCCGGGTTCAGCGCGACGCCGTCGGCGTCGATGTACCTGCCGGGGTCGGCGAGCGGATAGGCCACCTCCAGCGCGGGGTCGCCGAGCGTGCTGGCCAGCGCCTCGCGCAGCCCGCCCGGCGGCGGCGAGTGGCCGAGGTCAACCACAATGCTGGCCAGAGCGGACCGCGTCCTGCGGGCCCGTAGCCACGACCAGGTCACCCCGAACGCGATGGTGCACAACGCGATCGCTTGCCCGAGCCAAAGGGCACGCTCGAACTCGTCGTTGCCCAGCTGTCCTCGCGGCAGACTGTGCACGAAGTCCGCCCACACCAGCAGCAGGTAGACCACGCCCCCGAGCACGACGGGAGCCGCCATCCACCGCACCGCGGCGCTCGACCGGGTGAACTGCCACACAGCCACGACGGCCAGGGCAACCGGCCACACCAGGCCCAGCCGCACCCCCCACGCAGTCAGCACGCGGACCGCGTCCTGACTGCTAGTTACCGAAAGAAGGTTGACCGGGCACTGGCTGCAGGCCTGACGCTTCGGGTCGAACACCAGCGCGGGAAGCAGCCCCAAGACCAGGCCCGCGCCCACGTACGCCGCGAGCAGCGCAGCACGGCCCGGGGCAGGCAGCGGCCGGCCAGAAGGGTAGGCCAGGACCGCGTGCGCGACGACCGGCGGAGCCAGCGCCCAGACCACCAGGCCGAACGTGAACGCCACTGGCGACCCGATCCCGGGGTTGTTCCATTCCACGAAAAACCAGCTGACCCCGGCAGCGGCCAGCAGGTATCCCGAGCGGTTCGCCGGCCTGCGGAGCGCCAGGCGCAGCCCCACGGCGATCAGCGCCCAGCCCGCCGCGAGTTCTGCCACGGCGGCCACCCGCGACGTGCCCGCGAACGACTCGTCCGAGTGCGACCGGGCCACCAGGAGCGAGACCAGCCCGAACCCGAAAGCTGCCGCCCACAGCGCCGACCAGGCTACTCGATCCATACGGACAGCGGGCGGTGCCATACCCGACATGCTGGCACCCGCCAGCCCGCAAGCCAACAAAGAGCTGACCCCTAGCAAACAAATGTAAAAATAGAGGGCTCGCCCCGACGCGGCGACGGGCCAGGTGAAGCGAGCATGCCGTCACGCAACGGAAAAGGGGGGCGTGATGAACCTCAACCAAACCCGGCCCCTGCGTCGGCTCATCTGCGCGGCGGCCGCGGTCCTGGGCTGCGTTGTGGCGGCGTGCGCGGCACCGGGGGGGACGAAGGCGGGCGGGGCGAGCGAGCCGGTGGTGCTGCGGATCGCCACCGTGAATTCTGGCCTCGGGTACACCCCGCAGATCACCTATTTCGCCGACCGGGTAAGCCAGCTGTCTGGCGGTAATGTGCGCATCGATCATGTTCCCCGGGTCGGGAACTTCGCGCCCGCCGCGGAGCAACAGGTCGTGCATGGCGTGGCCGCCGGAACCTTCGACCTTGGGTTCGTCGGCACCCGGATCTTCGACACCCTCGGCGTGAAAAGCTTCCAGGCGCTCAGCGCGCCGATGCTGATCGACAGCTACCCGCTGGAGCGGGCCGTCATCGGCAGCGCCATTCCACGCCAGATGATGGCCGGCTTGGGCCGGTTGCGCGTCACCGGCCTGGCCGTCCTGGCCGACGGGCTGCACAAGCCCAACGCGGCCGCCCACCCACTGCTGCGCCCGCGGGACTGGCCGGGCATCACCTTCGCCACCTTCAAATCCGGCGCCCAGGACGAGGCGATCCGCGCCCTGGGCGCCCGGGTAAGCAACCTTTTCGGCAATCCGCTCCGTGCGGCCTTGCGCAGCGGCAAGGTCCAAGCCTTCGAGAAGAACCTGCTCACCGACCAGATCAACGAGCAGATCAACCAGCCGGTGACCATCGCCCCCTACGTGACGGCCAACCTCAACCTATGGCCACAGCCACTCGCCGTGATCGCCAACCCCGCCCGGCTGGCCAAGCTCACCCCGCAGCAGCGCGGCTGGCTGCAGCAGGCGGCCGGCGACGCCGCGGCCCGCTCCACCGGCATGTTCAACACCGACCAGCACCTGATGGAGAGCCTGTGCAAATCCGGCGCGCGGTTCGCCGACGCCTCCCCCGCCGACCTCGCCGGGCTGCGCACCGCGTTCGCGCCGGTGTACGCCAGCCTGGGCCAAGACCCGCAAACCAAGGCATTCATCGCGCACATCCAGCAGCTCAAGCAGCGGACACCGCCCGGGCCCGCGCTGGCTATCCCGCCCGGGTGCACCGGCCCCGCCCCGGCCTCCTCGCCGACCCCCAGCCCCGTCCCCACCGCCGCAGCACACGCCGGGGGCGCCGCCACCGCGCTCGCCGGGACATGGACGCAGGCCAGCTACACGCGGGCTGAATTCTTCGCAGCGGGCCCGGACCCCGGCGAGGACACCCCAGACAACTGGGGCCAACCCCCCAACACCCTCAAGCTCGGGCACGGGCGCTTTTGGAAGTCTGGGAACCCCGGCTCAGTGATCGGGACCTACGTCGTACGCGGAGACAAGATCACCTTTTACTTGCATGATCAGACCGAGGTCTGGGGTCCGTACACCTGGAGCATCTACCGCGACACGCTGACCTTCAAGAAGGCGTGGTACGGCGCCGACGGTACGGGGCCCACCGGCCTGGTGGTCAAGCCATGGCACAAGGTCTCGGCGTGAGCCGGGCCCGGTGCTGGTCACGGCCAGGCCTGGCGCGCACCTGGCCGCGGCGGTGATGGAGCCGCGGAGTCTGCTTATCCGACAGGCCGACCCGGACCGGCGGTCCCGGTGGCCGCCAGGTCGCCGGGACCGCCAGCGCCGTCCGGAGCCCAGGGGATAAGGACCTGGATGATAGTCCCGGCGCCGACGGGGCTGGTCACTGTGAGCCGCCCGCCCAGGGCCTCGGCCCGGTCTTTCAGGCCCACCAGCCCGGACCCTCGTGCCAGGCTGGCCCCGCCGACACCATCGTCGGCGACGACAACACGCAGCGTCCGGTCATCGCGGGCCACCTCGATCGTGACTGTTGATGCGTGTGCGTGCTTGGCGATGTTGGCCAGCGCTTCGGAGCAGGTGAAATAGACCGCCGCCTCCAAGAAGGCGGGCAGCCGTTCCGGCAACACGGACAGCTGCACCGGGACAGGCGACCGTCCGGTGAGCGAGGTGAGCGCAGGGCCGAGCCCTTGCTCGGTCAACAGCGCGGGATGGATCCCGGCGGCTAGGTCCTGCAATTCGGCGTCGGCCAGATCAAGCTCCCGCACAACGTCCCGCAACCCTCCCCGGTCACCCGAAGCGGCGCTTTTACGGCGCGCGGGCGCCAGCACGTCCTGCACTAGCCTCAGCCGCCGCGCAACTCCATCGGCGAGCTCCTGCTGAAGATCCTGGCGTTGCGCGTCACGGGCCTCCATGAGGCGCCGGCGGGAGGCTTCCAGTTCGGCGACTTGCCGGCGCACGTCAGCGCGGAGGCGAACGTTGGAGACTGCCATCGCCACCGCGGCGGCCACACCGTCGACCAGGCCGGATTCGTCCAGCAAGGCAGCGTCGTGGACGAGCGCGGCGATCCGCTCGCCGTGGTGCTCGATCACGGTCACCGCCCGTCCGGTTTCCGGGCCGGGAAGCACTACCGGGTTGCCTGCCTCGTCGAGGTACCCGTTCGCCTCCGGCACCCAGTACGCCAGCACCAGCCGCGGGTCGCCGAGCGCCCGCGCCAGCCGGGCCGTGAGAGTCCCCGACTCGCCGGGCTGGCCAAGATCGACGACCAGCTTGGTGACCGCAGCCTGGCCCCACCGGCCATACCTCAGATCCGCCAGGAAACCGACGGCTATCAGGACCAGCGCCGCCTCATACCCCCACAGCACCGGCCCCGCGTTCGTATCGGACCCCAGCAAAGGCGCAACACTGCCAGCGGCAAGCGGGACCGCGACGGCCACCGCGGCCGCGGCCGCCGTCAGCCGGGCCTGCCGCTCCGGGCCCGCTGCCCGCAGGTATCCGGCCCCGGTCGCCGCCAGCACGAGCAAGACCATGAGGATCGTCGCCACGTTGTTCTGCGCCACCGGGACGACCACCGCGTAGGCATAACCCAGGGCCACCACGGCGGCTGTCAGCCGGCCTCCGGATAGCCGGCCACCCGGATATGTGACGATCGCGTGGAAGAGCACGCCGCGGTGGAACGTCAGCACGGCCGCCCCCAGTGCAGCCACGGCGGCGATGTCCGAATCCGCGAACGTGCCGAGAAACCAGGCAAACCCGGTAAGAGTGAGCAGGGCACCGACCCGGCTCTCCGGGCGGCTGGACCATGCCGCCAGCCCGCACACGATCAGCACAAGCCCGGTCACCAGATCACCGCCGGCCTGGAAGAGGCTCTGTCCAGGCAGGGCGAGCCGCTCCGCCACCAAGCCGAGCACGATTCCGGTCGGCCACAGCGCCTGCCTGGCGCCCCGGGAGACACCGCCGCGTAGCTCAGGAAACCAGCGCACTCAAAGCGCTCCCCGACAGCTCGCTCTTGGGGATAAAGCCACGAACCGGACTCGTGGCCAGCCGCCGCCGGTACGACGAAACGTCCCGGGTGGAGACCAGCACCACCTCAGGCGGGCAGGAAGTCGCGGCCAGCCGCGCCGCCACCTCGAAGCCGTCGGCACCGGGCAACTGGATATCCAGTAGCACCACCCCAGGGCAAAGACGCTCGGCAGCAGCCAGCGCCGACGCCGCGTCCCCCGCTTCCCCCACCACCTCAAAACCTTCCGCCTCCAGCAACGCCTTAGCGAAAGACCGGAAGCCATCATGATCGTCGACGATCAGCACCGTACAGGGCACCCTCAAATGGTCGCACGCTGCGCCACCCTCACATCGGGGCCAGCCCTAACACTTCCAAGCCGCACCGGGCATCGCAGCCTCGCCCCGCCCAGCGAGCCCGTATGGCAGGCAATCTCAGGCCGATCTTCCGGCCCGCTCCCGCGCCGAACAAGATCAAGTAACGGCGCCATAGCGCTGCGTCGTGTTCCGCATAGCCGGCCTCCGGCTCGCCCACGACAAGGCGGTCCGGCCGGCTCCAGTACCACGGTCCGGTCCAGCCCGGGGCGCCCGAAGATCGTCGTCATGCCTTCCCCCGAGTGGTAAGGGCACAGCCAATCGGCTTGCTTTGTTCCCTACGCTCCCGGTCACACCTCATGAGGGCCGGCCGGGACATCACCCCAACCGGGTAAACAGAAGCCCAACAGGATGAAACCACGTCCTAACGAGCAAGGAACAACTGGCCGAGCCAGGTGCACGCTTCGGCGGCGTGCGCATGGGCTCGGCGGCCCGGCCGGAGACAAGGAAGCCGGCACCCCCGGCCTGGCGGGACGTCTGCCTGGACGAGGGCTTCTACCTGCACGGACAGGGACCCGCCGGGGTCTCCTTCCAGATCATTTCCGCCGCGGTGCAGAGCCGGAGTTCGGGCCCGATCCAGCCAGCCGCGGGTATCTCGGCCCTGTCAACTGAGACCATTTGTGGCCCAAAACTGAGACCACCGCGGTGCCCGCCGCCACGGAGCATGCACGGGGGACTCGCATCATCGCAGGTCAGAGCGGTGGAGGTGGGATTTGAACCCACGGAAGACTTGCGCCTTCACACGCTTTCGAGGCGTGCGCCCTCGGCCACTAGGCGACTCCACCGCCGACGAGCCTACCGGACTTGCCCGGTGTCGTTCACACGCCTGCGCTGGGCGAAGAAGTCGCGCAGCAGGTCGCCGCACTCGTCGGCCAGCACACCGCCCAGCACCTCGGTCCGGTGGGGCAGCCGCCGGTCGCGCAACACGTCCCAGAGCGACCCCGCAGCGCCCGCCTTGGGGTCGGCCGCCCCGTACACCAGGCGCGCGATCCGGGCCGCGACCAGCGCGCCCGCGCACATGGTGCAGGGCTCGAGCGTGACGACCAGAGTGTGCCCGTCGAGCCGCCATCGGCCGCCCGCCGCGGCGGCGGCGCGTAGCGCCACGATCTCGGCGTGCGCGGTGGGATCGCGCTGCTCTTCGCGCTGGTTGTGGGCCCGGGCCACAGTACTTCCGTCCGGGGCGAGGATCACCGCGCCGACCGGCACGTCCAGGCCGGTCAGGCCCGCCGCCGCCGCTACCGCGAGCGCCTCGCGCATCGCGGGCTCGAAGGACGCCGCATATCCGGTGGTCACGCAGCGAGGGTACCGGCCAGTGCCGGGATGGCCTGCCAAGACGTGCCTTACAGATCATCCAGCCTGCTGCGCGGCTGCCATGAAGGGGGAATGGGGAGGCGGGCGGGGCCTCGCGGCGTTGTCGTCGTCGCCCATAGCTCCGCTCATGCATATCGGCTTTCGTCAGGGAATCGTCGCGCCTTACACACAAGCCGCGCTCGACCTGGGTGATCCTGCCGTCGGCTATCGGCGGGCGCGCCTGTCATCGCTGGTGCGGTGGGTTCACCTGAGAAACCGGATAGGCATGAGCTCCGCTGTGGGCTCCTCCTCCGCCTTGCGATCCATCCCGCCGGACAGCCGCTCGCGACGGCATAGATCTATAAGACACGCCCTAGGGGACGCGGC
>Ga0075434_100005202_pt1 | contig 11816 bp, 6 predicted proteins | sample RhiMethybrSRZTD3_FD_75298 | JGI IMG/M metagenome (GOLD analysis project Ga0075434, IMG submission 75298) | Populus rhizosphere microbial communities from Tennessee, USA - Rhizosphere MetaG P. TD hybrid SRZTD3 | ecosystem: Host-associated > Plants > Roots > Rhizosphere > Soil | place: USA... | reverse complement strand
CGTGTAGTAGGTCGACGCCGAGTAGAAGTCGACGTTGGGATTCAGCTTCTTCTCGCCCTTGACCAGCGCCTCGATGCGCATCGACATGTCGTACCACGCGGTGCTGCCGGCGCGCTTGCCAAGGTCGCGCGACATCTGACGCAGGTGCGTGGCGCGCGGATCTTCGGTCTTGTAGACGCGGTGGCCGAAACCAGGAATCTTCTGCTTGCGCGCCAGCTTGCCCCGCACGAACTCGTCGACACGTTCGGCACTCGCGTCCTGTCCCAGCTCCAGCAGCATCTTCATCACTTCGGCGTTGGCGCCGCCGTGCAGCGGTCCCTTCAGCGTTCCGACCGCAGCGACCACCGCTGAATAAATGTCAGTGAGGGTGGCGGCCGCCACGCGACCCGCGAAGGTCGACGCATTGAGCTCGTGATCGGCATGCAGGATGAGCGCCACGTCGAAGGCTTTGATGGCGGTGGCGTTGGGCCGATCGCCGGTGAGCATGTAGAGAAAATTCGCGGCATGGCCCATTGCTGGATCCGGCGCAATCGGACCGCGGCCTGCCTGCAGTCGTCCCCAGGTCGCGACGATGCTGCCGGTCTGCGCCGTGAGGCGAACCGCCTTCCGGTACTGCGCCGGCGGCGACGCATCGTCCACTTCGTGGTCGTAGTGCGCGAGCGCCGACGTGAGGGTGCGGAGCGCGTCCATGCCGCTCACGGGCGGCAGGCTGCGCATCAAACGGATGATCGGCTCGGGAAGCGCCCGCGCAGCCGCGAGCTGCGACTGCAGATCGCCGAGCTCGGCGCGCGTCGGCAGGCGCCGATGCCACAGCAGATAGCAGACCTCTTCGAACGTCGCCGACTTGGCGAGATCGTGGATGTCGTAGCCGCAGTACGCGAGCACACCGCGCTCGCCATCCAGATAACAGATCGCCGACGAGGTCGCGACGACGTCTTCGAGTCCGCCTTTGGCTTTATCGGTCACCGTTGCCATGAGACCGATCTTCTAACTCAAACCTCAAAACGCAAAACTCAAAAACCACATCAAAACCATCCGCATTTCTCGCAGAACGGATTGACCTCTTCGGGAATCACCACCGTGCCATCGACATAGCCCGGCAGCACCGAACCGTCGAACACGTGGAAGTCGCTGTGCGGGATGCCAAGCATGTTCCAGGCGAAGTCGGCCGTGATCGTGAGCGTACCGAGCACCGCGGTGCCGCCTGGCGCGACGACCCGCCACGCGCTCGTCTCGGTCCCGGTGCCATAACCGTTGGACGCGTCCGCTGTCATCGCGTCGGCCATGAGTTGCAGATCGCGTACGTCTCCGTTCGCGCAGCGGAAGCTGCGCACGCGATCCGCCTGACACGAGGTCATGTTGAGATTCACGCCTACCCCGTTGACGATGCCAGTGAAGGCGCAGCTGGTCTGATTGCCCTGATAGCCGACCGTTGCGGTCAGGTTCTTGTCGGTCTGCTGAATGTGGGCGGCGAAGATGTCGCGGTTTCCGATCGCGGATTGCAGCGCACTGCCCACGCACTCGCCGCCGCTGACGGAGCGCAGCGTGATGTGCCCCATCCAGACGCCCGACACTTTCTCGATCGACGGCGACGTCGGCGCGCTGTCGTCACCGCATGCGGCCGATGCCGCGAGCACGCACAGCAGCAGAAACACGCGAGCGAGCGTGGACCTGAACGCATCGGCATCCTGCATCACAGTCCTCGCGCCGCCATCAACTCCTTGAGCAGCGCAGCCGTGCTTTCGCGAACCGGTCCCGCAGCCGCCGGTCCACCACCGCGACCCCCTCGGCCTCGGCCGGCCGGTGCACTGCCCGGGACTCCCATCGCGACATCGAGCGGCGTGCGGCCCGACTTGTCCTTCAGATCGAGTTGCGCGCCGCGCTCGGCCAGAAACCGCACCAGGCCGTCGCCGCGGCTCACTGCGATGTGCAGCGCACTCTCGCCGTTGTCGTTGACGGCATTCACGTCGGCGCCTTTCGACAGCAACAGCTTCATCGCCTCGATCGTTGCGCTCTCGGGCCCTGCGTTGCGCGCGCCTCTCGCTGCTGCGATCATCAGCGCCGTTGTCTGATTTCGCAGCCGCAGATTGGCGTCGGCTCCGGCGTCGAGCAGCAGACCCATGATCGCCGCATCGCTCACCTTGGCCGCGCGCATCAGCGCAGTAGCTCCCTCACCGAACTGCGGATCGCCGCCGTTGTGCTGACGCATCAGCAGCGGGGTCTTCAGGCGGGCGTTCGGATCGGCACCACGCGCGAGCAGCCGCTTGACGATGTCGGGCGGGAGCAGGCGGCCGGACGGCTTCGGGAGCGGCCGATTGACCATCGGCTCCTGGTGCTGCATGTCGACGACGGCATAGAGCGGCGTCATGCCCGCGGCGTCGCCGATATTCAGATCCACACCGGCATCGATGAGGATGGCGGCTTCGTCGTAGTGCGCGTTGATCACGGCGAGCACGAGCGCGGTCGTTCCGTCAGGATCGGACGCGTTCGGATCGGCCCCGGCTTCAATCAACGCCCGGATGCCGTCGGCCGCGCCTTGTCGCGCCGCCAGCATCAACGCCGTCATTCCTCCGCGCGGCAACGCCGTAAACACCATCGTCGCGGCGTCAACCTTGACCTTCGGAAACTCTGGGACTTTCGACGTGGCATTGAGATCGGCGCCGCGCGACGCGAGCAGCTTCACGACTTCCGGATGATCCTCGGCGGCCGCCCACATCAGTGCGGTTTCGCCCTGCCACGCCTCGCGGGCGTTGACGTCGGCACCGCGAGCGATCAGCAGCTGCACCGGCTCGGGCTTTCCGGTTCTCGCCGCAAGCATGAGCGCCGTTTCGCCATCAGGATTGCTGGTATTCGGATCGGCGCCTGCCTTCAGCAGCGCGTCGACAATCGGTGCGCTGCCGTTGATCGCGGCAAGCGTCAGCGGCGCGATGCCGTATCGTGTTTTCGCCTCGACCCGCGCGCCAGCGCGAAGTAGTGCCTGCACGGCATCGACCTGGTCCAGGCGCACCGCCCAATGCAGCGGCGTGGTGCCGTCGGCCTCGGCGGCGTTCACCAGATCGCGCTGCTTCGAGAGACTCTGGATCGCAGGACGATTGCCGGCCTTGACGGCATCGATCAGTCGAAGGTCGGCCGTCGCCGCGCGCAGCGCGAGCGACACGCACACCGCCGCAACGGCGATCGCTGGAACACGGATCACTCGCATCAGATGCTGACCCTCGACACGTCAGATCTCGACGCTGCTGGTGCTGACGCCGAACCGATCCTGCTCGACCCCGGCCTTGTGTGCGATCGCCAGCAGCAGGTTGGCCATCGGTGTGTTCTCCGGCGTCACGATGTGTCGATTACCTTTCATGCGTCCGGCGGCGCCGCCGATCAGCACCTGCGGCAGCGGGGCCCCGGTGTGGCCGTTGCCGTCGCTCATGCCGCTGCCATAGAGCACGAGCGAGTGATCGAGCAGCGAACCGTCGCCGTCTGGCGTGCTGCGCAGCCGCTCGAGGAACTTCGCCACCATGCTCAGGTGATAGGCGTTGAGCTTGGCGTGGCCGGCGATCGCCGCCGGCCTGTTGCCGTGATGCGAGATCGAGTGATGCGGTTCGGTGACGCCGATCTCCGGATAGGTGCGCTGGCTGACCTCGCGCGCCATCATGAAGGTGAACACGCGCGTCTGGTCGGTCTGCATGGCCAATGCGAGCAGATCGAACAATAGGCCGACGTGCTCGAAATACGCTTCGGGGACGCCGACCGGTGCTGCGGGCACGTCCGGCTGTGCGCGCGCCACCTGCTCGGCGCGTTGAATGCGCCGCTCGATCTCGCGCACGTTGGCGAAATACTCGTCGAGCTTCTTGCGATCGCTCTGACCGAGATCGCGCTGCAGCCCGCGGAGATCATCGGCCACGAAGTCGAGCAGGCTCCGATCGGTTCGCATGCGCGACAACCGCTGATCGGCCGTGCCTCCGCCCCCGAACAAACGTTCGAATACGACCCGTGGATTGATCTCCATCGGCAGCGGCGTCGTCTCCGTCTGCCAATTGAGGGTGTTCATGTACGCGCAGCTGTATCCGGGGTCGCACGCGCCGACGAGGCCGCTGAAGTCCTCGGTCGCCACTTCGATCGAGGGAAACGTGGTGTCCTGTCCGATCTGCTTCGCGATCAGTTGATCGACCGATGTGGCAGCGCGGAAATCGGGGCCATCGGTGCGCTTCGGTGGTGTGCCGGTGAGCCAGCAGGCGGCCGAGACGGCATGGTTGCTGGCAACATCGGCGCGCGTCAGATTGCTGACCACGACCGTCGACTGTCGAAACGGCTCGAGCGGTTTGAGGATCGGCGTGAACTCGAAGTCGGCACCAGCCGCCGCGGGCGTCCACTCGCGCATGATCACGCCGTGCGGTATGTAGACGAAGCCCATGCGCAGCTGCGGCTTCGCCGCGGTCTGTGCCGCCTGCGTCAGCGCCGGCACCATCGCGTCGATGAGCGGCAGCGCCACGCCAACGCCAAGTCCGCGCACGAACGTCCGCCGCGGAATCGATCGCCTAGTTAGAAACATACCGTTTCCACTTCGCTCCGGCTAAAGCCGGACACTACGTACCCTCACGTGCGCGTCGCAGTTTCGAACGGCGTGCTCGTTACGATGCCACGGATCACGGACGAGAAGCGATAGCCATCGCGGGCAGCGCCGCGCACGATCGCCCGCACCGCCGGCATGTCGTACGGCTCGACTCCGCGGCCGAGTGCATAGGTCATCAGCTTCTCGACTGTCGTGCCCACGATCACCTCGGGACGTTTGAGCAGAGCCTCCCGCAGTGCGTTCACGCCATCGATGCGAGTGCCATCGGTGAGCTCTCCGGACGCATCGATCGCCGCGCCAGCATCCTGCGTCCGCCACGCGCCCACTGCGTCGAAGTTCTCCAACGCGAGGCCGATCGGATCCATCAGCCTGTGACAGCCGGCGCACGCCGGGCTTGCGCGATGCCGCTCCATTCGCGCCCGTACCGTCGGTGCCGATCCCGGCGCCTCGTCCGGAAACGGCGGCACGACCGAGGGAGGCGCTGGAGGCGGGGTGCCGATCACGTTGTCGAGGATCCATTTTCCCCGAACCACCGGCGACGTGCGATCCGCGTGCGACGTCAGCAGGAGCACACCACCCTTGCCGAAGAGCCCGCGTCTCGCGTCGTTTGTCAGGGTGACACGGCGAAAGTCGGGACCGTAGACGTTCGGAATCCGGTAGTGCTTCGCCAGCCGTTCATTCACGAACGTGTAATCGGCGGTGATGAGATCCAGCACGCTGCGGTCTTCTTTGATGAGGCTCTCGAAGAACAGATCGAGCTCGCGCTCGAACGCCTGGCGCAGGTTGTCGTCGAAGTCGGGGAAGTCGTTCTTGTCCGGCGTCGTGCCGCGGATGTTCCTGATCTGCAGCCACTGCCCCGCGAAATTGTCGACGAGCGCCTGCGATCGCTTGTCCGCCAGCATGCGCCGCACCTGCGCGTCGAGAACCGCGTCGTTGCGGAGGTGCCCACGCGCGGCGACCTCGATCAGCTCGTCATCGGGGATGCTGCTCCAGAGAAAGAACGACAACCGCGATGCGAGCTCGAGATCGCTGATGCGATAGGGAGAGCCCGGAGCGACGCCAGCGGGATCGCGCTCGACGCGGAAGAGGAACTGCGGGCTCACGAGCACCGCCCTGACGGCCATCTCGATCCCGTGCTCGAAGCCACCCTCTTTCCGGCCCGACTCGTAGAACGACATCAACGGCGACAGATCGGCAGGAGTGACCGGACGACGATACGCACGCCGCGCCAGCGTCGAAACGATTTTGTTCGCGCATCCGTCTTCGCTCGCCTCAATTTCACGCGAGCCTCGACGAGATCCCGCCGAAGCCTTGGCGGAGGCGGATGCTGGTCGGCAGACGAACAGACGACGACGAGTCGGCGTGTCGCTGACGCCAGTCGGATTGAACGGGCCCGAGATCGTGATGTTCTCGACGTGAGGCAGGCCGAGATGATCAGTCGCGATCAACGTGCTGCGCATGAACGGTTGCAATCGCGAGCCGCCCTGCGCCGCGGGCTTCTGCAAGAACGCCGCGCCGACTGGACGTTGTCCGGCGCGGACTTTCACACGAACCTGCAGACGCGACGCCAATGAGTTCACGACGTCGGTGGCATTGAGCGACGACTTGGTGTAATCGTCAGCGCCGCCCACCGGAGCCAGCAGCACCCGTTCTCCGTCGACAGTGACCTCGAGTTGATTCTCGTACTCGAGTCCGCGCACCGAGCCGAGGTTGATCTCGAGCAGCTTCACTTTGATGACGTACTCGCCGTCGAGCGGAAACGTGTGCAGCGCGATGAGACCGCCGCGCGTCCCCGGGGGCAGCGCTTCGTTGCGGCCGGTCTGCGACGCGTCGCCGCGAATGCGATACATCTCGGAACTGGCGCCGATATTCGGATCGCCCACGGCGATCGCACTGATCGTGCTCGCGGCGCTGAGATACCGTTCGAGCAACGCCGGCGACACGCTCAACATATCGGCGTTGTTGTCGAAGCCGTTCACCGAATCGTCAGCGGGCAGTAACGCCGCCGGATCTACCTCGAGCGCGAGCAGGTCGCGAATCGCGTTGGCGTACTCGGCACGATTGAGTCGATGCACGCCCGGGCGTCCGGGATTCGGATGCGTCGCCGCATCGCGATCGAGCGTCGTCTCGAGGTGCGAGATCAGTGAGACATATGTGGACTCGTCCGGACGCGGCACACCCACCGGCGGCATCGAGCGCGTGCGCAGCTTCCGGATCGCCTTCTCCCATATCGCACCGTTATCAGCGATGCGCGTGGGGTCAATGCCGTCGAACACGACACCCGATGCGGTGGCCGTCGTCTTCGCTCGCGAGTTGTGACACGAAACGCAGTAGCGATTGACAGTCGCCGACACATCCACCGCGACCGATGGCGGGACCGCTTGAGAACGCGAGCGGGGCGCGTCGGCCGACAGGACGGACGAGGCCACCATTGCTGCCCATGCCGCCACCACCAATGCGCCGATGCGCACACGTCCCCCGTGCATGTCGAACGGTAGGATACGGGATCGGAGGAGATCGCCGGAGTACCCCAAACTGGGGGGCGCAGCGCCTGAGGAGGTGACAGAGGAACGGAGGGTTTCACGCTTCCTCTGTCTCTCGCTTCTGAGAGAATGTGCCGCGAATGTCGGGGACCCTGCGCCTCTCGGCCGTCGTGCTCGCTCTGACCGCGCAAGTCGCGCTGCCCCGCGCCCAGGGCATCGCGCTCCGCCTGGTAGACGTGGCCGCACAGTCGGGCCTCGATCTCCTCAACATCTCGGGCGGCCCTAACAAAGACTTCATCCTCGACGCCAACGGCAACGGCGCCGCGCTCTTCGACTACGACAACGACGGCGACCTCGATGCGCTGATCGTCAACGGCTCGACGAGAGAGCACATGGCGGGGCTTGCCCTGAGCGAGGCCCGCGACTCCGCGCGGGCCGAGTCGAAGGGAGGCGACGTGATGGTCGCGCTGTACCAGAACGATGGCAGCGGGCACTTCCGTGATGTCACGGCAGCAAGCGGATTCGATCGCCGCGGTTGGGGATCGGGCGTGTGCGTCGGCGACATCGACAACGACGGCAATGACGACGTCTACATCACGGCGTTTGGCGCGGACGCGCTGTGGAGGAATACGGGAAAGGGCACGTTCGTCGACATCTCGCGGCGCGCCGGCATCGACGACTCACGATGGGGCACGAGCTGTGCGTTCGCCGACTACGACCACGATGGCGATCTCGATCTGTATGTCGCCAACTACGTGAAGTTCGATGCCACGACGATTCCCGCGCGCGGCGCGACGACCAATTGCCGCTTCATGGCCACTGACGTCTTCTGCGGTCCGAAGCGGCTACCTGGAGACGCCGACATCCTGTATCGCAACAACGGCGACGGCACGTTCACTGACGTGTCGGCGAAGGCTGGTGTGATCGATCCGGGCTACTACGGCTTCGGTGTGGTCTTCACCGATCTCACCGGCGACGGTTGGCCGGACATCTACGTCGCCAACGACTCGGTGCCGAACCTCTTCTTCCGCAATCGCGGCAACGGCACGTTCGTCGAAGAGGGCCTGGCGTCGGGTGCGGCGCTGAGCGGCGACGGCCGGCCGCAAGCCGGCATGGGTGTCGACGCCGGCGACTACAACAACGACGGCCTCGTCGATCTGATCGTCACCAACTTCTCACACGACTACAACACGCTCTACGAAGCAGGACCGCTTGGCCTCTTCACCGACCGCAGCTACGCGATGGGCATCGCCGCAACCGCCGGGCCCTATCTCGGTTGGGGCGTGAAATTCGTCGATCTCGACAACGACGGACGTGTCGACATCTTCATGGCCAACGGCCACGTCTACCCCGAAGTCGACGCCCACGGCCTGGGGACGCGCTATCTGCAGAAGAGTCAGGTCTTCCTGAACGAGGGCAAGCGCTTCCGACACGCGACGTCCGAGATCGGCGGTGGGCTGCTGATCGAGAAGTCGAGCCGCGGTGCGGCGCTCGGCGACATCGACAACGACGGTGACGTCGATGTGCTCGTCATCAACATGAACGATCGCCCGACGCTGCTCCGCAACGACAGCCCGCCGTCGAATCGATGGATCACGCTGCGACTGGTGGGCACGAAGAGCAACCGCGACGCGATCGGAGCCCACGTGCGCATCGAGGCAGGAGGGCGATCGCAAACCACTTTCGTGCGCGGCGATGGCAGCTATCTGTCCCACAGCGATCTGCGCGCGCACTTCGGAATCGCCGAGGCGACGCGCGTCGATCGCGTGGAGATCCGCTGGCCGAGCGGACTCGTGGAGACGGCGACCGGCTTAGCCGCCAATCGGTTCTACATTGCGACCGAGGGGGCAGGAATTACGGCCGCGACTCGCCCCATCGGTGCGCGGGTGCAGTGAGCGCCGGTATCTCGACTCCGCGGGCCGCGCGGCACGCCCAGGGAGCGGCCCGCGTTCGTGGCTCGCCGGGGAGCACCAGTGCTTTGGCGACCGCGCGGCCCGCTCCGCGAGACACCGGCGCTCACAGCACCCGCCTACGCCGGCGATCAGCGCGTGAGCTCGCGGATGCGGTCAGCTCTCGCTCGCGCGAGCGCTTCTCGATAGGCCGCACGCAGGCGGGCGCTCTCGTCCGTGTTCCCGACCGCCGCGTACGCGTCGGCCAACTGCGTGAAGCCCTCGGCAGTCTCGTCAATCCGCTGCGCACGCTGCAGCCGATCGATCGCCTCCTCGACGCGGCGCGCGCGCATGAGCGCGACGCCCAGATCGCGATGCGATCGGGCGCTCTGCGGATCGAGCGCTGCGGCCCGCTCGAAGCCTTCGATCGCGCCGGCGACATCTCCATCACGCGCACGGGCGGCGGCCTGACGCCGCAGCGCATCGAGCTCGAACTCACGCTGCCCCTGCGCTTCTGCGTCGCGTTGCTGCGCGCCGAACGTCTCCAGCTCCGCCTTGCCCTCGTTCACCTTGCCCACACGCATCAACACGGTGCCAAGCGTGTACCGCGCCTCGCGCAGATGCGGATCGATCGCGAGCGCGCGCATCAGGGCCTCAATCGCCTCGGGGTACTTCATCGTCCGTGCGTACACCTGCCCCGCCGCCGCATGCGCGCGGGCATCCTTCGGGTCCAGCCATCCCGCCACCAGCAGCTCGGCGAGCGCTTGGTCATCTCGCCCCTGCAGGATCAAGATCTCCCCGAGTTGACGATGGGCCTCGGCACTGTTCGGGTTGGCGTCGATGCGACGGACATGAATGGCGATGGCGCGATCGAAATCGGCTTGGTTCACGAGCAGACCGGCCCACGATTGATAGAAGTAGTCGGCGCCGATCACCGGGCCGAACCGTTCGCTCTCCTGCAAAGCGGCGATCGCCTGCGGCAGCAGCGATTGACGCTGATAGAGCTGGGACCGCCGATAGGCGATCTGGCCGGACGAGGCGCTCGCGTCGGGCAATTCGCGTTCGGCTTCCGAGAGGCGGCGCTCGTCCATCAGGACATCGATCAGGGTGACACGCGCGCGCTCGTCGCCTGGAGCCAACGTCATCGCCGTGCGCAGATGATCGATGCTCTTCCCCTGCTGCTCGTCGATCCGATACATCACGCCGAGCAGCCGGTGGATCTCGGACTGGTCGGGCCACTCGTCGCGCGCGGCAACGAGCTGCTGAAGCGCCGCCTCGAGGCGGCCGGCTCTCAGCGTCGCGGCGGCCTCAACGAGCCGCGCCCGCACCGGCGCCGGACTCGCCACGATCGGATCGGTCGTAACGGCATCCGCCAGTGTTGCGACAACTGCCGCATAGTCGCCGGTTCGTATCGCCTGCATCGCCGCCGCATACCGCGACTGCAGAAAGATCGGCGCGGTCCCCGATGACTGTCTGAGCAGACCTACGCGCTCGAACGGCGCGATCGCCGCGGCATCGCCGCGGGCATCGGCGCGTGCGCGCTGCAACGCGCGAACGGCGTCGCGCCACGCATCGGCGGTCGCGCGGTAGCGAGCCAGCACGTAGCGGTTGGCGACGTTACCCGGATCGAGCGTCGACGCACGGCCGATCGCCGACATGGCATCCTGCGGGCGATCGAGCGCCGCCTGGGCCAGCGCGCGGAATCTGTATACGTCCGCTCGATCGGCGGCGACGCGTTCAGCGGCGCGCAGCTCCTCGAGCGCCTCCTCCGGTCGGTGCCGATCGAGCCACACGGTCGCCAGCGCGATCCGCGCCTCGGCCTCGCCCGGCGTCCGCCGTACGCGCGACTGCAGTTCCGCAATCGCCCGATCCCAGCGCGAAAGCGACTCGCGCATTGCCGCCACCGCACTCGTCAGCTCGCTGCCTTCATCACCAAACGTTCCCGCTTGTGCGCGAACAAAACGCTGGAAGGCTTCTACGAATTGGAGCTTGATCTGGTGGATCGACGAGGCGTCCCGCCACAACTGTGCGAGCGCCGGCGAGCCCGTGCGCGAGGGCTGTGCACACTCGGACGTGGGACATTCGGCAGTCGGCTCCTGGGCGAAGAGGCCGACCGAAACGACGAGCACGAGGAGCGCGACACACCGAGACATCGCAGTCGGACCTGGGACCACAGGACAGACCAAGCACGAAGAACGAAGGACCGAGGACCAGACGAGCAGCGCGCTAGTTTACATTCACGCGCTGCTTCAGATACGCGACGATGTCTCCGAGATCCTTGCGGCTGGCGACGGCAACGTCGAGCGGCGTGCGTCCTTGCTTGTTCTTCGCACTCAGGCTGGCGCCGTTCTCGACGAGGAACGTGACGATCGACACCGCACCGCGACCGGAAACCGCGGCATGAAGGGCGGTTTCACCGGTGGTGGTCGCGGCGTTGATGTCGAGACCTGCATCCATGCACACACGGATCGCATCGGTCGCGTCGCGCTCGGATCCTTGATCGTAGGCCGGCGCCGCCGGACTGCCGTCGCGCCAGCCGAGGCCCGCGGCGAGCATCAGCGCGTTGGCGCCATTCGGCTGGGTCTTCTTCGGATCCGCGCCTGCTGCCAGCAGGAGCCGCATCACCACCACGTCACCCGACTTCGCCGCGCGCATGAAAGGCGTGGAGCCTTCGCCGAGCGCGCGGTCGCCGCCGGTGTGCTGGCGCTGAAACAGCGGGGCAATGAGCGTCGCGTTGGGGTTGGCGCCATGCGCGAGCAGCAGCTTGATCACGTCGACTGCATCGAGGTCGCCGGACGGCTTCGGATTCGGGCGACCGTGACCAACCGCCAGTCGATGCATGTCCACCGCGGCATACAACGCCGCCATCTTCGCTTCTTT
>Ga0075434_100005201_pt1 | contig 11817 bp, 8 predicted proteins | sample RhiMethybrSRZTD3_FD_75298 | JGI IMG/M metagenome (GOLD analysis project Ga0075434, IMG submission 75298) | Populus rhizosphere microbial communities from Tennessee, USA - Rhizosphere MetaG P. TD hybrid SRZTD3 | ecosystem: Host-associated > Plants > Roots > Rhizosphere > Soil | place: USA... | reverse complement strand
GTTCATCAAGTCGGTCGGCACGCGCGGCAACGGGCCGCTGCAGTTCAGCACGCCGCACGCGATGGCCGTCGACGCGAAGGGCACCGTCTACGTCGCCGACCGCGGCAACAACCGCATCGTGGTGCTCGACAACGATCTGAATCAGAAGGCGGTCTACGACACCGTCGGCGCGCCGTGGGCCGTGTGCATCACGAACACGGCGCACCAGTACCTCTTCAGCTCCAACTCGTTCCCCACCGGCAACAACTTCGATCAGGCGCCGATGACCGGCGAGGTCTACAAGATGGAGCTCGACGGCACCGTCCTCGGACGCTTCGGCAAGGCCGGCCACGCGTTCAAGGAGTTCAGCAGCATCCACCAGATGGATTGCCGCACGCCGGACGAGCTCTACGTCGCGGAGATCACCGCGTGGCGCGTGCAGAAGATTCGCCTGCGCCCGACGACGTCCACCGCGGCGAGCGGACGATAGGGGGACGCCATGAAGAAGATCATCCTGATCCTCGTCGCGCTCGGCGTCTCCACCTACGCGCAGTCGGTGCCCGAGATCGGTTACGACGCGAACGCCGATCTGATTCAGCTGCCGTCGTACGGCGAGGTCGCGGGCGTCGCGACCAACTCGAAGGGGCAGCTGTGGGTCTACGCGCGCACCGGCCACGCGGCGGCGACGCTCGGCGACGAGCGGACCTTCTATCACAACGGCTCGCGCATCTTTCAGTTCGATCAGAACGGCAAGTTCGTGAAGGAGATCGGCCAGGGCGTCTACGCGGTGAACTTCGCGCAGCAGATCCGGGTCGATCCGCAGGACAACGTCTGGATCGTCGATTCGGGATCGAACCAGGTCGTGAAGTTCGACGCCGACGGCCGCTTCCAGCTCGTGCTCGGACGGAAGCCCGAGAACATCAACGTGCGTCCGGGCCCGGGCGTGCCCGCGAGCGGCGGGATGCCGGCCGAAGGCGCGGCGCCCGGTGGACGCGGCGGCGAAGGCGGCGGGCGCGGCGGCGGACGCGGCGCGCCGGGCGCGGGCATCAACGGCGACACGTTCAACCATCCGTCGGACGTCACATGGGATCGCGCCGGCAACATCTACATCGCCGACGGCATCGGGCCGAACAACCGCATTGCGAAGTTCACCAAAGACGGCGACTTCGTCAAGACGTGGGGACAGACCGGATCGGCCTCGGGCCAGTTCAACGGCATCCGCGGCATCGCGGCGGACGGCGCGGGCAACATCTACGTCGCCGACGCGGGCAACAAGCGCATCCAGATCTTCGACGGCGACGGGACGTTCAAGTCGCAGATTGCCGGCGTCGGCACGCCACAGGCGATCTGCGTGTCGGGAGGCGGCACCCAGTATCTCTTCAGCTCGAACTCGAACGACCCGGAGAGCATGATGAACGGCGAGATCTACAAGATCCGCCTCACCGGGCAGGTCGTCGGGCGGTTCGGGAAAGCGGGCAAGATGCCGAAGGAGTTCGGGATCGTCAACGCGATCGACTGCCGGACGGAGAACGATCTCTGGGTCGGCGAGGTCTGGAACTGGCGCGCCCAGAAGGTGACGCTGAAACGCTGACGTCGCACCCGTGTACTCCGCGCTGATCGTCGCGACGGTCCTCGTTTATACGTGGATCGTCGCGCCGGCCGCGCCGCGCTGGACCGCCGCGCTCGCCTCCGCGATCGTTCTCGGGATCGCGGTCGTGCGCGCCGGGCGGCGCGGCGAATGGGGCCTCGCGCAATCGGCGTTTCTGCCGGCGCTCGGCGCGGCAGCGATCTTCACGACGGGCGCCGGCGCGGCGATCGCTCTCGTCGGCTGGCGCCTCGGCAGCTGGCACGCGCGTCCGGCGCGCGCCGCCGACGCGGCGCTGCTGCTCCTCTGGGCGCTCGGCCAGCAGTTCGCGCTGCAGATCGTTCTGCTGCGCGACGCGCAGAGCGTGGTGTCGTCTCCAGCCGCCATCGTGGTCGCGGCGGCAGCGTTCGCGGCGCTGCACCTGCCGAATCCATTTCTCACCGGCGCGACCTTCGCCGCCGCGCTCGCCTGGTGCGCGATCTACGATCGGCGTCCGAACCTGTTGCCGCTTGCGCTGTCGCACGCGCTGCTGACGCTCGTCGTGCTCGTCGCGCTGAGCGACGCCGCGACGGGACGCCTGCGCGTCGGCGCGGCGTATCTGGATCTACACTGAGCGCGGGCTGAAGGCCGGGCCCTGCCGGAGTCGGGCGGACATCGGCGCGCATCGGCAGGGGACGGCCTTTAGAGGCCCTCCCGGAGGAACGGAGACAGCATCGTGACGAAACGAATCCTCGCCTGCGTCGCCGCGTGTATCGTCCCGGCCGTCGGCCTTACGGCCGCGCGTGCCTTCGCGACTCGCGCTCGCACGATCGACGCGCCCGTGCAGCAGCCGGCGCCGCGTCCAGCCGATCTCGTGCTGCGCAACGGGAAGATCGTCACCGTCGACGACGAGAAGCCGGAAGCGCAGGCGCTGGCGGTCCGCGGCGACACGATCGCCGCCGTCGGATCGAACCAGGAGATTCAGCCGTACATCGGCGCGGCGACGAAGGTGATCGATCTCAAGGGCGCGCTCGCAACGCCCGGCTTCATCGACGCGCACGTGCACTTCACCGGCGTCGGCGACGCCGCGAAGAACCTCAAGCTCGCCACCGCGAAGAGCTGGGACGAGATCGTCCGCATGGTCGGCGAGGCGGCGCGGAAAGCGAAGCCGGGCGAGTGGATCCTCGGCCGCGGCTGGCACCAGGAGAAGTGGACCGCAGTGCCGTCGCCCAACGTCGAGGGCTTCCCGCTGCACGATGCGCTCAGCAAAGCCGCGCCGAACAACCCGGTGTGGCTGACGCACGCGAGCGGCCACGCCGGCTTCGCGAACGCGCTCGCGATGAAGATGGCGGAGGTCGCCAGAGGGACGCCGGATCCCGACGGCGGAAAGATCCTCCGCGACAAGGACGGCAACGCCACCGGCCTCTTCAACGAGCGGGCGCAGTCGATCGTCGCCGGCGCGCTCGCGCGCGATCTCGCGACGCGCACGCCGGCCAAGGTCGAGGCCGATCTGCGCGAGGTGATCGATCTCGCCGCGCGCGAGGCGCTGTCGAAGGGGCTCACGAGCGTGGAGGACGCCGGCTCGCCGCCGCTCACGATCGACGTGATGAAGAAGGTCGTCGACGAAGGACGGCTGCCGCTGCGCGTCTGGATGATGCTGCGCGAGGACGCGAAGCACCTCGCCGCCGACATGCCGAAGTACCGCGTCGTCAACTACGGCGACAAGCGGTTCACGGTGCGCGCGACCAAGCGCGCGATCGACGGCGCGCTCGGCTCGCGCGGCGCGTGGATGCTCCAGCCCTACGCCGACCTCGCCGCCACGTCCGGCTTCAACACCGACAACCTCGACGACGTCCGGATGATCGCGGAGCTGGCGATCGAGAACGAGTATCAGATGGCGGTGCACGCGATCGGCGATCGCGGCAACCGCGAGGTGCTGAACATCTACGAGGAGGCGTTCCGGAAGCACCCGGAGACGCGCAGCCGAGAGCTCCGCTGGCGCATCGAGCACGCGCAGCACCTGAACGCCGCCGACATCCCGCGCTTCGGCCGCCTCGGCGTGATCGCGTCGATGCAGGGGATACACGCGACCTCCGACGCGCCGTTCGTGCTCGCGCGCCTCGGCGCGGCGCGCGCCGAGGAAGGCGCCTACGTCTGGCAGAAGCTCATGAAGAGCGGCGCGACGATCGCCAACGGCACCGATGCGCCGGTCGAGGACATCGATCCGATTCCGAGCTTCCACGCGTCGGTCTCGCGCCGCGTGAAGGACGGCAGCGTCTTCTACCCGGACCAGCGCATGAGCCGCATGGAGGCGCTGCGTTCGTATACGATCAACGCGGCGTTCGCCGCCTTCGAGGAGACGATCAAAGGATCGCTGCGTGCCGGCAAGCTCGCCGACGTCACCGTGTTCTCGAGGGACCTGATGAGCGTGCCCGAGGATCAGATTCCGTCGGCGAAGATCCTCTACACGATCGTCGGCGGGAAGGTGCAGTACGAGTCGGCGCCCACCTCGTCCACGGCCGCCGGCCGGCCGTAGGAGCATCACGGCGCACTTGGCGACCGCGCCGAACCGCGGATCCCGCGTTTCTCGAGAGACTCATCCCGAGCGCGTCGAGCGTGAACGTCGCCGAGGGGCAGAACCTGATCGTGCGGCTCACTGCGTCACCCTGACGACCTCCTCGAGCGTCGTCACGCCCTCGCGCACGCGCGCGAGGCACTGCTCGCGCAGCGTGCTCATGTTGTTCTCGAGCGCGCCCTTGAGGAGCGCGTGCTCGGGCGCGCGCGCGAGAATCAGCTCGCGCAGCGCGGGCGTCATGCGCGCCATCTCGTAGATTGCGACGCGGCCCATGAACCCGGTGCCGCGGCATTCCGGACATCCCGAACCGCGCCACAGCACCGCGGGTGGATCGTCGCCGAACAGGTGCCGCACGCCGCCGGGCACCGGCAGCTCCGTGCAGCAGTGGCGGCAGATCCGCCGCACGAGGCGCTGCGCGATGACGGCCTGGACGCCCGAGGCCAGGAAGTACGGCTCGATGCCCATGTCGAGCAGGCGCGTGATCGTGCCGACCGCGCTGTTGGTGTGGAGCGTCGAGAACACGAGGTGGCCGGTGAGCGACGCCTCGATCGCCGTCGTCAGCGTGTCGGGATCGCGAATCTCGCCGACCATGATGACGTCGGGATCCTGCCGCAGCACGGCGCGCAAGCCCTTCGCGAACGTGAAGCCGGCCTTTTCGTTGATCTGGCCTTGATTGGTGCCGGCCAGCTCGTACTCGACGGGATTCTCGATCGTCGTGATGTTCTTGCCCGTCTCCACGAGCTCGCTCAGCGCGGCATAGAGCGTCGAGGTCTTCCCGCTGCCCGTCGGTCCCGTGATCAGGACGAGGCCTTCCGGCCGGCGAATCAGATCGCGGAACTCGTCGAGCACCGGCGACCGCATGCCGAGCGCGCTCAGCTCGAGCCGCAGCGTGCCTTGATCGAGGACGCGCAGCACGACCTTCTCGCCGTGGATCGTGGGGTAGGTCGACGCGCGCAGATCGAGGCGGCGGCCGCCGATCGTGATCGAGAGCCGGCCGTCCTGCGGCAGGCGGTGCTCGGCGATGTCCATGCCGCCGAGGACCTTGACGCGCGCGCAGATCGCGGGCGCCACCGTCGTCGGCAGTGTCGCCGTGTCCTGGAACGTGCCGTCCACGCGGAAGCGCACGCGCATGCCGTCGGGCGTCCGCTCGAGGTGGATGTCGCTCGCGCCGGCGGCCGCGGCCTCCGCGAGAAACCGATCGACGGCCTCGACGGCCGTTTCCTCCTCGCCGGACGCGCCGTCGTCGAGCACGCGATCCGTCCGCCGGCGTCCGTAGTTGGTCGTCGCGCGCCGATCGGGCCGCGACGCGTCGCGCCGCTCGATCACGACCTGCGCGGGAGGCGGCTCTTCGGCGGCGGGACTTTCTGCCGGCGCGGCGCCGTAACAGCGATCGACCGCGTCGGCGATCTCGTCCTCGAGCGCGACGAAGGTCTGAATCTGGCAGCCGGAGGCGAATCGCAGCTCGTCGAGCGCGGCCAGATCGGTCGGCACCGCGATGGCCACCTGCAGCATCTGCCCGACTTTCTGGAGCGGCAGCGCGAGATGTTTGCGCGCGAGCTTCTCGGGAATCGCCTGGACGGCCGTGGGGCTGACGCGAAATCCGTTCAACCGCGTCGACGGCACGCCCAGCTGCAGGCTCAGGCCGCCGAGGACCGCGTCGGCGTTGGTGAATCCAAGGTCGATCAACACGTGCCCGATCCGCCGATCGGTCGTGCGCTGGTGATCGATCGCGATCTGCAGTTGTTCAGGGGTGATGACGCCGCGATCGAGGAGCACTTCGCCGAGCGCCGCCGCGCCCCGCGCACGCACGGCGCGGCGCGATGCCGGGCCCGCCGAGCGCAGAGTGGGTGCGTTGAATTGGACAGCCATGGGGTACCCGCGCCGTGCAGAACCACGAAACGTGCCGAACGCGATGTCGCGAAATGGCGCGCAGTGTGCGGTATCGGACCGCCGTGCGGCGTGCCGAATCGGCACAGCGCACGAGACTCCATGTTCGATTACGGTGCAGGGACGAGCTGCCCGAGGAGCGCGCGGGCGTCAGTCAGATCCCGCGTCTGAAACCCCTCCGTGAACCAGCCGTACGCCGGCGCCAGCGCGCGGCGGGCCTCGTCGCTGCGGCCGTGCGTCGCGTGCAGCCGCGCGAGGCGCGTTGCCGCGCGGAGCCGCAGCGACTGCGCGTGCTGCCCTTCGGCGATCTCGATCGCGAGCTGGAGATCGCGGCAGGCATCGGCCGGATCCGCCTGCAACTCGCCGCGGAGGCGGTACAGCTCGGCGTGCGCGTAGCCTTCGCGCGTCCGCTGCGTGATCGTCAGCGCCTCGGCAAGCGTCCTGAGCGCTCGATCTCGGCGTCCGGCTTTCGCGTACGCGTCGGCGAGCAGAAAGAGGAAGTACGGCCGCAGCCCGTCCACGCCGGCGGCGATCCAGCCGGCGACCGCGCGCTGCAGATCGTCCACGCCCTCGTCGGCCCTGCCCGCTTCCGCAAGGGACCACCCGCGCAGCGCCGTCGCCCACGCGAGCCAGGGCCCGAGCGAGCTCTCGCGCGCCAGCGCCATCGCCTCCTCGGCGTCGACGCGCGCGCGGTCGGCGTCGCGGCAATGCTGGTGCACCATCGCGTCGAACACGAGCGCGAGGACGATGCTGGTCGCGTGCGAGATGCCGCGCGCCAGCGCGAGCGCGTCGCGCCCGCGATCGATGGCGCGCTCCGGATACCCCAGCAGCCAGAGATTGACCGCGAGACGGCAGCGGTTCGCGACACCGGAATCGTGCCCGCCGTACGACGCCGCGAGGGCATGATGCGTCCCGGGAACGTAGATCGCGATCGCTTCCTCGGCGTGCCGCCGCGCGTGGACGAACTCGCCCGACTGCCATGCGGTGTTGCTGAGCGAGTGATGCGCCATCAGCAGGAGCGCCGGATCCTGAATCCTGCCGGCGAGCGCGAGCAGCTGCTCGCCGAGCTCGCGCGCGATCCCGTACTCGGCGCGCGCGAGCCAGTACTGCCAGAGCCCCCAGACGACGGGGAACAGCTGCGCGCTTTCGGCGACCTCGCGGCACAACTCGCGCGCGCGCCGGTAGACGGCTTCCACTTCCGGCGATCCCCAGCCGACGCTGGTCATCAGCGCCGGGCCGAGCGTGATCTGCAGGCGCAGCTCCCGGGCGGCGCGCTCCGGCGTGTCCGGCAGCGAGAGGACGGCGTCGAGCCCGCGCCGCGCGAGCGCTGCCGCTTCGCGGTTCGCCGACCGCCGCGCCGCCTGCTGCGCCGCGAGCAGGAAGTAGTCGCCGGCGCCTGCGAAATCGCGCGCCGCCTCGAGGAGGATCCCGAGCTCGGACGCGATCGCGGCATCCTGCGAACCGTGGCTCGCCATCAGCGATCGCGCGACGGCATCGCTCAGCAGCGCCTTGCGCGTCGGCCGCAGCGTCGCAAACAGCGCGTTCTGATAGAGCACGTGCACGAACCGGTAGCGCACCGTCGGCGTCCGGTCGGGGAGCTCGTGTTCCACCACGGCGGTCACGAGGCCATGCGCGCGATCGAGCGCGTCCAGGCGCTCTTCGACGTCAGCCGCCGGCATCCCGAGAGCGCGCGCGACGGTCGCCGAATCGAACTCGTAGCCCTGGACGCTCGCGGCCGCGAGCAGCCGGGAATCGCTCTCGCTCACGCTGCCGATCCGCCTCTGGACCATGCTGCGGACCGACTCCGGCAAATCGTGCGGCAGCTCCGCGACCGAGTGCGCGAGCGTCCAGTGGCCGTCCTCACGATCGATCACGCGCGCCTCGCGGAGGTGGCGCAGGAGCTCGACGGTGAACAGCGCGTTGCCCTCCGTGCGCGCGTGAATCGCCGCCTGCAGCCCCAGCGGAAATCGATGGCCGGGGAATTCCATCGAGAGATACCGCTCGACGTCTTCCGGCGTGAGAAACGAGAGCGCGATGTGGCGGCAGATGCCGCGCGCCTGCAGCTCGAGCCGGACGCGCAGGAACGGATGATCCGCGAGCAGCAGCTCGGAGTGGCGATACGCCGCGACGATGAGCACCGGCAGGCGATCGAGACGGGCGCCGAGATACGCCAGCAGATCGACGCTCGACACGTCCGCCCAGTGCACGTCGTCGAAGAACAGCAGCAGCGGACGCACCTGCGCGGCGTGCTCGACGAATTCGACCAGCTCCCGCGTCATCCGCTCCGGCGACAGCGCCGGCGCGTCGACGAACGTTCGCGCGGCCACGCCGCCTGTCGTGTCGATCCCCGTCGGCGCAATCCAATGATGCCAGGTCGGCGCGAGGAGCTTCATGGCGCGCGTCATCGCGTCGGCGTGCTCGCCGCGCAGCAAATCGGCGAGCGCCTCGAGCCACGGCAGGTACGCTTCGGCGCCCGCGAGCCGCTCGGAGCACCGCCCGCGCGCGACGACGCACGATCCGGTCGAAGAAACCTGGCGAAGAAACTCGTCGACGAGCGTCGTCTTCCCGATGCCCGGTTCGCCGGCGATCGATACGAGCAGGCCGCGGCCGCTCACGGTCGACGCGAACGCCCGGCGCAGCTCGGCGTGCTCGCGCTCCCGGCCCACGACGTGGCGGGCGGTTTCGAGCGGCGCCTCGCGTAGGACGGCAGCACGCGGCGCGGCGGCGATGCCGTCGAGCGACGCTTCGACGTCGGCTGCGGTCGGCCTGAGCCGCGCGTCCTTGCAGAGCATCCGCATGATCAGCCGGTCGAGTGCCGCGGGAACCTCGGGGTTGATCTGCGCCGGCGGCGCAGGCGCGGCCGAGACGATCGCGTGCAGCACGCCGATCTCCGAGTCGGCGACGAACGGACGCCGGCCTGTCGCCAGCTCGTAGAGCACGACGCCGAGCGAAAAGACGTCGGTCGACGCCGTCGCCGCGTCGCCGCGCGCCTGCTCCGGCGACATGTACCCGACGGTACCGAACGGGACGCCCGGCGTCGTCGCGGGTCCGGCTTGCCCGCCGGCGAGCTGCGCGAGGCCGAAGTCGAGCAGCTTCACGTATCCGTCCGGCCGTACCATCACGTTTTCCGGCTTGATGTCGCGGTGGACGATGCCCGCGGCATGCGCCACGGCGAGGCCGCGCGCGATCTGCGCCCCGGCGGCCGCGATCGATTCGAGCGCCATGCGATCGCACGCCATCTCGCGCAGCGTCCGGCCTTCCACCAGCTCCATGACGATGAAGCGCGCCGCCGGCGTCTCGCCGATTTCGTGAATAGTGACGATGTTCGGGTGATTGAGCGCGGATACGGCGCGCGCCTCGCGCGAGAAGCGCTCGACGAAGGAGGGATCCTGCGTGACGCGATCGGGCAGGACCTTCACGGCCACGTCGCGCCCGAGCCGCGCGTCGCGTGCGCGGTACACGTCGCCCATGCCGCCGGACCCGAGGAGCGCGGTCACCTCGTACCGCCCGACGCGCGATCCGATGGCCGCGCCTCGCGGCGGCGCTGCGGCCTCGACGATGGCTGACGCCCGCCGCTCGAGAAAGCCTTCCGCGTCGACGGCGGCCGACAGAAGGCTCTCGACTTCGTCGCGCAGCCGCGCGTCGCCGGCGCACGCGTCGGTCAGGAACGCCGCGCGCTCGCCGGCGGGCAGCGCGAGGCCGGCGTGATACAGCGCTTCGACGCGCCGCCAGCGCTCACGGCGCGAGTCGTCGCGCATCGCGGAGCTCCCGATACAACCACGTTTTTGCGAACTTCCAGTCGCGGGACACGGTGTCGGCCGACACGCCGAGCGCGGCCGCCGTCTCGTCCACGTTCAGGCCGGCGAAGAACCGCAGCTCGACGACGCGTCCCTTGCGTGGATCGATCGCCTCGAGCGCCGCCAGCGCCGCGTCCAGCGCGGCGAGATCCGGCGCCGGCGCCGCCGCGAGCAGCGCCGCGTCCAGATCGACGCGCACGCCGCCGTCACGCTTCGCGAATTTCCGCGCTCGCGCGGTGTCGACGAGGATGTGCCGCATGACGCGGCCGCAGAGCGCGAAGAAATGCGCGCGGTCCTCCCACTGCAGCCGCTTCATCCGCACGAGCCGCAGGTACGCCTCGTTGACCAGCGCCGTCGGCTGCAGGCTGTGGCCGCGCGCCTCGGAGCGGAGGCGGATGCGTGCGAGGCGCCGCAGTTCGTCGTACACGATCGGCAGCAGGCGGTCGAGCGCCTGCGGATCGCCGGCGTTCCACGCGGCCAGCAGCTTCGTCACGTCGCGCGGCTCGGTCATCGGCCCTTGCCTGTCTGAGGAGGGCCGCTATTCTACCGCCGCCGCCCGGGCATGCGGCTGTTTGCCGCCGGATCTCGCTTTCCTCAGCACGGAGGTTGTGCGATGGAGGCGAACATGAGACGACGAGACTTCATGCAGTACGCGGCGGGCGCGGCGTTCGGCGTAGGGGGACTGGTGAGCGCGGGGCTGTCGCCGGCCCTCGCGCAGGCGTCGGAATCGGACGAGCACGTCGGCGGCATCTACCGGCTCCAGGCCGCGTTCCACCGCGCGAAGACGACGCAGGACATCGACCTGATGATGTCGTTGTGGGATCCCGACGGCGTCCTGATGGTGCAGGGCGACGCGAACTCGCCCTACAGCGGCTTCGATCGAATCCGCTCCTTCTGGCTCGGCTCAGGCTCGTTCACGCACCGGCGCTTCTCGCTCGTTCCGTCGTTCAAGATCCAGATCGACGCGCACGGCAACCGCGCGTGGCTGTACTTCGAGTGCCATGACGTCGGCAACTTCGATCTCGCCGATCGCGCCATTGCGGCGGACACGTTCCTGGCCGGGCGGATTCAGAGGATCGAGGATCGCTGGAAGTTCGTGGAGATGACGGCCGGCCGCGCGTTCCCGCTGTCGGTCGACACCTATTTCTTCCCGTGAGGGGCGCTACGCGTGACGACAATCGGCGCAGAGCTCGCGGAGCTCGCAGAACTATTTCGTTACAAACGAATTCTGCGGGCTCAGCGGGTCTGCGTTATCCGTCGTCCGTCGTCCGTCGAGGAGAGGAGAATTGCGCGGCCGGAACATACGCCCGGCCGCGCTCCGCGCCTGAGTGTGCGATCGCTTACGCGGTCTTCGTCCCCGCCTTGCGGCGGCGGCGAACGCTCACCCACGCGAAACCGACGCCGGTCATTACGCCAACGAGAATCCAGTACATGGCACCCTCCAACTACCGAGTGCCTGGTCCTATCGCAAGCGCGGTGCCCCCCGTCGCGGCGCGCTTCCTCGTGCAGAAGCGCGCGCATCGAAGCCGCCTCGGCCGCCAAGGTTGCAATCGGCGTTGCAGAACTGTCGCCGAGGATTACCGAACTGTCGATCGACGTCGAGACCGCGGAGGTCGGCAGATGTCTCGATGCTTTATGGGCCGATTATCGAGCTGTCGGCGGCGGGACGCGATGGTGGGTCGCCTGCTCGTAGGCGTACGCCAGCGACAGCACGCGCGCGTCGTTCCACGGGCGTCCGAGGAAGGAGACACCGACCGGATACCGGCCGCCGCCGATGAAGCCGGCCGGCACGGTGACCTGCGGCAGCCCCGTGAGCGCGCTCTCCTGGCAGGTTCCGGGCTCGCCGCCGAAGCGCTCGAGGCCGCCCTCGTGGGTGTGCGGCCGCGCCTGGTTCGCCGGATAGAGCAGCGCGTCGAGCTGCTGGGCCGCCATCAGGCCCACGAAGAAGTCCCTGAAGGCTTCGCGGCTCGCGACGAACTCCGCGCGCGCTTTCTGCAACTCGGCGCCGGTCGGCG
>Ga0075434_100005200_pt1 | contig 11817 bp, 9 predicted proteins | sample RhiMethybrSRZTD3_FD_75298 | JGI IMG/M metagenome (GOLD analysis project Ga0075434, IMG submission 75298) | Populus rhizosphere microbial communities from Tennessee, USA - Rhizosphere MetaG P. TD hybrid SRZTD3 | ecosystem: Host-associated > Plants > Roots > Rhizosphere > Soil | place: USA... | reverse complement strand
CCGGGGATCACCTGCTCGAGCGGCACATCTTCTTCGATCGACGCCTGCGCGCCCTCGGCGCGTCGAACGATGCGCGCAGTTTTTGGCGCGAGGCCGAGCAGGTGTCGAATTGCCGCGCCCGTGCGATGGCGCGCGCGCAACTCGAGTACCTGGCCGAGCAGCACCAGCACGGTGATGACGACGCACGTGTCGAAGTAGGTGGCGACGGCGCCGTGCATCTGGAATCCGGCCGGAAACATTCCCGGCGCGATCGTCGCCACCGCGCTGTACGCGTACGCCGCTCCGACGCCGATGCCGATCAGCGTGAACATGTTCGGGCTGGCGTTCACGAACGAGTACCACATGCGGTGGAAGAACGGCCATCCGCACCAGAGAACGACCGGCGTCGAAAACACGAGACCGATCCAGTTCACCCACGCCGGTCCGAGTCGATGGGCGAGCGATCCGCCGGTGAGCATGTCGGCCATCGTGATCACGAACACCGGCGCGCCGAGGATGACGCCAATCCAGAATCGCCGCGTCATGTCGACGAGCTCGGGATTCGGCGCATCCGACAGGTCCGCCACTCGCGGCTCGAGCGCCATGCCGCACTTCGGACACGCCCCCGGCCGATCGCTCACGACGTCGGGATCCATCGGGCACACCCACTGCGTCGCGACTGGCGCGGCGGGCGCGTTCCGTGGCGGCGGCGCGGAAATTTCGTGTGCGGGATGTGTGTCAGACGGCGCGCCAGCGCGAGCGCGCGTTTTGAGGCCGCCGATCGTCAGAACGGGCGCGTGCGCCATCGGTTCGCGCGCGCCGGATAGGTACTTGTCCGGATCGGCGGTGAACCTGGCGGCGCAGCCTTTCGAGCAGAAGTAGTACGTCGTTCCGTCGTGCTCGACGCGCGCGGCGGCCCGCGCGGGGTCGACGGTCATGCCGCAGACCGGGTCGAGCGCCACGGTCAGCGTCCGAGCAGTTGGTTCGCCGTAGTGAACCGCGGTTCGATGTCGACGGGAACGTTCTGCAGTTTGTCGAGCGCCTTCTGCACCTCGGGGCGCACGATGCCGAGGCGATCGCCGAGCGCCTTCGCCTTCGCGTAGTCGCCTTCGGCCTGAATCGTCATGATGTCGCGCGTGAGCGCGGTGACGCCTTCCTTGATGCGATCGGGATTCACCGAGAACGTGCCGTCAGGATTGGCATTGAACGCGCGCTGATCGAGGAGGTAATTCAGCTGCACCGCAATGCCTTTGCCGTGCGCCTCGCTGATACCGAAGCGGATGGACCGGAACGCCGACGCGAGGTACGTCGTGTAGAGCGATTTCTCGAGCGATTTCGGCATCGCGCCCTTGTCAATCATGTGCTGGATCGCGAAGAGGCCGGAGATGTCCGCCTTGGCTTCTTCCAGAAAGCTGTATGTATCTTTCAGCTGCTGCCGCACCGTCGTCTGCCGTCCCGCGACGGTAATGTTGTGCGGACCGAGACCGTGCATCAGCTCGTGCACGACGATGTGCGTGAAGAAGGCGTCGAACGAGAGCGCTTGTTGATCGGCCGCCGAGAGGACGACCTTCGAAATCGGCACCAGCGTTTTGGCGAACTTCGCGTCCTGCACGTTCTTCAGCATGACGCGCTTCGTCCCTTTTTCCTGCACCACACGTTCGTCGTTCGGCAGATTGAACGCCGCGGTCTGAACGCCGCGATTCGCGTCGCCGGCCGCGAAGATCTCGTTCACGACGACGATCGGCGCGAGCGCGCCCAGCTTCGGGTTCCTGTGGCGCGGATCGATCGGCAGGTTGTTCTCGATGTCCTGCAGCTCGCCCGACAGCCTCTGGAGCTTCGCGGTTTCAGCCTCGTCCTGGACCGTGATGAACGACTCGAACGCCGCCTTGTAGTTGAACAGCTCGTCCTCGTAGACCTCGTACGGACCGATCGTCGGCTCCACCGCGCCCTTCAACTCCATCCACGCGACGTCGCTGTCGTAATACTCGTTGGACAGAAACGCGTCGGCGCGCTTGGTCAGGAATGTCTTCAGCGTCGGTTCCGACGCGATCGCCGCCGCCTCTTTCAGCAGCGCCGCCGCGCGCGCGAGCTCGCCCTGATACTCGACGTTGTAGGGCACGAGCGTGAATCCCGAGCCGGACCGCCGGGTGACGGTGAAGAATCCGGTCGCGCGAGCGCGCTCAGCTTCCGGCAGCGATTGGATCCACTTCTCCAGATCGGCCTTCGTCGTCTGCGGCGCATAGTAGTTCGCGCCCGGCGGCTTCTCCGGCGCGCCGGGTACGAACGGTTCGTTGTGATCCAGACGCGACCACGGTCCTTTGTTGATGAGGAAATAATGAAGGCGCGCGCGCCCGAGCGGCGAGGCGTCGGCCGCGAGATCGAGCAGCATCGCGTCGTTGCCGGCCCAAACCTGCCGCAGGAACAGCGCGTCCATGATCTTCGACGCGTCGACCAGCTTCGCGAGCACCTGCCGATCCGCGTTCGAGAGCTTCGACAGGTCGGCGCCGATGTCGGTCGGCGCGAACCGCGCCGTCATCTGCTGCAGCTTCGCCACCACCTGACTGTCGGACACAGATCGCTCCTGAGCGGAGAGCCATGCGGCCAGCGCCGCGCACACGACGAGCGTGCCGCAGACGATCGCTCGGCCAGGCGAATGTTCCATTCGATCAGTGTACGCCACGCGACATCTGGAGCGACGCGGGGTCGGCGCCGAGGCGGCGGATCGCCGTCTCCCACATCTTGTCGGGCGGCGTGTTGAAGATCAGATCCGTGTCGACGTCGCTCATCAACCACGATGACGCCTCGAGCTCGGCCTCGAGCTGACCGGGTCCCCAGCCCGAGTAGCCGACGATCAGCCGCGATCGCAGCGGAGGATCGGGTTCGAGCATGCGGCGCAGCAGCTCGGGCGACGTCGTGACGTACAGATCGTCGGTGATCCGCATTCCCGTGCTTTCGTCGGCCGGTTCACCGCCGGGGCCGACGAGAATCCAGCTGCGCATCGGCTCCACCGGTCCGCCGACCCACAGCTGCAGTTCGCGATCGGTCGACACCGGCGGATCGAGCTTCACCACCACCCGCCCGGTCGTGACGAGCGGACGATTCATGACGAGCCCGAACGCGCCGTCGTCGTTGTGCTTGCACAAGAGCACGACCGTCCGATTGAAGTTCGCGTCGACGAGCTGCGGCATCGACAGGAGAAATGCGGGGGCGAGGGACGAAGGCACAGCGGGCTCCTAGGAAATGATACATCGCGAGCCACGCGTATCCCGCGCTCCGTATGTGACCGCGGAGACCGCTGAGACAGCAGAGTCGTTTGATATCAATTTCTCTGCGTTCTCTGCGTTCTCGGCGGTTAAATATCAGCTTGACTTCTGTTTCAGCGCTCGCGCGACTTTTCGCAGGTCGTCCGTGAAGCGCTCCATCTCGAGGTGCCGCGACTCGTCGTCGGGCGCGCGGAGGATCGAGGAGGGATGGACCGTGGCCGTCACCAGAGGCGCGAGCGAGGAGGGCACGAATTCGCCGCGGTGCGCCGTCACCTTGAACTGACGTCCGAGCAGCGCCTGTGCCGCCGTTGCGCCGAGGCAGACGATCGCGCGCGGCTTCACCAGCTCGATCTCGGTGTCGAGCCACGGGCGGCACGCCGCGATCTCGGCGGCGTTCGGCTTCTTGTGAATCCTCCGCTTGCCGCGCGGTTCCCATTTGAAGTGCTTGACGACGTTCGTCACGTAGACCGCGCCGCGATCGATGCCGGCCTCGACGAGCGCGCGATCCAGGAGCTTGCCGGCGGGTCCGACGAACGGATGCCCGGCGAGATCTTCCTGATCGCCCGGCTGCTCGCCGACGAACATCAACTCGGCCTTGCTCGCGCCTTCGCCGAACACGGTCTGCGTGCCGCGCTTCCACAGATCGCAGGCGCGGCATCGCGTCGCCGCCGCGCGAACGCTCGCGAGCGTCGGGCGATCGGGGATGAGCTCAGCGGCGTCGCTCGGTGGTCGCTTCGGCATTCGACAGCGCGATTGCGACGTTGCGCCGCAACCCCTGGATCTTCGTCCGGCGCATTGCGCTGCCGCGAAGCGCCGAAGCAAGTTCGTCGTCGGTGCGGTTCATCAGCGTGACCAGATCGACACGATCCCACGCCGATCGCGGCTGCCACTCGGGCGCGCCGGACGCCGGGGCCATCGCATTCCACGGACAGACTTCCTGACAGATATCGCAGCCGTACACGTGCGAGCCGATGCCGCCCTGCAGCGGTTCGGCGATGTCGCCGCGATGCTCAATCGTCAGATAGGAGATGCAGCGCGTCGAGTCGAGCACGCCGGGCGCGACGAGCGCGTCGGTCGGGCAGGCTTCGAGACACAGGGTGCACGTGCCGCACTGATCGAGCGCCGGAGCGTCGACGTCGAGCGGCAGGCTGCAGATGATCTCCGACAGGAATATCCACGATCCGATTTCCGGGTGGATGACGCACGTGTTCTTGCCGATCCATCCGATACCTGCGTGCTGCGCGTAGACGCGTTCCTGCACCGGGCCGGTGTCGACGTACGCGCGCGCGTCGAACGGCTCCGCGGACGCCTCTCGCATCCAGGCGAGCAGCGCGTCGAGACGAGCGCCGATCACGTCGTGATAGTCGTCACCCCAGGCATAGCGCGCGATCCCCGCGCGCCGTGGATCGGCATATTCGGTCGAATACGGACGACTGGTGTTGTAGTTCGTGGCCGTCACGATGACGGTCTGCGCCGACGGTACGACGTTGCGCACGTCGGCGCGGCGCTCGGCGGTGCGATGCAGGTATGCCATGTCGCCGGCGTATCCGCGGTCGAGCCACTCGCGAAAGAAGCGCAACTCGGCATGGCCGGCTGCGGGCGCGATTCCGCAGGCGTCAAATCCGAGCTCACGCGCCTTGGTCTTGATGTCGGACGCTGTCATCGATGTGGCGGCCCTGAAAGGGCCGCCCTACAACCGTGGATCAACATTGTGGCGCGGGCCTTTCAGCTTGTGGCGCGGGCCTTTCAGGCCCGCGATCACTTCTTTCCAACCAGCTGACGCAGCACATACGGGAGGATGCCGCCGTGGCGGAACGCGACGAGTTCCTCGGGCGTGTCGATTCTCGCGATGGTGTTGATCTCGACGATCTTGCCTTCGTCGCCGTACGCGCGCACGACAATCGATCCGCCGGGCTTCAGGCTTTGCGCGATCCCGACCAGCTCGTAGCGCTCGCGGCCCGTCAGGCCGAGCGAGGCCGCGTTCGTCCCGGCGGCGAACTGCAGCGGCAGCACGCCCATGTTCACGAGATTGCTCCGGTGGATGCGCTCGAAGGTCTCGGCAATCACCGCTTTCACGCCGAGCAGCAACGTTCCCTTCGCGGCCCAGTCGCGCGACGATCCTGACCCGTATTCCTTGCCGGCGATGACGAGCAGCGGCACGCCCGCGTCCTTGTATTTCATCGCCGCGTCGTAGATCGTCATCACCTCGCCGCCCGGCTGATAGGTGGTCCAGCCGCCTTCGGTTCCCGGCGCGAGCTGATTCCGCAGGCGGACGTTGGCGAACGTGCCGCGCATCATCACCTCGTGGTTGCCGCGCCGCGCGCCGTACGAATTGAAGTCGCGAGCGTCGACGCCGTGCGCGATCAGGTATTTCCCTGCCGGACTGTCTTTCTTGATCGACCCCGCGGGTGAAATGTGATCGGTGGTGATGCTGTCGCCGAGAAGCGCGAGAACGCGCGCGTTCGTGATGTCGCGAACCGGCGCGGTTTCCATCGTGAGCCCCTCGAAGAACGGCGGGTTCCGGATGTAGGTCGAGTCCGGTTCCCAGTCAAACCGATCGCCGGTGGGCACTTTCAGGCTTTGCCATCGCTCGTCGCCGCTGAACACGTCCGCGTACTGCTCGCGGAACATCTCGGCGGTCACCGACGAGAGCATCGTCTCCTGGATCTCGCGCTCGGTCGGCCACAGCTCGCGCAGGTAGACCGGCTCGCCGATGTTGTCGACGCCGATCGGCTCGGTCGTCAAGTCGAGCGTCATGCGTCCTGCGAGCGCGTACGCCACGACGAGCGGCGGCGATGCGAGGTAGTTCGCGCGGACCTGCTGTTGAATGCGCCCTTCGAAGTTGCGATTCCCGCTCAGCACCGAGCAGACGACCAGGTTGCGCGCCTCGACTTCCGCCGACACATCGTCGGGCAGCGGACCGCTGTTGCCGATGCACGTCGTGCAGCCGTAGCCGACGAGATTGAATCCGAGTTGATCGAGGTACCGCTGCAGTCCTGCTTTCCGCAGGTATTCGGTGACGACCTTCGATCCGGGCGCAAGGCTCGTCTTCACCCACGGACACGTCTTTAACCCGCGCTCGACGGCTTTCTTCGCAAGCAGACCGGCGCCGATCATCACGCTCGGATTCGACGTGTTCGTGCAGCTGGTGATCGCCGCGATCACGACGGCGCCGTGATCGAGCGCGGTCGCGACCTGCGGTTCCGCCACCGCAATCGCGCCCGCCGACGCGCTCCTCGCCACCGAAACGTGCGCGGAGCCGCCCGCCTCGGTGCCCTTTTTGGCCGCGCTCATCATCGACGGCAGCGCCCCCTGGAATCCGCTCTTCGCCTGCTTCAACGACACGCGGTCCTGCGGACGCTTCGGACCGGCCAGGCTCGGTTCGATCGTCGCGAGATCGAGCTCGATCACTTCGCTGTAGACCGGATCCGGATCGCCGGGATAACGGAACAGTCCCTGAGCCTTCGCGTACGCCTCGACGAGCTCGACTTTCCGCCGCTCGCGGCCGGTGAGACGCAGATAGTCGAGCGTCATCTCGTCGATCGGGAAGATTGCGATCGTCGCGCCGTACTCCGGACACATGTTGCCCAGCGTCGCGCGGTCGGCGATCGTCAGGTGCTCGAGCCCCGCCCCGAAGAACTCGACGAACTTGCCGACGACGCCGTGCTTGCGCAGCTTCTCGGTGATCGTCAGCACCAGATCGGTGGCGGTCGCGCCCTCGAGCATCGTGCCGATCAGGCGGAAGCCGAGCACCTGCGGAATGAGCATCGAAATCGGCTGACCGAGCATCGCCGCCTCTGCTTCAATCCCGCCGACGCCCCATCCCACGACGCCGAGCCCGTTCACCATCGTCGTGTGCGAGTCGGTGCCGACGAGCGTATCGGGGTACGCGAAGCTTCCCGCCGGACTGTCGTCCCAGACGACGACGCGCGCGAGATATTCGAGGTTCACCTGATGGACGATGCCGGTGTCGGGAGGAACCACGCGGAAATTTCTGAACGCGTTCTGCCCCCAGCGCAGGAACGCGTATCGCTCTTTGTTGCGCGTGAACTCGAGCTCCGCATTCAGCTGAAACGCATTCGGCAGCCCGAAGTAATCGACCTGCACCGAATGATCGATGACGAGCTCGACCGGCTGCAGCGGGTTCACTTTGTTCGCGTCGCCGCCGAGGCGAACGATCCCGTGGCGCATGGCCGCGAGATCGACGACCGCCGGAACGCCGGTGAAATCCTGCAGCAGCACGCGCGCAGGCGTGAACGAGATTTCCTTCTGCGCCCCGCTCTTCAAGTCCCACTGCGCGAACGCCTCGACGTCGGCAGCCTTGACGAACCGCGCGTCCTCGTGCCGGAGCAGGTTCTCCAGCAGAATCTTCATTGAATACGGAAGCCGCTCGATTGCGGTGAATCCGGCCTTCTGGAGCGTGGGCAGGCTGTAGATGTCGTAGCCCTGACCGCCGACCGTCAAAGTGGTCCGCGTTCCAAAGCTATTCACGGTCGCCATAATCGAATCCTCGAAAAGGTCATCGTACCACGCGCGTCCGCAAGGTCCCCGGCGGGAGCGCCGGCAGAGCGCAATTCTGGTCGCTGGCGTCAAAATCGTGCGAAATATGCACGGATGGACTGACGCGTATGCCGGGAATGCGCGTCCTACGCCGAACTGTCGCTAATTTCGTGCAGATTTGGCACAGTTCTGGTATCATGACCGCTCTACGGAGGCGCCCGTCGATGACACTCGCACAAGTCCGCAGCAAAACGGAACGAATTCGGGAGTTTTCGGCACTCCCCTTCCTGCTGATCGCAGCAGCGAGCCTGATGGGCGCGTTTTATCGTCCAGCGCCGCAGGCGGTCACCGGCGGGCCCATCAACTCGGGCGACGTGGCGTGGATGCTCACCGCCACCGGCCTGGTGCTCCTGATGACGCCGGGGCTGTCGTTCTTCTACGGCGGCATGGTCCGCACGAAGAACGTTGTCTCGACGATGCTGCAGAGTTTCGTGGCGATGGCGGTCATCAGCATCCTGTGGATCGTCGTCGGCTTCAGCCTGGCGTTCGGCGACAGCATCCACGGGCTGGTTGGCAGTCCGGCCACATTCTTTATGTTCTCGCGCGTCGGCGCGCAGACACATCCGGATCTGGCGCCGACGATTCCGCTCGTCGTGTTCGCGCTGTTCCAGTTGAAGTTCGCGATCATCACGCCGGCGCTCATCACCGGATCGTTCGCCGAGCGCGTGCGGTTCACGAGCTATCTGCTCTTCATGGTGCTCTTCAGCCTGTTCATCTACGCGCCGCTTGCGCACTGGACGTGGCATCCCGACGGCTTCCTGCACAAGCTCGGCGTCCTCGATTTCGCGGGCGGCACGGTCGTGCACATGTCTGCCGGCTTCGCCGCGCTCGCGGGCGCGATTACGCTCGGACGGCGGCAGACGCATCGGAACGGCGAGCTGCACACGCCGGCGAACGTGCCGTTCGTGATGCTCGGCACCGGCATGTTGTGGTTCGGCTGGTTCGGGTTCAACGCCGGCTCGGCGCTGTCCGCCTCGGGGCAGGCAGCAATGGCCTTCGCGACCACCAACACGGCGTCGGCGTCGGCGGCGCTCGCGTGGATGTTCTTCGACGGCATGCGCGGCAACAAACCGTCCGCGCTCGGTGCGTGCGTCGGCGCCGTGGTCGGGCTCGTCGCGATCACGCCCGCCGCCGGCTACGTCAGCATCGGCGAGAGCATCTTCATCGGCACGTGCGCGAGCGTCATCTCCAACCTGTGCGTCCACTGGAAGAACAAGAGCGCGACGCTCGACGACACGCTCGACGTCTTCCCGTGCCACGGCGTCGGCGGAATGGTCGGGATGTTGATGACCGGTCTGTTCGCGAAAGACGTCGGCCTCACGTCAGGGCACGCGTATACCTTCCTCGTCCACTGCGGCGCGCTGGTGTTCGTCGCGGCGTTCTCGTTCTTCGGATCGTGGGTGCTCTACAAGATCACCGATGTCATCATCCCGTTGCGCGTGTCGGCGGATCAGGAAGAGATCGGGCTCGACCTCAGTCAGCACGGCGAGGTGATGCAGGATCCCGCGCCGTTCGTCGTGGCCGAACCAGTACTCGCCAAGACTGCGTAATGCAGTCGTGCCATGGAGTGGACTGCCGACGAGATACGCCGATTCGGGTATCTCGTGGTCGACGCAATTGCCGATCATCTGTCCGCCCTGCCGGACGAACCAGTGTTTCGTCCGGTGCCCTCTTCGCTCGCGGACCGGTTTCTCTCGAGTCACCTTCCGATTGACGGCGCTGCTCCCGACGACATCCTGACCGAGTTCCGCGCGTCGATCGAACCGTATCCGTTTGGAAACGGTCACCCGCGCTTCTGGGGCTGGGTCAATCCGCCGCCGAGCGTCATCGGTGTGTTCGCCGACGCGCTTGCCGCCGCCATCAACCCGAGTTGCGCGGGCGGCAATCACGCCGCGATCTACGTCGAACGTCAAGTCATCGACTGGTTCCGTCAGCTGCTTGGATTCCCGGCGGCGTCAATGGGACTGCTCGTGAGCGGAGGCTCCATCGCGACGCTGACCGCGCTGGGCGTCGCGCGTCACGCGAAGTGCGGCGTCGATGTACGTAAGGTCGGCCTGCGCGGCGCGCCGCGTCCGTTCCGCTTTTACCAGTCAGGCGAGGGACACTCGTGCGTGCGCAAGGCGATCGAAGCGCTCGGATTCGGCAGCGATTCGATCCGGCTCATCCCGACTGACGCCGATTATCGGATGGACGTCGCCGCCCTCGATCGCGCGATCGCCGAGGACGTCGCCGCCGGCCTGACGCCGATTGCGGTCACCGCAACCGCGGGCAGCGTGAACACCGGCGCCATCGATCCGCTCGACGACATCGCGAGCGTGTGCGCCGCGCACGGCGTATGGTTTCACGTGGACGCCGCGTACGGCGGACCCGCCATCCTCACAGAGGAATACCGGCTGGCGCTCGCCGCGCTTTCACGCGCCGACAGCGTCGCACTGGATCCGCACAAGTGGATGTACGTGCCGGTCGAAGCGGGGTTCGTCATGGTCCGCGACGGCGAGGCGATGCGGAACGCGTACAGCCTCGTGCCGCCGTACATTCGCGGCACGGGAAGCGCCGAGGGCGTGATGGGGCTGCCGTGGTTCAGCGAATACGGGCTGCAGCAGACGCGCGGCTTCCGCGCGCTGAAGGTGTGGATGTGCCTCAAGCACCTGGGTCTTGCCGGCTACAGAGCGGCAATCGAACATGACATCGCGCTCGCGCGCTATCTGGCCGCGCGCGTGCGCGAGCTCGATTCACTCGAACTGACGGCGCCGCCGTCATTGAGCATCGTGTGTTTCCGGTTCGTCGGCGATGGAGGGGTTTCTCAAAAGCGCGACGAGGCGGCGCTCGCGTCAGTCAATCGCGCGCTCGTCGAACGCCTGCAGCTTGGCGGAGAGGCGTTCATCACGAGCACCGAGCTCCACGGTCGATTCTCCCTGCGCGCGTGCGTCGTGAATCATCGCAGCCGACGAGAGGACATCGATCGGATGTTGGAGGAAGTGACGCGGATCGGCTGCGATCTCGCGGCGTCGGTGTAGCGCGAGGCTTTCAGCCGGGCGCCGGCTGCCGCTCGCCTGAAAGGCTCGCGCTACCAGAGCACGCGATCTCTGAGCTCTCGCGCTTCGCGCTGCGCTGCGCGCGCGGCCTCGCGCGCAAACTCGGTCAGCTGCCGCGCGGCCGCGCGCTCTTCTTCGCGAGCGCGCCGCAACTCGCAATGCGCCTGGTCGAGCGCGTCGCGCACCTCACGAATCGATTCCCGAACCTCGCGGCGGATTTCGGCGTGCAGGCGTCGCGCACCGCATCGCGTGCCGTCCCACCCGTGCACCACGACCGGCGCGGTAAGCAGCACGGTGGTCGCCAGGATCCATCTCATGCTGTCCTTCATATATGTCCGCTTAGACGCGACCTCACGGCCATTGGTTGGCAGCGGCCCCCGGCCGGCTCCCCACGGGCGGTGTCTAAGCCCACATGCTCGAAGTGCGCGGGCTGACGAAGCAATACGGCGCGCTTACGGCGATCCGCGACGTGTCGTTCGACGCACGGCCCGGCGAAGTGCTCGGCGTCCTGGGACCGAACGCTTCCGGGAAGAGCACAACTGTAAAGATTCTTACGGGTTTGCTGCAGCCGACCGAAGGTACCGTCCGAGTCGACGGCGGCGACATCTTCGCGAACCTCGTCCGCTACAAGTCCACCGTTGGATATGTGCCCGAGGAGCCACACCTCTATTCATATCTGACCGGTCCCGAATACCTGCGGCTCGTCGGAGGTCTGCGTCAGCTGCCCGAAGACGCGCTCGAAGACAAAATCGAGCGCTTCCTGGCATTCTGGTCGGCTACTCGATGATCACGGTCGGACTCGTTGCGGTGTTCGCGTGGGACGCGCTGACGTTCGATCGCCGGGACGCGATGCTGTTCGGACCGCTGCCTGTTCGCGGACGCACGATCATCCTGGCCAAGCTCGCGGCGCTGGCCGCATTCCTGCTGACCGCATCGATGAGCGTGAACACGTTGAACGCAGCGGTGTTCGCCATCGAAAC
>Ga0075434_100005198_pt1 | contig 11819 bp, 12 predicted proteins | sample RhiMethybrSRZTD3_FD_75298 | JGI IMG/M metagenome (GOLD analysis project Ga0075434, IMG submission 75298) | Populus rhizosphere microbial communities from Tennessee, USA - Rhizosphere MetaG P. TD hybrid SRZTD3 | ecosystem: Host-associated > Plants > Roots > Rhizosphere > Soil | place: USA... | reverse complement strand
GGGCGATCTCGGCGACGTCTACTACTACGACTCGGTGCGCGTGAACCTCGGGCTCTTCCAGCACGACGTCAACGTCGTGTGGGACCTCGCCGTCCACGATCTGTCGATCATGGATCACATCCTGCCGGCGCAGCCGGTGGCGGTGACGGCGAGCGGCATCGGCCACGTGCCGGGCGAGCCCGAGAACATGGCCTACGTGACGCTGCACTTCGATGCGCCGCTGATGGCGCACGTGCACGTGAACTGGCTCGCGCCCGTGAAAGTGCGGCGCACGCTCGTCGGCGGCAGCCGCAAGATGATCGTCTACGACGATCTCGAGCCGAGCGAGAAGATCAAGGTCTACGACAAGGGCATCACCGTCAACGGCAACGGCCACGCCAACGCCACCGGCAACGGCAACGGCGACGGCCGCCGCTACGAGATGCTCGTCGGCTACAGGGCGGGCGACGTCTGGTCGCCGCAGCTGGAGATGACCGAGGCGCTGAGCGTCGAGCTGCGCCACTTCATCCAGTGCATCGAGACCTCCACTACGCCAACCGTCGACGGCCACGCCGGCCTCCGCATCGTGCGCCTGCTCGAAGCAGCGACGCGATCGATGCGCGACGCGGGCCGCCCCGTCGAGCTTTCAACGAACAGGTGCTCAGTATGATTCCTCTCGTCGACCTGCGCGCGCAGTACCTCTCGATCAAGCGTGACGTGGACGCGGCCATGGCCCGCGTCATGGAAACCGGCCAGTTCGTGCTCGGCGAAGAGGTCGAGGGCTTCGAGCGCGAGTTCGCCGCCTACTCCGGCGCCTCGCACGGCATCGCGCTCAACTCCGGCACGAGCGCGCTGCACCTCGCGCTGATGGCGGCCGGCGTCACGAAAGACGACGAAGTGATCACCGTGCCGTTCACGTTCGTCGCGACGGTCGCGGCGATCGGCTACATCGGCGCGCGCACCGTGTTCGTCGACGTCGATCCGAAGACCTTCACGATGGATCCGGCGCGCCTCGAGCGCGCGATCACGAGCCGCACGAAGGCGATCGTGCCCGTGCACCTGTACGGCCAGCCGGCCGACATGGATCCGATTCTCGAGATCGCGAAGCGCCACGGCGTGCGCGTGATCGAGGACGCGTGCCAGGCGCACGGCGCCGCCTACAACGGGCGTCCGGTCGGCTCGCTCGGCGACGCGGCCTGCTACAGCTTCTATCCCGGCAAGAACCTCGGCGCGTACGGCGAGGGCGGTATGGTCGTGACGAGCGATCCCGAGATCGCGCGCACCGTCCGCATGCTGCGCGACTGGGGCCAGGAGCGCAAATACCACCACGTGCTCAAGGGCTTCAACTACCGCATGGAAGGACTCCAGGGCGCCATCCTGCGCGTGAAGCTGCGCCATCTGGAGCGCTGGACCGAGGCGCGCCGCCGGCACGCGAAGGAGTTCGCCGCGCACCTGCGCGACAGCGGCGTCGCGACGCCGGTCGAGGCGCCGTACGCGCGCCACGTGTTCCACGTCTACGCCGTCCGCACCGCCGATCGCGCCTCGCTGCAGCGCGTGCTGCAGTCGAACGGGATCGCCACGGGCATTCACTATCCGGTGCCCGTCCATCTGCAGCCGGCGTACACCGACCTCGGCTACACGCAGGGCGACTTCCCCGAGTCCGAGCGGGCGGCGAACGAGGTGCTGTCGCTGCCGATGTATCCCGAGCTGTCGCAGACCGACGTCGAGCTCATCGCCGCCGCGGTCAAGCAGGACGCCTATGTCATCTGAAGGCGCGCGCGTGGTCGCATCGGTGCACGGGCTCCGCCGCGCGTCGGCGGACCCGGCATTCGTCGAGCCGCTCGCCGACTGGCTGCGCGCGACGCTGACGCGCGACGCGCTGGTCGATCAGTACGCGCGCTACGCGAACGGCGCGGATCCGGTGAGCGTGGCGATGCGCGCCGTCATCTGGCGCGCGGTGGCCCGCCGCGTCGGCCGCCGCCTGCAGATCGCCGACGCCGTCGGCTTCAAGCATCTCGAGACGTTCGAGATCGGCGACGGCGTCTTCATCGGCTCGCAGGCGTACCTGCAGGGCCGCTTCGACGGGACGTGCGCGATCGGCAACCACGTCTGGATCGGGCCGCAGGCGTACTTCGACGCGCGCGACCTCGTCATCGAGGACTACGTCGGCTGGGGACCCGGCGCGAAGGTGCTCGGATCGACGCACAGCGGGATGCCGATCGACGTGCCGATCATCCAGACGGATCTGGCGATCAAGCCGGTGCGGATCGAGGCGTGGGCCGACGTCGGCACCAACGCCGTCGTGCTGCCCGGCGTCACCGTCGGCCGCGGCAGCATCGTCGGCGCCGGCGCGGTGGTGGCGCAGGACGTGCCGCCGTTCGCGATCGTGGCGGGCGTGCCGGCGCGCTTCCTCCGGTGGCGGGACCCGGCGTCGGCGCAGGATCCGGCGAAGAAGAGAGAGGCGGTGTTGGGATGGACCCGTTGAATTTCCGCAGCGCGCGCGTCCTCGTGACGGGCGGCGCCGGCCTGATCGGATCGCACATCGTCGATCGGCTGGTCGCCGAGTCGGCGCCCGAGATCGTCGTGCTCGACAACTTCGTGCGCGGCCGCCGCGAGAACCTCGCCGGCGCGCTGGCGAGCGGGCGCGTGACGATCGTCGAGGGCGACATCCGCGACCGCGACCTGCTCAAGAGCGTGATGCACCGCATCGACGTCGTCTTCCATCAGGCGGCGATTCGCATCACGCAGTGCGCCGAGGAGCCGGCGCTCGCGATGGACGTGCTCGTCAACGGGACGTTCAACGTCCTGCAGGCGGCCGTCGAGGCGCGCGTCAAGAAGGTCGTCGCGGCGTCGTCGGCGTCCATCTACGGGCTGGCCGACAAGTTCCCGACCGACGAGCTGCACCACCCGTACAACAACCGCACGCTGTACGGCGCGGCCAAGGCGTTCAACGAAGGGCTCCTGCGCAGCTTCAACGACATGTACGGCCTGGACTACGTCGCGCTCCGGTACTTCAACGTCTACGGCCCGCGCATGGACGTGCACGGCGCCTACACCGAGGTCTTCATCCGCTGGATGGAGAACATCGCCGCCGGCAAAGCGCCGGTGATCTTCGGCGACGGCACGCAGACGATGGACTTCATCCACGTGGAGGACATCGCCCGCGCGAACATCCTCGCGGCGCGCGCGCCCGTGACCGACGAGGTCTTCAACGTCGCAACCGGCGAAGAGGTTTCGCTCAAGGAGTGCGCGGAGATGCTCCTCAACGTGATGGGCTCGCCGCTCAAGGTCGAATTCGGCCCGGCGCGGAAGGTGAACCCGGTGCCGCGCCGCCTGGCGAGCACGCGCCGCGCGCAGCAGGAGCTCGGCTTCGAGGCGATCGTCCCGTTCGAAAAGGGGCTCCGATCGCTCGTGACCTGGTGGCGGCAGCAGCGCGAGAGCGAGGTCCTGGCGTGAGCGCCAACACGATCGAGCGGACGATGATTCCGGTGGCCAAACCGGTCGTCGGCGAGGCGGAGATGGAAGCCGTCCGCCGTCCGCTGTCCACCGGCTGGCTGACGCAGGGCCCCGAGGTGGCGGCGTTCGAGGCCGAGTTCGCCGCGTTCGTCGGCGCGCCGCACGCCTGCGCCGTCTCCAACTGCACCACGGCGCTGCACCTGGCGCTGCGCGCCGCCGGCGTGCGCGCCGGCGACGAGGTGATCACCGTCAGCCACTCGTTCATCGCGACGGCGAACGCGGTTCGCTACTGCGGCGGCGTGCCGGTGTTCGTCGACGTCCAGGCCGACACGTACAACATCGAGCCGTCGCGGATCGACGCGGCGCTCTCGCCGCGGACGCGCGCCCTGCTCGTCGTCCATCAGCTCGGGATGCCGTGCGATCTCGAGGCCATCGTCGAGCGCGCGCGAAGGCACGGCGTCCTCGTGATCGAGGACGCGGCGTGCGCCGCCGGCAGCGAGATTCTCTGGAACGGGACGTGGGAGCGCATCGGCCGGCCGCACGGCGACATCGCGTGCTTCTCGTTCCATCCGCGCAAGGTGATGACGACCGGCGACGGCGGGATGCTGACGACGGCGAATCCCGCCTTCGATCGGCAGTTCCGGCTGTGGCGGCAGCACTCGATGAGCGTCAGCGACGCGGCGCGGCACGCATCGCAGAAGGTCGTCGTCGAGGAGTACACCGAGCTCGGCTTCAACTACCGGATGACGGACTTGCAGGCAGCGATCGGGCGCGTGCAGCTCGAGCGCCTGCCCGCGATGGTGGAACGTCGGCGCGCGCTCGCGAAGAACTACCTGTCGCGGCTCGCGGCGATTCCCGGCCTGCGGCTGCCGGTCGAGCGCGCGTGGGCGCGCAGCAACTGGCAGAGCTTCTGCGTCCGCCTGCCGGCCGGCTGCGATCGCGCCGGCGTCATGCAGGCGATGCTCGACGACGGGGTGTCGACGCGGCGGGGCGTGATGTGCGCGCACACCGAGCCGGCGTACCGGCTGGAGGCGTGGCGCACGCCGCGGCGGGACGGCGGGCTGCGCGTCGGCGAATCGATCAGCGCGGATGGTTTGATCCTTCCGCTGTACGACGCGATGACGGAGGAGGAGCAGTCGCGCGTCGTGGCGTCGTTGGAGGCAGCAATCGGGAGGCACACGGACTAGCAGAAGGGACGCTGGGTATGAGCGACATCTCCTCGGCGGCGGCGGCGGTTCCGACCGGCGGCGGCGTGACGGAGGAAGCGGTTCGGGAAGTCGTTCTGCAGGCGATGCGTCTCGCCAACCTGGCGCGCGAGGAAGGGTCGCAGCTCGGCGTCGCGGCCGAGGCGCCGATTTTCGGCGCCGACAGCCCGCTCGATTCGCTCGGGCTGGTGGCGCTGCTGCTCGACATCGAAGACGGGCTCCGCGGGATTGGCTGCGACGTCGTGCTCGGCGACGAGCGCGCGATGTCGCAGAAGCGCAGTCCGTTCCGCAGCGTGCAGTCGCTCGTCACTTACATCACGGGCAGCGCGCGTGGGTGACGGGCCATGGCAGGTCGCCGCGTACTCATCACGGGGGCCACTCGCGGCATCGGCGAAGCGCTCGCCGCGCACTGCCTCGAGGCGGGCGACGAGGTCGTCGGCTGCGGCCGCACGGCGGCGTCCATCAGCCACGAACGCTACACGCACTGCACGGTGGACGTGACCGATTCGGCGGCGATCGAAGCGCTCTTCCGCGATCTGAAGCGTCGCTTCGACCGGCTCGACGTCCTGGTGAACAACGCCGGGATCGGTGGCATGAACTCGATCGCGCTGACGCCGGTCGACGCGGCGCGGCGGATCGTGGAGACGAACTTCCTCGCGGCGTTCGCGTTCACGCGCGAGGCGCTGCGGATGATGCGCGGATCGCCGGCGGCGCGCATCGTGAACGTCACGACCGTGGCGGTGCCGTTGCGGCTCGAGGGCGAAGCGGTCTACGCGGCGTCGAAGAGCGCCATCGAGACGTTCACGCGAATCGCGGCGCGCGAGGTCGCGCCGTTCGGCGTCACGTGCAACGCCGTCGGTCCGTGTCCCGTAAGGACGAAGCTCACCGCGTCGGTGCCGGCGCACAAGATCCAGGCGCTGATCGATCGGCAGGCGGTGCGGCGGTGGGGGCTCGTCGAGGACGTCGTCAACGTCGTGGAGTTCTTCCTGCGGCCGGAGAGCGCGATGGTGACCGGGCAGGTCATCTATCTGGGAGGTGCCGGGTGAATCTCGATTGCGTGCTCGATCGCATGGCCGCCCTCGGCGCGGCGCCGGCGCTCGCCGTCGGCGACCGCGTCTACACCTATCGCGAGCTGCTCGACCGCGTCGGGTACTGGAGCGGGCGCCTCCGCGATCGCACGGTGTTCCGCCGCGTGGTCAGCGTCGAAGGCGAGTACGGCTTCGAGACCATCGCGGCGTTCCTCGCCGCGGCGCGCTTCGGCAACGTCATCGTGCCGCTGTCGGACGCGTCGGCGGCGCACCACGACAAGTTCCTCGAGATCGGCGAGGTCGAGTACCGCATCAAGCCGTCGGACGGCGCGGACGCGATCTCGTGGACCGGCTGCGCCGCATCGCATGACTTCTACGCGCGCCTGCGCTGCGCGGAGGTGCCGGGGCTGGTCCTCTTCTCTTCGGGATCGACCGGCCGTCAGAAGGCCGCCGTCCACGATCTCGATGCGCTGCTGAAGAAGTTCCTGACGCGCCGCCACTGCTACCGGACGCTGGTGTTCCTCCAGCTGGATCACATCGGCGGGATCAACACGCTGTTCTATACGCTCGCCAACGGCGGGCTCATCGTCGTCGCCGACGGACGAATGCCGCGCGACGTCTGCCGCGCCGTCGCGCAGCACCGCGTGGAGCTGCTCCCGACGTCGCCGACGTTCCTGAACCTGCTGCTGCTCTCGGAGGAGCACACGCGGCACGATCTGTCGTCGCTGAAGCTGATTACGTACGGGACGGAGCCGATGCCGGAAATCACGCTCGCGCGCGTCCGCGCGGCGTTCCCGGGCGCGAACCTCCTGCAGACCTACGGCCTCAGCGAGCTCGGCATCCTGCGCTCGCAGTCGCGCGACTCGGGCTCGCTGTGGATGCGCGTCGGCGGCGAAGGGTTCGAGACGAAGATCGTCGGCGGCCGGCTGTTCATCCGCGCGCAGTCGGCGATGCTCGGCTACCTCAACGCCCCGAGCCCGTTCGACGCCGACGGCTTCTTCGACACCGGCGACCTCGTCGAGGTGGACGGCGACTGGATTCGCATCATCGGGCGGCACAGCGAAGTGATCAACGTCGGGGGCAACAAGGTGTTCCCGATGGAGGTCGAGAACACCCTGCTCGCGCTGGACAACGTCGACGACGTCGCCGTGCACGGCGAGGCAAACCCGTTCACGGGCCAGGTGGTCGTCGCGTCGGTGACGCTGTCGCACGACGAGGACCTCGCGTCCTTCAAGACGCGCATGCGCCTGTTCTGCCGCGACAAGCTGGCGGCGTACAAGATCCCCGCGAAAGTGGAGCTCGTGCGATCGCTCCACTCGGCGCGCTTCAAGAAGATCCGGCGCGCGGCGGGCGTGCCGGCGGCGAGCGGAGGCGTTGCGTGAGCCGCCAGGCGCGCCGGCTGTTGAAGTCGGCGATCGATACGGCGTGCCTCGTGCTCGTGCTGCCGGCGGCGCTGCCGTGCGCCCTCGAAGCGCGGCTCGGCGGCGGCGAGGCGATGTTCACGTCGTGGGCGCAGGCCTTCGCCCTCGTTCCGGGCGTGCCCGGGGTCTTCCTGCGCCGCGCGTTCTACCGGCTCACGCTCGAGGAGTGCGCGCACAGTTTCTCGATCGGCTTCGGCGCGATGTTCTCGCACCGGACGGCGACGGTCGAGGCGGACGCGTACGTCGGGCCGTACGCCGTCATCGGCTCGTGCCGCCTCGGGCGGGGATGCCTCGTCGGCACGCGCGCGAGCGTCCTCAGCGGCGGCCACCTCCATGCGCTGGGAATCGACGGATGGACCGCGGCGGATCTCGGCCGCATGCAGCGGATCGACATCGGCGAGTACGCGTGGATCGGCGAATCGGCGGTGATTGTCGCCAACGTGGGACGCGCCGCCCTGATCGCCGCCGGCTCCGTGGTCACCTCGCCGGTCCCCGCCGAGACCATGGTCGGCGGCAACCCGGCGCGCTTCGTCCGCCGTCTGCGCGAGGAGGTGCCGTCTGTCCCGGCGGCCGTACCCGTTCGTTGATTGGATGAAGGCGCTCGGGATGACGGTGATCGTCTACGGTCACGTCACGCGCGCGGTGCCGCTCACGCCGCCGATCTATCCGAAGCAGCTCGGCGTGGCGCTCTTTCTGTTTGCGAGCGGGTTCACGCTCGCCCGCGAGCGCCGGCCCGCCGCCGAGGCGCTCTTCAAGCGGCTCGCTCAGCTCTGGGTGTACGCGTTCGTCTTCGCCGCGGCCCTCACCGCGGTCGGCGCCGTGAACGGATCGGGGCTCGCGCTGAGCAATTACCTGCCGCTCGCGGCCGGGGCGAACGTCGTGTTCGACAACTTCCCGGCGAATCCGACCACCTGGTACATCGGCACCTACATCCACATCGTCGTGCTGTGGGCGCTCTGGCTGCGCCGCGTGCGCGTGCGCATGTGGATGGTCGCCGCGGCGCTCGCAATCGAGATCCCGATCCGCGCGCTGCTCGTGGCGACCGCCGGATCGTACGTCGCGTACATGCTCTTCACGAACTGGGCGGCTGTATTCCTGCTCGGCATGGCGCGCGGCAGCCGCGGCGAGGACGAGCCGGCGGGCAGCGCCGTGCCGTACATCGCCGCCGGCATCGCCGGCGTTCTCGTGTGGGGCGTGGCGACGACGCGGCTGTTCGCGTTCGATACCACGATCCCGTTCATGACGCTGCGCGGCTGGCCGACGGGCGCCGGGCTGCTCGCGGCGTCCGCGGCGGTGTCGGCGCTCTACGTGTCGGCCGCGGCGATCGTATTCGAGGCGACGCGGCGCCTGTCCGCGCCCGCGATCGTGCGCTTCGTCGCGCGCAACACGACGGTGATCTTCATCGCCCACATGCCGGTCGTGTTCGCGCTCCACCCGCGTCTCGTCGCGTGGCACGTCGGCTACGTCGGGCGCGTGATCGTGCAGATGGCGGTCTGCCTCGTGGGCCTCGGGTGCGTCTCCGAGGCGATCCGCTGGGTGCTCGATCGATCTTCGACGTATGCGGCGCTGATGCGCCTGTCGCGGCGCGGCGACGCCGCGGCCGCGAGCGCGCCGCTGATGGGACTGTCACGATGAGCCGAGTCGACGTAATCGTACCTTGCTACAACTACGGGGACATGCTGCAGGCCTGCGTCCGCAGCGTGCTCGATCAGGAGGACGTCGACGTCCGCGTCATCGTCATGGACGATGCGTCGACCGACTCGACCGAGGAGGTCGGACGGCGGCTCGCGGCCGCGGATCGGCGCGTGGAGTACCGGCGGCACGCCGTCAACCGCGGCCACATCGCGACCTATAACGAGGCGCTCGCCGACGTCGCCGCCGACTACTGCATGATCCTGTCGGCCGACGATCTCCTGACGCCGGGCGCGCTCTCGCGCGCGACGCGCGCAATGGACGCGCACCCGAACGTCGGCCTCGCCTACGGCCGCGACATCACGTTCCGCCACACGCCGCCGCGCGACGTAGCGCACGGCGGACGGCGCTGCCCGTACACGATCGCCGGCTACGCGCAGTTCCTCGAGCACGCCTGCCGCCTGGGCCACACGGGCATCCAGGCGCCGACGGCCATCGTCCGCGCGAGCGTGCACCGGCTGATCGGCGGCTTTCTCCCGGAACTGCCGCACAGCGGCGACACCGAGATCTGGCTGCGGATCGCGGCGCACTCCGACGTCTGCGCGCTCGAGGCCGTGCAGGCGTTCCGGCGGCTGCACGCGATCAACATGAGCCTCAGCTATACGCCCGTGCGGCGCATCGAGGCGCAGAAGCGGGCGTTCGACATCCACTTCAACCAGTACCGCGGCGTGCGGACGGAGATTGCCGCGCTCGAGCCGGTGATGAACCGCACGATCGCCGAGTCGGCCTTCTGGGGCGGCGCGCACGCGTTCGACGCCGGCGAGCCGCAGGCGTGCGACGAGTTCCTCGCGCTCGCGGCGTCGGCGTGGCCGGAGATCGGTTCGTGGGGGCCGTGGCGCCGCTTCCGCTGGAAGCGCCGGATCGGCCGCGCCGCGTGCCGCTGGCTCGAACCGATCGCGGCGACCGCCGGCTTCGCGATCAAGTCACGGGCATGAGCAGCATCCACGGGGACGACGGCCTCGACGTGCTCGTCGAGATGAACAGCGCGGACCTGCGCATCGGCGCAACGAACGACGTGCTCGATCTGGCGGAGCTCTCGGCCGCGTCGGGCACGCGGTTCACGATTTGCGGACCGCTCACCGGCGCGTTCCGCCAGGAGGCCGCCCGGCGCGGCGCGCGCGCGATCGGCGGCGTGAGCCGCTGGTTCTCGCGCCGTTCGCTGCCGCTCTATGCCGCCGACGTCGCGAGATGGATCGTGCGGCTCCGCCGCCTTCGCCCCGACGTCGTCCACCTGAATTACCCCGGCTACGGACCGTCGCTCGGCTGCGCGGCGTGGCTGTGCGGCATTCCCGTCGTCGCGCGCGCGGGTCCGTACACCGCGAGCAACCCGTCGAACCGCTGGGTCTCGGCGTACATCGCGAACTGCCGCGCCCACGCCTCGGCGCTTCTCGACTCGCCGCTGGCGGATCGCGTCGTGGTGACCGGCGATCTGTACCGGCCCGGTCGCGTGCGCGGCACGATGGCGCTCGAGCGGCCGCTGCCGCCGAAGCGCGAGGGCATCGTCCGCGTGGTGTTTCTCGGGCAGCTGGTCGAGCGCAAGGGCCTGCACGTGCTCGTCGAGGCGTTTGGCGCCGTCGAGGCGCCGGCGGAACTGCTGCTGGTCGGCGGCGACTGGAGCGCGGACGGTTACCCGCAGCATGTCAAGTCCATCGCGCGAGACCGCGGTCTCGACGCGCGGATTCATTTCGAGAACCATCGACAGGACGTCGGCGCGATCCTGAGCACCGCCGACGTCTTCGTTCTACCGTCGCTGAGCGAGGCGCGGCCCCGCAGCGTGATCGAGGCGATGTCGATCGGGCTTCCGGTGATCGCGTCCGACGTCGGCGGTCTGCCGACGCTCGTCGACGACGAAACGACCGGACTGCTGGCGCCGCCGGGCGACGCCGCGCGGCTCGGCGACGCGCTGCGCCGGCTCGTTCAGTCGGCGACGCTGCGCGAACGTCTCGGCCGCGCGGCCGCGCGGCGTATCGAGCAGGAGTGCCGTCCGGAGCGCACGGCGGCCGACTACGTCGCGGTGTATCGCCGCCTTCGGCGCGCGCGCACGGCGCGCGCCCCTCGTGTCGCCGCGATCGCGCGGTTCCGGGGTTGATGTGACACACACCGCGATCGAAACGCTTCTGCTCGGAGACGCTGCCGCCGGCGTGACGCGCGGATGCGTCGTTCTCGGCGGCCGGCCGCTCGCGTTCGGCCTCGACGAGCTGCGCGAGGCGTCGGCACGGCTCGCGCCGGACGGCGTGCTCGCATACGTCGTCAGGCTCGACACGCCGATTGCCGCGCGGCTGATGACGCTCCTCACGCTGCCGCTGCGTCTGTGGAATGCGTCGCGCGTGATCGCGCGCGACCGGCTCGTTGTCGTCGGCCGCTACGGGATCGATCCCGATGTGACGGCGCCGGCGTTCATCTATCAGCTCGACAGCGCGGCTTCGCGCTACGCCGACCGCTCGATGCGGCCGCGCGGCTCGGGACACACGCTTCGCAGGCTGCTCGCCTGGTGGGCCGGCTGCGATCCGGCGCTCGGCGCGATCGCGCTCGTGGCGAGGAAGCCATGATGCTCGACGTCGCAGCGCTGGTCGACCGGCTGCTTCCCGGCGTGCTGCGCGGCGGGGCGCGCAGCGTCGCGTGCATCTGTACGACGCGCCCGAAGTATCTCGTGTTCGACGACGACGAGGCGCATCCCCGGTGCGTCGTGGAATTCGGCGAACGCGACCGGCTGGTACGGACCGATCGCGTGCTGAAGGAGCTCGGCGCGCGCATCACCGGCACCGTGCCCGCCTCCCTCTTTTGCGGGTCGGTCCACAACGGCACGAACGTGCACATCCAGGCGGGGCTGCCCGGGATCCCGTGGTTCCGCGTCTCCGATGCGCTGACGACGCCCGCAGAATGGCGCGCCCTGCTGCGGCGGGGTGTCGCGGCGATGGTGCGCATGCACGCCGCGGCGCGGCAGGTCGGCGCCTGGAACGGCACGGTGAATCTGAGCTACGAGCTGCAACGCGAGGCGGCGCTTCTCGCGCGCGCCGGGACGGCGTTGGCGCCCGCCG
>Ga0075434_100005193_pt1 | contig 11821 bp, 11 predicted proteins | sample RhiMethybrSRZTD3_FD_75298 | JGI IMG/M metagenome (GOLD analysis project Ga0075434, IMG submission 75298) | Populus rhizosphere microbial communities from Tennessee, USA - Rhizosphere MetaG P. TD hybrid SRZTD3 | ecosystem: Host-associated > Plants > Roots > Rhizosphere > Soil | place: USA... | reverse complement strand
TGGTACAAGATGGCCTTTGTTTCTGCCGCCGGCGGTCGCGTTGTTGGCGACAGGTCGGCTTGCGCCGAGCGCGGCTGTTAACGCTTCTTTGGTTGTGCGGAAAGGCGGGGGAATCTGCGGTAGCCAGTCTTTGATTCGCGTCAAGGGCCCGAAACGTTGATCGAGCGTTTGGACAAAGCTGCTCATTGGAGAAAAGCCGATTTCCCGCGCCGGACGGGCGGGTGTAGCCGGAGCCAAAAAACACCCACGGGAAACCACGGGAAACCGGGGATTCCGATTGGTTTTGCGGCGATTGCAGTGTCTAAGACGCGCAAAGAGCCAGATGTAACGATGTAACCGTCGGCCGCGTAAGCATCAACGGCCTCGATTCAGTAAGCCCACGCTTAGCGAGATTAAGCTGTGGCCGGGATCGACTTTAACCTTGGAAAGGATGGGCTTACTTACACTCACAGTGTGCACCTCTGTCGGATCTGCGCATCCGTTTGCCTCCTAACCAACGCATCACGAAGGGGCTCCCATGCCTAAGACATCTGCCGGAATGATGAATTTCTCGACAACCTCGTGCCGGCTGCTAGCCCTGAGCCGACGCATGATCCGGCGAACGTGGTTCTTCACCGTAAATTCCGAGAGGTGGAGTTGTGAGGCGATCTCCTTGTTCGTCATTCCCTTGCCAAGGAGCGCGACCAGATTTTGCTGGCGACACGTGAGTTGTGTTCGTGCACACAAATCAGGAATCTGACTGGCGGTTTGCGCCACAACCTCAAATAGCTTCAAACATAGACTTGCAGGACAGTGGGCCTGACCACGAGACAGCGCTCGCACGCTCGCTATAAATTCAGAGGCTGACGCGTCGCTTAACAAGTATCCCGAAACCCCGCAACGAACCGCCGCAAGGAACAATTGTGGATCGTCGATCATGCTAATAAGCAGCACCCGCGGGTCGGAGTGCGTCCGGTGTGTGTCGTCAAAGCACTGCGAAAGCCAATTCGGGTCAAATACGTCTAGAACCAGAACTTCGCATTTGGACTGAAGCAGGGTTTCACGTGTGGCTTCGAACCGGCGGCTTTGTCCGACAACCAGAAGATCAGAGGTCTTTTGCAACACGCGCGCGACGGCTCCACGCAACAGGGAATTGTCAATGAGCAGATGTATGCGCGCCGGAATGGGCGGGGTGACTCCGCTGGGGTCCATGGGTCCTCCTTCGTGCCTTTTCGAGCTTTTTCGAAGATTCCGGTGGCGCTGGCCAAGAGGCAGTGCCTCCCTTGGTTTCCAATAGATCCGCTGCCGCGTCAATCGCGGGGCGATACTCTGCGACTCTCGGACATGTATCGACCGAAGTAATTGAAGTAGCGGAATTTAGTTTCTGCCCTGGCCAGTTAAAGTGATGGTACATCCACCAAAACTAAGGCAGGTCATGGTAGTTGCTATTCGACCACGTTAATTTGCAACGTCATCGAACCGTGTCCCTTTCCGCAGAAATACGCACACTTGCCGAAAAACTGGCCAGTTTGAGACGGCGTAACCGTGACCTCGGTGTCTTTACCCTTTTGGATCGCACAATCGATGTTCAACTCCGGCAATTTTACGCCATGAGTAACGTCCCTTGTATGAAATACCAGTATGACCGGTTGGCCTTTCTTCAATGTAATTTCGCTAGGACTGTAGGAAAATCTGCTCGCAACAACGTCTATTTTTTCCGGTGTTTCTGATACGGCTTGAGGGCCGCCCAAAAATAGCAGCGCTGCCGGCAACATGGCGAAGAATCTTGTGGAACTCATTTAGTGCTTGCCTCCGAAAATATTTTTATGGTGCCAAGTAGGCCAGAATCAGTTTTTCGTCCTCAGCACTCAACATGGCCCTTACGCGCATCTGCCGGACCACCGCACGAGCCTCGCGCGGAGAAATGTCTTCCGGCGGGTTATGACAGCGGCCGCAGTTTGTGCGGAAACGTTTCTCCCCTTCGGAAGGAGCCGGCTTTGAGGACTTTGCTGGTGGGGCATTTTGATCCTTTGGCGACTTTGCCTGTCCCACACATACGGCGAAAATCGCGAGACTGAAAGTCACAAATGCGAGCAAGACACGCCTCTTCATCTGGCGCCTCCGGGCCACAGCGGAAAAAGGAATCGATAAGTGATACCAAACTCCCAGACATTTACATCCGTGCTTTGAGAAAAATAGGCGCGACCGTAGCTCGCGTTCAGCCGCACTTCGTGCGGCAAATAGTAGTTCAAGCCGAATTCCGGGAGTCGAGCGTCATGAGCAGGAAGTGAGTCTCCTGCCACTAGTTCGGAGCGCACAAACTGCTGCATTCGAAACACCGGTTCAAGCCGACCCAGTGCCGAGCCGTCTCCCCCGAACTGCGAGAGGCGGTACGCGGCCTGGATCCAGTAGCCATAGCCGTTAGGTGAGTGCGCCCATTCACTTTTGAGCTCAAGCGGCACGCTATAAGGCGACCACGAGAAATCCATCCCAACAGAATTCGAATGGCTGTCCTGCAACGTTCTCCGATATGAGGTGCCGATTTCCAGGCGCGCTCTAGGCAAAAATAGACCTACCCTTCCGCCTGCTCCACGCTGTGATCCGAGATTCTCGACGGTACTAAGCGTAGAGAAGTAGGCCGCGTAGTTTATGGCGTAGCTGCTGTTTGATAACAAGGCGCCGCGCAGCATGAATCCGTTGTTGTAAGCCTGGCCTGTGCCGATCGGAGTGATCAGCGGCGCGTCTTGAAATTTGCTGATCCAAATGGGGCTGAGCCGTTCTGTGTACAATCCGAATGGCGTTAAAAAGCGGCCAAGTGTGATCGTGACATGGGAATTTGCGTTGTAGTCGAGCTGCAGATACTCGAGGGTTCCAAAGAATTGACCTTGATATGGACCGGTGGTTCCGTTTTCCCTTGAAACGAAACCGCGCAGATCGGCTCGCGATTCAATGAGCCATTTGTCGCCCAAGGGAATGGTCAGGACCGGAGCAATCACCGGCTGGAAAGAGTTGACTCCGCCTTTGCTTGCGCCTAAAAAGCCGGCGCCTCCCGAAAGGATGGGTACGTTTTCTTGGGCGCAGATGAACGAAGATCCGGCGATGAACAGCGCTAGAAGCCGAAACACCCTACAAGTTGCTAGAAATGGTTCCACAAAATATCGTCACGGCGGCCCGACGCTCTCTAACCGGCTTGAACAGCTCAAGTTGCAGCTTGGCCACGATCTCAAAGTAGTTCGAGGGGTGTCGTCAGTTGTCATTGGGGCGTCACGGGAATGTTATTTTTCCGGACACCACGTTTTTGTACTAATCCGAACACCAAGCAACGACAGCAGCCACCAGCAGAAGGATTGCAAATACGTGACACGTTTTTGACAACCAAAATTACGCTTACTCTTATTGTCGCCGACATTTACCTGACAAATGCAAGGCGGGGGAGAGTTGGTTGTTCAACGAGAGAGCGTGTTTCCCGAACGCGATTTTTTGGTCGCGGGTCTTAACCTCGCAGCGCGCGGAGTTCTCTGTTTTTTCTTTGTAGTTATATTTGATTTGTCAGGCGCGGATTCCAGAGCAACCGCGCAGGCTCCCGGCACTGGGGCAATTGCTGGCATGGTGTCCGATCCTTCGGGGGCGGCCGTGGCGAATGCGCGAGTTGCCATTTTGGATGAAGATTCCCGGCTGGCACGGAATGCGGTCACCTCAGTCGAGGGAACGTTTCGCTCCGCGCTACTGCCACCGGGAACTTACAGGCTTACCGTTGATGCACCGGGCCTCGGACAGCAGGTATTGCACTCCGTAAGAGTGCAGGCCGGCGAGACGACAATCATCGACATCAAGTTGAAGTTGGGCGCAACTTCCGTCATCGTCAAGGTGTCGGAATCCGTGGAACTGGTGGAAAGTCAGAGTTCCACGCTCGGTCGCACCACTGATGACAAAAACATCCTTGCTCTCCCGCTGGCCAACCGAAATTTTTCGCAGATTCTTGCTCTCTCGCCTGGTGTAGTAGTTGCGGTTCCGGATGCCGGAGCGTTCGGCAAGAATACGCAAAACGTTTCGGTAAACGGCGCAAAAACCACCGCTAATAATTTTCAGTTCGATGGTATCGATGCCAACAACCTCTCGGAAAATTCTGCGTCGGGTTTTGCGCCGGAACCCGGCATCGCCATTCCCGCACCGGACACCATCCAGGAATTCAAGGTCCAAACGGGAATGTACGATGCATCGTACGGCCGAAGCTCCGGCGCGAATGTGGACATTGTGAGCAAAAGCGGGTCCAACAGTTTTCATGGAGATCTTTGGGAATTTTTCAGGAACGACGTTCTTAACGCCAATGATTACTTTCTGAAGAAAAATGGGCAGCCGCGTCCGGTCCTCAAACAAAATCAATTTGGCGGGACCATTGGCGGCCCCATCCGGCGGAACAAGACATTTTTCTTCGGCTCCTATCAAGGAAGCATCCAGCGCAATGGTCAGGCACCTGGCGCGCTTCAAAGCGCTATTCTTCCGCCTTTGACGGACGATCGCTCTCCGGCTGCACTGGGACAACTCTTTGGAGGACAGACCGGAACTTTCGGCGGTGTGGCTGTCGCTTCGGACGGCTCCAACATCAATCCCGTTGCTCTTGCGCTGTTGAATTTCAAGCTGGCCGACGGAACCTACGCGATTCCAACTCCCCAAACGATCTCTGGAGGTTTCGGAGAGTCTACCTATTCCTTTCCTGGAAAATATCGCGAAGACCAGTTTAGTGTGAACCTCGATCAAAACCTCACACAAGCGGATCAGCTGTCCGGGCGTTTTTTTTACTCCAAGGATGAAACCAATCAGCCGTTCACACCGTTCGCTGCTACGGTTCCGGGATGGGGAACCACCTTTAACGCACAGAACAGCGTGTTCGTCCTATCTGAGGCGCACACATTTCAGCCAAATCTAATAAACATCGCGCGGTTTGGCTATGTGCGGTTCAACGGCCTGCAAGTTGGGCAGAGTTCGATCTCCCCGGCCGAAGTCGGAATGACCTCGCCGTCGGGGCTTCCTATCCTTCCCGGAATTCAGATTCAAGGACTCTTTACCATCGGGTCTTTCGGCCAACCCTTTTACTTCCAAAACACCAACACGTTTGTGTGGCAAGACATGCTTTCTCTGACGCACGGTCACCATAGCCTTAGGATCGGAGGGGAGGTCAAGCGCCATCAACTGGTCGTGGACGCACCCTTCACAACAGCCGGTTTTCTCCTACTGCAAAGCTTCCCTGACTTTTTGTTGGGGCAGAGTGCCGCTCAGAATGGCAGTGGACAGAGCAATGTGTTTCAGAGCACCGGAGCATCTGGAATTTTTCGAAAGGACGAGCGCTATACGGACTTTGCAGCCTTTGTTCAGGACGATTTTCGTGTTTTCCCCCGCCTTACCATCAACGCCGGGCTGCGATATGAGTATTTCGGCCCGCCTTCGGAAACGCTCGGACGCCTCTCGAACTTCGATCCCGCATTGGCCACGCCTCAGGTTCCCGCTTCAGGCAGCTTTTCTGGTTTTCTGATTCCGTCCAATTACAAGGGAGCGATTCCGGACGGGGTGACCCGCACTTCCAGCTCAGACTTTTGGAATCCCGATTATAAGGATTTCGGTCCGCGTCTGGGATTCGCACTCCGGTTACCTGGCAAGTCGCCTTGGGTGCTTCGAGGTGGGTACGGAATTTATTACCAACGCCTCTCTGGAGAGTTGGTACTTCTCAACATAGGACAGCTTCCCTTCTCACTCAGACAGTCGCTGTTGGGACCGCTGAACGCGGCTGCCACACTGCAAGATCCCTTCGTTCCACCTTTGCCGCCGAATTCCGTTTATCCAATTTTTATCCCGCGTACAGCGAACAGCGCTCTTGCTATCGGCGCCACCTCGAGATCGATCACAAGTCCCTATACACAGCAATACAACCTGAATATCCAACACGAGTTCGCTCACGATTTTCTGTTGCAAATCGGCTACGTCGGCTCCAAAACCACGCATCTTGCAGGATGCATGCAGTTCAATCAGGCGCTTATAGCTACGCCAGAAGATCCGGTGAACGGAGAAACGACAACCACGAACGAAAATCTGGCGCAAAGAGTTCCCTACGCGGGCCTTGCGGGAGGCTCTTACATTTGCCAGACCTCGTTCGATGCACACTACCAGTCGTTACAATCGAGCGTCACGAAGAGAATGAACCAAGGGCTGGACTTCTTGGCCAGTTACACTTTTTCAAAGAACCTGGACTATACAAGTGGGACGGGTGGCATTGATTCGCTCGACTTAAATTTTCTTGGAAATGACCAGACGAATCCCCGTTCGTCCCGCGGCCTTGCCGACTTTGATCGTACGCATCGATTCGTGGGGAGCTTCCTCTACCGGCCGCCGGATCTAAAAAGTGGTCCACGCTTCGCGAGGTACATCCTTTCTCAGTGGCAGTTCTCCGGAGTCGTGGTACTACAGTCCGGTTTACCAATCACCGTGACGGATAGCACGGCTGGTTCCGTGTATGGAAATCTTGTGGGGTTCAGCAGAGCAAACTGTACGGGAGCTAGTCCTGCTTCATCCGGCTCGATAACGTCGCGAATCAATGGGTACTTCAATCCGGCCGCGTTCGCGGCGGCTCCGAGCATCGGCGACGGCACGGGATTTGGGACCTGCGGAGTGGGCATTCTGCGTGGGCCGGATCAGCGGAATTTGGACTTGGGAATCCAACGGAGCTTCCACATCGTTGAGACCAGTGTGCTGGATTTCCGCGTCGAATTCTTTAACTTCACCAACACACCGAAATTTGGCCAGCCGCTGAACGACTTCGCTGCATGTACGCCGCTTCAGAACCCCTCTCAGCCGACTCAGTGTACAGGACCCTTTGGGGTGATTTTCTCGAGTGCTGGCAATCCAAGGATCGTGCAGGCGGCGTTGAAGTATAGGTTCTGATGTTAGATAGGCTGCAGTTCCTGTTGCTGGAGCAGCGACTTGCACGCACGGTTCCGAATCGGTTCCCTAGGCCAATATGATCACCGGAGACTCGATACAGCAACCCATTAATCCAAATGACCCGCTGCGGTGGGACATTGAGCTTCCCCTACGCGGCACTTTCTATCCAGTCGGCTTTCCGCTAGAGATCACAACGAATTCTTATGAATTGCTGGCGGCTGCCGAAGCGAGTTGGGGCCGGTTCGCCAAATCGTTTTCCGCTCCTTCCATACAGATTCGTTTGGGAGTTCTTCCCTCCGCTTCCACGGTCTGCCCGCCAGCGCCCTCCGCCCGCGGCCAGCAAAACCTAATCACCCTGATTGCCGATCAAGAAAACTATGTAGCACTCGACACGCGCGAGGGTTTTGCTTTCGGCTGGCTCAGTGAAGCGGCGGTTTGCGATCGCGCTTACCTGCGGTATCACTTTCTTGAAGCTACGGTGTGGATTCTGCTCGATTCGCTATACCTTACTTCGGTGCATGCGGCATGCGTGGCGCTAGACGGGCGTGGAGTCCTATTATGCGGAGACGGAGGGGCGGGTAAGTCGTCTCTTTCTTACGCATGTGCCCGCAATGGTTGGACGTTTCTGTCCGACGATTCCACCAAGCTGATCCGAAGGCGGCAAAAACGGCTCGTTACCGGCAATCCTTACCAGATACGTTTTCGCGATTCAGCAACGGAGCTCTTCCCTGAACTTGGCCGACAACCTGTGTCAGCCCGACTTTCCGGGGAACTTTCGATCGAGCTTGCCACTGCCGAACACCCTGCGATCGCCGTTACCACCGAATGCGCCGTCGACTACCTGGTTTTCTTGAATCGGCATGAACCTGAGCCAGAAGGATTGTTCTGGTTTCCTAAGGATCGGGCTTTGCAGTGGCTTGAACAAGTCGTTTGTTATGGAGAAGAACGTGTGCGTGATGAACACAAAGCTGAACTGCGCGCCCTGGTAAGCGCGGAAACTCTTGAGATGCGCTACAGCAGTATGGACGCAGCACTCCGCTTGCTCGAAGCCTTGGTTCGCAAGGGGCCAGGCGTTGCACATCGGCACTTGACAACCGCAAGAGGTTCTTACGATGGAAGCAGTTCCAGCTTTTCTTCTTGACGCTCTTCGGTTTCAGGACCCTCGCACCGAAGCCTTGCGCGATGTGAAGGATTCCCAGTGGGAAGCCATTCTTTCGAGTTGGCGCGTCGTTCGCCTGATGCTTCCCCTCAAGCGGCTTCGCGGCGAAATGCTACCCGAGTGGGTCTGCGCGCGAGTCGACACCCATCTGGCGGATAATGCTCTCCGCTTCGCGCGCATCAAACAGACCTATTCAGCCGCAGCGAAGGCAATTCGCGCGGGTGGTGCCGAACATGTGGTCTTGAAAGGTTTTTCCCTCTGGCCGGGCTACGTGGAACACCCGCAATTCCGCCCGCAATCTGATATAGACCTTTACTGCCCTCCGGATTCGATTGAACGTGCGCGCGACGCCCTCATCGCGCTCGGTTACGGAATGTCCTATCGAGGCAACCACCTTGATATGGACCATCTTCCTATCATGGCGCCGAAATCAGACTGGATTTGGAGCGGGAACCATTTTGACCCGAACATTCCGGTTTCTTTCGAACTTCATTTTCGCTGGTGGGATGAATCCTTCGCGCGCTTTCACCCGCAAGGATTAGAAGCGTTTTGGTCGCGCCGGATCGAAAGGCATCTGGATGGGATCGCTTTTCCGGGGTTGCAACCGGTCGATAATCTCGGATACACGGCTCTGAACGTGGTGCGCGACCTCTTGCACGGTTCGGTTGCCCCGGAACAGGCCTACTGCCTGGCTCGTTTCCTGCACTGTAGCGCCGATGACCAGCCGTTTTGGCAGATCTGGCGATCTCTTCATAGCGAATCGCTACGACGACTCCAGGCAGTGTCTTTTCTACTTGCGGCAAATTTGTTTGCGTGCCGCTTGTCCGCAGAAGCACGAGAAGAAATTGATCGTCTGCCGGCGGGAGCCAGGGTTTGGTTTCGGCACTTTCCGAAGTCGGCCCTATCGCCTCCTTTTCATCGAAGGAAAGACAGCGTTTGGTTGCATTTGAACTTCCTGGACTCACTTTCCGAAAAGAACGCCTTACTTCTCCGGCGTTTGACTGCTTTCCCGAGACGGCGGCCAACGTTCGAAACGGTCCTGCCCAACCATCCTTCCCAGAATGTTTCTTCCAACACCAAAGGCCCGGCGGGCTTGCTGAGATTTAGCTTCAAGTCCCTTCAATACTCAGGATGGTTTGCTTCGCGAGTCGTCGGCCACCTCAGCGTTCTTCCTGTGGTCCTTTCCAGGGGAATCGGCTATTGGTTGTCTTCAAAAAACCTTACCGGACAATTTTGGACATTCTTTGCGGCCTCCCTTTGTTTCAGCTTTGGCATGACCATGTTCTTTTTTCTTTACAACCTGTTCCTCCTTGACCGAGGCAACAAAGAAGACTTCCTGGGTCTCATGATGGGCACAATGAATATTGGCAGCATTGCCAGCACAATTCCTTCCGGAATTCTTGTGCACCGCCTTGGTTTACGAAGGGCGTTGTCGCTATGTCTCGTTTTGGTTTCTAGTGTATCGATCATCCGCACTGTGATTACTCCCCGGTCCGCGCTGCTTTGCTTCGCATTTCTAGGAGGCTTTGCCACCACCATCTGGGCGGTTGCCATCTCTCCGGCGATTGCGCGTCTTACCGACGAGCGGAGCCGACCCTACGGTTTCAGCGTGGTGTTTTCCACTGGGATCGGCGTAGGGGTTGTGTCAAACCTGGTGGCCAGCCGCATGCCGGGATGGTTTGCGCAGATCAGTCCAGCTTTTTCGAATGCCCAGGCAAAACAGCTGGCGTTGCTCGTCGCGTGTGCCATTGTCGCTTTCGGTCTTATTCCCCTTTCGCGCGTGCAGTTTGCCTCCTTGCCGCCAGGTGAAAGGAAAATTTACCCCCGCGATCCGTTCATATGGCGTTTTTTGCCCGCCTTGGCCGTCTGGAGTCTTGTCACCGGTTCTCTGAGTCCTCTGTCCAACGTCTATTTTTCGCAATACCTGCGTGTCCCACTCAAGAGCATGGGGATCATTTTCTCTCTTTCGCAGCTCTTGCAGGTATTCGGCGTGCTTGCGGCTCCATTTCTATTTCGCAAACTCGGCTTGGTTTCTGGCATCGCCAGTACACAATTGGCTGCCGCGGTCCTGCTGGGGCTCTTGGCCGCGACATCCGGGCCTCTGTCCGCACCGATAATCTATGTGGGCTTTACGGCCTTTCTGTGGATGAGCGAACCCGGCCTTTTTACTCTTCTTATGGATCGCGTGGCTCCGGGCGAACAAGCAGGCGCCTCCTCGCTGAATTTCTTGGTGATCTCGGTTTCTCAAGCCATCGCCGTGGCGATGACCGGAAGCGCTTTTCTGCGCGTTGGTTATCCCTTGTCGCTGGCTTCGATAGCCGCGCTTGCCGCCATTTCAGCGGCCTCGTTTTGGCTGTTGCTGGGACGAGGGTTCTCCACGGCTCGCAAACCGCAGACAGCAGCTCCTTATGGCTGAATCGCGCCAACGGCGCCTTATTGCATGAATGAAGAATAGATTACTATCGTTAGGGAAGATGCTGCGACTTCGCGCTGTCGATTCGGTACAACTTCGGGACATTTGAGAGAGTGAAAATTCTGTCAGTTTCCGAGTAAGCGACACCAGACAAAGCATTTAGTGTTTCACCTGCTCTGCTTTGCAAACAGGAGGTCGCCGGTTCAATCCCGGTCACGTCCACCAACTAGCGAATCAATTTTGCGCAACTTTCCTCAATTGGGGTCCATTTCGGTCCAAGTAAAAGCTTCTTCACTTCCTCAACGGCCCGGCACTGCTTCACTGGAATCACGCGCAGATAGATCTGTCGCGTGACCTCTGGCCAAGAATGGCCGAGGAGCGCCTGCACCGTGCCTCGATCAGATTAGCCTCCAAATCATCGTAAGACTAAACAGCGACCGCCCTCGTTCGTACTGATCGCTTGTTGATCGTTGGCACGATAATCGCTTCAATGCCCTGGAATACGTTGATGATCGAAAATTTGAGTTCGCTGGCGCCGAGGAGCTTACCGTGTTGCCGCGAACCAAATGTCACAGTATGGCGGCGAACTTTAGCGCGGGGAAACGAATACTCGTCCATGCAGAGTTTCCCGGATCGCAGGGATTAGGTCGGTCTGGATACGCATCTTAAGCACATAACTGGCGCCCATCGCGGTCAAAACCTGAATGTATCCGGGATCGTAATGGATGCTGATAAAAATAATCTTGCTTGACAATTTGAGTCTCTTAAGCTCCTGAGCAACTTCTATTCCGCCCATCTTCGGCATGGCGACGTCAAGTATCACGACAGCCGGTTTGAGTTCAGTGACCACCTGCAAGGCCGATGCTCCGTCCTGAACGGTGGACACAATGTCAAATTCTTCTCGCAGAAACTGAGATACTGCTTCCAGCATTTCGGGATGGTCGTCGGCTATAACAACTGTAGGTTTCGAGGTCATGAATGTCTTTGACGAAATTACAAAAGTGTTGTCCTGACCTCAGTTTGTTTAGGGACAAGCTCAAGTCCATCCGAATTCTGGCGACCAAGACGGTCGCTTCAGGAGGATGAGCAGCACTGACGGATTATTGAAAGTACCTTAGTCGCAAGGCGATTTCAATTGAGAGATCGTGTAGCCTAGAGAGGAATAGCGCGTCGACGGCAAAGAATGTTCTACGGGCCAAGGACGAGCGACATGCGAATTCAGGAAGGGTCGCCAAGGAACGTGAGTGCCGGCGGTTCGTTTAGCGGTATCTCCACTTCGATATTGGTTCCGTGCATTGACGCCGACACGATTTCGATTTTCCCGCCGACAGATCTTA
>Ga0075434_100005190_pt1 | contig 11825 bp, 9 predicted proteins | sample RhiMethybrSRZTD3_FD_75298 | JGI IMG/M metagenome (GOLD analysis project Ga0075434, IMG submission 75298) | Populus rhizosphere microbial communities from Tennessee, USA - Rhizosphere MetaG P. TD hybrid SRZTD3 | ecosystem: Host-associated > Plants > Roots > Rhizosphere > Soil | place: USA... | reverse complement strand
TGAAGGAAAGCGCGACGGCGCGATAGACGCGTGGCAGCGCGCGGTCGCGGCGGAAGACGCGCTCAACTACAACGAGCCGCCCGACTGGTTCTATCCGACGCGGGAATCGCTCGGCGGCGCGCTGATGCGCGCCGTGCGCTTCGAAGACGCCGAGCGCGTCTACCGCGCCGATCTCGAGCGCAATCCGAAGAACGGGCGGTCGCTCTTCGGGCTCTGGCAGTCGCTGCTCGCGCAGGGCCGCGTGGAAGACGCCGCGAAGGCGGAACGCGAATTCAGGGACGCATGGAAAAACGCCGACGTCCAGCCGCGGCTGTAGAATTTGGAATTTGGAATTTGGAATTTGGAATGCGTTTCACGCTCGGTGCTCTAGCGCGCGTTTACGCAACGCGAGGTTCTTCGAACGTGCACCCTGGCACTCTGGCACTCTGGCACTCATGGCCCTGTGCCCCCTTGGGTACGCATTCCAAATTCCAAATTCCAAATTCCGAATTCATTCGATCGGCTTGCCGTCGGCGTCGAGCAGCTTGATATCCTTGAACGCGGAAAGCTGATCCTTCACCTTCCCGTAGTCGCCAACGATCGTGATGACCGAGTTCTCGGAGCCGAGCAGCGCGGCGGCGCCGGTCTTCACCTGTTCCGGCGTCACCGCGTCGATTTTCGCGCGATACGTCTCGGGGTAATCCTTCGCGAGGCCGTAGACGTACATCGAGTTGAGCAGTGTCGCGAGTCCGTTCTGCGTCGCGGTTTGAATGGGAAACAGGCCGCGCAGATACGATTTCGCGCCCTGCAGTTCGGCGCCGGCGCTGCCCTCGGATCGCATCTTGTCGATTTCCTTGAACACTTCGCTGAGCGTCGCGCCCGTCACGTCGTTCCTGACGTCTGCCGCGAAGCGGTAGAAGCCGGCATCGGCGAACCCGGTGAGCGACGATGACGGCGAATACGTGTAGCCCTTCTCCTCGCGGATGTTGCGGACGATGCGCGAGTTGAACGCGCCGCCGTAGATCGTGTTCGCCACGGTCTCTTCGTACCACCGCGGATCGCTCCGTTTGATGGCGAAGTTGCCGAGCGCAATCGAGGATTGCACGCTGTTCGGGCGTTCAATGAAGAACACGCGGCGGCCGTTCAGCGGCGGCGGCGGCGGGTAGGTCGGCTTCTGAACGTCGCCGCGCGCCCATCCGCCGAGCGTCTTCGTCGCGACGCCGATGATCGCGTCCGGATCGACGGCGCCGACGACGATCAGCAGCGCGTTGTTCGGCCGGTAGTGATCGCGATGGAACGCCTCGAGCTTCGCGCGATCGATCGCCTGCAGGCCGGCCTCGGTCTCGCTGAGGCGCGCGTACGGATGCTCGCCGAACAGCGCGCGGCGGAACTGCCGGTTCGCCAGGAACTGCGGCGAGGCCTTCTGCTGCATGACGTTCTGCTGCCGCTGCTGCCTGATGATGCCGATCTCGTCCTCGGGCAGCGTGGGGTTCATCGCGACGTCGGCCACGAGCTCGATGAGCTGCGGCGCGAATTCGGACAGCCCGCGCACGGTGAGCGACGTGAAGTCCTGCGACGCGGCGCCGCTCAGCGATCCGCCCATCCCGAACGCCTGCCGCCGGATTTCCTTGCTCGTCCGCGTCTTCGTCCCTTCCTGCACCGCGTCCGCCGTGAACGCCGCCAACCCGGTGAGATCGGCGGGATCGCTCGAGTACCCCGACAGCACCGTCAGCGTGACCGTGACCTTCGGCACGACAGTCTGCCGCGCGACGATAATGCGCAGCCCGTTCGGCAGCGTGCGCTCCACGCGTGGCGCCAGCTGAAACGGCCGCTCGGGCCCGGCCGCCGGCTTCTCGGTTTGTGCTCCTGCCGCGGCCGTTGCTGCAAACAACGCCGCGATGACGAGTGGCCAGCGACTCATTTCGTCCCCCCTTCCGGCCGGCGATCGATGGATGTGCGGTTCGAAGGAACGAGATACTTCTTCGCCGCCTGCTGCACGTCGCTCGGGGTCACTTTGTCGAGCTCGCCGAGAATCGTGTTGATCCGATTTGGATCGTCGTCGTAGAGCGCCAGCGCGGCGAGCAGATCGGCGCGGCCGAAGCCGGGGATCGAGCCGCCCTCGAGGCTCTCGAGAAACGAAGACCGGAAGTTCACCTTGGCCTGCTTCAGCTCGTCCTCGCTGATGCCGTGCTCCTGCACCGAGGAGATCACCTTGTCGACCACTTTCATCACGTCGGCGCCCTTGATGTCCGGCCGGTAGTCGACGCGGAACGTGTAGATCATCGGACCGTTGTAGTCGAAGTTGTTGCCGAGCAGATTGAATCCGCCCTGGACGCTGCTGGCGATCTGATTCTCCTTGACGAGCGCCTGATACAGCTTCGAGCTCTCGTCGCCCACGAGCAGCGGATCGAGGAGCGACAGCGCGAAGAAGTCGCGCGTCATCCGTTCCGGCAGGTGGTAACCGAACGCGAGTGCCGGCGTTCGCGCGAGCTTGTCGCTTTCGGTGAAGCTCTTTTCCGCCGTCTGCGGCGGCTCGCTGATGTCGGGACGCGCCGGCAGCTCGCGCGATCGAATCGACCCGAAGTGCTTCTCGGCGAGCTTCATCACCTCGTCGACGGTCGCGTCGCCGGTGACGACCAGCACGGCGTTGTTGGGCGCGTAATACGTGTCGAAGAACTTCTTCACATCGTCGAGCGTCGCCGCCTGAAGGTCGGAGAGATCGCCGTAGAAGTTGTGCGCGTTGTACCAGTTCGTGTTCGCCTTCTGCGGCAGCCCGAGCCACTCGAACGCGCCGTACGGCTGGTTCAGCACGTTGACGCGGACCTCCTCGCTGACCACGTCCTGCTGGTTCTTCAGGTTCTCGGGCGTGATCTTGAGCGATCGCATGCGATCGGCCTCGAGCCACATCGCGAGCTCGAGCGCGTTCGACGGCATCACCTCGAAGTAGTTGGTGTGATCGAACCGCGTCGATCCGTTCAGCACGCCGCCGTTCTCGTTGACGGTGCGGACGTGCTCGAACTTGGCGACGTGCTCGGATCCCTGGAACATCAGGTGCTCGAACAGGTGCGCGAATCCCGTTCGGTCGCGCGGCTCGATGCGGAATCCGATGCGATACATCACCTCGACGACGACGATCGGCGCGGCATGGTTCTCGCTGACCACCACGCGAAGGCCGTTCGGCAGCTTCCGGTAGACGACCGGAACCGAGAAATTGGATGACGGGTTGTTCTGAGCGTTCGAAGTCGGAACGCCTGGCGCGAGAATGCAGCCGGCGACGACCGCGGTCCGGATGAGCGTGCGGATTTTCATACGGTTCTTAGACGTAAGCAGTTACACGTACGGTCGAATGCCGCGGCCGACGAAGGTGGACATCAGGCGGCGGCGGAGCTCGTTCGCCACTTTCCCCTGATTGAGCGGCAGCGTCTTGAATTTCACCCGGATGGTTGCGACGCCGCCCTCGAGCGACTCGACCCCGATGATGTCGAGCGGCGCGAGCACGGACGGGCCCCACGTCTGATCGCGCTCCATCGACTGGCCCACTTCGCGGATCGTGCCGAACACGCGGTCCAGATTTTCGCCGTACGCGACCTTCATGTCCACGATCGCGTAGGCGAACTGCTTGCTGAGATTCGCGAGCGCGGTGATCGTGCCGTTCGGGAATACCTGAACCGCGCCTTCGCCGTCGCGCAGGACGATCGTGCGCAGGTTGATCTGCTCGACGATGCCCGCGACGCCGTTGATGCGGGCGAGATCGCCGATGCGGACCTGATCCTCCATGATCAGAAAAAATCCCGAGATGACGTCGCGCACGAGGTTCTGCGCGCCAAAGCCGATGGCGAGCCCCGCGATGCCGGCGCCGGTCAGGATCGGCATCACGTCGATCGACAGCTCGCGCAGCAACATCAGGATCGCGAAGAACCCGACGATTGCGGTGACCAGACTCGTGCTGATGCCGCCGAGCGTCGTCGCGCGGCGCTGCCACTCGAGATCGGTGGCGGCGTGGCCGTGGGCGAGCTTGAACTGCAGATGCTCGATCGCAAGATGCAAGGCGCGAACGACGACGAGCGCGCCGGCGATGATGATGATGACGTTCACGCCGTGGCTGACGGTCCACCGCGCGACCGCACGTGGATCCCATCGCGATTCACCGAGGCCGAACCGCGTCAGCGCGAGCGAAATGCTGGCAACCGCGGCGACGCCGTACGCGAGCAGTGTCAGCGCCCTCGCGAGCTGGCGTCCGCGCAGGCGCACGGCCGCGCGGTTCTCGCTGCTGACGGTATCGAGCGCGTCGAGCGAGCGCTGGATGAGCACGCCGGCGACGCGGGCGACGACGGCCGCTACGACGAAGGCGACGACGACCGCGAGGATCGTGGTGGACCGAATGGCCATCACAGACGGTGAATCTTCAGGAAGTTCGCGTCGACGCGCGTCAGATCCGGGTTGATGCTCACCAGGACGGCGACGGCACCGGGCTGCACGAGGCCGCGCGCGAGCAGCTGCTGAACGATGCGCGCGCCGGAACCGACGTTCTCGCCGATCTCGGCGCTCACCGGCACCACGCCCCAGTAAATCGTCAGGCGCCGCGCCGTGTCCTCGCGCTCCGTCGCGGCGAAGATCGGCGGCTGCGGCCGCAGCGCCGAGAGACGGCGGGCGGTGCGGCCTCCGCGCGTCACGGCGACGATGGCCTCCGCGTCGCCGCGCGTCGCCAGCGTCACCGCCGCTTCGCACAGCGCCTGCGCGTGATCGTGGGTGTGCGGCGGGCGGCGCCGCAGCGCGACGGCGTCCTCGATCGGCGGGCTCGCCTCGGCTTCACGGATGATCGCGTCGAGCATCTGAACCGCGCGCGCGGGGTACGCGCCCGTTGCGGTCTCGCCGGACAGCATGATCGCGTCGGCGCCGTCGGCAACCGCGCTCGCGGCGTCGTTCACCTCGGCGCGCGTCGGCCGCGGCTCGGTGGTCATCGACTCGAGGACTTGCGTCGCGACGATGACAGGAATCTGATGCCGCCGGCCGGCACGCGTGATTTCCTTCTGTACGCGAGGCACCTTCTCGAGCGGCATCTCGACGCCGAGATCGCCGCGCGCGATCATCACGGCGTCGCTGCAGTCCAGAATCTCGTCGAGATGGTCGAGCGCCTGCGGCCGTTCGAGCTTCGCGATGACCGGCACGCCGGTGCCGCCTGCATCGCTGATCAGCTGACGCGCCTGGCGGAGATCCGCCGCGGTCTGCACGAAGCTGAGCGCGACGAGATCCACGCCGAGCTGCAGGCCGAACCGAAGATCGCCGACGTCCTTCGGCGTGATTGCGGACGCGGGCAGCGGCACACCCGGCGCGTTGATCCCCTTGTGCTCGCCAATCTGGCCGCCCTCGACGACGGTGGTGTCGATTTCCGATCCGTTGCTCGCGTCGACGCGCAGTTCCACGACACCGTCGGCGAGCAGCAGACGGTCGCCCGGGCGGACGCACTGCGCCAGCCCCGCGAAGCTCGTCGAGATGCGCCCCTGCCGGCCGACGAAGTCCCCGGTGGCGATACAGAGATGATCGCCCGGCTTTACGTCAATCGGCTGCTTGCCCTCGAGGTTGCCGGTGCGGATCTTCGGGCCGCCGAGGTCCTGCAGGATCGCGACGTGACGGCCGGCCCGGCCCGCCGCCGCGCGAATCCTGTTGAACGTTTGCCGATGCGTCTCCTGCGTCCCGTGGGAGAAATTCAGACGGAAGATGTCGGTGCCGGCGGCAATCAACGCGTCGAGAACGGCGTCGGAGTTGCTCGCGGGCCCCACCGTGGCGATGATTTTTGTGTGGCGCATGGCTGATCAATTCGAGCAGTACAGCAACCACGAAATCACGAAAGAGAGGAAAGGCACGAGGAAGACAGATTTGTACAACAAAGGGTTTTCTTCGTGAGCCTTCGTGGACTCCGTGACTTCGTGGTTGCAGTACTGCTGCAATCCGACCTCCGGTCAGTGCATAGAATACTGTATGGGTCTCATCGTCCCTGACGCCATCGAACGATATCTCTCCGCGCTCAATCACAACGCCGACGATGTGCTGGCGGACATCGCGCGCCGCGGCGTGGAACGCGACCTGCCGCTGGTCGATGCGGAAGTAGGCGCGCTGCTTCGCGTGCTCGCGACGACGGTGAAAGCGACGCGCATCCTCGAGATCGGGACAGCGGTCGGGTACTCGGGGATCTGGCTCGCCGGCGCGCTGCCGCCCGACGGGATGTTGATGACGATGGAGATGGATCCTGAGCGCGCGCGCGAGGCGCGCGAGAACTTCGAGCGCGCCGGCCTCGCCAGGCGCGTCAGCGTCATCGTCGGCGACGCGCAGCGGATGCTCGCGAAAGTATCCGGGCCGTTCGATTTCATTTTCCAGGACGGCGACAAACAGCTGTACACGCCGCTGCTCGATCGCCTCGTTGCGCTGCTGCGTCCGGGCGGGCTGCTCGTCACCGACAACGTGTTATGGGACGGCGAAGTGGTTCCCGGCTATCTGCCGACGCCGGTGCGCAACGCGGCGGACACGAAGGCCATTGCCGAATACAACGAGCGCATCACGTCGCATCCGCAGCTGATGACCGCAATCGTCCCGCTGCGCGACGGCGTCGCAATTTCGGTCAAGACACCATGAACCTCCTCTCGGCGGTTCATCGTAACGTGTCGACTCGAGGACCAGCATGACTGTCGACGAATGGCTCGCAACGGCGATTGCCGATGCCGAGCGGCGCGGGCTTGCCGCGCTGAAGCCGCTGCTCGAAACGCTCGCGCGCGCGACCAAGACGCTGCGTGCCGCCGACTTCAACGACCACCCCGAAAAATGACCATCGAAGAATTCGCCCGGCGCCTTCGCGCGCACGAGATCACGTCCGAGCAGGTGACCGACGAGTGCCTGCACCGCATCGACGCCGAGAACTCCCGGCTGAATGCATTCATCCTCGTGATGGCCGACGAGGCGCGGCAGCAGGCCCGCGACGCGGACGGCGAGCTGGCTGCCGGACGCGACCGTGGTCCGCTGCACGGCGTGCCGATATCGCTCAAAGATCTGCTCGACGTCAAAGGAGTGCCGACGACAGCCGCGTCGCGCGTGCGGGAGGGGCACGTCGCCGCATCGGACGCCGCGGCGGTAGCCCATCTGCGTCAGGCGGGCGCGGTGTTGATCGGGAAGACCAACCTTCACGAGTTCGCGTTCGGCACGACGAACGAGGATTCGGCGTTCGGTCCCGCGCGCAATCCGTTCGATCCCTCGCGGTCGCCGGGCGGATCGAGCGGCGGGTCCGCCGCAAGCGTCGCCGCCGGCATGGCGCTGGCCACGATCGGGAGCGATACCGGCGGATCGATCCGTATCCCGGCTGCGGCCTGTGGAATCGTCGGACTGAAGCCGTCGTTCGGCGACGTATCGCTCGACGGCGTCGTGCCGCTCTCGCACACGTTCGATCACCTCGGTCCGCTCGCGCAAACGGTCGCCGACGCCGCGTTCGTCTACCACGCGCTGCTCGGCGACGCGCCGGCGGCGCTTCCCGCGCCGCGACCGGTGATCGGCCTGCGATTCGCCGTGCCGCGCCGCTACTTCTGCGATCTGCTCGACGACGACGTCCGCGCGCGGTTCGAGGGGACGATCGAGCGCCTGCGGAGCGCGGGCGCGCGCGTCGACGACATCGACATCCATCACGCGACCGACATCGCCGCCGTGTATCTGCACATCAGCCTCGCGGATGCCGCGGCGTATCACGCGCCGATGCTCGAACGACATCCGGAGCTGTACTCGGAGGCGGTTCGTCTGCGGCTCGAGATGGGACGCTACGTGCTCGCTGAAGATTACGTGCGGGCGATGGCGGGCCGCGAGGTGCTGCGGCGCGAAGTGGATGCGGCGCTCGGTCAGCACGACGCGCTGCTGCTGCCGACGCTGCCGATTCCGGCGCCGCAAATCGGAGCCAGCACGGTTCAGGTCGGACGCGCAACCGAGCCGGTGCGCAACATGATGTTGCGGCTGACGCAGCTGTTCAACATCACCGGCCATCCGGCCGTGTCACTGCCGATGGGCCACACGGCAGCCGGACTGCCGTGCGGCGCCCAGCTCGTCGGCGCGCGCCACGAAACCGACGCGCTCATCCGCACGGCGCTCGCGACCGAGAGCTACATCACCGGCGCGCCCTCGCCGCGTTCAGGTTTCGTCGGCGGCTGAACATCAGGAGGGCCGGCCGGCGGTGGAATGTCCGGCGGCGGCACGGGGCGGATATCGGGCGGCGGGCTGTCGACCACATCAGGCGGACGCGGAAAATCGGGCTGCGATGGTTGCTCAATCATGAGGCCAGGACTCTGCAACAACGCTGCCCAACCAGAATGGTGCCGCTCGCCTGAAAGGCGCGCGCTACAACAAGAGGAATTACACATCCAAGCCAATGGCCCTCATCAGTGCGAGCGCATTGCTGTGCTCGACCACGCCCGGACGCATCTTGTAATCGAACACCATCCGTCCGTCCTCGAGTCTGTCCTCGAAGTGCATATTGATCGCGGCGGGCAGCTGCGCGGGCAGCTCGGTGAGCGCGAGGTCGTGAGTGGTGACGAGACCGAGCGCGCCTGACGCGACGAGCGCGCGGACGATCGCTTCGGCGCCGATGCGACGATCGTACGAGTTCGTCCCGTGCAGGATCTCGTCGAGCAGGAACAGCAGCGGCACCGGCCCCCGCGCGTTGTCGACGATCGTGCGGATGCGGAGAATCTCTGAATAGAACTTCGAATAGCCCGCCTGCAGCGAGTCGTCGATGCGGATGGTCGCGCCGATGACGAGCGGCGAGAGGCGCAGCCGCGCCGCGCGCACCGGCGCGCCGGCGAGCGCGAGGACCACGTTCACGCCGACCGATCGCAGGAGCGTACTCTTTCCCGACATGTTCGATCCGCTGACGATGATGACCTGCGGCGCGGCGCCGTCGGCCGCAAGGCGAACGTCGTTCGGCACCATCACCGATTCGGCGAGCAGCGGATGGCCGATTGCCTCGCCATCGAACAGCGGTCCGCGTGCGACCACGATCGGAAATGGATCGGCCGGACGCTCGAACGCATACGTCGACAACGCGAGAAGCGCTTCGAGCTCGCCGACCACGCGCAGCCACTCTGCGACCGCCGGACCGTGTTCGCTGTGCCACCTGTCGATCGAGACGACGAGCTGCTCGGGGACGAGCAGCGCGCGCGTGAGCGGCATGAACAGCAGGTTGTGCGTCGACGATTCGTACAGCGACACGAGCTGCTTCAGCCGCGCGATCATGCGCGACGCCGTGACGCCGCCGGCGGCGAGCCCGGCACCGAGCGCGCTCAGGCGCGGCGACGTCGCCGGCTCGCGCTCGATGCGTGCCAGGAGCTCGGCGAGGATTGACAGATCGTCAACCGGTTTGCCGACGCGCTCCATGACGAGATGAATGGAGCGATGCCACGCGAACGCGGTCCCGTACTCGAGCAGCACCCACGCGACCGGCAGCGTCCACGGCACGACCTCCTCGATCGCGAGCGCTGTGAGCGCCGCGGCGACGATCGCGCATCCGCCGAACAGGATGCGCACCGCCGGCGAGAAGCCGACCGGCGCCGTCGCCGACCATCGCGCGAGGTGGCCGGTTCGACTCACCTCGCCTTCCGCCGCGAGCACCGCGACGTCCTCGCGGAATTCGAGGTTGCCGCGCAGCTCGCCGACCGCGGCCTGCCGTGCCAGAACCTCGTCGACCGGGGCGCCGCTTCGGAGCCACGCCGCGAGCGTCTCTTCTCCGGCTTCGGTGCGCGCGGTGTTCAACAGCTCGAAGAGCGAACCGCGGCCGAATAGATCGAGATCGCGTGCGTACGGATGATCCTCGAGGAAGCGATCGCCCGTGCGGCCGCGGCCTGCCCACAGTCCGTCGAGGCGTTCGAGGCCGCGCACGTAGAGCGCTTCGGCGCGCCTGCCGCGTTCGGCACGGTTCAGCAGGCGCACGTGCACGATCGCGAGCGCGCCGAAGCCGATCGCGCCGGCGGCCACCCACGCTGGCGACAGCGCGGCGCGCGCAAACGCGAGCCACAACAGCAGCACGATCGCCGCGGCCGCCGCGAGGCGGCTGTTGGACAGCACGAGGTGACGGCGATCGAGTACGGCAAGCCGGTCTCGCCAGCGGGCGAGGCGCAGCTCGTACTCGGCGCGAGGATCGATCATGGCTCGCCTGAAAGGCTCGCCCTGCAGGCACGCGAGCGACGATCGGTCACGTCAATCGAACTTCGGGCGCAGCGCGAGCCTGTCAGGCGAGCGTTGTGCGAGCCTTTCAGGCGAGCGTTGCGCGATCCGCTCTTATTCACGCGCGTTGCAGCAGCTGGCGAGCGATCGTCACGTAGTGATTGACCGCCGCGTGCAGCTCGGCGATCGAGATGAATTCGTCCGCCGTGTGCGCGACGTGAATCGAGCCGGGACCGAAGAGCAGCGGCTCGCCCCATCGCGCGAGCAGCGGGATGTCGGTGGTGAACGGGAAGACGGCGGTCTCGAATCCCGGAACGGTCGTCATCCGCACGGGCGGGACTTCGAGGACGTAGTCGATCGTCACCCAGCGCTCGAGCGGTGCGATCGCGCGGCGCACCTCGGCCGCCTCGCTCACGGTCCGGAACATCACCTCGGCTTCGGCGGACGGAGAAATGACGTTCGGGGCGATGCCGCCGTCGATCAGGCCGACGGAGTAGTGCGTGCGGCCGAGCACCGGATCCGCGGGCAGCTCGATCGCCCGCAGCGCGACGAGCGCGTCGAGCAGCTTGTCGATTGCCGATTCGCCGAGCTCGGGAAAGGCTGAATGCGCGGCGCGTCCCGAGGCGCGCAGCTTCACGCGCAGGATTCCTCGCGTCGCCGCGCCGAGGCGGCAGTCGGTCGGCTCGCCGTCCACGAGGTACCGGCAGCCGGTCATCGCCGCATCGTTCGCCTTGCGCGCGCCGTCGCTGCCGCGCTCCTCGCCGACCACGAACACGAGACCGACGCGCGGCTCGCCCTCGCGCCGCAGACGATCGACCGCGCCGACCTGCGCCGCGAGAATCCCCTTCGCGTCGCACGCGCCGCGGCCGTACAGCCGATCGCCCTCGACGCGGCTCGGAAAGAACGGCGGCACGCAATCGAAATGTGTGGATAAGACGACTAACGGTCTGAAGCCGGTGACGAGCTGCGCGGGCGCGGCGATGATGTTGAACCGATCGAGATCCACTGGCTGCTCGACGACCGCGAAGTCGCGGCCGGCGAGATAGTCGGCGAGCCACCGTCCCAGGTCGCCTTCGCGGCCGGTCGTCGAATCGATATCGACCAGCGCGCGCGTCAACGCGATCGGATCGACCCTCTCGGTCACGCGCGGGTACCGAGAACGCTAAGTGTGCAAAGGACGCAGAGGACGAAAAGAGAGAAGTTACTTCGCGAACTTCGCGCACCGTGCGAACTTTGCATCATCGGATCCAGGCCTCGAGCTCCGTGCGTGTGTCGGTCCGCGAATCGCGATACTTGACGATGACCGGCGTCGCGAGCGACAGCTTCCAGTCGGCGCCCTTTCCGGCGGTCACCGCCCGCGCGCCGGGCACGACGACCGCGCCTTCAGGCACGACGAGCGGACGATCGGCGCCCGGCTTGATGATCTCGCCATGCACCAGGTCGTAGACCGGCGTCGATCCTGTGATCACGGTTCCTGCGGCGATGACGGCGCGCGCTTTCACGATCGCGCCTTCGTACACGCCGGTGTTCCCGCCAATCAGCACGTCGTCTTCGATGATCACCGGCAGCGCGCCGACCGGCTCGATGACGCCGCCGATCTGCGCGGCCGCGCTGACGTGCACGCGCGCGCCGACCTGCGCGCACGATCCGACGAGCGC
>Ga0075434_100005188_pt1 | contig 11829 bp, 10 predicted proteins | sample RhiMethybrSRZTD3_FD_75298 | JGI IMG/M metagenome (GOLD analysis project Ga0075434, IMG submission 75298) | Populus rhizosphere microbial communities from Tennessee, USA - Rhizosphere MetaG P. TD hybrid SRZTD3 | ecosystem: Host-associated > Plants > Roots > Rhizosphere > Soil | place: USA... | reverse complement strand
ACCGTCCACGCCGCGAACGCGGGCGCGAGCCAGACCAGGATCGTCCAGCCGATCAGCGGCGCCGCGTGAGACGGCGTACGGATGCCGTCGAGTCCATGTACGAACGTCTCGAACGCCGTGAGTGCCCGTCGCTGCAGGCTGGGCCAGCGGCTGGCCAGGCGCGCGATGAGCCGGGCACACACCTGGGGCGCCGCGACGAGAGCGATCAGCATCGTGACGCCGGCGAGATCGATCGCGAGCACGACCAGCGCGGCCACCTCGAGGAACCGCGGCACCGGAACGACGAGTATCAGCACGGCCAGGATGAGCACGACGACGAGGCTGTCCAGGACCCGCTCGACGATCAGGGTGGCGAGCGTCGTCCAGAACGGATGCGCACGGGCCGCCGTGTCGCCGGACGCGCGCCAGCGCCGGGCGACCACGTACACGCGTACGACTTCGCCCGCGCGTAGCGGGAGCACGTTGTTGGCCATGTAGCCGATCATCATGGCCGGCGTGATGCCCTGCGGATTGGAGCCCGGCGGAAAGAGGTACCACCAGCGCCGGCCGCGCACCCAGATCTGGAGCGGCGCCGTGACCACCGCGACCACCATCCAGCCCCAGTGGGCGGCGCGCAGCTGATGTCCGAGCTCCGCCAGATCGACGCTGCGGAAGAGGTAGACGAGGAGGGCGACGCTGATCGCGACGCCGAGGGCGATCTTGAGCCGGTTCAGAGGCCGAGCTGCGCCAGGACGGCGTCGACTCGCGGCGGCACCGTGGTCGGGCGCGACGCGGACTCGAGCGCGGTGTCCGGGTCCTTGAGCCCGTGGCCGGTGAGCGTCAGGACGAGCGTCGAGCCGGGCTCGAAGCGCCCAGCCTTGACGAGCTTGATCAAGCCGGCCACCGTCGCCGCCGACGCCGGCTCCATGAAGATGCCCTCTTCGTGGGCCAGCAGGCGATAGGCGCGCAGAATCTCTTCATCGGTGACGATGTCGATCCAGCCGCGTGAATCTTTCATCGCCTCCAGCGCCGGGCCCCACGAGGCCGGATTACCGATCTTGATCGCGGTCGCGACCGTCCGCGGCTCCTCGATCACCCGGTTCTCGTAGATCGGCGCGGCGCCGGCCGCCTGGAAGCCGACCATTCGCGGGAGCTCCTTGACGCGGCCCGCCCGGTGATACTCGCGGTAGCCGCGCCAGTACGCGGTGATGTTGCCCGCGTTGCCCACGGGAATCAGGTGATAGTCCGGCGCGCGTCCGAGCTGATCGCAGACCTCGAACGCCCCGGTCTTTTGCCCCTCGAGCCGGAACGGATTCACCGAGTTCACGAGCGTGACGGGATACCGCTCGGCGATCTGCCGGACGATCGTCAGCGCCTGGTCGAAATTGCCGTCGACCATGAGGACCTTGGCGCCGTGGATGGCGGCCTGCGAGAGCTTGCCGAGCGCGACCGAGCCCTTCGGCACCATGACGAACGCGCGGATGCCGGCGCGCGCGGCGAACGCGGCGGCCGAGGCGGACGTGTTGCCGGTCGAGGCGCAGATGACCGCGCGCGAGCCCGCCTCGAGCGCCTTCGACATCGCCACGGTCATCCCGCGGTCTTTGAACGAGCCCGTCGGGTTGAATCCCTCGCACTTCAGATAGATCTGCATGCGCGCGTCGGTCGCCTCGGCGAGCCGCGGCGCCGGAACGAGCGGTGTGTCGCCCTCGTGGAGCGTGACGATCGGGGTCTTGTCCGAGACCGGGAGGAAGTCCCGGTACTCCTCGATCACGCCGCGCCAGGCCTTCACGCCGGACTGCCCTCGACCCGGATCATGGTCGTGGCCGCGGCCACGTCACGCAGCCGGTCGATCTTCGCCAGCGCCGCCCGCATGTCGCGCTCACGCGCCTCGTGGGTCAGCATGACCACCGGCACCGCCTCGCGGACCCCGCGGCCCTTCTGGATGACGTTGGCGATCGAGATGTCGTTCTCGCCCAGGATGCCCGCAACCTTCGACAGGACGCCGGGCCGATCCTGAGCGGTCACACGCAGGTAGTAGCGGCAGCGGATCGCCTCCATCGGCGTCAGCGGCAGCGGCGCGGATCCGACCGACGGCAGCTCGATCGCGAGCGACGGGATGCCGTGCGCGATCCGTCGCGCGATCTCGATGACGTCCGACAGCACCGCCGAGGCCGTCGGCATCTGACCGGCGCCTCGGCCGTAGAACATGAGATCGCCGACCGCGTCGCCGGTCAGGAAGATGCCGTTGAACACGCCGGACACCGCGGCCAGCGGCGAGGCGGCCGGAATCATCGTCGGATGGACGCGGACTTCGACACCGGCGCCACCCGGCACGTCGGGCGCGGTCGCCTTCGCGATCGCCAGGAGCTTGATCCGATAGCCGAGCTCGCGCGCGTAGTCGATGTCCTGGGCCGTGACCCGCGAGATCCCTTCGGTATGGATATGCTTGAGATCGACGAAGGTCCGAAAGGCCAGCGCCACGAGGATCTGGAGCTTGTGGGCCGAGTCCATGCCCTCGATGTCGAGCGTCGGGTCGGCCTCGGCGTAGCCGTGAGCCTGCGCTTCCTTGAGGACCAGCGAGAAGTCCAGACCCTCGTCGGTCATCTTGCTCAGGATGTAGTTACAGGTGCCGTTGACGATACCGGCCAGCGACAGCACCTGGTTGGCCACCAGACCGTCCTTGACGGCCCGGATCAGCGGGATGCCGCCGGCCACCGCCGCCTCGAAGCCGAGCGCGACGCCGGCGCGTCGCGCCTCTTCGTACAGCTCGACACCGTGGTGCGCGAGGAGCGCCTTGTTGGCGGTGACCACGTGCTTGCCGGCGGCGAGCGCCCGCGAGATGAACGAGCGCGCGGGCTCGAGGCCTCCCACGAGCTCGATCACGACGTTGATCGACGGGTCGGCGAGCACGCGGGCGGCGTCACCCGTCAGCGGCAGGGACTTGAGGTCGAGGCCTTCACGCGCGCGGGTGAGGTCGGTGTCGGCGACGGCGGCCAGGATGAGGCGCGCGCCCGCCCGCTCTTCGAGCATCTCGCGTCGGCTCTGGAGGATCTTCGCGACCCCGGCGCCGACGGTGCCGAGCCCCAGCAGACCGATGCGTACTTCGCGCGCAGCGCTCACGATTGATCTCCGCCGGTCAGGTCAGCGGCTCAGCTGCTTGAGTCCGCGCAGCGCCTGGCGAATCCGCTGCTCGTTCTCGACGAGCGCGAACCGCACGTAGCCTTCGCCGTACTCGCCGAAGCCGATGCCCGGTGAGACGGCCACCTTGGCCTCCTGGATCAAGAGCTTGGAGAACTCGAGCGAGCCCAGGGTACGGAAGGCGTCGGGAATCGGCGCCCAGACGAACATCGTGCCTTTCGGCTTGGGCACGTTCCACCCGATCTTGTTGAGCCCGTCCACCAGGACGTCGCGGCGCTTTCTGTGCAGGTCGACGATCTCGGCGACGCACTTCTGGTCGGCCTCGAGCGCGACGATGCCGGCGATCTGGATCGGTTGGAAGGCGCCGTAGTCCAGATAGGACTTGATGCGGGCCAGGGCCGAGATCATCCGGGAATTGCCGCAGACGAACCCGAGCCGCCAGCCGGCCATGTTGTACGACTTCGAGGTCGAGAAGATCTCGACGCCGACATCCTTCGCGCCCGGTACCTCGAGGAACGACGGCGGCTGATAGCCGTCGAACGTGAAGTCGGCGTACGCGAAGTCGTGGACGACCATCAGGCGATGCTCGCGCGCGAAATCCACGACCTTCACGAAGAAGTCGCGGTCCACGCACATCGTCGTCGGGTTGTGCGGGAACGACAGGATCAGCAGCTTGGCCTTCGGCCACGCCAGCCGCGCCGTTTCCTGCAGCCGCGCGAAGAAATCTCCGTCGGGCGTGAGCGGCACCGAGCGCAGATCGCCATCGGCGATGACGACCGAGTACGAGTGAATCGGATAGGTCGGGTTCGGCACGAGCGCGCCGTCACCGGGCTGGAGCACGGCCAGCGCCAGATGCGCCATGCCTTCCTTGGCGCCGATGGTGGCGATGACTTCCGAGTCCGGGTTCAGATCGACCTTGTAGCGGTCGCGATACCACTTCGCCATCGCGACCCGCAGCCGCGTGATACCGCGTGACGCCGAATAGCGGTGATTCTTCGGGTTCTTCGCCGCCTCGACGAGCTTGTCGACGATGTGCTTGGGCGTCGGCATGTCGGGGTTGCCCATGCCGAGGTCGATCACGTCTTCGCCGCGAGCTCGCGCCTTGGTCTTGAGGTCGTTGACGATGGCGAAGACGTACGGCGGCAGTCGTTTGATTCGGTAAAACTCGTCCATGGAGGACTCCTCTTCGACCAGCCCACCGATGATACGCGCGGCCGCCAGGAGTGTCAAGAAAGGTACGTTGTCATGCGGGGTTAGGGGCCACGTTCGTGCCGAAACTGACGCGAAATGTTGCCACGATTGTCGTTATGGCAGCGGGAGTGTTCTCCAAACCCTTGATTGTTCATGGGGGAGTTCCGGCACGCCCCTTGCCACTTCAGCCCCTTCGTGGTCGCCCAGGAATCGTCTGTGGACACTTTGGCCGGCTCAACGGCGGAACCCGCCAGGCCGGCGGCGCCGAGCGCCAGCGCGGCACGTCCGCGCCGACCCAACCGGAAACAGTTCAGCCTGCTCATCGTCCGCGGCGACGGTGCCCGGGTCATCCGATTCAACTTCCCCCGCCCGGCAGCCATCGCGGCGTTCGCGAGCTTCGCGGTCGCCCTGACCGCGTTCTGCGGCCTCCTGACCGACTGGCTCCAGCTGCGACAGCTCACGGTCGAGGCCAGGACGTTCAAGTCGCAGATCGCCGAGCAGCAAGCGTCGATCGATGCCTTCAACAGCCGGGTCGTCGAGCTCCGCACCGAGATGACGAGCTGGCGCGACCTGCACGCGAGAATCTGGGAGCCGTTCGGGCCGGAGCTTCAGCCCGGCGGCCGTGACCGCGCGGTCGGTGGTGGCGCGCTCCGCGTCGACCGCGTGACCGGCAAGCTCTCGCCGCGCGACGAGCTCGAGCGTCTCGCGGAGAGCGTGGCGGAGCAGGGGGAGAGCCTGAAGGCGCTCGACCGGCTCGTGGCGCGCGCGGGCAAAGCTCTGGCGGCGCTGCCCTCGCGGTGGCCGATCCGTGGCGCCGTCAATTCCGAGTTCGGGATGCGACAGTCGCCGTGGACCTCAGGCAACGAGTTCCACAGCGGTCTCGACATCCGCGCGCAGCACGGCACGCCCATCCGCGCTCCGGCCGGCGGCGTCGTGACGATCGCCGGGACCTATCAGGAATACGGCATCACGGTCATCCTCGACCATGGCCAGGACATCAAGAGCGTCTACGGCCACCTGTCGAAGACGAACGTCAAGCCGGGTGACCGGGTCGAGCGCGGCGCCGTGGTCGGCTGGTCCGGCAACACCGGCCGCTCGACCGGCGCGCACTTGCACTACGAGATCATGGTCAAGGGCCAGGCGGTCAATCCCCGCGCCTACCTCTGGGATTAGGGGAGATGGGGGGCCTCGAAGGGCCCCCCAACCCCCCCAGCGCTCGGAGACGCCCCGGCGTAGCCGGGGCGCCCCTCGAAGTCGGTTCTGGCGGTCTTGCCGTCGTCGCCGCTTGCTACTGACCTAGTTCTTGCGGGACGCGCGCGCGATGAAATCGAGACTGATCGCGTTGAAGACGTCTGGGCGCTCGAGGAAGTATCCATGGCCCGCGGTGGGGACCGTGCGGAGCTCGGCGCCGGGGATGCGGGCCACGATCTCGCGAGCGAAGCGCGCCGGTACGAGGATGTCGTCCTCGGCGACGCTGACGAGCGTCGGGCAGCGGATGGCTCCCAGGCGGTCGATCGCGTCGTGGGCGGCGACCGCTTCGCCCTGCCGAAGAAATCCGGCCAAGGATTGCGGGTAGGGGTTTGCCAGGGAGTTCTCTAGCATCACCTCGATGAACTCCGGGCGCTCGGCGTAGGTCGTCGGGGAAAAGAGCCACAGGCCCAGGGTCCGCAAGGTCGCCTCGCGACCAAGCCCGATTCGTATCTCGCGCCACGCCGCGTTCAGCGCCAGCATGTACGCGTCCGGGCGCGCGAACGTGCAGGCCAGGTGCAGCGAGCGTACGCGCTCCGGCCGCGCCAGCACCAGCTCCTGCGCGATCATGCCGCCCATGGACACGCCGAGCACGTGCGCGCTATCGACGCCAAGCGCGTCCATGAGCCCGAGTGCGTCGTCGGCCATCATGCGCGTCGTGTACGGCGCATCGGGAGTGTCGGTCTGACCGACCCCGCGATTGTCGAACGCGATCACCCGATGCCGCGCCGCGAAGTCGGCCATCTGCAGTGCCCAGACCAAATGATCCCCGCCGAACCCCATGATCAACAGCAGAGGATCACCCTCGCCGACGTCCTGATAGAACATCTGAATATCCCCGACACGCACAGTCGGCACGGATCGCCCTTCTAGGACCGCACGTCGTCGTGCTCGGCAGTGTCAGGAGCGGGGCCGGGGACGTGGGGGGCTCTCGTGAGCCCTGTGTAGGCACGGTTGCACAGATCGCGAAGCACGATCCAAGTCTACAGCACCCATCCGCGCGCAGGGCTCAACGAGAGCCCCCCACGCCCCCGGCCCCGCTCCGGCCGCTAGCGAGTAGGGACGCCCGTACGAACCTGGCAGGCGACCCAGTGGTTGGGCGAGATTTCCTTGAGCACCTGCTCGTTCTCCGAGCAGGACGGCACACGGAGTGAGCACCGTGTGTGGAAGCGGCAGCCGGAGGGTGGATTGATCGGGCTCGGCACGTCGCCTTCGAGCAGGATCCGCTTGCGCTTCATGGTCGGATCGGGGATCGGCACCGCCGACAGGAGCGCTTCGGTGTAGGGATGCCGCGGATTGGTGTAGAGCTCCTTGGCCGGCGCGATCTCGACGATCTTGCCGAGGTACATCACGGCCACGCGCGTCGAGATGTGCTCGACGACGGACAGGTCGTGGGCGATGAACAGGTACGTGAGGCCGAACTTCGCCTGGAGGTCTTCCAGCAGATTCACGATCTGCGCCTGAATCGACACGTCGAGGGCGGAGACCGGCTCGTCGGCGACGATGAGCTTCGGGCTCACCGCGAGCGCCCGCGCGATCCCGATGCGCTGCCGCTGGCCGCCCGAGAACTCGTGCGGATAGCGCCGCAGGTGGTCGGGCAGGAGGCCGACCGTCTCCAGGAGCTGGACCACGCGCTCTTCGCGCTGCTTGCGCGTAGGCGCCAGCTTGTGGATGACCAGCGCCTCGCCGATGATCGAGCCGACCGTCATCCTCGGATTGAGCGACGCGTACGGGTCCTGGAAGATGATCTGCATTTCCTTCCGGAGTGCGCGCAGTGAGCGCTTGTCGAGCGTCGTCACGTTGCGTCCCTGGAAGGTGACCTCGCCCGAGGTGGGCTCGATCAATCTCAGGATCGACCGGCCCGTCGTCGACTTGCCGCAGCCCGATTCACCCACGAGCCCGAGCGTCTCGCCGGGCAGGATGTCGAAGCTCACGTCGTCGACCGCGTGCACCCGGGCCACCTCACGCGAGAAGAGTCCACCCCGGATCGGGAAGTACTTCTTGAGGTTCCGGACCTTGAGGAGCGCGTCTGGCATGGCGGGCCTCAGTAGAGGAAGCAGGCCACTTTGTGGCCCGGCCGGACTTCTTTGAGGGGCGGCGTGTTCTCAAAATGCATCGGCTTCGCGAGCGCGCAGCGCGGCGCGAACCGGCAGCCCGGCTTGATGTCGCCGCGTAACGTCGGCACGGTGCCGGGAATCGCCTCCAGCTTCTGTTTCTGCGTCGCGGCCAGATCGATCCGGGGGATCGAGCGCAGGAGCCCCTGCGTATAGGGATGGAGCGGCTCCTTGAACAGCTCGCCGACCGGCGCTTCTTCGACCACCTGCGCGCCGTACATCACGATGACCCGCTGCGCGGTCTCGGCGATGACGCCCATGTCGTGCGTGATCAGCAAGATCGCCATGCCGAGCTTGGCCTTCAGCTCGTTCAGGAGCTCGAGGATCTGCGCCTGGATGGTCACGTCGAGCGCGGTGGTCGGCTCGTCGGCGATCAGGAGCTTCGGATTACACGACAGCGCCATCGCGATCATCACGCGCTGCCGCATACCGCCCGAGAGCTGGTGGGGATATTCCTTCACCCGGCGCTCGGCGTTCGGAATGTGGACGAGCTTCAGCATGTCGACGGTCTTCGCCATCGCGTCGCGCCGCCCCAGCCCCTCGTGCAGCCGGACGGCCTCGGCGATCTGCTCGCCCACTGTGAACACCGGATTGAGCGAGGTCATCGGCTCCTGAAAGATCATCGAGATTTCTTTGCCGCGGATCTTGCGCATCTGGGCCGGGGGTAGCTCGAGGAGGTTCCGGCCGTTGTAGCTGATCGAGCCTTCGACGATGCGGCCGGGCGGCGTGGGGATCAGGCGCATGATCGACAGCGCCGTGACGCTCTTGCCGGAGCCCGACTCGCCGACGATGCCGAGCGTCTCGCCCTTGTTGATGAAGAGATCGATCCCATCGACGGCGCGGACGACGCCCTCGTCGGTGAAGAAGTGTGTCTTCAGCCCCTTGACCTCGAGCAGTCGTTCGGCCATGGCGCCCCCTGGAGCTATCGCTTACGTGTGATTTCCGCGAAGGCGTCGAGCGTGCGCCCGATGTCCTCCGCGTCGATGTCTTTGTGAGTCACGCACCGAATCTCCGTAGGACCGATCGCGTGGATCTTCACCTTGCGGGCGCCGCTGCCCGCGACCAGCTCGCTCGTCGCGGCCGCCGACGCCTCGGCCCCGCCGCGCTCGACACGGAATATCACAATGTTGGTCTGTACGCTCGCCAGATCGACCGAGAGGCCGGGGAGCTTGGCCAGACCCTCCGCCAGGGCGCGGGCATTCGCGTGATCCTCGGCCAGGCGGTCCACCATCTTTTCCAGCGCGACGACGCCGGCCGCCGCGATCACACCCGCCTGACGCATCCCGCCGCCCAGCATCTTGCGCACGCGGCGGGCCTTGCCGATGAGCTCGCCGGAGCCGCAGATCACCGAGCCGACCGGGGCGGCGAGGCCCTTCGAGACGCAGAACGTGACGGAATCGACGTCGCGGACGAAATCGCGGGCCGGGCGCTTGAGCGCGACGGCCGCGTTGAAGAGCCGCGCGCCGTCCATGTGCACCGGGACCGACGCTTCGTGGGCCACGGCGGCGATCGCGCTGATCTCCTCGGGCGTGCAGCACGTACCGCCGTGACGATTGTGCGTGTTCTCGATACAGACCAGGCCGGTCGGCGGCACGTGGATGTTCGCGGGACGCAGCGCCGCCCGGACCTGGTCGGGGGTGAGAAAGCCGCGCGCCGTCTTGACCGGGCGCATCTGGAGGCTGCCGACCACTGCGGCGCCGGCCACCTCGTTGTTGAAGATGTGCGAGTCCAGGTCGAGGACGACTTCCTGGCCGGTCTGCGTCTGGCTGATCACGGAGATGAGGTTGCCCATCGTGCCGGAGGCGACGAAGAGGCCGGCGGCCTTGCCGAGTCGCTCGGCCGCGAGCGCCTCGAGCCGCTTGACGGTCGGATCCTCCTCCCAGACGTCGTCCCCGACTTGGGCGCGCGCCATGGCGTCGCGCATCTCGGGAGTGGGGAGGGTCAGAGTGTCGGAGCGGAGGTCGACGATGTCGTGCACGGCTTTATCTCTTGTTGCCGGCGACGCCGGCGCTGATGAGCCGCTGCTTGCCGCGGCGGCCCCATTCGGTGAAGTCGTAGTCGACGGACAGCCGCCGGAGCAGGTCGATCGCCTCGGCGTTCTTGCCCTCGTAGAAGTTCACCTCGGCGAGCAGATACAGCGTCTCCGGGATGACGGCGGTGCGCGAATAGTCCTTCAGCACCAGCTCGAGCCGCTGCCGCGCCGCACTCGGATTGCCCTGAGTGAAGTAGTAGTTGGCGACCCACACTTCCTTCTGGGCGATTCGCTCGCGGCACTTGTCGATCTTGGCGAGCCCGTCGGTCGCGTACCGGCTCTGCGGATATTCCTTCACGAGCTTCTTGAACTGGTCGAGCGCCCGCTGGGTCAGCGCCTGGTCCTGCTCGACGGGCTTCATCTGGTCGTAGTAGCTCATGGCTAGCCGATACTGGACCAGGTCCGCGATCTCGTGCCGGGGAAAGAACGCCAGGAACCCCTCGAACTCTTTCACCGCCTTGTCGAACTCGGCCTCGCGATAGAAGGCCTCGCCGATGTAGAACCGCGCTTTCGGCGCGTACGACGAGTTCGGGTGGCGCTCGACGATCTTCCGGAAATTCTGCCGCGCCTCGTCGTACCGGCGATTGTTCAGCTCGGTCTCACCGGTCTTGTAGAGCTCATCTGGAGGCAGGATCGGCGTCGGCGCAGGCGTGAGCGCTGCGCAGCCGGCCACGAGCAGCGGCAGGCCCAACGCGAGGACACGTACAAGCAAGGCGGGATACCCTAACATCGAAATTGGCCAATACATATAGCACAGTCCCAACGGAAAAACCCCAAGCCAACCCCCCGGCGAGGCGGCTGCCGGGCCTATCCCTGAACTGGCCATCAGGGTAAAATGTGGGGCCCAATGAAGCGCAAGCTGCTCTTTACGCTCGGCTGCCTGGTGGGCCTGGCGACACTCTCCTACGGCGGCTACGCGTGGTACAACGCGATCACCTACGTCTCGACGGACGACGCCTATGTCGAAGGCACCATCTCGCCGATCAGCGCGAAGGTGGCCGGGCACATCGTGGAGCTCATGGTTCAGGACAACCAGGCCGTGAAGAAGGGCGATCTGCTCATGCGGGTCGATCCCCGCGATTTCCAGGCCAAGCGCGACCAGGCGCGCGCCGCGGTCGCCACCGCCGAAGCCACCGTCCGTGCCGCGCGCTCCGAAGTGCCGCTGGCCCGCGAGGGCACGCACGCGCAGATCGACCAGGCGCGGGCGTCGCTGCAAGTCGCGCTGGTCGGTGTGAAGTCGGCCGAGTCGGCGGTCGAAGAGTCGCGCGCGCGACTCGAGGCCAAGCGGTCCGCGACCGACGCGATGCGCGCCGACATCGCCGGCGCCCAGAGCACGTACCGCCAGGCCGGCCGCGAGCTCGAGCGCATCAAGAGCTTGCTCAAGAGCGACCTGGTGGCGCGGCGAGACTACGACCAGGCCGAAGCGGCCTATGAGACCTCCGGCTCGTCGGTCGAGGCGCTGCAACGACGCATGACGCAGTCCGAGCGCGAGATCCAGCAGGCGGAGGCGGAGCTCGGTAACCGCGCCCACGCAGTCGACCAGGCGCGGCAGCGCGTCGCGGAGTCGCGGGCCGCGCTGGCGCTCGCCGAGAGTCAGATCCATCAAGTGACGATCAAGGACGCGGAGGCGAGTCGTGCCGAGGCCCGGCTGCGCGAGATGCAGGCCGACCTCGCCTTCGCCGACCTCCAGCTCGAGCACACCGAGGTGCGAGCCCCGCTCGACGGCGTCGTGTCGAAGCGGAGCGTCGAGCTCGGGCAGGTCGTCCAGATGGGCCAGCCGCTTTTGGCGATCGTGCCGCTCCAGGACGTGTGGGTGGTGGCGAACTTCAAGGAGACGCAGCTCGGTCGCCTCCGGACCGGCATGAAGGCGGCCGTCGAGGTCGACGGCTATCCCGACAAGTCGTACACCGGGACGATCGATTCGATGAGCGCGGGGACGGGCGCGCGCTTCTCGCTGCTGCCCCCCGAGAACGCCACCGGCAACTGGGTGAAGGTCGTTCAGCGCGTCCCGGTCAGGATTCACCTCGACGGCAAGATGACCAACCCGCACACCTTGCGGGCGGGCATGTCGGTCGTCGTCACGATTCGCGTTCGCTGACGACGAGTCGCTCAGACCGCCAAGAGCTT
>Ga0075434_100005187_pt1 | contig 11830 bp, 12 predicted proteins | sample RhiMethybrSRZTD3_FD_75298 | JGI IMG/M metagenome (GOLD analysis project Ga0075434, IMG submission 75298) | Populus rhizosphere microbial communities from Tennessee, USA - Rhizosphere MetaG P. TD hybrid SRZTD3 | ecosystem: Host-associated > Plants > Roots > Rhizosphere > Soil | place: USA... | reverse complement strand
CATGAGCGCCTGGTACGGCGCCAGCTCCACGGTCGCGTTGGCCGTGTCGGTCACGTCCACGAATCCCAGGTGCGAATCCGCGAAGCTGCCGCCGTGGCCGGGGAAGTGCTTGAGCGCGGTGAGCACGCCGGCCGCGTGCATGCCGGCCAGGTACGCTCGCGCGTGGGCGGTGACCGCGCCGGGCTCGGCGCCGAAGGCGCGGGCGTTGCCGACGATCACGGGATTGGCGGGGTTGTAGCCGACGTCCACCACCGGCGCCAGGTTCCAGTCGATGCCCGCTCGCCGAAGACGGCTGCCGATGCGCCGCGCCTCCAGCTCGGTGGCCGTGAGGTCGCCGGACTCGCCGAGGTCGCGGTGCGAGAGCGTGTCGGTGTAGCCGGCGGCGGTGCCGAGGCGCATCACGCGCCCGCCTTCGGCGTCGACCGCGATGAGCAGCGGCCGGCCGGCGCAGACCTGCGCGCGCGTGTGCATCCACGCCGTGAGCGCGGCCACCTGCTCGGGCGCGCGCACGTTGCGTCCAAAGAGCAAGGCGCCGCCCGCGCGGGTCTCGCAGAGCAGGCGCTCGAGCTCGGTGTCGCCCTCGCCGGCGGTGCCGTGGAAGCCGACGAGAAGGAGATCGCCCAGGCGCGGGATCAGCGGCGCCAGCAGCGCGGGATCGGGCGGCGCGAGGGTGCGGCAGGCGGCGGCGAGGAGCGCGATGAGGAGCGCGAAACGAAGGCGGCTAATCGCCGACGGCCGCGACCAGGCGCCGCACGCGGTCGGGATCGACCGGCGCGTTGACGTCGCCGTCGCGCTTGAGCGAGGTGCCGACGATGAGCGCGTCGGCGACCGACAGCAGCTCGGCCGCCGTCTCGGGCGTCACCCCGCTGCCGACCAGCAACGGAACGTCCGGCACGGCGCTGCGCACGCGCTTGAGGTCCTCGATGGGCGTGGCGGCGCCGGTGGCCTGGCCGGAGACGACGAGACCGTCGGCCAGACCGCGGTGCGTGAGGTCGCGCGCGTGCTGCTCGAGGTCCACGGGCACCAGCGGCACCGCGTGCTTGCCGCCGACATCGGCGAAGACCGCGATGTCCGCGCCGAGCAGGCGGCGGTCGCGCAGCGTGCCGTAGGCGTCGGAGTGCACGAGCCCCTGGTCGGCCAGCACGGCGCCCGCGTGGACGTTGACACGGATGAAGCGCGCCCCGACGGCGCAGGCGATGGCGAGCGCGGCCCGCGCGTCGTTCTTCAGGACGTTGATCCCCAGCGGCGCCTGCGGCAGCGCGCGGCGGATCTCGTGGGCGACCACCGCGAGGCTCGCGATGGTGGAGGGCTCCACGCGGCCCGGCGTGAACGGCGCGTCGCCGTAGTTCTCGACGAGGAGCGCGTCCATGCCGCCCTCGACGAGCGTGCGTGCGTCCGCGACGGCGGCGGTGACGAGACGCTCCATGGAGCCGTCCCAGCGCGGGCTGCCGGGCAACGGCAAGACGTGAACCATGCCGATGAGGCGCATGCGAGTGCCGATTGTAGCACGCGGCGATCGGTGGACAGTGCGATGAGGGCGCGGCTATAGTGGCGCCCTCATGACGATGCCCGCCGCGACCGCGTTGATCGTGATCGACGCTCAGCAGGAATACTTCGCGCCGCTGGGCAAGGTCGTGCTGCCGGACGGGCCGGCCGCGGTGGGGCGCATCGCCCAGGCTCTCGCGTGGGCGCGGGCCGAGCGCGTGCCGGTCGTGCACATCGTGCACGAGAGCCGGCGGCCCAATGCGGCCACGTTCGCACCCGGCAGCCCGGCGCTGGCCGTCCACCCCCAGGCTGCCGCCGCCGGCGGGGAACCCGTGCTCACCAAGCACCTGCCGGGCTCGTTTACCGGTACCGACCTCGAGAAGATCCTTCGCGAGCGCGGGGTGGAGCGCGTGGTGCTGTCCGGCTTCATGACGCAGATGTGCGTGGACACCACGGCGCGCCAGGCCGCACACCTCGGCTTCGGCGTCACGGTGCTGGCGGATGCCTGCGCCGCCAAGGCGGTGAAGGGCCGCGACGGCCGGACGATCTCCGCCGGGCAGGTTCACGACACGCACCTGGGCAGCCTCGACGGGTTCCTGGCCGAGATCACGACCGTGAGCGACTTGACGCGATAGGGGCAAGGAGCGACGCCATGGGCTACAGCACGCTGATCGTCGAGCGCACCGGAGCGGTCGCCACCCTCACGCTGAACCGGCCCGGTGCGCGCAACGCGCTCGACCTTGCCATGCGGCAGGAGATGCTGGCCGCGCTCGACGAGGTGGAGGGCGACGAGAGCGCCCGCGTCCTGATCCTCACCGGCGCCGGCGAGCACTTCTGCGCGGGCGGCGACGTCAAGAGCATGCGTGAGCGCCGCCAGACGGCGGCCGAGGGCCGCCGGCGCGTGCAGATGCTCAACACGATGGTGCAGCGGCTGGTCGACTTTCCCCGGCCGACGATCGCGATGGTGGACGGCTACGCCGTCGGCGCCGGGACCAACCTGGCGCTCTGTTGCGACCTGGTGATCGCCTCGGACCGCGCCAAGTTCGGCGAGCTCTTCAACAAGATTGGGCTGGCGCCCGACGGCGGCGGCACGTGGTTCCTGCCGCGCCTGGTCGGCCTGGCCCGCGCCAAGGAGCTCATCTTCACGGGCGACGTCTTCGACGCCGCCGAGGCCGCGCGCATCGGCCTCGTCAACCGGGTCGTGCCGGTCGCCGAGCTGCGCGCGGTGACGCACGCGCTCGCCGAGAAGATCGCCGGGGGGCCGCCGGCCGTGCAGCGCATGGCCAAGCACATGCTGAATCGTGCCGCCACCAGCGACCTTCCCGCCGCGCTCGACCTCGAAGCGTACTCGCAGGGTCTGGCGATCGCCGGCAACGACCACCAGGAAGGGCTCGCCGCGTTCTTCGAGAAGCGGCCGCCGAAGTTCAGCGGCACGTAGCGCCGCGTTCGCTAGTTCGAGGGCGGGGGAGCCGGCGTCGCCCCTTCTGCTCCTGGCGCCGGCGCGGGCTGCGCGTCGGGCTGCGGCGGCACCACGATGGGCGGACGCGGGCGCACCGGCGGCCCGATGCGGGGCAGCGGGCGTGCAGGCGTGAGCGGGCGGGCCGTGCCCGGCTGATCCGGGACCACGGCTCCCGGGGCGGGCAGTGTTCCGGGCGCCGGAATCACTCCCGTCGGCGGCGGCGGTACGGGGGCCGGAACGGGCACCGCGGGCGCCGGCACGATCAGCTGGGGAGCGACGGCAGGCGCCGGAGCGACGACGGCGGGCGGCGTGGGCGGCGGCGGCGGCGTCGAGATCGAGCCGGGTGCCGGCGCGACGGGCGCGGTCAGCGGCGCCGGCGGTGTCGCCGGAATCGGCGGCACGCCGCTCGTTGGTCCCGGCACGGTCGCCGGGGGCACCGGCGGAATCGGCGGCACGCCGCTCGGTGCGGGCGCCACCGCCGGCGGCGCGACGGCAGGCGCCGGCGCGGGCATCGGCAGCGGTGCCGCCTGCGGTGGCGCCACGCTCACGGGCGCACCGGGCGCGCCGTCTGAGGGCACGTCCGTCGGCGGCAGCAGGGTACGCGGCGAGCGCGGCGCCGAGCGGATCGCCTCGCCGAGCTCGGGCGTCACCTTGCGCATCTCGTCGGTGATGCGCGCGGCATCCACCGCGGTGCCGATCACGCGCGGCGTGATGAGCAGGAGTAGCTCGGTCTTCTGGACCTGGCGGTCCTTGGATTTGAAGAGCCACCCGAACACCGGCATGTTCTTCAGGAACGGAATGCCGGCGTCCGCATTGCTCACCCGGTCCTGGATGAGCCCGCCCAGCACGAGCGTCTGATTGTTCAGCAGCACCACCGACGTCTCGGCCTCGCGCTTGGTGAACGAAGGTGAGTTGGTGGGCGGCACCGGGGCGCCGACCGCGTTGACCTCCTGCTTGACGTCGAGGGCCACGGTGCCCCGCTCGCCGATGCGCGGCGTGACCGTGAGCACGACGCCCGCGTCCTTGTACTCCACCGTCTGGTTCACGCCGCCCGTGTTGATCGTGGTGCTGGTCCCGCCGGTCGTCGGGTCGATGCCGGGCTGGCTCACGGTGCTGGTCTGCTGGCCCGTGATGATCGGCACCGATTGCGACACGTTGATGACGGCCTTCTTGTTCTCGGACGTCATGATGTGCGGGTTCGAGACGATGTTGACCCGGCTCTCGGAGGCCAGCGTGTTCAGGAGCGCGAAGAACTTCTGGCTCTCGAACGTGAAGGCCGTGAGGCCGGCGCCGATCGGTCCGAAGAACGAGCCCATGCCCGCCAGCGCCGCCCGGGGCAGGCTGATGTTCTGGCTGGCGCTGCCCGACGACCCGGTGGCGCCGGCGGAGGTCGGCAGGCCGGAGGCGCCGAACGCGGTGTTGGCGGTAGCGTTCGCGATCGAGAATTTGCCCGTCTTCAGCGCCCAGTCGATGCCGAGGCGCGTGTCGTCGTTGAGCGAGATCTCGGCGACCAGCACCTCGATCAGCACCTGGCGCGGCATCCGGTCGAGCTGCCGGATGGTGGCCTCGATGTCGGCCCAGAGGCGCGGCGTCGTCGTGGCGATGATGGCGTTGGTCGTCTCGTCGGCGATGAAGCGGATCTGCGCGTCGCTCGCCGGCGCGTCGGCGGCGCCCAGCGGGCCGCCCGGCGCCACCGAGGGCGCCGGCGTGGGCGCGGCGGGCGTCGGGCTGGTCGGCCGCGTGCCCTGGCTGCCGCCCGTGGTCGTCGGCGTCGTGCTGGTCTGCACCGTCTCGCGCCCGGTATAGATGGCGTTGAGCGTGGCGGCCAGGTCCTTCGACTTGGCGTTCTCCGCGTAGTAGATGAACACGCGGCGGCCGCCTGTCACGTTGATGTCGAGCTTCTCGATCACGCGCTTGATCGTCTCGAGCTCGCCGCGCCGGGCGTTGACGATGAGCGAGTTGGAGCGGCGCTCGGCCACGATGAGCGGCGGCCGGTCGGCGCCGGCGGTGCCGCCGGTCGCGCCCGCCGCGGCCGGTGCGCCGGGCGCCGCGGGGGCGGGCGCGGGCGCGCCGCCGCCGCCCCCGGTCGTGCGCAGGCGGCCCGCCTGGAAGAGCTGGTTCAGGATGTTGGCCATCTCGGCCGCGTCCGCGTACGACAGCGGGATGATCTGCAGCTCGTCGAGCGAGACCTCCACGTCCACCAGCTTGATGATGTCGAGCAGGCGCGAGATGTTCGACGCCGAGTCGGTGATGATCAGCACGCCGGTCTCGCGGTTGGCGATGAGCGTGCCCTTGGCGGAGATGAGCGGGCGCAGCAGCGTGCCGAGCTCGTTGACCGCCGCGAAGCGGATGGGCACGATCTGCGTCACCACCTCGTCGCCGGTGCGCGTGCCGTCCGGCGTGGCGCCGACGATGGTGGGCACCGCGCGCTCGCGGGCGCCCTCGACCGGCACGATCTTGTAGAGGTTCCCGGCGCGGACCGCCGTTACCCCGTGCACCTCGAGGATCGCCAGCAGGACACCGAAGACGTCCTCCTGCGGGATCCGGCCCGACGTCTGCACGGTGACCTTCTTGCCCGACACGCCCGGGCCGATCACGTAGTTGAAGCCGACGATCTCGCTCGCCGCGTGCACGACCGTCTCGATGTCCGCGTTGTCGAAGTTCAGGACGATGAACCGCCCCCGCTGGCCGGGCGGCACCACGGGCGCCGTCGGCGGCGCGGGCGGCGCGGGCGCCGGCTGCGCGGCGACCTTCGGCGGCTCCGGGCGCGGTACGTCCGTGCGGGGACCCACCGACAGCGGCGGCGTGGTCGTCAGCGGCGGCGGGGGCGCGGTGACCTCGGGCGGCGCGACCGGCGGCGGTGGGATCAGCGGCCCGGCGGCGGCGCGCGGCGTCCTGGATACGGAGGCGCACCCGCTCAGCAGGGCGAGAGCGACGACGACGGCGATGCAGCCTCCTACATTATTGCTGCGGGGCATCGGCCGGTGGCACCTGCGGGAGGCGACGCAGGAGGTTCGGGGGCAGCGGACGTCGGCCCGGGATGACGGGTGGCGTGGCGGGCTGTCCCGGCTGGGGCACGATGCCCGGCTGGCCGGGCTGGACCGGAGGCTGTACCGGTCCCGCGGCCACCGGCGGCGCGGTGGGTGGAATCACGCCGGGCAGCGGCTGGTTCGCCACGGGCTGGGCGCCGGGCGTGCCGGCGGCCGTCGCGGGCGTGGCGGCGGGCCGCGGCTTGCCGGGATCGCGCAGACGTACGTCGACCTTGCCGTCCGGCCGAGTGATCGACACCGAGTCGGCGCTGATCGCCTGCACGGTGCCGCCCGCGACCGTGTCGCCGATGCGATAGCCGGACACGCGCTTCGTCGTCGGATCCTCCATGTACGCGATCGGCGACCCCTCGCGGAGCACCACGCCGAAGAGGTTCGGCTTCGGCACGTTCGCCGCGGCCGAGGCGATCGGGCTCACCGGCGCCTCGGTCCGCGTAGGACTGAACAGGTTCTTGGAGGCCACCACGCCGTACGCCGACGCCGACGCGCGCGCGCCCTCCGCGGGACGCTCGGCCTCGGCGGCAGGCGGACGGGCCTTACCCGACGAGGGCATCGCCATCGGCGCCATGAGCTGGCGGGCGATGAACACGACGCTGCCGGCGGCTATCGCGATCAAGATCGCGTTGATTAACAGTAGCTTCTTGGGCATCACGTCTTCGACTTTCCGGGCAGGATGAACCCGGAGACCGTCAGCGTCGCCAGCAGCTCCTTGGGCTGGCTGACGTTCACTACTCTGATCCTCAAGTCCTGAACGGTCAACATTTTAGGGGCAGTCTCGAGCCTGGCCAACAGATCCACGAGCTGCCGGATCTCGCCCGACACCGCGATCTCGACGGGGATCTCGAGCACCTCACCGCGCTCCACGGGAGGCAGGATGCGCTCGCTGCGGATCTCCGTGCTCGCCTGCGCCGCCATCTCCTTCGTGAGCTTCTGCAGCTCCGAGGCGGCCACGGCCGGTGCCGCCTCCGTGAGGAAGCGGGCGGCGGCGCGCGCGATGTCGCCGTTGGTGCGCTCGAGGTCCCTCTGGATCGAGTCCTTGCGCGCCAGCAGATCGAGGCGACGGGCCAGCACCTGGGCGCGGGTGGGGACGAGCTCGCTGGTGTTCCGCATGCGTTCGAGCAGCGGGTCGAGCACGAAGATCCAGCCGAGCACCAGCACGACGGCGACGCCGCCGAGCACGATGACACCGCGCTCGCGCCGCGAGGTGATCACTGCTGACCTCCCGGCCGCGCGGGGTTGTGGATCGCGGGGGGGGCCTGGATGGGCGCCGGCTGCACGGCGCCCGGCGGGGAGGCCTGGGGGCCGGGCTGCGGGATCTGCGGGCGGCGGGGCGGAGAAATCGGCGGTGCGCCCGGCGTGGTCGCCGGCGGTGTGGCCGGGGACGGTGTCGCCGGAGTCGCGGGCGGCGGCACGCCGGCCGGTGGGGTGGCGGCCACCGGCGTTCCGGTCGCCGACGCGCCGCCGCTCTCCCAGGCCGCACGGATGCGGAACTGCTCTTTGTCCCGCCCCCGGGTGACCGGCGACGAGAACTCCACGCGCTCCAGGCGCGGGGAGTTCTCGAGCAGCGGGATGAGCGCGCTGGCGGCGGCCGCCTGGCCGGTCAGCTCGACGCCCTTGCTGTCGAGCGACAGCGTGGTGAGCCAGGTGTCGCTCGGCAACAGGTCGGTGAGGTCGCGCAGGACCGGCAACGGACTCACCGCGCTCGCCTCGATGCTGGTGATCGTGCCGAGCAGCTTGCGCTTGCGCTCGAGCTCTCGCTGCACGCGCTCCACGGCGCGCACGTCGGGATCGAGCCGGGAGATCTCGGCGTTGATGCGCCCGAGGTGGCGCTGCTCGCGCATGCCGGGAACCGCCAGTGCCGCGACCAGGAGCGCCGCGGTCACGCCGGCCACGCCGAGCGTGATCGCCTGCGCGCGGCTCAGCCGCCGCGGGCGCATCGGCAGCGGCAGCAGGTCGAGCGGGCGGGCGCCGCGCGCGCTGGCCGTGGCCAGGGCCAGCGTGTGGGCGCCGCGGTCCTCCGGCGCCAGCGCGGCCACGCGGGCCTGCGCCCGGGGCGCGTAGTCGGGCTCGCTCACGGGCAGGCCGAGCGCAGCCAGCGCGGGCCCGGCGGGATCGAGATCGCCGGAGGCCCACACGGCGTCGCAGCCGCGCCAGCGCACCGCTGCCATCGAGCGGCGCACCTCGTCGCCCAGCGTGGTCTCATCGGCGGCCGGCACGGTGCGGCTCAGCACCAGGGCGGGGCCCTGCAGGCAGAGCACGTCGGCGGTGACGCCGGTACGGTGCAGCCACACCACCCGCTGGTCGCGCTCGGGCCGTGCCAGCGCGAGCAGGTCGTGGGCGGCGACGGTGAGCGAGGCCGGACGCAGCTTCGCCTCCTCGGCGATGCGCAGGGCGGCGTCGACCACGCGCGGCTCGGCGGCGACGACGAGCACGCGGCGCAGCGTCTCGTCGTGGCGGGCCCCGTCGCCGTCGGCGACCAGCGGGATCCAGTCGAACGCGGCGTCCTCGGCGGCGAAGGGCACGTGGCCATCGAGGTTGAGGCGCACCATCTCGCGCAGGTCGCCGCCCACCATCGGCAGCTCGATGGGCTTCACGAACGCCGCCGTGCGCGCGAGCCCGAGCGCGACCGTGCGCGGGGCGAGCTGACGCGCGGCCAGCTCCTCGCGCAGCACCGCGGCCGGGTTGTCCGCCGCGATGCTGAAGGTCTCGACGCGCTCGCCCGACACGGCGGCCACGGCCAGCCGGTCGTTGAGGAGCACGACGGCCAGGCGCACGGCGCCGCCGCCGAAAGGATTGAACTTCATGGCACTGAGATTAAACGGTACGTCACGAGGGCAGCAGGGAAATCCGCCGCGTCAGCGGACCCCGGACCACTCCCGGACGACGACGCTTTCGCCGCCCTGATCGTTGCGCTTCTGGACCACCGCGGTCAGCCGCGCCCGCACCTGGCCCTCGACGAGCCCCTGGGCCTCGATCCGGAAGGTCCGGCTGGTCGTGGCGAAGCCGGGCGGGTACCGGCCGCCGGTCGCGGTGATGGGGCCGTTACGCCGGGCCTGCTCGATGTCGCTGAACACCGCCTCGCTGACATTGAGCGCGCGCGCGACCTCCTTGCCGACCGTGTTGATGTTCACCTGGCCCGGGGTCACCACGGTCACCAGCGACAGCAGACCGGGCTTGCCCTCGGCACCCTCCAGCAGCTTCGGCGTGATGCCTTTGATCTGGACGAGCTCGGCGGTCGAGTCGAGGTTGGCGTTCTTGGAGCGGTACGGTACCGAGAGCTTGAGATAGGTGTCCTCGCTCTCGGCGCCGTTGAGGCGATGGTCCTCGTTGGGGTCGCGCCAGTCCGCGATGCTGTCGAGCACCGTATCGCGGTCGACCCGCTCCAGGCCGATGGCCTCCAGCAGCCGATTGAGGCGGTCGGGCGGCGCGTTGTTGATGTTCACGCGCGACTCCTCGTCGGTGATGCAGTACGTGAACTGACCGCCGCCGAGCGGAACGTTCTTGCGCGGCAGCGGCTTGAGCGCCTCGCGATTCACGCCGTAGAAGACGAGCGGGCACTCCTTGTCGGCCTCCCGATCGTTCTCGTCGCCCAGGCCGACGTAGCGGTAGTCGGCCACGATCTCGCGGATCGCCTGCTCGAGCCCGGCCTCGGCCAGGTGGCCGGCGATGATGTTCTCCTTGTAGACGCGGGCCGCGGTGGCCTCGAGCCGCATGGAGAACGCGAACTCGGCGCCGATGATGCCCATGAACGCCAGCACCAGCAGCACGGCCACCAGCGCGAAGCCCCGCTCGGACCGCGCGCGGCTCATTGCGGGGGCGCCACCCGGAGCGACACCGTGATGGGCGGTAGCTCCTCGGCCCGGCCGTTGAGATTGGTGGCGACCGTGATCTTCACCGCCTTCGGCGTGGCCTTGGCCTCGGCGCCGTCCCACGTGTCCTTCCAGCTCCCGGTCTCGTCGAGGTAGGCGAACTTCAGCGCGGTGACGGTCGTGTCGCGGTAGACGATCTCCGCCTTCTCGAACGGCTCCTGGTTGGGCAGCGCGCGCTGGCGTATCACGAGCCCCGAGTCGCCGCCGTCGTCGAGCGACAGCACGACTGCGGTGAACGCGATGGGGATCGCGAACGGGAACGGCGCCGACTGGCTCACGAACTCCACCCGCTTGTCGGTGCCGGCGAAGAGCACGACGGGCTCGGGGGCGAGGCTGCGCGAGGCGCGGTACGGGTACGCCGACGACACGGCGCGCGCCAGCGTCAGCGACACGCTGCGCACGTGCTGGTGGGCCTCGGCGCGGTCCTCGCCGCGGGTCCAGGCGCCGACCGCCACGCGCAGGCCGCCGAAGGCGATGGCCAGCAGCGCGCCGACGATGGCCAGGGCCAGGAGCAGCTCGACGAGCGTGAAGCCGCGTTGCCGGCGATGGCTCATGGGCGGCGCCGGATCCCTTGCTCCTGGCGATTCTGCTCGGCCTCGGAGACGGTGCGCAGCGTGGTGACGCCGACCGTGCGCTTGCCCTCGCCCCAGCCGACCTGCACGGCGATCTCGTACACGTGCCACTTGGGAACCTGGCCGCTGGGCGTGAGCTCGGGGGCGGGGATCTCCTTGACCACGCGCTCCCAGGTGAACGCGCCCTCGGTGCCGTTGTCCTTGCCTTCCTTGGGCTGCGTGACCTCGCGGGCCTTCTGGTCGGCCAGCAGCGCGGCCTGCTGGTGATCGCCGGAGAGCTTCAGCAGCCGCAGGCCCTGGGCGAAGCCCTGCACGGCCACCACCACCGTCAGGCTCAGGATGGCGAATGCGACCAGGACCTCGAGGAGCGTGAAGCCGGCCTGAGCCGTGCGCCGGCGCGGCATCGTCACAGGCGGCTGCTCCGCACGCGGCCGGTGAGCGCGTCCACGGTGACGCGCCACGTGATGCGGCCGGAGCTCAGGCGGAAGTCGCCGCCGCTCGAACCGCCGCGCGCGTCGAACTGGACGGTGAGCGCCGGCGGCGGCGTCGCCTCGATCGTGAGGCGATCGGACAGGGCGCGGGTCTCGCGCACCTCGCCGTCGGGCCCGCCGGCGCGCACGCTGACCCGCTGGTTGGCGACCTCGACCACGACGGCCTGCGTCTTCTGGCTCACGATGGCGCGCTCGCGGGCGTGACGCAGGAGCGCGGAGAAGCCGGCCACCTCCGCGCGCATGCGGACCGACTCGGTCCCGCGCCCGATCGACGGCGTGACGAGCGCCACCACCACGGCGAGGATGCCCAGCGTGACGATGAGCTCGAGCAGCGTGAAGCCGCCGGCCGCACGGCCGGGGCTACGCGTCACTGCGTCTTTTTCTTGGCGAGTTCCCATGAGTTGACGTCCGCGTTCTCGCCGTCACCACCGGGCGCGCCATCCGCGCCTTCCGACCACAGGTCGTACTCGTCGTGCTGCCCCGGGCAGCACGTGTACTTGTAGGGATGGTCCCAGGGATCGGCGGGCACGTCGTTCTTCTTGAGGTAGGGGCCGTTCCAGTTCGACGCGCCCGGGTTCTTCACGAGCGCGATGAGCCCCTGCGAGGTATTGGGATAGGCGCCGACGTCCAGCCGGTAGGCGTCCAGCGCGCCGCCGAAGATCTCGATCTGCGCGCGGGCGGCAGCCTGCTTGGACTTGCCGACGTGCCCGAACAGGCGCGGGCCGACCAGACCCACCAGCAGGCTGAGGATGATGATGACGACGAGCAGCTCCACCAGGGTGAAGCCGGCCTGGCCGCGCAGCCGCCGCCTCATAGGGGCATCTCGTTGATCGAAAAGATCGCCAGCAGCATCGCCACGACGATGAACGCCACGATGACCCCCATGCTGAGAATGATGATGGGCTCG
>Ga0075434_100005185_pt1 | contig 11831 bp, 10 predicted proteins | sample RhiMethybrSRZTD3_FD_75298 | JGI IMG/M metagenome (GOLD analysis project Ga0075434, IMG submission 75298) | Populus rhizosphere microbial communities from Tennessee, USA - Rhizosphere MetaG P. TD hybrid SRZTD3 | ecosystem: Host-associated > Plants > Roots > Rhizosphere > Soil | place: USA... | reverse complement strand
CGCCAATGGCGGCCTACTGCAACTGGACACTCCAATCGATGAAGGGATCGTAGTAGAAATCCTGTTTCATGTCGGAACCACCACGGTCCGCAACAAGGCGGAAATGATGTTTCCGATGTGGGCAACGAAGGGATGCCTGCAGCCATTCCGCTTCAAGGACATCGCGGACGAACTGCGCGGCCAGTTGGAGAAGGATCTCCATGGTTTACTGAAAATCACGCCAGCAGCGGTCGCCGACAGCGCCGACCTGCCTTAAATCACCCCACCGAATTCACAAGCGTTCCAATCCCATCAATTGCAATCCGAATTTCATCGCCCAGGTCCAGCGTAAAGGAATCCGGAGGAACGATGCCCGTACCAGTGAGAAGAAAACATCCGTTCGGGAAGACATTATCGCGATAGAGGTATTCGACCAACGTTGAGAAATCGCGCTTGATACTGGCGAGCGTTGTGGACGCGGCGAATGCGGTTTCTCCCCTGCGCAGGATCTCCAAGCGAATTTCTGTTGAGGAAGGTAAAGGCTCGGGCGACACCAGAATCCCGGGACCGAGTGCACAGCTGCGGTGGTAGACCTTGGCCTGCGGCAGGTACAGCGGATTCTCACCCTCAATATCGCGGGAACTCATATCGTTCCCGATGGTGTAGCCCAGGATTTTTCCGCGGGGGCTGACCAACAACGTAAGTTCTGGCTCGGGTACTGACCATTTTGCATCCTGCCGAATCGCTACCTTGCCCCCAACTCCGACCACGCGGCTGGCCGTAGATTTGAAAAACAGTTCTGGTCTTTCAGCCCGATAGACGCGGTCGTAGAAGTCGCCTCCTCCGGCGGATTTTGCTTCTTCCATTCGGGCGTCACGACTGCGGTAGTACGTCACGCCCGCCGCCCAGACCTCTTGGCTTCCGATGGGCGCGTGCACCTCGAATTCTTCAAGTCGACGGGAAGTCGGTTTCAAACTCCCGACGAGGTCGCTCACATCCTGATAAAGGTCCTCACGAGTGATGAGTTCGTCCCATGCACAGTCTGGGATGCTGTAGAGGACCCCATGCTTCTCCGTCAAGCCACCGGACCTGACGCGGTAGAGTTTGAAGGACGGTTCTGCCATCGAGTGCTGTTTCTATAGAAAAACGCGATGCTCGGTGAGTCGGCCAGCGCTGCCCAGCCAAAGCGCGCCTACGCCGCCTGCTTGAGGTACTCCAATACCTCTTCCGCATGTCCCTCAGGCTTCACCTTGTTGAACACGTGCTTGATCTTGCCATCCGGCCCGATGATGAAGGTCGTCCGAACCACACCCATTACCTTCTTCCCATACATGTTCTTCTCCTGGATGACTCCGAACGCGTTGCAAAGTTTCTTCTCCGCATCGGCCAACAAGCTGAAGGGCAGATGATATTTTTCCTGAAATTTCTTCTGCGCCTGGGGTGTATCGGGCGAAGCTCCCAGCACCACGATGCCCGCCTTCTGCATTTGGCGGTCGGCGTCGCGGAACGAGCAAGCTTCCTTCGTGCAACCTGGGGTATCGGCGCGCGGGTAAAAATACAAAACTACGGTCTTCCCCTTGTAATCCTTGAGGGAAACCTCTTTTCCGTTCTCATCCTCCAATTTGATGTCGGGAGCTTTATCATTGATATCAAGCATGCCTTTATCTCCAATTCGCCATTCGTTATACCGCAGCGTCCGGTGGGCCGTCATCTGTGTCGTGCTCGGTCTCACATTCGTGCCAGCCGGAGCTGGGCAGAGTACTCGGAAAGGGAAAGAAAAGACGCCGCGGGCGCTCGGTCTGCTGGAGCTTGCCCCCGACGGGAAAGCCCGGCTCATTCCGATCGCCATTATGGTGGATGGCAAGTTCTACGACGCCAGCGCATACAAAGCCTCGCCAGTTCCATTGGCTCTGTGGAGCGAAACGGTTTACGAGGCAGAGCGCAACGGCGTCTCGCAAGGGTTGTTCACCGTACGTGGCGCGGCTCGGGCCGGAAAGAACTGGTTTGCCGAAGGAAAGTGGCAGCCTGCCGGTTCCGAGCCCGCGAAGCCTCGCCGCACCGAGAGCAAACCAGTCCTCGATCCGGACGAAGGGCCGCCGAAGCTGCGTAGACCGGATGCTCAGAAACCTCAGATCCCAGAAAATTCCGCGCCGTCGGCCCCTCCACAGGCGCCCCAGTCAAAGGCTCCGGAAGCTGCTCCTTCGGATACTGCCCCAAGTCCTACACCGGGTCCAAAGACCACTCCGCCGACTCCTGATGGGAACGAAAACGCAGGCTCTGCCAACGATACCGATCCGAACCGGCCAGTCCTGCACCGAGGCAAGACCCAAACGCTCGGGTCGAAGCAACCTGAGCTGCAGGCGAAGGTCACCAGTAAGACAGGAGCGAGCACGTCTGAGGTGAAGGCAGGGGAGAAGAAGACAGCCGACAAGAGAGTCATGCAGCTCATCCCGGCGATCTCCGATGCTGCCGGTCCTGACCCTCGCCCCTATGCCTACGACATCAAGCCAGAAGAAGAGCAGAAGTTTCGAGGGAAAATGCTTGCTATGGCTGCCGAGGCGGTTGAGGCGCGCGCCAAGCTGTTGTCGCCGGAGATTGGAGCGAAACCGCCGGCTCGTGCATCCGCGGCTGCCCGTAAAAATCCGAAAACTCAACCGCCAAGTTTTGATGACGTACAGTTTCGCGCCTTCGATCTCTGGAACACGAACGACCCTGTTTTCGTTCTGAGTGCCAAGGCCCAGATGCCGAAGAACGCTGCTAAAGACGGACCGGCAATGGACCTCACCTACTTCGTCACGCTTGTCGCGAAGGCCGATATGTACGGCGAGCTTCGCAAGCTGCACAACAGCGTCACTGACGATCATCACCTCGATGAGAGCCCTCGCCTCGAACTGATCGATGCTGTCGATGCCGACGGCGATGGGCGAGGCGAGTTCCTCTTCCGCCAAATCTCGGATGGCGGTAGTACGTGGGCCGTCTACCGGGCTGGCGCGGACTCGCTTTTGCCATTGTTCCAGGGAACCCTGTTGAGCAGTACTAGCCCTCGGGACGAGTGAACAGAATTCGACTGAGAGTGCTTGCTGCCCACCGGAAGAGCAATCTTCAAACGTCTGCGTCGGATTTCTTTTGATAACCGTCGCAAGCGAGCACGGGCAGGCGCGGATATTTCGGGAATCGCGGATCCTTCAAGGCAAGCTCGCACAATAGAAACACCGAACCACGCTCGGACTCAATCCTGCGTGCGTAAATGCAATCAGCACACAATCCAGCATTGGAAGGAATGTTGCTAGTTGCGTCAGGGGCCACAAAGGCAAGATATCAGGCACGCCACCCGGTGCGCGATTGGCGGGTGCAGCTTATTGAGGATTACAGGACGTAGTGACCTCATGCATTCACTTCGCGATCTTTGCGCGTTCTTCGCGGCCTTTGCGGTCAAAAGCTCTTAACCGCGAAGCTCGCAAAAGAACAGCCGCAAAGATAGCAGAGCAGGGCCCTTCTCGTTCGCGCTTTGTCCGCGCTCCCAGTGTCACTATGTTTTGGATTTGCTCAATGGTTACGCATGCGCTTGCGTATCCAGGCACCATACCAGGCGCCGCCAATGCTTGATCCGATAACGAACATCACGAGCAAAGCGAACAGCCCAAATGCGACAAAAAACCCCAGTCCGCTCGGAGTCTTCAGAATGTCGAGCATCTGCTGGAGCTTTTCTGCGTCGTAACCGCGGCTAATGAGCTGCGGCGCGCTGTCTGCCATCAACCTGCGCATTTCGTCACCGCGATAGACTGCCATGGCGACCACGATAACCGCGAGAAATAGGAAACCGAACCCGCCGCTGGCCGCACCAACCTGGGCGCCTGCACCCGGCGACAAAGATGCATTTTTCAGTTTTCGAGTATAGAGCCGTGCAGCCCATGCCCCTCCCGCCAGGAAGGCAACTCCAAAAACAACGAACGGCCCCACCGGCGAACCGGCGCCCAGCATCGAAAGGGAAATCACCAATAAAAGCGAAAACGCGCCGCCCAAGGCTGCGCAAGGAAGTGCCTGTGACCACTGGATGCGACTCGATTGCGCCGGCCGCAAGAGCTCCGGAAGAAGTATGGGATGCTCCGGTTCGCTGTCGTGGATCTCGGGAGCGGGTGCAGGTTGCGGTTCAATTCCTACCACTCGAATCTGAGGGGCTCCGCAGTGTTTGCAGAATGGAACACCGTCTTCCACGGTTGCACCGCATTTTGCGCAGGAATGTTCCACAGGATTTCAAAATAACGCAGTGAGAAGAGAAGGCGCAAGGAAGGTAGCGCCGGCATATTTCGGCAAGCTCAGTACAAGTCTTGCCGGCAGGTTTTGTTGGTACGTCTGGTAGCAAGAATCTTTTCGCGGAAAGGAGTGCCCGCACCACACCTTCTAAATCATGTCCTTGTTCGTGCCTCGCATCTGCACGTACACCAGCGCGAATTCGGTTCCCTTACCCTTGTCCTGAGGGGAGACAGCGACGATCCGTTGGTTCTCCTTAGTGCCGACCTTGAGCTCGATCGTAGGTCCGCTGTTCTGCTCACAGGTGAGCTGGTGCGAATCTTTCTTGTCGTCGTTCTTGCCAACATGGACGTTGACGTCGCCCGTGTCACCGTGCCGGTTGGTGGTATGACACTCAAGGATAGTGCCGTATTTCTTAAGCTGGTCTTTGTAGTACGCAGAAACTTTTTCGGGTGAATCATCGGACAGAAACTCGACGGCCACCACCTTCAGCCCGAAAAATCCGGCAGAGATGTTCACGTTCGCGCTCTTTTCCTCTCCATCCTTGTCGTCGTCTTTCTGACGAGCACCTGGGTAAATGGGCAGGCCCGTGTCACGCGCATCGGCGCCTTTGCTGACGTGAATTCCGCCGACGGGCGTTTCGATGTCGACCTTCTTGTCCTGACCGTTATCGTCTTTCTTCACGTTGATACTGCACGCGGGCAATGCCATGAGGCTCGTCACGGCGAGTGCCAAAGTGAGTGTCAATTTAGTGCGCTGCGATCTTTTCATTTTGCGATCCTCCCTGGGCGAGTTGCGCCTGGCGTTCGATGCCCGCGCCGCGCTGGGCTACATTCGGAATGCTGACCGGCAAATGTCCACGGATGGGAATTTCACCAAACAACGCCTTCACAGCGCTCAGCTCCGAAATCGAAGCATTGGAAAACGTGCACATGTAATTCTGAATTCCGGGAAAATCCGTCATCACGTACGGATTTCCCATAGCCACGACAGCAGTCTTAGAAGCCGCCTGCTCAAGCAGTTTGCTGAGCAGCGTTCCGGTCGCGTCGGCAACCGCCGCCGAGTTCTTCATCCCACCCGGCGTGGGAACGACATACACGGCGGCTATCACCGCCTGAGCTTCGTCGACCGCTTTCAATACTTCGTCAGTCATCCCTGCGGCCACTCGCGGGTCCACATAAATCACGTTTGCATCGGGCACGCGGCTTCGCACCTGCCGCGCCAGCATCCGGCCAGCTTCCGTCCGGACGTCCTCGGAGAGCACAACAACAACAAGATGGTTGTGTATCTCCTCAGTTGTCATATACGGAAGGCCACCGGCGACAGTTCCCGCCGCCTTGAGAGGAAGAAGCTTGCCGTTGTCGCGAACGAGTGTAACCGCATCGTCCGCAACTTGTTGTCCCGCAGCCACATTCTGAGGTTTGCCCACCTCGGTGGCGAGCGCCGCGATGTCCACCTGGCGAGCCTTGGGCAGACCCAGAGACGCCTTTGTCTTCAGGATCTTGAGAACAGACTCGTCCAGACGCGCCACGGAAATCTCGCCGCTTGTCACCGCCTGCATCATCGCTTTATAGGAAGCATCCAGGTCAGCCGGAATAAGTAGCAAGTCGTTGCCGGCCTTAAAGGCTTCCACCGCTGCCCGGCCTACATTTGAAGCGTAGAGCCGTGTCAGTCCAGCCATATCGAGGGCATCGGTCGTGACAAGACCCTGGAAGCCCATCTGCTTTTTGAGCAGATCAGTGACCACGGCTGTTGAGATGGTTGCGACTCGATTCGGGTCCGGCTCAAGGGAAGGTACGCTCACGTGCGCGACCATGATGGAATCGACCCCGGCGTCGATCGCCTTTTGGAAGGGAGGAAGTTCGACCGATTTGAGGCGCGCCAAATCTCCACTGACTCGCGCGACTCCGAGGTGCGAATCTGTGGCCGTGTCGCCGTGGCCAGGGAAATGTTTGGCCGTCGCTAGCATCCCGCCCTCGTGCGCGCCTTTGATGTAGGCGGCAACTAGTTCGCCGACCTGTTGCGGATCTTCGCCAAAAGACCGGGTGTTGATGACAGGATTTGCCGGATTCGAGTTCACATCGGCGACTGGAAAGAAGTTCCAGTGAATGCCAATGGCACGGGATTCGGTCGCGGTGATTCGCCCGAAGTTCTCTGAGTACTCGGCCTTACCCGCGGCGCCGAACGCCATGGCATGCGGAAAAATCGTCGGCCCGTTCAGGCGCATGGTCAGGCCGCGCTCGAAGTCGGCTGCAAACAGCAAAGGAATTTTGGAGTCCTGTTGCAGTTGGTTCAGCAGCATGGCTGCCTCATAGGGCTCGCTTTTGATCAGAAAGGGCCCGTCGACAGGCACGGTCATGGCAAATGATCCGATGTGGTATCGATTGATATCGTCTCGTAGCTGCGCGTAGGTGTCGCTGTCGCGGTTCAGGAACTGGGCTCGTACCCAGACCATAAAGAGTTGCCCGACCTTTTCTTCAGTGGACAGCTTGCGCAGAGTTTTCTCCGCCCACTTCTGTCCGTCGCGATCGAGCTTGATCGGGCCGGCCTTCTGATACTTTTCCTTCGCAAATGCAGACGTCAACGCGAGAACCAGCAAGACAATTGTGGCGGATCGCATAGGCAGACGATAGCAGAGAAGCAGGTGTCAGGTCTCAGGTGCCAGGTGTCAGGACTTGGGTGTTAGGTCTTGGGTCTTGGATGTGACCTCTTCGGCTGCAGAAGTTCCGGTGATCGATCGGGCAAGGCCTGAGGGCTGAGAGCTGACACCCGACACCTGACACCTGAGACCCGAGACCTGAGACTTGGCACCCCCACACCGGACCCAAGGCCTAGCACCCAAGACCTCAGACCCAAGACCTGGCCTGTACCTCCGGCGCTAACCAAAGGCCTTGCCTCAGAGGCGTCTGGCGCTACAATAGGCCCATGACCTCCCCCATGCAGGACAAGGCGCACCCCCACGCGGGGCATCCCCGACACCATGTCTACGCGATGGAAACTACAGGTCTGTTGATCATCGCGGCGACGCTGCTGGCCATCACACTGGCGCGGTTCTGGCAGGCGATCCACTGGAACCTTCGCTGACGCCCGACCGGCTGCTAGTCGTCGTCCTCGGTCCCACCGCCAGTGGCAAAACAGCACTCTCCCTCGCCCTCGCAGAAAGATTCCAGGGCGAAATCGTCAATTGCGACTCGATCGCGATGTACCGCGAATTTGAGATCGGCACGGCCAAGCCGAGCCTCAGGGATCGTGCCCGCGCTCCCCATCACCTTTTCGACCTTGTAGAACCCACTGGGTATATGACCGCCGGCGAATACGCGCGTCGGGCGCGACAGACTCTTCACGAAATCAAGAGCCGCAGCCACTTACCGATCGTAGTCGGGGGCACGGGCCTGTACCTGCGTGCTTTGCTCGAAGGCCTTTTTCCCGGTCCGCAACGATCGGAAGAGCTGCGTGACAGATTGCGCGAGCGCTCAGAGAAGAAGGGCGCACCCTACCTCCACCGCTTCCTCCGCCGCCTCGATCCGGCGGCTGCGGAGAAGATTCACGCCCACGACAAGCCCAAACTGATTCGCGCTATCGAGGTTTGTTTGGCAGGCCGCGCCCGGATGTCGGAGATGTGGAAGCAGGGCCGCGATCCCCTGCGAGGTTTCCAAATCCAGCGTCTCGGATTGAATCCGAATCGCGACGCTTTGTATGAGCGTATCAATTATCGTGCGCGCCGCATGTTCGAGGACGGCTTGGTGGAAGAGACTCGCGGTCTCCTCGACAAGTACGGACCATCCGCAGGACCACTGGGCTCACTCGGTTACAAGCAAGCCGTACAGTTGCTCCGCGGCGAGACGACCCGGGACGCTGCCATCGCGGCTGCCCAGCAGGCGCATCGCAACTATGCCAAGCGCCAGATGACCTGGTTCCGCCGCGAACCTGAGATAGTGTGGCTCGATGGCTTCGGGGATGACCCCAGGATTGTCGAATCCGCGATCGAGCGGGTGAAAGCGGTAGGGGTCTGCCTGGACAGTCGTTAAGTCGTAGTGGAGCTTTGGGCCCTATGCATTGGGGTTCTCGGCTCTAGGCTGTAAATCCGAGCCCGACACTGGGACGAATAGGGCCCGTAGACATTCCCCGAGTCTTCAGACCTGCAAACTGACAGATAAGACCTAACACCCAAGACCCAAGACCTGAGACCTAATACCCAAGACCCGCCACCTGCATTCCAGTGGTACACTGCGTGGCCATGCCCATGCCGGAAGCGAGTTCGGCCGGGAAGATCGTACGATTTGGTGTTTTCGAAGTTGATCTCGTCTCGGGTGAACTGCGCAAGAACGGAAGCCGAATCCGCTTGCAGGAGCAGCCCTTCCAGGTGCTCACAATGCTGCTCGAGCGTCCGGGTGAGATGGTTACGCGCGATGAGTTGCGTACCAAGCTCTGGCCAGCCGACACATTTGTCGATTTCGATCACAGCCTGAACACGGCGGTGAACAAGCTTCGTGAAGCCCTAGGAGACTCGGCAGCGAATCCTCGCTTCGTGCAAACAGTCGCGCGCCGCGGGTATCGCTTCATTGCGCCAGTGCAGGAAAACGACAGCTCGCAATCGATTCCCCTGCAATCTCCATCGCCACAGTCGAAAGAAATGCCATGGGGAAAGCAGCCTGTGTTTCATCCTCAGCTGGCGGTCCCAATTCCCAGGCGTGGGCTGACACGTGGGCTCTTTCTTCTGATCCAGGTGATGTACCTGATCTTCTACATTGAGGCGCTCCACCGTTGGCAGGACGTTCACCGAATCGCGGATTCCTTCCTGCCTGGCTGGGGAGCAGTGGCGATTCTGGTTGCTGTGCTGGTCACAGCAGGGATCGGGATTCCCTTGCGCTGTTACCTGGTTTCGGCAGTCGGGTTCGATCATCAGCAACTGGGCCAGAAATTTCAGCGAATCTTCCCCGCTATCCTGGCCATGGATCAGTTGTGGGCTGTGGCCCCCTTTCTCCTTGCTGGAAAGATCGGATTTGGCCCCGCGTTTGCTGCCACGGCCGCACTGCTGTATTTACCGTTTTCGGAGCGAAGTCTGATTCGGATGGCGTATCCCTGATTAACTTAGGCTAGTGAAAGATCGAAACTTCAGTCTTACCGGTCTGCCGCCATTCGGTTTGGATGTGGAGGAACACAGCCTCCCCCTAGCCAAAAGATAGATTCATCTTCCGAAGAATTCTGCGGAACCCGGCCCACGCGGCTTGCGTAATAGCGTCTGAGACGCGGGAGCGGTGTGCTCGCCGGGTCCAAAGGAGTGGAGATTATGCGGCGCTTACTTTCAACCGGGCTCGGGCTTTGCGTAGTGTTGGCGGTTTCCCTGTTCGCGCAAGGCGAGGAGTGGACCAAGACCTTCTCGATCAGCGGACGCCCCGACTTGCGAGTCGACACTTCCGACGCCGAGATTCGTGTCGACGGGTGGGACCAGAAGAGCATTGAGGCCCGCGTGACCTCGGAAAAGTGGGGCTTCGGCCAAGGCGGGATTCAAGTTATTGACCACCAGAGTGGCGATGCGGTTGAGATTGAGGTGCGCCTCCCCCTTGGCCTGCACGTCTTCAGTGTCGGAAATCGAAAGACGATCGTCGAAATTCACATGCCGCGTGAAGGCAGAGTGCGTTTGCACACGGGGGACGGTGCTATTCGCTTGCGCGACGTAAAGGGTGAACTGGAAGTGGAAAGCGGCGACGGACGGATCGAGGTTGAAGGGGCCGACGGCACGCTGCATGCACACTCTGGGGACGGGCACGTTCGCGTTTATGGCCGCTTCGACAGTCTCGACGTCAGCACCAGTGACGGGCGGATCGACGCCGAGGCGGTTGCCGGCTCGACGATCGGGAAGGGATGGAGTGTGAAGACCGGCGATGGGGGTGTTAGTCTTTCGGTGCCTGCGAACTTCGCCGCCGATGTCGCCCTGCATACCGGAGACGGCCACATCAGCCTCGATATGCCAGTAACCGTGGAAGGGCGCTACGATCACAACAATATCCATGGGAAACTCAACGGTGGCGGAGGCGGGCTCCTGGAGATTCACACCGGCGACGGATCGATACGTTTGGGAAAATCTTGAGTTGGCTGGTGGCCTGTAGCTAATGGCGGACGGCCAGGCTCGAATTGGAAGGCGCATGCGGATTTCGCGGGTGTTACTCCTGCTGTTCTCTACCCTTCTGACCTCAACTCCCTTCGCACAGGATTCGCCAGCCTCGAGTCGTCAGCCGGTGCTTGACCTTTCGTCGATGGACAAAAGCGTCGATCCTTGCGCCGACTTCTTTACCTTTTCCTGCGGCGGTTGGATTCGCAAGAACCCCATTCCGCCCGACCAGTCAAGTTGGAGCGTCTACGGAAAGTTGCAGGACGAGAACCAGGCGCAACTCCGCAGCATTCTGGAAAGCGCTGCGGGTGCGACGGGCGAACGCTTGCCCTATCTGCAGAAGATCGGTGACTACTACGCTTCCTGCATGGATGAGAAAGCCGTAGATGAGTTAGGGCCAACTGTTCTCAAGGGTCAACTCGAGGCAATTGAGAATCTCAGCTCCAAGGATCAACTTCCCGATCTGGCTGTGAATCTTGCTTACCAGGGCGCACTCTTCCATTTTCGATCAGACCAGGACTATGGCGACTCAACCCAGGTGATCGCGGAGGCGGATCAAGGAGGCCTTGGATTGCCTGATCGCGATTATTACGTCAAGAAAGGTGCGAAAGCCGAAGAACTGCGGCGTGCTTACGTCGCGCACGTCCAGAAGATGTTTGAGTTGCTCGGAGACGAACCGCGCGTGGCAGCCATGAAGGCGAAAATGGTGATGCGCATCGAAACCGAACTGGCGCGCAGTTCAATGACGCGCGTGGAGCGGCGCACCCCGAAGAACCTCTATCACAAAATGACGGTCGAAGAATTCCAGAGCCTCAGTCCCGAGTTCTCCTGGCACACGTACTTCGCGAAGGTGGGCGTGCCGGGCCTGAAATCGCTGAATGTAGAGACGCCCGTGTTCTTTCAGAGATTGAGCGCGGTGATCAAGAAAGAGAATCTCGCCGCCTGGAAAGCTTACCTGCGCTGGCATCTGGTGCACGCCAATGCCCCCTTCCTCTCCAGCGCATTTGTAAACGAAGACTTCAATTTCTTTGGCAAGCGGATGCAGGGCAGCGAACAGCTGCAACCACGTTGGAAGCGATGCGTGGAGGACGTCGATAGCGATCTGGGCGAGGCTTTGGGACAGGCATATGTGGAAAGGTATTTCAGTGCCGAGGCCAAGCAGCAGGCGATGACGATGGTGACGGAAATCGAGGTGGCGATGCAGGAAGACATTCAAGGGCTGCCGTGGATGTCACCGGACACAAAGAAGAGCGCACTGGAGAAGCTGCAAGCAGTCCGCAACAAGATTGGTTATCCTGATCGCTGGCGCGATTACAGCGCTTTGGAAATCAACCGCGGAGACGAAATGGGCAACGTGCAGCGCGCCCGCCACTTCGAGTTTCATCGACAGTTGGCGAAAATCGGCCAACCGGTCGATCGCTCTGAATGGGGTATGACGCCGCCCACCGTGAATGCCGAGTACGACGACCAGAGAGTCGACATCATCTTT
>Ga0075434_100005184_pt1 | contig 11832 bp, 11 predicted proteins | sample RhiMethybrSRZTD3_FD_75298 | JGI IMG/M metagenome (GOLD analysis project Ga0075434, IMG submission 75298) | Populus rhizosphere microbial communities from Tennessee, USA - Rhizosphere MetaG P. TD hybrid SRZTD3 | ecosystem: Host-associated > Plants > Roots > Rhizosphere > Soil | place: USA... | reverse complement strand
CTTTTGCACTATTTTTGATGGGGTCCGTGACCCAGTCAGGAGAGGGTGCTGAATAAAGGCATAGGCCTCCGAAGCCAGCCTGCACGGGATCGAAGCCCGTCGGACCCGTTTTATTTGATTCAATTCGTTAAACTTGTACTCACACATTCTAGAACAAGTGATGTCAATATCATGCTGTCGTAGTACTTGACAAATAAAACTTAAACAAGCGATTGAGATTTAATTCAAAAATGCACAACTTTATATATATAAGACAATATCTTCATATTTCGATTTGTCAATTGAAGTTCTCACCCTAAACGATCGTAATAACAGTCTATTAAGCAGAAGAGAAATCAGTGTTGTATTTAGTAATGCCGCAGGAAAGATAAAAAGAAGTGAAGCAGCTCAGATGGTAGCTGAAAAGAACAATTTGGATCCGAAAACTGTAATTCCAATTTCTATGAATGGGGAGAAAGGCAAAACTGATTTACGTGGCATTTTTTACGTTTATGGCAGTCTGGATCAAGCAAAATCATTGCTTCCACGATATAGAATCTTGAGAACTCTACCGAAGGACGAAAGAAAGAAAATAATAGATGACGAGAAAGCTGCTAGGCTAAAAGCTAAACAAGCTCTAGCGAAAGGAGCAAAAGCAGCATCAGGAAAGGGGAAAAAATAATTGCCTAGCAAGGAGAAGTCTGCTGCTGCCGAGGTATCAATATACAAGTTCTATAAGGTTGAGGGCGACAAACTCATTAGGAGTCGACGGGAATGTCCAAGATGTGGGAGGGGTGTATTTATGGCTGAACATAAGAATAGGAATACGTGCGGTAAATGTGGCTTTACAGAATTTAGGCGTAGTGATGAGTCGAAGAAACAAACCAGCAAAAGCTAAGCAGACATTTTAATTGTCTAATTCGTTAGCTATTATTTTTCCAACCTGACGACTAATAATTGAATCAAGTGATTCGATATATGGATTGGAATTAGCGAGTGCTAGGCGTCCCGCACTATTGATCTTTCTTTTGTAGCCGTTGAAGTATGTTCTAGCGATTTTTTTAGCCATGTCGATGTTCGAAGTTTTCCCTAGAACACAAGCGATGAGCCGAATCGCATCCCAATTGAGATCACCAGAACGAAATTCAAGGTGATCCAAGCCAGTAAAAAAAATAGATTTGTCAGATATGATAAGATCCGTGGGTCGAACACTTCCCAATGCTGAATGGTTGAGATGGATCGTCGCGATGTCCTCTCCAGCAATCCCTAGCCAGTATAATGAATTCAGATTTCTCCCTGCAAGCAGATTATTAGTCAGTGCTTCCAAAGTCATTCCTTCGATGTGTTCTGTTACCAGCAGGCGATGTTCAATCACCACGGATTCGATCAATGGTGTCCTTATTCCAATACTACGTAGATATCTCAATGCTTTGTATTCAGTCCCAAGTAGGAATAGAGGATGTGATCTGGGTATTTTTTGTGAAGTCAGCCAAGAAACCAAAATTGGACTTCTACTCATGTTTGATCTAGCAAAATTCTTGACAATGATAGACTTCTGATACTTTGTATCAACATCGGAGATCGTGTATTTCAATATTTCATTGTGTGCTTTTCCTAATCTTTTCTTGACTGCAACCCCGTATTTCTGAAAACCTTTGTATTTAGCGTATTCTTGGAGCCAGTTCGTGCCGTTGAAAATTAACTTCCCTTCCGGTATATTCCAATAAAAGTCTTCTGGGCTTTTAATAAACCGCGGCAATTTAAGAGGAAGTTGTCTCTGCCTATTAATTTTAGATTGAGTCTCTCGCATCATATAATGTAGTATTTTCCTTCCGGCATAAGCATGAATTGCATACGAGCTTAATTCGTGAAATTTTTTTCCTAGTCGGAAATTTACGCCTCTGCTGGTGGTACTCGTACGAAGCTGTGAACTGACTAAGCGCAACATATTTCCATTTACAGTAACATTTACTAACTGACTGTTGTCACTGATAATTTCTTGGAATGCCATTTGATATCCCTTAATCGCGATTTTGATATTTCTAGGGGCATTATTTCCCACATATGTTTGCAAAAAGCTATATACTGCATTGGGATGTAATGAACACCTATTCTTTATTTTCGAAAACATTATGTACTCTAACGGGAATGAAACTTCAGTACTAAACTTAGACAAAGATCTCGCTACACTACCAAGTTGTTCGATAATTACTCGTTTCTTATAGGTTCTCTCAAGTCTTTCGAAAAGGTCCGGATTTAATATTGGTTCGTATACATGTAATAATCGTCCTATAACAAACTCTCCAAGGAATGAGTATTTTGCGTCTTTCTCTACTGATAGAAGATCAACTATCAAAATAGAAATTCTAAGCCCTTGTATTTTCTTGTATAGATACTTTACAATATGAGAATAATTCTCAAGTATGACCAAAATGTCATAATCACTCTCGGTTTTTGCATATCCGGCGGCCCTGGAGCCGTACAAGCAAACTCCGGCAATATTATTGCCCCTTGTTATCTTGTTAATACACTCATTAATCTTTTTTAATTCTTCATTAGCAATGCTAGGCATTGTGTCGTAGTCTTCCAGCGTTTAACTGTTGGCTTTCGAATTTGAATATTTTTTCTTTAAAATCAGGGTCTATTTTAACTGAAGCGATCTTATCAATTGGTATTCTCGTCACGTTTGAATCTAATGGAATAGTTGTCATTGGAAGACGCTTATGTATCCATTCTTTTACTACTCTATTCTCCAATCGTGAATCTTTAAATCCTGTAGAGAATCTACTTAAAAGATGATGAATTAAAGTAGGGTCGTTTTTAAACACAACTTTTTCGTGAATAATCTGAGAGTGGTCCATATATTTTTGCTCAAAGAAAGTACGTGATATTTCATCGGAAAGTACGTCCATTTTCATTATTTTACTCATCAATTTGAGATAATGAAGAAACTCGTGTGCTAATATTGCATGAATACTTCCAAGATGACCGCAAGTAATCAAAGGTGCAGTAATTTGAATAACAATTCTTAAATCATTATCAACTACTAGCGGAATTGTTCTCGCAAATAATATTCCAAATTGTCCTGACTCGATAGCAGAAGTTGAGATTATAAGACTGGGTTCAATATAATAGAGCGGATATGTTATCCCGGTCGCTCTTTCTATACGTGAAATTCCCTGTGTTACTAGATGAAATCTATTATTTATAAGCCGGTAAACCCTTGTAGGGAGTTGACCAGAATCCGTTGTAATTCGTACCATTTTTAACGGATCCAATTACGCTCACTAATTACAGCGGTTAAGCTAAAAAATGTTACTGAATGATTACGTCCAGAATATCAAATGATATACATTCACAATTTGAACCAATTAGCATAGAGATATTCGGATTTGCATATTCTATTCCACCGACAAACTGTTTAATTGGCAGTCCACTATCTGCAATTGTTGTCAGATAAAATTGCGACCTATTAATCCTATCCACCAAAACCGAGTAAATTTTTTTTTCTATTGAGCTAAACCTATTTTTCAATTTTACGGTACTTCCCGCTAATGAATCTAGCTGCTTTAAATCCTTTTCTGAGAGTGATTCCGAGCAATGAATCAAAATTTTCGTAACTGTCCTGGATCTAGTCAGGTATCGAGGAAAGCCCTCATCAAGGATATCTAGTCTAGCATGAATTTCGGGTTCGCTGATAATTAATGTATTATTTGAAAAGGTTCTCTTTTTAGGGTTTAAAATTTCTACAAAAAATGGTCTGCCCCTCCCTAATACAAGGCTATTCTTGTCTTCACTACCCACCCAACTAAATCTGACGTCGCTTCCTTTGGTATCAGCTATTACTTTATCAGAGATGATTCCTTCGATACTCTTACAGTTTAAACTGTCGTCGTCTAGTCTAGCGTTGAACTCCTCAGCTTTAGGCCTTCTTTGAGATACCCCCCTTTGATTTTTTGTGTATCTTCCAGCAGCTACTATGGATTTTGACTTGGCTGTAAAGCTGTAAGTCTTATCCGAAAAGATATTTAGAATGATCACAAGATCTGGTTTTTCGAATTTTTCCCTAGCGCTGGTTAGGGTTCGAAACTTATTTCTAACTGCATTTGTTATATGATTTTTTATACTCATCGTTCCTCGTATTTTAAATTTAGCCCTGACCTCATCTTCTCTTTCGATGAATTGTGTAGCCAGCGAGGTGCCGATTAAGAACGAATCAAATTCATATTCATCGTCCAACGCTGTGTACATTTCTTGCGCTATTGCATTTGTTTTATCCAGTATTCCTGCGCAAATATAACATAGAGATGACTTATGAAATGATCTTCTACTAGGTAGCCCTTGTCTGGATCTACACGCCTTACATAGATAAATTGAGTTTTCGAATATTCGTCTCAAATCTCATCATTCAGCAGAATCAACCTAGACCTAACCTACGTAACATTCCTTGCATCTGTCTTCCTTTTGCCTGTTTCATCATTGACTTCGAATTGTGATATTGCTTAATCAAATCCTTGACGTCGTGTTCCATTAAACCAGAGCCTCTAGCTATCCTTTTTCTTCTTGAATCATTTACGATTTCAGGATTCATTTTTTCATTTCTTGTCATAGACTGGATTATCACCCTCCATTTTTCCAGTTTTCCTTGCATTGCATCTAGATGATCCTCTTTAACCATACCCGAAAGGCCAGGCAAGTTGTCAATTACATTTCTAAATCCCATCTTACCTACATTCTCCATCTGTGCGTAAAAGTCCTCTATCGTCATTTTCCCGCTAAGTAGTCTCTTTGCCTGATTTTCATCCCCTTGCAATTCCAGTCCTTTTGCCATGTCAAGTATAGCCTTGATATCACCCATTCCAAGTAATCTGCCAACGAACCTCGTAGGAGAAAATAGTTCTAAATCGTCAATGCGTTCGCCGGTTCCTATGAACATTACTCTAGCGCCTGTTGCAGCCGAAGCAGCAATTACTCCTCCCCCCTTTGCCGTTCCATCTAATTTAGTTATGACAATACCACCAACTGGCGCTGCATCGTGAAATGCTTTTGATTGATTATACGCCTGTTGTCCAATAGTTCCGTCGATAACCAGTAATACTAGATCTGGTTTGGATACACCATGCATTGATTTCATTTCTTCAAGTAAACCGGTTTCGTCCTTGTGTCTGCCTGCGGTATCGATCAGTATCACGTCAAGGTTTTCAGGTGAGAAGTGTCTTAATCCGTTGCTTACTATTCCAACTGCGTCCTTGCTAGTCTCTTCACCATACACCTCCACATCTATTCTGCTACAATTCATTTTGAGCTGGGTCAATGCACCTGGTCTCCAAGTGTCGGCCCCTATTACTCCAGTGCGATACCCAGACTTTGTTAGCCATCGTGCAAGTTTAGACGTTACTGTAGTTTTTCCGCTGCCCTGAATTCCTAACATTAGAATTACATTTTGTTTTCCAGGGCGTAACGGTAACGCATCAGCAGCTACATCTGCGGACTTATCAGTATTTTTGATAGTCTCGCCGCTATACCCAAGAAGCCTAGATAGTTCATCATATAAGATAGTAATAATATGATCTTTTCGCGGTAGTCCTTTAGGAGGCTGTTCATTTAACGCGCGATCTTTCAAATTCTTTGTAATTGTAATAACTAGTTTAACGTTCACATCAGATTGTAAAAGAGCTCTCTGAACATCCTTACATAGAGAGTCTATCAACTCCTCATTAATATCAGAAGCGCCTACAACCTTCTTCAGGGCAGTTCGTAGGCTAGTGCGTAGATTGTCAAACATCTAAATCACACATGTACTAACGCAGCCTCTGATATTTCTAATATACCGCTCATGTGATCCCAGGTTACAGACCATTTTGTGATTTCTAGGCGTTTACTGTGATATAAAGGGCAGCTCACCACTAAAGTTTCCGCCTCGCCTCCTTCAAAGGAAATATGAAAACCATTCTTTTTGCTTAGCGATAATAACACCTCTAGGGATTTGATGTCTACCAATTTACCTAGCCACTGCAAATCCAATCCCAATGCTGATACTCGGGTAATGATAAATTCGAATTGATTTCTAATTAGCTCGTACATATATTCAATTGGTTCCCTATTCCATAGTGGTGTCAAAGCAACGATCCCGTTGCTGCGGCAAAGATTTTCAAATGCCTGCTTTTGGAACACGCTAGATATACCGCCATGAACTATACCTTCAACTTTATAAATTTGCACGGCTTCTTTGATAGATTGTCCTAGTTCTGCGAACTCATCCCTAAGTGAAATACTGACAGTGTCCTTCATGAGCAATGGAATTTTCATTGCCTCTGCGAGATAACTAACTAACCAAATATCTGGATAGTGAAAAAGCATACTCTCGTCAGATTTGGGTTTCATTGTTATGAGGCAGACCACATCATGGCCGCTTTGTCTCGCGGAATATATGGAATAAGTGCTATCTTTTCCGCCTGAAAAGAGTGCTGCCAATTTCATTTTAGGTAATGACTTTCGAGTGTGTTGTATATATGTCATATTATATGTCAATCTATTGAAAAGTTAGATGAACACGTAAAGCAGGGATAATAATCTCATAGCGTTCCTGTCTTGCTGTCGACAAATTTCAAAAGTTAAAAATTGTACCTTGGAACCAAACTATATTGCTTTGCTGCTGATTTAACCAACTAATATACCACTTGATTATAAACAGGCCAGGAGTTAAGAGGAATATCCATATTGGATGCCTCAGGGACTCATAATCTTCCTCATTTTAATGCTGAACCTTCTAATTTTCAGACGGCTCTTCCTACACTTCATCAGCATCCGAGATGTGTTATTGCTTACTCTTATATAGACCAATCAGAAGATTTTAGCTTTAAATTCGCCTTATCGCGAAACGATTCCTATTGTCAGTATTAGACACTATAATGATTCTGGAAACGAGTGATCGGAATGCTTTAAATTGAACTATTATGAGCTCATTTAAGAACTGGTAGGGTGGCAGAGCGGCTATGCGTTCGCCTGCAGATAAATTGTCAGATAGCGAATCAATAAGGGTTCGAATCCCTTCCCTACCTGCTTTCGGAATGATGCAGTTGTTCCCTTGTCATAATCTCTTTAACAAACCTTGCTAGGACCAATGACCGGCTGGAGCTCCACAAACTAATTGAGCAGATATATATTTCAGTGGTGAAGGATCGAATTCATGAACATACTTTCTTTACTTACTCTTCTCATACTACCCCCAGGAACAGTCAAGAATGAGGGTGTATTCTTTGGAATGCTGTCTGTTCTAATAGCCCTTATTGTCTTGGCGATGATATTACGGAGAAGACGTCTACGGAACTCCGATTCTGATAATGTCTAAGACTAAGAGACTACAGTGCATAAATTTTTCATCTTGAATTCTATATTATACTGATAGATGTGTAGTATTAAGGACAGAGAGGAGCTTAACAATTTAGTAGATTATAATTAAGTTTAGGAAATATGCAACTTATGAATATTTATTGATAAAATGGGCTCGACAAAATTTATATTATTACGTATAGGTGGCGGAAAATAACTCACGGATATCCTTTCAGAATTTATTGTTACTACTGCAGTCGAAATAATAACATCTACCCAGTATTGTGACTAGTAACGCACTTGTTTATCCTAAATTAAAGCCCCACTACCAATATTCAGAATTTGACTACTTTTACCCTCAAGTATCACTGGGATGGGTACTGGAATGCTCGCAGAGGCCAGAAAGACATGGACATGGTAATGGCGACAGTGAAGGTTACAGCGCTTGTAGCTAGTAGCGTAGGTTATATCGGCTATGGCTGCAGAACTATAGGGTATGTCTCTTCCTCCATGCGTAGGACAGTGTAAACCAAAATCATGGTGTGAAAACATGACGAGATTGGTAAAGTGGACGACTGCTGCTCCATCTGTCCTGATAAGTTGGATAGGTGGTAGCAGATCTCTGGTTAGTGGCGACGATACTGGTAGAGGAACTGGGTGCGGCAGCCTTAGTAGATTTGGACACGGTTATCATAATGTTGGTTCTCCATAGGGTAACTGGATCTGCTATAGCACTTAATTGTGGTAATGCTTCCATGACTATCCGCCTTGGGTTTGGCAAGCCTAGTGACGGACTAGCAAGTCAAGTAGGTCTTTTATGCGGATATCATCGTCTAGTCGAAAGATAACTAACTCGTTATGTTGTGTTATCTGTTAATGGTGCCTAACGTACCTATAACACTCAAGGTACGAAATAATGCTTCATAACTTTTCAGATATAGAAATACCACGTAAAAAATAAAAAGAGCAGAGCCATTACCAAATTTCGTATTATAACATTAATGATAATTCCAGTTGTCGTTTTATAGCGATAAGATTTCTGATATGACTTATTGTAGCATATTTCCAAATGTAGATAAGCAATTTTCGTGCCACTACTGAGTATTAATATTGGCTAAAGAACCAAAAAGAATCAAAATTAGGTTGACAGATTCAACTATGGCTATACTTATGAGTCTTTTGATTTTTATACATCAACCAGACTTTCTCTTATTAATACACAACTAACTAAGTAACTAACGTTGCGCCAAGCAATCAGAAAAGTACAATTGATATATCATTCTGTTGTACTAGCAAAGTATGGAAATTGGTCTAAAGTTTGACCTCGTTACAGTTATCGGCGTAGCTTTGTTTTTATTTTTATCCGCTGCGATAATTGTGCCGACGAGAAAAGGAAAAAAAGAATAATCGTACGCTGCCTATTCAAGCAACGAAAACTCAAGTACGTGCCCAGCCTAGCCATTCAGATAGTGTCCTCCGCGTGCTAAAGAGTTGACTAAAGACTGGAATATTTGTTTGGCTACAAATCCCATTTTTATCATGATCTCCGGTGCGCTAGTCGTAGTAGAGATATCCAATTTTAGTAGCAGTAATGACTGACTGGCATACCTCGTTGTTGATGTAAAGATATATGACGAAAGTACTGTTATACAATCCCAAAGTATCCACAAAGGAATTGGTTACAGAGATTGAACGTTATACTGCATAATTCCATCTGCAGATTTTTAATTCAAACTTGTTGGATATTTCTGAATTTTAGACTAGCGCGATATCTCTTCTTCTCAAGTTTTTCTGATTTAATCATATGTAAACATAGAGTTTTCATAAACTATGGAGAGTATAGAAAAATCGATAATAGAAGTAACAATACTCCTACGTGATGAGATCCAGTTATTGGCTTATACTGGAGAGCAAGGTAGCATTAGATTGTTTCTAGGCATGCCTAAAATATGACATAACATGTTTAGTTTATAAAATGTCGTAATGTCTAAGTTATATGCTCCATAGAATTTGTGATACTAAAGATATTACAGAAGGTCATATGTCAGTTTTCGGAATTGAAGGAAAGGATATTTTAGTAGGAAGAAAAAATGGCAAGTTATTTGCATTCGATAATTCCTGTCCTCATAGGGGAGCTTCATTATCAAAGGGTCAACTTGATGGCGAGAAAATAATCTGCTATATGCACGGTTATGAATATAATGTTTTCGATGGAAGATTAGTTACTATGAAATCTTGGAAAAAGGAATCATCCTGGATTGAACAAAATCCCGAATGGCGGAAATCAGGCCAATTGATATTACACAATATTTTGGAAGATGAAAAAGGTGTATTCATTGAAGTTCTTCCAAAGCAGTAGACTATAAATTTCCTTTCACATGTTTTGCCATTTTAAATAATTGCCAACTTTGGTCGTAACATTTTGATTCTAAAGTAAAATGAAAAATCTACCTACCGATTTTTGCCTAACATAAAAATAAATGCATAAAATTTACCTAACGAATCATATGACAACATTTTGAAAAACGCATAATACAGAACTTGCTCCTGTTTTATTGTGACACTGAAGTTGTTTCTTTATTTAGTATCAGTCTTACTTATTATTCTTATCTTTGAGAGTCAACTAGCACGGAGTTCTCGAATATTTGGTACTCTCAAGAATTCCAGCATGGACTTGTATAATGCAACGAACGGGGGAACTATAAAAGCAATCAATATTTGTTGTTCGTGGAATAAAAACTTGTCCTCTGAAGATGTGAGCTATTCAATATTCAATGTTAACGGTACGCTTAAACATGCAATCGAAAAAGGCTTGAAAGAATGGTCTGAGAAAGAAGAGATTAAATTTGTTGAAGTACCAGATTCCAACAATACTGATATAAGAATTTCATTTATTCCCAGGGAAAGTGCTAGTCATCCTAGAAACAATTCCAACTCTGAAATGATCATGCAGAGCGGGTTAATGGTAGGGAAAACTATCGATACCTTTGACGGTCATGGCTATATTAATCACTCCAATATCATAATCTATGGTAGTGCGTTTGGAACTTTTCTAGATCCTCAAACTCTACAAAATGTTGCGGCTCATGAAATAGGACACGCTCTAGGATTAGGCCACGCGAGTTTCGGTACAGATCTGATGTTTAATAAGGTTAGCTATCAAAAGGAATCAGTATCTAAATGCGATATTAATGGAGTATTAAAGGCAAATCAATTGAAATTTAGCTATAGTTTGGGTAATTCTAACATGCAGAAGTCTTACATGCTTACTTGTTATTGAGAAGGGTGCTAGGAAATAAGTCTATGCTCATCTTCAGGAACCTAATAACATCCGTGAGTCGACAAATAGTTCGAGAAAGTAGAACAAACTAGTCAAACATTTTATCGGTTAACATTACTGATCAAGAGAGATGTATGTTAATAGCTTACCCCGACAGCTTCTTTTACTTCTCGCGAAAGTTCACGATAGCCATTTTTGTCAATTATGACTACATTGATGCTGTCACCGGTCCCTGCATTCCTCCTTATCGCCGCCGCTATCGCATGAAGTGCAACCTTGTATGCGTCGTCAACCTTCAAATTTTCCTTAAATTCTGACTCCAGATACCCGTAAGCGACTGGAGAACCGCTTCCAGTTGATATGAACTTTTCAGTTGTCATCGAGCCAAATAGGTCGATATTATATATCTGGCCGTGTTCTTGTTCATTATATCCAGCCATTATGAGTTGAACATAGTACGGATAATAACGCTGGTTGAAAAGAATGTTGGAACACAGTCGAGCAGCAGACCTTATTGGCATCAGTTTCCGATTGGAAATTCTATAAATATTTGCATTGTATCGCATAATATCAACAAGATTCTGGGCATCAGCTACACCACCTGCAATAGTCATGCCAAGATGACGATCTATTTTTTGAATCTTCATAACGTGTTTATCTGCAATGAAAAAACCTGCACTCGCCCGAGTGTCAGCTGCTAAAACTACACCGTCAACACACGTCAGAGCACATGTCGTAGTTCCTTTCTTGATTTGTTCTGCTATGTTATCAGCATACCTGTTGTCTTGTAGGTGCATATATCATCCCTATCGGATTAATACTAAATTTAAGCATTCTCAATTGAGGTTGGCTGTTAGTAAACGCTGCTTGACCAGTCCAAATTTTGCTTGGCTACTATAATTGGCTACTATAATTGACGTTACTTCAAATAACTTTGCCTATGTTAGAAGCATCTAGTCTATATTGTATACAAGTACTAGTTGGAGGTTGGTTGGTTCGGTAAACTCTATTATTCTATATAAAAAAAGTATTTTACATGATTAAACATTCTCAATAAATGGATAAGATTCTTTCTATTTCAGAAAATTACAGTACAGTAATTAGAATCATTAGAAATAATTGTAGGATACTCTAATTATACTAGACCGCCTGAAGGTTTTATAACTAATTAATGATTGCTAGAAGTGGTTAATAATTATATTTCGGATTAGCATGATAGTACTTATCAAACTTGCAGCGAA